>OHBH01000004.1_pt1 | contig 39269 bp, 14 predicted proteins | sample 1577321 | NCBI WGS metagenome assembly OHBH01 (sample SAMEA3879546, study PRJEB24766) | human gut metagenome | biome: human-associated habitat; feature: feces | place: USA | collected 1985/1987
CTACTGCAAGATGGTGCTGAAAGAGCAGCGTTTTCACTCGATCATGGATATTTACGCCTTCCGCGTCATTGTTCACGATCTTGATACCTGCTATCGCGTACTCGGTCAGATGCACAGCCTCTACAAGCCGCGTCCCGGTCGCGTAAAAGACTATATCGCCATCCCCAAGGCGAACGGCTATCAATCCCTCCATACCTCAATGATTGGCCCACACGGCGTACCGGTCGAGGTGCAGATTCGTACTGAAGATATGGATCAAATGGCGGAGATGGGGGTTGCCGCGCACTGGGCTTATAAAGAGCACGGCGAAAGCAGCACCACCGCACAAATCCGCGCCCAGCGCTGGATGCAGAGCCTGCTGGAGCTGCAACAGAGCGCCGGTAGCTCGTTCGAATTTATCGAAAGCGTTAAATCTGATCTCTTCCCCGATGAGATTTATGTTTTCACCCCCGAAGGCCGCATTGTCGAACTGCCTGCTGGCGCGACGCCGGTGGATTTCGCCTATGCGGTGCACACGGATATCGGTCACGCCTGCGTTGGCGCGCGCGTCGATCGTCAGCCCTACCCGCTGTCGCAGTCGCTCTCCAGCGGCCAGACGGTGGAGATTATCACCGCGCCGGGCGCCCGCCCGAATGCTGCCTGGCTGAACTTTGTCGTCAGCTCGAAAGCGCGCGCGAAGATCCGCCAGATGCTGAAGAACCTCAAGCGCGACGACTCCGTAAGCCTGGGCCGTCGCCTGCTGAATCACGCGCTGGGCGGAAGCCGCAAGCTGGCGGAAATTCCGCAGGAGCATATTCAGCGCGAGCTGGAGCGTATGCGGCTGGCATCACTTGACGATCTGCTGGCAGAGATCGGTCTTGGCAATGCGATGAGCGTTGTGGTGGCGAAAAATCTGCAGCAGGGGGAAGCCACGCCGGGCACCGCTGCACCGACTGGCGCAAACACCGCGCACCTGCCGATTAAAGGCGCAGACGGCGTGCTAATCACCTTCGCCAAATGCTGCCGCCCGATCCCTGGCGACCCGATTGTGGCCCACGTCAGCCCGGGTAAAGGGCTGGTTATCCACCATGAGTCCTGCCGTAATATTCGTGGCTACCAGAAAGAGCCAGAGAAGTTTATGGCCGTGGAGTGGGATAAAGAGACGGCGCAGGAGTTTATCACCGAGATCAAGGTGGATATGTTTAACCACCAGGGCGCACTGGCGAACCTGACGGCGGCCATTAACACCGCCACTTCCAATATTCAGAGCCTGAATACGGAAGAGAAAGATGGCCGCGTTTATAGCGCGTTCATCCGCCTGACGGCGCGCGATCGCGTTCATCTGGCGAATATCATGCGTAAAATCCGCGTGATGCCGGATGTGATTAAAGTCACCCGTAACCGAAACTGATTGTATGAATGCTCAGCGTTATGCGCGAATCCGCGAGATGCTCGCCAGGCGTCAGCCGGATCTGACGGTCTGCATGGAGCAGGTCCACAAACCTCATAACGTCTCTGCCATTATCCGTACTGCGGATGCCGTTGGCGTGCATGAAGTGCACGCTGTCTGGCCGGGGAACCGCATGCGCACCATGGCCTCTTCCGCCGCGGGCAGCAACAGCTGGGTGGATGTCAAAACTCACCGTACCATTGAAGACGCCGTCGGCGTGCTCAAGCAGCGCGGCATGCAGATCCTTGCCACCCATCTGTCAGATAAAGCCGTCGACTTCCGTGAGATCGACTATACCCGTCCGACCTGTATTTTGATGGGGCAGGAGAAAACCGGGATCACCCGGCAAGCGCTGGATCTCGCGGATCGGGATATCATCATTCCGATGACGGGCATGGTGCAGTCACTCAATGTCTCCGTAGCCTCGGCGCTCATTCTCTACGAAGCGCAGCGCCAGCGGCAAAACGCCGGTATGTATAAGCGTGAAAACAGCATGCTGCCGGACGCCGAGCAGCAGCGCCTGCTGTTCGAAGGCGGCTACCCTGTGCTCGCCCGCGTCGCGAAACAAAAAGGCCTGCCTTACCCTCATGTCAATAATGAGGGGCAGATTGAAGCCGACCCGACGTGGTGGGCTACCATGCAGGCTTCGAGGTAACCGATGAAAGGGAAGCTGCTCGATGCGGTGCCACTGAGTTCATTGACCGGCGTTGGCGCGGCGCAGAGCAGCAAGCTGGCGAAAATTGGCCTGCACACCGTTCAGGATCTGCTGTTACACCTTCCCCTGCGTTACGAAGATCGAACCCAACTCTACCCCATTGCCGACCTGCTGCCGGGCATTTATGCCACGGTGGAGGGCGAAGTGCTGAACTGTAACGTCACGTTCGGCGGTCGCCGGATGATGACCTGCCAGATAAGCGACGGCTCCGGCATGCTGACCATGCGCTTTTTCAACTTCAACGCGGCGATGAAAAACAGCCTTGCGGTTGGCCGCCGCGTGCTGGCTTATGGCGAAGCGAAACGCGGAAAGTATGGCGCGGAGATGATCCACCCGGAGTATAAGGTGCAGGGCGATCTCAGCACTCCGGAGCTTCAGGAGACGCTGACGCCGGTCTACCCAACGACCGAAGGCGTTAAACAGGCCACGCTGCGCAAATTAACCGATCAGGCGCTGGAGCTGCTGGCCACTTGCGCCATCAGCGAACTGCTGCCGCCGGAGCTGGCGCAGGGATTGATGAGCCTGCCGGAGGCGCTGCATACGCTGCATCGCCCGCCGCCTTCGCTGCAATTAAGCGAACTGGAGAGCGGGCAGCATCCCGCCCAGCGCCGACTGATTCTTGAAGAGCTACTGGCCCATAACCTGAGCATGCTGGCGCTACGCGCCGGTGCGCAGCGTTACCATGCACAGTCGCTCGCCGCTAACGATACGTTGAAAGAGCAACTGCTCGCCTCCCTGCCCTTTAAACCAACCGGCGCACAGGCGCGGGTGGTGGCGGAAATTGAACGCGATATGGCGCTGGATATGCCGATGATGCGCCTGGTCCAGGGCGACGTCGGCTCCGGTAAAACGCTGGTGGCCGCGCTCGCGGCGCTACGCGCAATCGCCAATGGCAAGCAGGTGGCGATGATGGCACCGACCGAACTGCTGGCGGAGCAGCATGCCAATAACTTCCGCGCCTGGTTTGCGCCGCTCGGTATCGAAGTTGGCTGGCTGGCGGGTAAGCAGAAAGGCAAAGCCCGCCAGGCGCAGCAAGAGGCGATTGCCAGCGGTCAGGTGCAGATGATCGTCGGCACCCACGCTATTTTCCAGGAGCAGGTGCAGTTTAACGGCCTGGCGCTGGTGATTATTGATGAGCAGCACCGCTTCGGCGTTCACCAGCGGCTGGCGCTGTGGGAAAAGGGGCAACAGCAGGGCTTTCATCCCCATCAATTGATTATGACCGCCACGCCAATCCCGCGAACGCTGGCGATGACGGCCTATGCCGATCTCGATACCTCGGTGATTGATGAACTGCCGCCGGGTCGTACGCCGGTGACCACGGTTGCCATTCCCGACACGCGTCGCAGCGAAATTATCGATCGCGTCCGCAACGCCTGCACCGGCGAAGGTCGCCAGGCCTACTGGGTCTGCACGCTGATTGAAGAGTCGGATCTGCTGGAAGCCCAGGCGGCGGAAGCGACCTGGGAAGAGTTAAAGCTGGCCCTGCCGGAGCTGAACGTTGGTCTCGTGCATGGCCGCATGAAGCCGACCGAGAAACAGGCGGTGATGCAGGCCTTTAAACAGGGCGATCTGCATCTGCTGGTGGCCACCACGGTCATTGAAGTTGGCGTGGATGTGCCGAACTCCAGCCTGATGATTATTGAGAACCCCGAACGTCTTGGTCTTGCGCAACTCCACCAGCTGCGCGGGCGCGTCGGACGTGGCGCGGTGGCCTCACACTGTGTGCTGCTCTACAAATCCCCGCTGTCGAAAACCGCGCAAAAGCGCCTGCAGGTGCTGCGCGACAGCAACGACGGCTTTGTGATTGCGCAAAAAGATCTCGAGATCCGCGGCCCGGGCGAACTACTCGGCACCCGCCAGACGGGCAATGCCGAATTCAAAGTGGCCGATCTGCTGCGAGACCAGGCAATGATCCCCGAAGTTCAGCGCGTTGCGCGCCATATTCACGAACGTTACCCGCAGCTGGCAGAAGCGCTGATTGACCGCTGGATGCCGGAAACGGAACGCTACTCCAACGCCTGATTTTTAGAACCTGATGGTGTGAGATCAACCTCCGTTAGAAAACTATGCTTCCAGCCGAAGCAACCGTTTGCTTTTACCATTCAGTCCGATAAAATCAGCGCTTTTCCATCAGGGGATAGCTTGAGATGTCCGTAAACACCATCGAGTCGGAAAATGCGCAACCGGTTGCGAAGACTCAACCCAGCGAATTGATCTACCGCCTTGAAGATCGTCCCCCGCTGCCGCAAACGCTGTTTGCTGCGCTGCAACACCTGCTGGCAATGTTCGTTGGCGTGATCACGCCCGCGCTGCTGATCTGCCAGGCGCTGGGTTTACCGGCTCAGGACACTCAACATATTCTCAGCATGTCGCTCTTCGCTTCCGGCGTCGCGTCGCTGATTCAAATTAAAGCCTGGGGCCCGGTCGGCTCAGGGCTGCTCTCAATCCAGGGCACCAGCTTTAACTTCGTGGCACCGCTGATTATGGGCGGCACGGCGCTGAAAACCGGCGGTGCCGATGTGCCGACGATGATGGCGGCGCTGTTTGGCACCTTGATGCTGGCAAGCTGCACCGAGATGGTTATCTCTCGTATTTTGACGCTGGCGCGCCGCATTATCACCCCGCTGGTTTCCGGCGTGGTGGTGATGATTATCGGCCTGTCGCTGATTCAGGTTGGGCTGACCTCCGTCGGTGGCGGCTTCGCGGCCATGGGCAATCACACCTTCGGCGCGCCAAAAAACCTGCTGCTGGCAGGCGTGGTGCTCGGGCTGATTATCCTGCTTAACCGCCAGCGCAACCCCTATCTGCGCATTGCCTCACTGGTGATCGCGATGGCGGTCGGCTATGTGCTGGCGATGTTTATGGGCATGCTGCCGGAGTACAACGCGCCGGAGAGTACCTTTATGGTACCGACGCCGCTCTATTACGGCCTGAGCATTGACTGGAGCTTGCTGCTGCCGCTGATGCTGGTCTTTATGATCACCTCCCTGGAGACCATCGGCGATATCACTGCCACTTCCGACGTCTCTGAACAGCCTGTTACCGGCCCGCTCTACATGAAGCGGCTGAAGGGTGGCGTGCTGGCAAATGGTCTTAACTCCTTTGTCTCTGCGGTGTTCAATACCTTTCCCAACTCCTGCTTTGGCCAGAATAACGGCGTGATCCAGCTGACCGGCGTCGCCAGCCGTTATATCGGCTTCTTTATCGCGGTGATGCTGATGGTGCTCGGCCTCTTCCCGGCGGTGAGCGCGTTTGTGCAGCAGTTACCGGAGCCGGTACTCGGCGGAGCCACGCTGGTGATGTTCGGCACTATCGCCGCCTCCGGTGTACGCATCGTCTCCCGCGAACCGCTCAACCGGCGCGCGATCCTGATTATCGCGCTGTCGCTGGCGGTGGGTTTAGGCGTGTCGCAGCAGCCGCAGATCCTGCAATTTGCGCCGGACTGGCTGAAAAACCTGCTCTCCTCCGGCATCGCAGCAGGCGGGATCACCGCTATCGTCCTGAACCTGATTTTCCCACCGGAAAAAGAGTAAATTATCCCGCGCGGCAACAGCGTATCTTCTGTTGCCGCCGCAATTTCCTTTCATCATTCCTCCCTTGAGCATCGCGCACAATTCGTGCATAACTCCCTTACGGTCACGTGAGGGAGGAAGATGATGAAATTTCTTGGGAAGCTGCTGTTAGCGGTCGTTATTATCCTGTTTGTGCTGCTGCTGGCGGCCTACTTCCTGCTGCAAACCCGCTGGGGCGCAACGCAAGCGAGCCAGTGGATCAGCGACAACAGCGATTATCACCTCACCTTTGACGCCATTGACCACCGCTTCTCTTCCCCGTCTCATCTGGTATTGAAAGGCGTCAGCTTCGGCCGCAAAGGCCAGCCAGCAACGCTGGTGGCGAAAATGGTCGATATCGGCCTCAGCAGCCGACAACTCACTGATCCGCTGCATGCCGACACCATTCTGTTACAGGACGGTACGCTTAACCTCTCCCCAACCGCCGCGCCGCTGCCTTTCCAGGCCGATCGCCTGCAACTGCGCAACATGGCCTTCAACAGCCCGGCAACCGGCTGGGAGTTAAGCGCGCAGCGCGTTACCGGCGGTATCTCACCCTGGCAGCCAGCCGCAGGTAATGTGATCGGCAGTAAAGCCCAGTTGCAGATGAGCGCCGGTTCGCTGACGTTAAATGGCGTTCCCGCCAGTAACGTGCTGATTCAGGGCAGTATTGATAAAGATGTGGTGACCTTAACCACTATCGGTGCCGATATGGCGCGTGGTTCGCTCACGGGTGATGCAAAGCGCAGCGCCGATGGCAGCTGGGTGGTGAATAATCTGCGCCTTAACGATATTCGTCTGCAAAGCGATAAGTCGTTGCAGGATTTCTTTGCCCCGCTCACCACCCTACCTTCGCTGAAAATCGGCCGTGTGGAAGTGACCGACGCCACGTTGCAGGGGCCTGAGTGGGCAGTGACCGACCTCGATCTTAGCCTGCGCAACCTGACCTTCAAGAAGGGCGACTGGGAGAGCGAAGAGGGCAAACTGTCGATGAATGCCAGCGAGTTTATCTACGGTTCGCTGCACTTTTTCGACCCGATTCTGAATGCCAGCTTCTCCCCGCAGGGCATTGCGCTGCAGCAATTCACCTCCCGCTGGGAAAACGGCATGGTGCGCACCTCCGGTAACTGGTACCGCACAGGCAAGGCGCTAGTGCTGGACGATGCGGCGTTTGCCGGGCTGGAGTACACGCTGCCGGCGAACTGGAAACAGCTGTGGATCGACGATCTGCCCCCATGGCTGAACAGCCTGGTGCTGAAAAAATTCAGCGCCAGCCGCAACCTGGTGATTGATATCGATCCGACATTCCCGTGGCAGCTCACTGCGCTGGATGGGTATGGCAACAATTTGCAGTTAGTACGCGAACGGAAATGGGGTGTCTGGAGTGGGAATGCGAAGCTGAACGCTGCCGCAGGCACCTTTAACCGCGTCGATGTCCGCCGCCCGTCGCTGGCGCTGAATGCCAATAGCAACACGGTCAATATCACCGAACTTAGCGCCTTCACCGGCCAGGGGCTGCTGGAAGCAAGAGCGGTGGTTGCGCAAACGCCGGACCGCAGCGTCAATGTCAGCCTCAACGGGCGCGGCGTGCCGGTCAATGTATTGCAGGCGTGGGGCTGGCCCGCATTGCCGATTGATGGCGAAGGCAATTTGCAGTTAACCGCCAGCGGCCAGGTGCGCGCAGAAGCACCGTTAAAACCCTCCGTCAACGGCGAGTTACAGGCGGTCAACGCGCAAAAACAGCAGATTAAGCAGAGCATGCACGGCGGCACGGTGAGCAGCACGGGTGCCGTTGCGCCAGCCGCCGCGCCGCAGGCGACGCCGTAAACCCGTGCCGGATGGCGCTACGCTTATCCGGCCTACTTTTGACCTGCCCTTTTCCAGGCCAGGTAAGCATTAGCATCACCGGGCAGCTCCTGCACCATTGCCGGATGGCGCTGCGCTTATCCGGCCTACGTTTGACCTTCCCCTTGTAGGCCCGGTAAGCGTTAGCGCCACCGGGCAGCTCCTGCACCATTGCCGGATGGCGCTACGCTTATCCGGCCTACGTTTGACCCTCCCCTTGTAGGCCCGGTAAGCGTTAGCGCCACCGGGCAATCTGCGTTTAGAGGGTGATATAAACTTCGGTGCCCTGCGGGGTAATGACCAAACCGGTTTCACTCTTGTTCGCCGTCGCCCCCTGCAGATGGGTTATCTGCATAATATTGCGCAGGCATAGCGTCCAGTTTTTTCCTTCGCCATCAGCCCGCACGGTAATCACAGCGCCTTCACGTTTGGCTGATAAACGGAAAACGCTCTCGCCGCGGCTATCCGGTACCTCACACACAGCTTCGCGCCCATCGTCGAGTTGAAAGAGCTGGAACGCGGTGCCCTGATGCCAGGTGTAATCGGGTCGCTGATCGTTATCGCCCAGCGCCAGTAGCGTATTGTCGCGAACGTAGACCGGCAGGCTCATAAAGCCATGCTGCTGTTTGTGCCAACGGCTGCCGTCGAGGAGGTCGTTATGCCACAGGTGCGTCCAGCGCCCTTCCGGCAGGTAAAACTGCACCTCACCCGCTTCGCTGAACACCGGCGCGACCAGCAGGGAGTCGCCGAGCATATACTGGCGGTCAAGGTAATCGCAGGCCGGATCGTCCGGGAAAGCCAGCATCATTGCGCGCATCATCGGTACACCCGATTCGTTTGCTGCTACCGCCTGCCGGTAGAGATAGGGCATCAGGCGGCATTTCAGCTGCGTGAAAAAGCGCACCACATCGCAAGACTCGTCATCGTAAGCCCACGGCACCCGATAGGATTTGCTGCCATGCAGGCGGCTGTGGCTGGAGAGTAAGCCAAACGCGCACCAGCGCTTATAGATATGCGCAGGCGCGGTATTCTCGAAGCCACCGATATCATGGCTCCAGAAACCGAAGCCGGAAAGACCAATGGATAACCCGCCGCGCAGGCTTTCCGCCATCGATTCATAGGTGGCATAGCAGTCGCCGCCCCAGTGCACCGGAAACTGTTGCGCGCCGACGGAGGCCGAGCGGGCAAACAGCACCGCCTCTTGCTCACCCACCCTCTCTTTCAGCACGTTCCACACTAGCTCGTTGTAAATATAGGCGTAGTGGTTATGCATTTTTTGCGGGCAGGCGCCGTTGTGCCACACGACATCCGTTGGGATGCGCTCGCCGAAATCAGTTTTAAAACAGTCAACGCCCATTGCCACCAGCGCGTTGAGCTTATCGGCATACCACTGGCAGGCTTGCGGATTGGTAAAATCATAAATCGCCAGCCCCGGCTGCCATTTATCCCACTGCCATATCGATCCGTCCGCCCGCTTCAGCAGATAGCCCATCTCTTTCAGTTCGCGGAACAGCGGGGATTTCTGTCCGATGTAGGGGTTTATCCAGACGCAGATTTTTAGCCCACGCTCCTTCAGCCGTTTAATCATCCCTGCCGGATCCGGGAAGGTCACCGGGTCCCACTCAAAATCGCACCACTGGAAGGCCTTCATCCAGAAGCAGTCGAAGTGAAAAACATGCAGCGGCAGCTGGCGCTCAGCCATGCCGTCGATAAAGCTGTTTACGGTCGCTTCGTCGTAGTTGGTGGTAAAAGAGGTGGTGAGCCACAGGCCGAACGACCACGCCGGTGGCAGCGAAGGGCGGCCGGTAAAGCGGGTATAGCGGTTTAGCACCGCTTGCGGTGTTGGGCCGTCAATGACGAAGTACTCAAGCGACTCCCCCTCAACGCTGAACTGCACTTTGGAGACTTTCTCCGAACCGATTTCAAACTCCACCGCCTGCGGATGATTGACCAGCACGCCGTAGCCCCGGTTGGTGAGATAGAAGGGAATGTTTTTATAGGCTTGTTCGGTACTGGTGCCGCCATCGCGGTTCCAGGTTTCCACAGATTGTCCGTTCCGCACCAGCGCCGTGAAGCGCTCGCCCAGGCCATAAACCGTTTCACCGACGCCCAGATCCAGCCGTTCGAAAACGTAATTACGCCCGCTGTTCCCATCCTGCACGTAGCCGCTGTTTTTAAGCTGGCTGCCGGTGATGCGCTCGCCGTTGCGCAGAAAATCAATGGCCCACGCTTCGCCTTTCGTCACCCGAACGGCCAGCGCGCCGCTGCGTAGCTCGGCATACGTCTGTGTGTTATCTATCGCGACCGCCACATCTTGCGCAATGTTGAGCGGGAAATGCGGACCTTTCTCCGTGCCGCCCTCAAAGTGCGCGATACGCACCCCGATAATGCCCTCCTGCGGCGAGAAGAAGCGCAGCGTAAAGAGCGGCGTATCCAGTTGCCAGGTGCGCTCGCGCACGTCGCGCGGGGCGGCATACACCACCATCTCACTCCCCTGCTGGTCAACATCAAATACCTGAATCGGATTGATTAATGTCAGGCCGGGCTGGATAAGCCAGTTGCCATCACTGATCTTCATACGTTGCTCCTTACAGTAACTCTTCCCGGGGTGAGATATTGCCGAACCGCTTCTGGCTACGGTGTTCGCCGCGCGCCAGCTGCGCCACAATCGACTCCAGCAGGGGGGTTTTCAGGGTGTAGTAGCGTCTGGCGATAAGGGCGCTGAGCAGATAGCAGGCAGCCGGCACCAGTGTGAATAGCGCGATGATGATGGTGAGCGTCATACTGTTTTGCCGCGGTGCGGCGGCTTCATAGCCACTGCCCGCCAGCGCCCAACCAATCAGTGCGCCGCCAAGGGCGAGGCCGAGTTTCAGCACAAACAGCGTGCCCGCAAAGCTGATGCCGGTCAGACGCTTGCCGTTGCACCATTCGCCGTAATCGACGGTATCAGACATCATCACCCACTGGATCGGGGTGACCAGCTGGTGCAGCACGCCGATAACAAAGATAAAGGCGAACATGGTGAAGCTGGCCTGAATGGGGATAAAGAACATGGCGATGCTGAGCAGGGTGAGCGCGGCGTTGGTCCACCAGAAGATGGTGACTTTGCACTTCCAGTCGGTGAGCGGTTTCGCCAGCGCGCTGCCAATCAGGTTACCGACGCAGTAGGTTGTGAGGAAAGCAGTAAAGATGGCGGCATCGCCCATGATCCACGTGACGTAATACATCATCGCGCCGCCGCGCACGCACACCGCAAGAATGTTCAGGATGGTCAGTATCCCTACGATGCGCCACTGATCGTTTTGCCAGATATCGCGCAGATCTTCGCGCATGGAGGTGGTCGCTGGTGGTGCCTGGATGCGCTCTTTGGTGGTGAAAAAGCAGAATGCCAGCATCATAAATGCGATCACCGATAGCACGGCGATCCCACCCTGAAAACCGACGACCTTATCCTCTGCGCCAATCAGCCTTACCAGCGGCATCATCAGTACTGTGGAGAGCATGCCGCCTGCGGTAGCCAGCACGAAGCGCCAGGATTGCAGAGAGATGCGCTGTTGCGGATCGTTGGTGATGACCCCGCCCAGCGCGCAGTAAGGGATATTCACGACGGTATAAAGCAGGGTGAGTAACGTATAGGTGACGGCGGCATAGAGCATCTTGCCGTTAAGGCTGAGATCCGGCGTGCTGTAAGCGAGCACGCAGACGATACCGAAAGGGAGCGCGCCAAAAATGATCCATGGCCGGAATTTATGGTTGTCCCCGAGGGTTGGGACGTGCTCTGCGGACCCGCCAGCCGCAAGGCGTGCATTGAGTACATTGAGGAAAACTGGAAGGATATCAAGCCGAAAAGTTTACAAAATTTATAACCCCGTGTTGCCCACTCGTTATCCTATTTCGCTTTAATATTGAGGTTTTATATGTCCGCACCAGAAGACATGGATTATTTCGCTTTAACGTCGGCTCAGATGGGCATGTGGTTAGCGAATGAAGTCGCGCTGAACCCGGGAAATAATACAATCAGCGAATATTTAATTATTGATGGCGAGGTAAGCCCAACGTTATTTAAAGCGGCAGTCAAAAAAATGATTGCTGAAGCCGAAACAATGCACGGTCGGTTTTATCAAACAGACAACACGGTAAAGCAGCAGGTGCCCGCCATCGATAATTATGATGCTGCCTTTTACGATTTCAGTACGCGCCCGGATGCCTGGGAAGCCGCACTGGCCTTTATGAGCGAGCAGACAAATCAACGCTTCTCCCTCACACAAGGGAACGCATTTATCTTTTGTCTCATTAAGCTTAGCCCGAAAAGATTCCTCTATTACCACTGCTGCCACCATATCCTGCTGGACGGTTTTGGCGCTTCGCTGATCCTTCGCCGCACGGTCGATATCTACAACGCGCTGGTGCTGGATAAACCCGTCGCGCCCACGCCGTTCGGCAACTTTCGTGACCTGATTGCCGAAGATAGCGCCTACAGAAACTCAAACCGCTTTCTTCGCGATCGCGAATACTGGATGACGCGCTTTCAGGACCGGCCAGCGCCCGCAAGCCTGGCGGGCCGCAGCGCGCCGGATGCGCCGATCGTCCGCCAGCGCAACAATATCGATTTAGCCCTGCATCAGGCCCTGCATCGGCATGCCGAAGCCGCAGGCTGCACGCTCCCGCAGCTGCTTACGGCGTTAACCGCTGTTTACCTCTACCGCATGACCGGCCAGCAGGAGGTGGTGATTGGGCTACCGATGGCGGCGCGTGTCGGCCGTGTGCAGCGCACCACGCCCGCGATGATGTCCAACATCATGCCAGTACGCCTGCCGCTTTCGCCCGCGCTGACCCTTGATGATGTGCTGGTGCTGGTGGCAAAAGAGATGATGTCCGCGTTACGTCACCAGCAGTATCCCCATGAAGCGTTGACCCGCGATCTTAAACTCGACCGCCCGCTCTACCACACCACCATCAACGTCGAGTTATTTGGCGACGATCTGGCCTTCAACGGCGCGAAAACGTTCCCGGTGAATACCAGCAACGGGCCGGTTGACGATCTGGCGATCTTCTTCTTTGGTTACGGCGACGAACACACGCTGGTCGTCGGCTTTGACGCTAATAGCGCCCTCTACAGCCCGGAGAGTTTATCCGCCCATCATCAGCGCATGCTGGCGCTGTTTAGCGCATTAATCGACCAACCGCACGCCGCGATTGGTGCCCCCTCGCTGCTGAGTGCTGAGGAGTCGCAGCTTTATGCTCAGGCCAATGATACCTGCGCGCCCGTGCCACCCCTCTCCTTTGCGGCGTTGTTTGAACGTCAGGCCAGAAGCACGCCACACGCGCCTGCGCTTGACGATCGGCACACCCAGCTGAGCTACAGCCAGCTTAACCGCCAGGCGAACCGGCTTAGCCGCTTTCTACAGGATCAGGGTGTGCGCCCCGGCGACAGCGTCGCGCTGCTCCTGCCGCGCACGGTGGATATGGTGATTGCTATGCTGGCGGTCGCCAAAGCACAGGCCGTTTACCTGCCCCTTGATGCCGATCACCCGGCGGAGCGCCTGCAGCATATTCTCGCCACCGCCCAGCCGACGCTGATCCTCTCCTCGTCGCAAACGGCGGGGATCGTTACCGGGTATCGCCAGCAGCAAATCGACAGTGACGCGGCGGTGGCGGCCATTGCGGCACAGCGCGACGATAACCCAACCACGCTGCCGCAACCGCCGCAGCCAGCGTATGTGCTCTTTACCTCCGGCTCCACCGGCGCGCCGAAAGGGGTAGTGGTCTCTCACGGCGCGTTAACCAACTTCCTCACCGCCATGCAGCACACCGTGCAGCTGACGGCGCAGCATCGGCTGCTCGCCGTGACCACCCTCAGTTTTGATATCGCCGCGCTGGAGCTTTTATTGCCGCTGATGACCGGCGCGTCGGTCACTATCGCCTCACGGGAGTGCGCGCGCGACCCGCGTCTGCTGGCGCAGGCGATCGCTGAACATCAGATCACCCATATGCAAGGTACGCCTGCGCTGTGGCATGGGTTAGTGGCCTATCAGCCCGATTCGCTGGCTGGCCTGACGGCGCTGGTCGGCGGCGATGCGCTACCCCAAACGCTTGCGGAGCGCATGGTCACACTCTCTGAGCGCGTCATTCAGCTCTATGGCCCCACCGAAACCACTATCTGGTCGACCTTGAGCGAGCTGAGCGCCGCGCAACCCTCGCCGTCGGTTATCGGTAAACCGCTCTTTAATACCCGCATCCATATCCTTGATGACGCCCTGAAACCCGTGCCGGTTGGGCAGCCTGGCGAGCTCTATATCGCTGGCGACGGGCTGGCGCTCGGCTATCTCAACCGCGCAGATTTAACCAGCGAGCGCTTTGTTGCCAGCCCCTTTGATGAGGAGGGCAAGCGGATGTATCGCACCGGCGATATGGCCTGCTGGAGTGAAGAGCAGACAATCATTTTCCTCGGCCGGGTGGACAATCAGGTCAAGATCCGCGGCTATCGCATTGAACTCGGGGAGATTGAAAACGCGCTCAACGCCCTGCCCGACGTTAAACAGGCGCTGGTCGTCGCCCATGAGGAGAAAAAGAGCGGGCAGAAACGGCTGGTGGCGTACGTCGTGGCGCACGATGATGCAGCCTGTAGCCCGGATGCGCTGCGCGCAGCATCGGCGCAAAAACTGCCGGACTATATGGTGCCCGCGCGGGTGATGGTGCTGGCGCACTTCCCCCTGACGGCGAATGGCAAAATTGACCGCCGGGCGCTGCCGCAACCGACTTTTACCTCCCTCGCCCCGGTACCGCCCGCTACTGCGCAGCAGCGGGAGCTGTGCCAGCTGTTTGCCGAGTGCCTGACCATTGACCCGCCTGGTATTAATGACAGCTTTTTTAGCCTCGGCGGTCATTCGCTGTTAGCCCTGCAATTACTCAGCCGCCTGCGCCAGCACTTCGGCGTGGAGCTGTCGCTGAAAACCCTGTTTGATGCCCCGACCGTTGCCGAACTGAGCATGCAGATATCGGGGGCGCAGAGCCAGACGGCACGCCCTGCGCTGGTCGCGCAACCGCGCCCGGCGCAGCTGCCGATGTCATTTGCCCAGCAGCGCTTATGGTTGCAGCAGCAGATCGCCCCCAGCAGCGCCTACAACATGCCGCTGGCGCTGACGCTGAGCGGCCCGCTGGATGCGGCGGTGCTGGCGCAGGCCCTCTCTGACGTTATCGCCCGCCATGAGAGCCTGCGCACCCTGTTAACCCAGCAGGAAGAGATGCCCTGCCAGCAGATCCTTGCGGCTCACGACGTCAAGTTTGCGCTGCCGACCCTCGCCATCGCGCCCGAGCACCTTGAAGCACAGCTGGTGATGGAGAGCCAGCATCTCTTTGCGCTGGATAGCGAACTGCCGGTTAAAGCCTGGCTCTATCAACTGGCAGCGGAGCAACATGTTCTGCTGCTGCTCATTCACCATACCGCCGGGGATGGTGGCTCCCTGCTGCCGCTGCTGGAGGATTTGCGCCTCTGCTGGCGGGCGCGTGCCGCAGGCCAACACCCGCAGTTGCCGCCGCTGACCGTTCAGTACGCCGATTACGCGCTCTGGCAGCGCACATTGCTGAGCGAAGCGCCCGGCGCGAACGCGCGCCATAGCCAGCAGCTGGACTACTGGTGTCAACAGCTGGCGGACGTGCCGGAAGAGGTGACGCTGCCCGCCGACCGGCCTCGCCCCGCGCAGGCAGATTACCGTGGCGACCGCGTCGACTTTGCGCTCCCCGATGAGCTGTTATCGCGCCTGAAAACACGGAGCCAGGAGATGGGCGTGAGCCTGTTTATGCTGCTCCATGCGGCGCTGGCAACGCTGATGCATCGTCTCGGCGCGGGTGATGACATCGTAATCGGTACGCCGCTTTACGCCCGCAGCGACGCCGCCCTGCTGCCGCTGATCGGCTATTTCGCCAATACCGCGGTGCTGCGAACGGATATGGGAGGCAACCCGACGCTAAGCGACATTGTCGCCCAGGCGAAATCGGCGGTGCTGGAAGCCAACCAGCATCAGGATCTCCCCTTTGAGCAGGTCGTCGAGGCGCTGGCACCCGGTCGCACCTTAGCCCGTCATCCGCTCTTCCAGGTGATGATGGTGGTCGATACACCGTGGCCGCAGGCGGTCACCTTCCCGCAGGTTGCGGTGGCACAACGCCAGCTCCCGACCACCACCGCCAAATTCGATCTGCTGTTTCATTTTGATGTTGATGACGCGCAGCAGCGCCTGAGCGGGCATATTGAATATGCCACCGCCCTCTATGATGGCCGCACGGTTGTGGGCTTTGCCGAACAGTTAATCCGGGTTATCGAAACTATCGCGCAGCGTCCCGAAGCCCGCCTTGCGCAGGTCCCGCTGTTAAGTGACGCGCAGCGTGAAACCGTGCTAAAGCGCTGGAACGCAACGGATGTGACGTTACCGCCGCTGTCGCTGGCCGGGCTGTTTGAAACGCAGGTGCAGCGCTCGCCCGATGCCATCGCGGTGAAAGAGGGCGAGAAAACCCTGAGCTATCGCCACCTTAATGAAGCAGCAAACCGGCTTGCGCACCGCCTGATGGCGCAAACCGGGGGCGCGCCGTTTTGCGCCGGGTTACTGATGCAGCACTCGATGAACGAAGTTATCGCCGTGCTCGCCGTTATTAAGGCTGGCGGCGCTTACCTGCCGCTGCGCATCACCGATCCGCTGGAGCGCCAGCAGCTAATGGTGAACGAAGCAGGCGCCACGCTACTGCTGGCCGATGCCACCTTGCCGCTGCCTACGGTCGACAATATCGTGTTTATCGGTGAGGAACCTGCGGGCTACTGGCCGCTAAGCAACCCGCCGCGTCTCTCTGCGCCCGGCAGCCTGGCCTATATCATGTTCACCTCCGGCTCGACCGGTAAGCCGAAAGGGATTGCGGTCGAGCAGCAGAGCGTGGCGGCGCTGGCGCTGGATCGCCGCTGGCGGGCAGAGGATCATCAGCGGGTGCTGCTGCACTCTCCGTCGGCCTTTGATGCCTCAACTTATGAGCTGTGGGTGCCGTTGCTGGGCGGCAGTACCGTTATCGTCGCGCCGCCGGGCGAGCTCGATATCGATACGCTGGCGCAGAGTATCGTCGATGAAAAGATCACCGCGCTGTGGCTCACCGCCGGGCTGTTTCATCTGATGGCAGAGGTGCATCCGGAGGCGATGAAGGGCGTGCGTTTACTGATTGCGGGCGGGGATGTGCTCTCCATACACGCCATTCGCGAGGTGATGACGCGCAACCCCGCGCTTGTGATGATGAACGGCTACGGGCCGACGGAAACCACCACCTTCGCCACCACATGGCCCATGGCGCAGATCCCGGAGGGCGTGACGGTGCCTGTCGGCACACCGCTCGACAATATGCAGCTTTATGTCCTTGATGCTTACCTCAACCCTGTACCGGTCGGCATGCCTGGTGAACTCTATATTGCCGGGATCGGGCTGGCGCGCGGGTATCACCGCAACCCCTGCCTGACCGCGGCGCATTTTGTTGCGAACCCCTTTTCAGCGCCCGGTGCGCGCATGTATCGCTCCGGCGACCAGGTGCGCTGGCGCGACGATGGCGTACTGGAGTACCTGAACCGTGGCGATCAGCAGGTCAAAATTCGCGGCTTCCGCATTGAGCTGGCGGAAGTGGAAGCCGCCCTGCGAAAGCAGGCAACGGTGGCTCAGGCGCTGGTGAGCGCCCGCGAGAGCAGCCAAGGGAACAGGCAGCTGATTGCGTGGGTGACGGCAAAACCTGGCGCAACCTGCGATGCCGACGCGCTGCGCCGGGCGCTGGGCGCGCAGTTGCCGGACTTTATGGTGCCGGCGATGATTATCCCCCTTGAGCACTTCCCTCTGACGGCGAACGGCAAAGTCGATCAGCGCGCCCTGCCCGCGCCGCAGGTTGCCAGCGTCGCGCACCGTGCGCCGCGCAGTGACCTTGAATGCACCCTCTGTACGCTCTTCGCCGCGGTATTGGGCGTGCCGGAGGTCGGTATTGATGATGACTTCTTTGCCCTCGGCGGCCACTCGCTGCTGGCCTCCCGCCTGGTGAGCAAAATCCGCCGGGCGCTCAATCTCAACCCGGCGATCCGCGATCTGTTTGAAGCCCCGACGGTGGCGCGGTTTGCCGGGCGGTTGAAGGGCAGCCAGCCGACGCGTCCGCGCCTGTACCAGGGCGAGCGGCCACCGCTTCTGCAGCTCTCATCACCGCAGCGCCGCCTGTGGATGATTGACCGCATTGAGCAGGGTAAATACACCTACAACATGCCCGTCACGCTCACCTTACGGGGGGATATCGCCGTTTCTGCGCTGATGACGGCACTCGACGATATCGTGCTGCGTCACGAAAGCCTGCGCACGCGCTTTCATGAGCTTAATGATGGGACGGTTTGCCAGAGGATCACTCCGGCCTCGATGGCCTGTTGCCCGCTGACTCTGCTTACGGTTTCCGCCGACGACCTGCCCCACGCCGTGCAGACCGCCGCACAATACACCTTCGATCTGGCGCAGGAAGATCCCTGCCGCGCCTGGCTGTTTAAGGTGGATGATGACCGCCATCTGTTACTCATTCTGATGCACCATATCGCCAGCGATGGCGGATCGATTGCTCCGCTGCTGCGCGATCTGGCGGAGGCCTACAACGCCCGTGCGCAGAACCGGATGCCCGCCTGGAGACCGCTTACGGTGCAGTATGCCGACTACACGCTGTGGCAGCAGGCGCTGCTCGGTGCGCCGGAAGATAAGAAGAGCCTCTTCAACCGCCAGCTGGCCTGGTGGCGCGATACGCTGCATGACCTGCCCGACGAGCTTCAGTTGCCCACTGACCGGCCGCGCCCGCTGCGCGCCAGCTATGTGGGTAAAGAGTGCCACTTCGCCATTGATGCCCGCACAACCGCAGCGTTAGAGGGGCTGGCACGGCAGCATAACGCCAGCCTGTTTATGGTGTTACAGGCCGCGCTGGCGGTGCTGCTTTGCCGCTGCGGCGCGGGCGAGGATATCCCCATCGGCACGGCGGTCGAGGGGCGTAGCGATGAGGCGCTCGAACCGCTGGTCGGCTTTTTTATCAATACCCTGGTGATGCGGACCGATCTCAGCGGCAACCCCTCATTTGTGACGCTGCTTGAGCGCGTTCGCGAGCACGCGCTGGCGGCCTGGGAGCACCAGGATATCCCGTTCGAGAGCCTGGTCGAGGCGTTAAACCCCGCCCGTTCGCTGGCGCGGCATCCGCTCTTCCAGGTGATGCTGGTGCTGCAAAACGTCGCGCGCAGCGCCGCCCTCTTCGATGAGCTGGAAACCGTGGTTGAGATGCCGTCGTTGCCGGTGGCGAAATTTGATCTCACCTTTAACCTCGAAGAGACGCCGGAGGGGCTGCGCGGCATGGTGGAGTACGCCGTGGATCTGTTTGACGAGGCGACCGTCAGGCGCATGGCGGGCTACTTCACCCACCTGCTGGCGGGCATCGCCACCGATGCCTCGCGTCGCGTGAGCGAACTGCCGATTTTCAGCGACGCTGAGCGGCACGAAATCATGCAGGCGTGGAACAACAGCGCGCGCGAGGTTCCCGCCGCGACCTTTGCGGAACAGTTTGAAGCCATCGTGCGCGCCACGCCGCAGGCAACGGCGCTGATTGGCGACGAGGAGACGTTGACCTACGCGCAGTTGGATCGGCGGGCAAACCGCCTGGCAAACCTGATGCTGGCGCGGGGCATTGGCGCCGAGCAGATTGTCGCCATCGCGCTGCCGCGATCCGTTGCCCTTATCGTGTCCATCATCGCCACGATGAAAACGGGCGCCGCCTATCTGCCTCTCGATCCTGATTACCCACCCGAGCGGGTGGCGTATATGTTAAGCCACGCGCAGCCAGGGCTGGTGATAAGCCAGGCGGCATTCGCCGACCGGCTGGCACCGGAGTATGCCGCGCTGCGCCTTGACCACCCGGCCCTGCGCGGGCTACTTGCCGACCACAGTGCCGAAGCGATTACGCTGCCGCGCAGGTTGCGGTGCGATAACGCCGCCTACCTCATCTACACCTCCGGCTCGACCGGCGCGCCAAAAGGAGTCGTCGTCAGCCATCGGGGGATTGCTCATCTGGTCGCCAGCATGGTTGAGCGCCTGCACGTCACGCCGCAAAGCCGCGTGTTGCAGTTCGCCTCGCCAAGCTTCGACGCCTCATTCTGGGATATCAGCATGGCGCTGCTGAGCGGCGCGGCGCTGGTCGTGGCGGCGAAAGAGGAGCTAACGCCCGGCAAACCGCTCTATACCCTGATGCGCGATCGCGCGGTAACACACGCCACGCTGCCACCGGTTGGGCTGGCGGTGATGCCGCGCGAACCGCTGCCCGCACTGGCAACGCTTATCGTTGCCGGGGAGGCCTGCCCGCCGGAACTGATCGCGTTTTGGGGCACCGGGCGGCGAATGATTAACGCCTATGGCCCGAGCGAATCGACCGTCTGCGCCACCATCAGCCAGCCATTGCAGGCCGACAGCCTGCCGCCGATTGGCAGGCCGATTTTCAATATGCAGGCTTATGTGCTGGACGCGCATCTGCAACCCGTTCCGCCGGGGGTAAAAGGCGAGCTCTATATTGCCGGTGAAAGCCTGGCGCGGGGCTACCTGAAACGGCCGGATTTAACGGCAGAACGCTTCGTTGCTAACCCCTTTGGCGCGCCGGGCAGCCGGATGTACCGCACCGGCGATATGGCAAGCTGGAGCCGTGAGGGCGAGCTGATGTTCGCCGGGCGCGTCGATCACCAGGTCAAAATCCGCGGTTTTCGTATTGAGCTGGGCGAGATTGAATCCCAGTTGCGAAAACATCCGCAGATTACGCAGGCGACGGTGATTGTCCGCGAGGATAAACCCGGTTTGCGCCAGCTGGTGGCTTACGCCGTCGCCCGCGATGAGCAGGCGCAGGGCGGGGAGATCCGCGACTTTTTACGCGATTTTTTGCCGGACTATATGGTGCCGGTTGCCGTGGTTCTGCTACCGGCAATACCGGTCACGCCAAACGGCAAAATCGACCGCCGCGCGCTGCCTGCGCCGCAGTTTGCCCGCGTACAGCACACCCCACCGCGTAACGCGCAGGAGCAACTGCTCAGCACGCTGTTCGCCGAACTGCTCAACCTGGCGGAGGTCGACCGCACGATGAGCTTCTTCGAGCTGGGCGGCGACAGCATCACGGCAATACAGCTGGTGGCGCGCGCCCGCCAGGCGGGCTGGCTGTTCACCCCGCGCGATGTGTTTGAGCATAAATCGGTCGCCGGGCTGGCTGGCATTATGACCGCCGTTGCAGAGCAGGATACCGCTCCGCAGGTTGCTGCCGTCGGGGATCTGCCCGCGACACCGATCATCCACTGGTTGATGGAGAACCCGGGCGATATCAACGCCTTCTGCCAGGCAACGCTGCTGCACACGCCCGCAGAACTGGATGCCCAGGCGCTGCGCGAGATGCTCGCCGAACTGATCCGGCACCATGATGCGCTGCGCTTAACTGCCCGCCGCGAGGCCAGCGGCGAGATTTATCTCGCTGTGCCGCCTGCCATGGATGAGAGTGAGATGCTGGAGATTGTCGACGGCCTGTCTCTCTCGCCGGAGCAGCGGCAGCAGCAGATTCAGGAAGCGTGTCGCCGGGCGAAACAGCGGCTCGACCCGGCGCGCGGCAAGATGGTACAGGCTGTCTGGTTCCGCGCCGCCTGCGGCGAACCGGGCCAGCTGATGCTGGTGTTACACCACCTGGCGGTGGATGGCGTCTCCTGGCGGATACTCGCCGCCGACCTGCTCGCCCTCTGGCGCGCCCGCGCTACGGGTAAAAACGCGCAGCTGACCGACACAGGCACCTCCTTTCGCGCCTGGGCGCTGCGCCTTGAGCAGGAAGCGCAACGCCGGGATGATGAGCTGGCGCACTGGCAGAGCGTGCTCAGCCAGCCGGATGGGCTGTTAACCACACGACGGCTGTCAGGCACGCGCGACACCCTCGCCACCAGCGCCTCTTTGCAGATGGAGCTTGGCAGCGAATTTACCCAGCCTCTGCTGACCACCCTGCCTGCGCGCTTTCACGTCGGTATCAACGATGTGCTGCTCTGCGCCCTGGCACTCGCCATCACGGCATGGCGCGAAGATGGGCAAACGGATGTGCTGCTGGATGTCGAAGGGCACGGGCGCGAAGAGCTGGCGGGAACCGCGCTGTCGAATACCGTTGGCTGGTTTACCACGCTCTATCCGGTGCGTCTTGCTCCGGGTCGCGCGCAGTTAACCCATCCCCACTCGCTCGGTAGCGCGCTGAAGAGCGTCAAAGAGCAGTTGCGCCAGGTGCCGGGCAACGGGCTCGGTTACGGCCTGCTGCGCTACCTCAACCCGCAAACGCGCCCACAGCTTGCCGCGCTGCCACAGCCGCAAATCGGCTTTAACTACCTGGGCCGCTTCAGCGTCGAAGAGGCGCGGGACTGGCAGCTTGCCGCTGAGGCCCGCCTGCTTGATACCCGCGCACACGACAGCTTTGCACTGCCGCATGCCCTCTCGCTCAATGCCGTGGTGGAAGCGCGCGCAAGCGGCCCGGTGCTGGTGGCGAACTGGAACTGGGCGACTGAGCTTTACGCTGAAGATCGCGTCAGCCGTCTGGCTACGGGGTGGTTTAGCTGGCTGAAAGCACTGTCGCAGCTTACGCAGGTCGACGATATCGGCGGTTTCACCCCTTCAGATGTGCCCCGGGTGGCATTGCAACAAGCGGGGCTGTCAAAACTTCAGGCAAAATGGACGAAGAAAAAATGAGTGTGGATATTAAAGAGATACTGCCGTTATCCCCGTTACAGAAAGGGCTGCTGTTCCATATGCTGCTTGATACGCGCGGCAGCGATGCCTATCAGGTGCAACAGGTTTATCAACTTGATGGGGAGCTGGATGTCGCCAGGCTCAGGCAGGCCGTCGGGCAACTGCTGACGCGCCATCCCCACCTCTGCGCCGGGTTTGAGTATGAAGAGGTCGACACGCCGGTTCAGCTGATCCTCTCTGGCCTGCCGCTCCCCTGGCAGGAGGTGGATTTAAGTATCCTCTCAACGTTAGCGCAGGCGTCGGCTTATGATGCGCTGCTGGAAACGGACTACAACACCCGCTTCGCCGCCGACACGCCGCCTCTGCTGCGCTTTACTCTCGTGAAGTGTTCGCCGACGCAGCATAAGCTGATCTTCACCAATCACCACCTGCTGCTGGATGGCTGGTCGATTCCGGTGCTGCTCGATGAGCTGTTTCGTTTATACCTCGCGGAGCCGTTGCCGCCAGCCGTGCCCTATCGCGACTATTTGTATTGGCTTACCCAGCGTGACACCGGGAAGATGCGCGAGGCCTGGCGCGAGGCGTTACGCGGCCTGCAAGGCCCTACCCATCTCGCCAAAGGGCGCACCACCGACAATTTGCAGCCGCATCTGCTCCACAGAACGGTGGATGCCGGGCGCACGCGGCAGCTTAACCGCTGCGCCCGCGAGCTTGGCGTGACGGTCAATACGCTGTTGCAGTGCGCCTGGGGCATGCTGCTTGGCGCGCTTACCGGGCGCTGCGACGTGGTTTTCGGCATTACCGTTTCCGGCAGACCGGCGGAGCTTGGCGGCATCGAAAAAATGGTCGGGTTATTGATCAACACGCTGCCGCTTCGCCTCAGCTGGCGCATGGAGGAGAGTTTCGCCACGCTGCTGCAACGGCTACAGGCGGAGCAGACGCGCCTGCTCGACAGCCAGTATCTCGATCTCACCACCATCCAGGCTGACGCCGGTGGCGAGGCGCTGTTTGATACGCTGATGGTGTTTGAGAACTACCCGCAGAGCGCAAGCGCCGAAATGAGCGAAAAATTAACGGTTTCGCTCGCCTCGCACCGCGGCGGCGATGCCTCCCACTACCCGCTGGGGCTTATCGCTGTTCCCGGCGAATCGCTCGCGCTGCGCTTTAGCGCGCTGGCCGATATTTTTCCCGATGAGGAGGTTGAGCGGCTGGCGGATCGCTTCCTGCATCTGCTTTACACCATGATTGACCGCCCCGACAGCCTTATCGGCCACGCTTCACTGTTACTGCCGCAGGAGGCGCAGGCGCTGCTTCCCGTGCCGACATCATTCGATGAGAGCACGCAAACCACGCTGCATGAGGTGTTTGAACAGTGCGCCGCGCACTACCCGGATGCCATTGCCCTCTCGCTTGGCGATAAGACGCTTTGCTACGCCGTGCTTAACCAGCGGGCGAACCAACTTGCCCGCTATCTGGTGAGTTGCGGCATCGGCAGCGAAGAGATTGTGGCGCTGGCGCTGCCGCGCACTTTCGAGACGCTGGTGGCTATTCTTGCGGTGCTGAAAGCGGGCGCGGCCTGGCTGCCGCTGGATGTGCATAACCCACCGGAGCGGCTGGCCTACATTCTCTCCGACGCCAGACCGGCGCTGATCGTGTCACTCCAGGCGCACGCGGAGATGTTTGACGGATCGCAGTTGCTGCTCCTTGATAGCGCCGAAAGCCAGCAGCGGCTGGCGCAGCAGAGCGGCGTGGATCTTAAGCCAAGCGAGCGGCTGCGCCCGGTGCAGGCGCACAATCTCGCCTATATCATTTACACCTCTGGCTCCACCGGCAATCCAAAGGGGGTGATGATCCCGCACAGCAATGTGCTGCGTCTTTTCGCCGCAACAGAGGCGTGGTTTAACTTCTCGCGCCACGATATCTGGACGCTATTTCACTCCTGCTCGTTCGACTTTTCGGTCTGGGAAATATGGGGCGCGCTGCTCTATGGCGGCGAGCTGGTGGTGGTGCCGTTTATGGTCAGCCGCGATGCGCAGGCCTTTTTGCGGCTGTTAAGCGAGAAAAAAGTGACCATCCTTAACCAGACGCCGTCGGCTTTTTATCAGCTGATTGAAGCCGAGCGCGATCTTGAGCACGACGAATTGCCGCTGGCGCTGCGCAAGGTGATTTTTGGTGGTGAAGCGCTGGATCTCAGTCAACTCGAGCGCTGGTATCAGCGCCACCCGGATACGGCTCCCGAACTTATCAATATGTATGGCATCACGGAAACCACCGTGCATGTGAGCTATCAGCCGTTAACCGCGGCGCGGGCGCGCGAGGCGACAGGCAGCCTTATCGGCATGGCGATCCCCGATCTGCATATCCATCTGCTGGATGATGCGCTGCGTCCGGTGCCGCCGGGCGTTGAGGGCGAAATGTATATCAGCGGTGCCGGGCTGGCGCGCGGCTATCTGAACCGGGTCGAACTCTCCAGCCAGCGCTTTGTCGCCGACCCCTGGGGTGCGCCGGGCTCGCGCATGTATCGCTCCGGCGATATCGCCGTCAGGAGCCCAGAGGGAGACCTGCACTACCTGGGGCGCGCGGATCAGCAGGTGAAACTACGTGGGTTTCGTATAGAACTGGGCGAAATTGCCGCCGTCCTGCGAAGCGCCCCGCAGGTTGCCCATGCAGAAGTGGTGCTGCTTGATGCCGACACTCAACCGCAACTGGTGGCCTACGTCACCGCCGACACGCATGCGCCGCTCGATATTGCCGCGCTGCGCAGCCTGGCGGCAGCGAAACTGCCGGGCTACATGGTGCCGGGCGCGATTATGCAGATTGAACAGTTCCCGCTGACCCTCAACGGCAAGCTGGATAAACGCGCCCTGCCGCGCCCCGTTCTGAGTGTCGGAAGCGCACGACGCGCGCCGCGCACCGTGCAGGAGGAGATTCTGCTGGGGCTGTTTGCCGAAGTATTACAGACAGATGCACCCGGTATTGATGACGACTTCTTTGCCCTCGGCGGCCATTCGCTGCTGGCAATGCGTCTGGTGAGCCGCATCACCCGCGTGCTGGAGGTCGAGGTGCCGATCCGCACGCTGTTTGACTATCCAACGGTCGCGCAGCTGGCCGGGCAACTGACGAAACAGGGAAGCCAGCCTGCTGAGCCCCTCTGCCCACAGCCGCGCAGCGCCAGGCTGCCGCTCTCTTTTGCCCAGCAGCGGATGTGGCTTTTGAAAAACCTCGATAACAACCATGCGGCCTACAATATGCCGCTCGCCATCCGCTTACAGGGGGAGCTGAACGACACCGCGCTACGTGAAGCCGTGCGGGATGTGGTTGACCGCCATGAGGTTCTGCGCACGCGCTACCCGCTCCACCAGGGGCAGCCGTGGCAGGAGATCCTCGCCCCCGATGCGTTTGAAGTGACGTTTGAGGTGAGCAATATCGCGGCTTCGTCGCTGACCGACGCCCTTAATCACGCCGCAGCCTACCCGTTTGAGCTGGCAGAAGAGATCCCACTGCGCGCCAGCCTGTTCCATCTTTCGCAAACCCGGCAGCATGTGCTGCTGCTGGTTATCCACCATATCGCCTGCGATGGCGGCTCGCTGGCACCGCTGTTTCGCGATCTCGCCTGCGCCTATACCGCGCGCTGCGCCATGCAGGCCCCGCAGTGGGCGCCGCTGCCGGTGCAGTATGCCGATTACGCCCTCTGGCAGCGCGAGAGGTTGGGCGACATTGAGAGCCAGAGCGAGACTGCCACAGAGCAGGTCGCCTTCTGGCGTGAAGCCCTCTCCGGCGTGCCGGAAGCGATGGCGTTGCCCGTCGATCGTCACCCGACGACCGGGACGAGTTATGTTGGCGAGCAGGTGAGGCTGCGCATTGATGAGAAGCTTTATCAGCAGATCACCCAACTGGCGCGCCGTGAGGGGGCGACGCCCTTTATGGTGCTGCAAACCGCCGCCGCGATCCTCTTTGGCAGAATGGGGGCCGGGGAGGATATTACGCTCGGCACCGCCGTCGCCGGGCGTTCAGATGAGGCGATGCGGGAGTTAGTCGGCTTCTTCGTCAATACACTGGTCCTGCGCGTTGATCTTGCGGCAAACCCTACGGTGGCTGAGGCGCTGGCCCAGGTGCGCGAATTTATGCTCTCCGCCTGGGTTAACCAGGAGGTTCCCTTTGACTGGGTGGTGAAAAGCCTCAACCCCGAGCGCGTCTCTGGCAGGCATCCGCTCTTCCAGGTGATGATGGTGCTGCAAAATAACGACGCCACGCCGCCGCAGTTCGCCGGGCTGACGCTTTTGCCGCAGCCGGTCGGGCTGGTGACCACCAAGTTTGATTTGACCTTCAACGTTGAGCAGGTTTACGGCGAGCGCGGCGACGTCAGCGCACTGGAGGTGCAAATCGACTACCCGGTCGATCGCTTTGACGGGCAAACCATCACGGCGCTGGCGGATTACTTCACCCACCTGTTGCAGGCCATGGTGGAGGAGCCGGAGAGCGCGGTGATGACGCTGCCGCTGCTCACTGACCGGCAGCGTAACGAGATGCTCGGAGTATGGAATGACACCCGTTGTGACGTGCCGCCCGCCACCCTGGCCGCGCAGTTTGCCCACCAGGTCGCCGCCACGCCGCAGCGTATCGCCGTCAGCTGCGGGCAGGAGCAACTGAGCTATCAGCAACTGGACGCCTGCGCCAATGCCCTCGCGCAGCGCCTGCAACAGCAGGGGGTGAACACAGAGCAGGGCGTGGCGGTGTTGATGACCCGCTCCCTTTCGCTGGTGATTGCCCTTCTCGCGGTGGTGAAAGCGGGCGGTTTCTATGTACCGCTGCGGGCGAGCGATCCCGCTGAGCGCTGGCAACATTGTATTGATGAGCTGGATCTGCGCATCGTGCTGCTGGATGAAAGCCATCGCCAGGCCGCGCTGCCACCGGGCATTGCGCGGCTTATCGTCGATGAGTCGGCAACCCGCGCCACGGCGGCGGGCGTTTCAGCGACGGTCACGCCGCACCATCTGGCTTATGTGATGTTTACCTCCGGCTCGACCGGCAAACCGAAGGGCATTGCCACCACCCAGGATAACGTGCTGGCGTTGGCACGCGACCGCCGCTGGCAAGCGGAGGCGTGCCAGCGCATTCTGCTGCACTCGGCCTATGCGTTTGACGCCTCCACCTGGGAGATTTGGGGGACGCTGCTCAATGGTCACCATGCGGTGATCGTCCCCGGCGAGACGCTGGATCTGCCCCTGCTTGCCGACACGCTTGTGGCGGGTGAGGTCACGACCGCCTTTTTAACCTCCGGGCTGTTCCGCCTGATCGCCGAGGAGGCGAGCGACTGCCTTGCAGGCTTACGCCGGGTTTATACCGGCGGGGAGAAGATCTCCGCCAGCGCGGTTCAGGCGGTGCGCGAGCGCTGGCCGCATCTTGAACTGATGAATATTTATGGCCCAACGGAGATCACCACCTATGCGACGGACTACCCCATCACTCAGGCCGACGCGCCCTATCTTGACGTGCCGATTGGCAGAGCGTTCGATAACACTCGCCTCTACGTGCTTGATTCCCATCTTCAGCCGGTGCCGCCGGGCGTGGCGGCAGAGCTCTATATCGCCGGGCGCGGGGTGGCTCGCGGCTATATCAACCACCCGACGCTGAGCGCGGCACACTTTGTCGCCGATCCCTTTGGCCCCGCAGGAAGCCGGATGTACCGCACCGGCGATGTCGTCAAATGGCGGCGCGATGGCGCGCTCTGTTTTGTCAGCCGCCGCGATCAGCAGGTGAAAATTCGCGGTTTCCGCATTGAACCCGGCGAAGTGGAGATGGTGCTGAAACAGCACGCTGCGGTTCAGCAGGCGGCAGTGGTGGCACTTGAGGATCGCAGCGGCAATAAGCAGCTTGTCGCCTATGTGGTGCCCTCTGTGCAGGAGAGCGAACTCAGCGCAGCACTGCAACAGTTTGCGCGCGAGCGGCTGCCGGACTTTATGGTGCCCGCGGCGATTATGCCGCTGGCGGCGCTGCCGCTTAACGCCAACGGTAAGCTGGCACTTGCCGGGTTGCCGAAGCCCGATTTCCATATTGAGCCAGGGCGCGCGCCGCAAAACGAGCGGGAAAGCTGGCTGGCTGAGCGGTTTTGCGAACTGCTCAATCTGGAAACCATCACCGTCGATAGCAGCTTTTTTGCCCTTGGCGGCCACTCATTACTGGCGGCGCGGCTGATTAACGCTATCGACAAAACGTGGCAGGTGAAACTGACGCTGCGCGATCTGTTTGAGCACCCGACGGTAGCGCTGCTGGCGCAGCGGCTACAGAGCAATCAGCGCAGCAACGTGCTGGATGTGATGCTGCCTCTGCAACCGCGCGGGCAGAAAACGCCCCTCTTCTGCCTGCCGCCCGGCGGCGGGTTGAGCTGGTCCTACGCCGGGCTTATTCCCTGGCTTGGCGACACGCAGCCGCTGTTTGGCCTGCAATCGCACCGGCTGAGCAGCGGGGAGGCGTTGCCCTCGGTTAACGCGCTGGCAAAGAGTTACCTCGCGGAGATGGTGAAAGTGCGGCCACACGGCCCTTATGCCCTGCTCGGCTGGTCGTTTGGCTGCCATCTGGCCCATGAAATCGCCACCCTGTTGCAGCAGTCTGGGGAGGTTGTCAGCACGCTGATCCTGCTTGATGGCTACCCGCTGGGCGAGCACTACCGCGACAGGGCGCGGCAGGACAGCGAGAGCCTTTCAGCGCTGTTTGAAGCCTTAACAGGCAGCGTGCCCGCAGAGAGTGAACTCACCGTCGAGGCGCTGCGCCGCCGTTTAGTGGCGCAGGAGCATCCGCTGGCGGTGATGGAGCCGGTGGTGTTTGAGCGTATCCTTGCGGAGTTTCGCGAGGCGCCGCGCCTGCTGGCAGCCTTCACGCCGTCGCGCTTTCAGGGGGATATCCTCTTCCTGCGCGCGGCCACGCGCCGCGACGGCGAAGCGGGTTTCGATGCGCAGCTGTGGGCACCCTTTGTCGAGGGGAGAATCGCTACCCACACCCTGCCCTGCACTCATGACGGTATGTTCAGCCCGCAGGCGTTGCAGCAGGCCGGGCCGCTGATCCGCGACTGGATAGCCAAAGAGAAGTAAGTTTTCGTTGAATACAAAAACCGCCTGCCGGGCGGTTTTTTTTATCTCTGCATCAGAAGCGGCTCTTTTTAAGCCCGAGCGAATAGAGCGCTAACTTGATGACCGGCACGCTGAGGATAAAGAGCGCCAGCAGAAGCAGAACCTGGCGCATATCCAGCGCCAGCAGCCAGCCGCAGGCCAGCGCCACACCGAGGCCGGAGTCCGCCTGGTCGAGAAAGAGAAACAGCCACCTACCGCGCGCGGGCAGCGTGCCCGGCGCAATCCCCAGCGCCCTTTTCAGCGCCGAATTTGGCAGCTCGCCAAGCATATACCCCAGCCCCGTCGCTGCGCCCAGCAGCCACGGGTTTTCCATCTCATTTGCCAGACAGAGTGGTGCCACCAGCATGCTGATAAGCGGCACAATCACCATCCCTCGCCAGGTTTTGTTGCCGCCAAACAGACGCACATTGAGCGGCACCGCAAGCCAGGGCAGCACGTTGCAGGTTACCACCGCCATATGCACGCAGCCGGCAATAAACACCGGCAGCAGCAGCTGCCAGAGCGCCCACAGGGAGGGGTTATCCATGCACGCCTCCGAGATGCAGCAAGCCGAACAGTGCCGCGCCGCTCAGGCAGAGCGTTATCAACGTTATCAGTGAGGAGAACTTCGGGAAAGGGCGGTTGAGAAGCATCGCCAGGCTGAAGAGCGTTAATGCCACGCTCAGCAGTCGGGCGCAGATCAGCGGCGGTAAAACGAGCGCCAGCAGCGCCCAGCCGCTAAGGATAAAGAGGCTCCAGAAGACCGGCATGCCCAGATACGCCAGTGCGGCATGGTGGGTGATATTGCCGCTTTCATTGAACCGGGAGAGGCGAAGCGCGCCGCACACCACCATCAGGGCGAGAAAAAAGGCGCTGCCGCCGCGATAGCCGCTGAGGTAAAAAATCAGCGCGGGTGCCACCAGGTAGAGCAGCAGATCGCAAAAGCCGTCAAGGTAGCGGCCAAAGGGGCGTTCACAGCCGAGCCAGCGCGCCAGTTTGCCATCCAGCGCATCGGCTAGCATCGCGAGGTAAAGCAGGCTGATACTGAGCCAGATAGCGCCGGACAAGGCGGCACCGATCCCGCCGAGGGCGATAACCATGCCCGTCAGCGTCAGGCAATCCGGCAGCGAGAGACGGCAGATAAAGGGATAGTTCATCCTTGCACCTCCGGAAAAAACGCTTTCACTTTTCGCCGTGCTATCAGGCAACGCAGCCGCGCGCGGTCGATACGGCTGTGATGGCGCGCATCAACGGGCAGCTTCGCGCAGAGCCAGAAGCGGATCGTCTCGTCGGGAAAGAGGGTTGCCAGCAACGGCGCGGCGGTGCGGCACTGCGCCGCCTGTTGCAGCACCACGCCAATCTCTCCCTGCGGCCCCAGCACCACCGCGCTGGCGGCAATCCCCGGCAGCCCATTAAGCTGCTTTTCCACCGGATAGGGCGAGAGCGTTAAGCCCGACGGCGTGCGCAGTTGGTCGGCGATCCTGCCCGTCAACCAGAGGCGCTGCTGCGCGTCGAGAAAGCCGCTGTCTCCGGTGCGGTGCCAGACGCGCCCCTCGGGATCGCGGATTTTCGTGCGCTGCTCCGCCTGCGGGTTATTGAGATAGCGGGTCAGCACCTGCGGCCCGCAGACCAGGATCTCCCCCTCCTCCCCCACGGGCTGAGGAACCCGCTCGCGGGCAATCAGGATCGCGGTTTGCGGCCCCGGTCGCCCGACAAGGTAGCCAGGCTGCCGATCCCAGGCGTCAAGAAGCTCGTCGACGCTAACATTGCTGATGGGATCGGCTTCCGACGCGCCATAGTTAACTGCGCAGGCGGCTTTGGGGAAATAGCTGCGGGTAGCCAATAACAACGCCCGTGTTACCGGCGCGCCGCCAATAATCACCTCTCTTACCGACGCAAAGGTGCACTGCTGAACTTCGGCATAGGCGACAAGCTCTCTTAGCCAGGCGGGCGAGACGCTCAGGCGCGTGATCTGTTGGGCATTAATCGCCCCGGCAATCATCTGCACCGGCAGGTGGCCCTGCTCATCAAAACCGGGCAGCAGGAAGCAGCAGCCCGCGTGAAAATGGCTGAACAGCGTCAGGATCGGAAAGGAAGTCACATCCCGCTGCTGGCGGTGTGGAAAGAAATGGCTCATCGCCTGACACTGCGCCCGCAGCGAGTGGTGGGAGCGCACCACGCCTTTTGGCGTGCCCGTCGATCCGCTGGTAAAGGTCAGCAGCGCGGTCGCCTCGTCATCAAGGGCCGCTACGCGAAAAGCGGTGTTAACGCCCTCCGGCTCTGCCTGCGCTAAAGGGGCGGTAAAGATCCGCGGCGTATCGATCGTAAAGCGGCGAATCATCCACAGCTCCGGCAGCAGATACCAGCCCTTCCCGGCGTTCTGCGCCACGATCATGGCGCTCAGACGCGCCTGCTTCAGACAGTTGCGCAGCTGTTGGCGCGCCATCTCTTTTTGCACCAGCACCGGAATCAGCCCGGCTCCCAGCATCGCGTAGAGCAGCAGGTAAAACTCGATACCCGGGTGCATCAGCAGCAGCACGCGCTGGCCCGCATGCAGCCCGCTGCGCTCCAGCCTGCGTTGATACACCGCCGCACGCGAGAGAAGCTGGGCATAGGTGACAGTTTCAGGCCCAGCACAGAGCGCGGGCAGCGAAGGGGGCTGTTGCAGCAAAAAGTCACAGAAGTTCATGGCGCACATCCCTGTAGTAGAGTCCATAGTGGTGAAAAACCTTGTTCGGGCTGCAACAGGCACGGAGCGCGGTAGCGGTTGTCGGCCCTTTCCAGTTAAGCAGTGCCGCACCGAGGCGCGGCCACTGGGCATCGAAGCTGAAGAGAAAGCGGCGCACCAGCGTGGCGTAGAGCAGAGAGCGGCGGTAGCGCGGCACAATCATGATGGTTTTGAAGATCCCCGCCCGCTGGCGCTTATCCGCCAGCGTAAACAGCAGCCCGGCGACATCGCCCTGCGGGCCGAAGGCGAGACAGGAGCCGGACGCCTGACAATAGGGGTGCAGCGTATCGGCGTTAAAGTGCCAGTCGAAGAGCGCCTCGCTGCTGATGCTCCAGCCGATATTGTTAGCAAAGTGCCGGGTGATGAGCGCATACAGCGCCTGCCGGTGCGCCTGCCACAGCGCGGGCGTCAGCGGCTGGAGGGAAAAGTCAGCGGTGCGCCAGCGCCCGATATCCTCTCCCGGGAGTGAGAGCTGGCGCACCACGTCCGCATCTTCAAACAGCGAGAAGTAGCGCGCCAGCGGCTGGAAACCCATCTGCCCCAGCAGGTGTTGATACCAGGGTGGGTTATAGGGCTCACCGGCAAACGGCGCGCAGGTCGGCGTATCCAGCCGCAGGCGAAATTTACCTAAGGTGCAGAAATTAATCGGGCCGATAAGCCGTGAGGCGCCCTGTTTTTTCGCCCAGCGCATCAGGGCACGAAACAGGCGATGGTTGGGAATGCGGTTATTGATGGTCTCCCAGAAACCAAAGTTGACCACCGTTTCCCCGGCGGCGTTGAGGGTGGCGAAGCCCGCCAGGCGCGCGCAGTCCCGAATGTAGCCGGTCCAGACGCGCCCCTGCTGCATAAAGGGGTTGGCGGCGCTGAACTGACGCGTCATCACAGCCTCATCTTCGCCCGGCCAGAAAGGGTCATGGGCATAGATGTGCGGTGCAATCGCCAGAAAGCCCTTATCCAGCGTATCGCCCGCCTGCCACTCCTGCTCAATCAACGGTCGGTTCATTTACCCCTCTCCCTCTCTCTGTGCCGCGCGTAATCTGCCCGCTCGCGCCATCCATGCGGATCACCTCGCCCTGCTGAAGCTGGCGGGTCACGCCGGGTACGCCAACAATCGCCGGAATGCCCATCTCGCGGGCGACGATGGCGGAGTGCGATAGCGTCGATCCGCGTTCGACAATCAATCCGCTAAGGCCAGGAAAGAGCGGTGCCCAGCCCGGATCGGTGCGCACGGTGCAGAGGATGGTGCCGTCCAGATTGCTCGCCTTCTCCGGCGAGAGCACCAGGCTCACCGGCGCTTCCACCATGCCGGGGTAGCAGCCGGTGCCTTGCAACTGCGTAATCTCTGCCGTCTGCTGCGGCGCGGCGTGTAAGGTTTGCTGCTGGTACAGCGTCTGGGTAAGAGAGAGGCGGTTAGCCGGCTCCTCCTCCTGTTGATAGCCCGCATATTCGGCGCGGCGCTGGGCGATAAGTGTGGTTAAACCCGTTTGCACCGCCGTTCCCTCAAGCCCCTGGTAGATCTCCTCCCGTGTCAGCCAGAAGATATCCCGATCGCTCTCCAGCACACCTTCAAGTGCCAGTTGATGCCCCAGCTGAAGATAGATATCGCGGTAGAGGGCAAACATTTTTGTGCGGGTAAAGCGCATCGTTTCGCGGTGGTGGATCGCACGCCTCAGCCTGCTGAGATCGCGCTTGAAGCGCGCCAGCGCGCGTTTGCCACGCGTCTGCTGCAAACGGGAAAAGACTCTCTCTTCCGCTGCGGCCCGCAGCGTGCCCGTCGGCTTTGCGTGCACGGTTTCGCTGTTCAGGTAGTTACGCAGTACGTCAAAAAGAAAACGGGGATCCTGGCGTAGCGTGATAGTTTCCAGCTTGAGTTCGCCAATGGTGCGATCGCCGTAGCGCTCGATGTAGTCGAGACACTGCTGGTAGAAGTGCTCATCCAGCGCTTTCAGGCGAATAAGCAGATGAGCGCTGGCATCGCTCTGAATCAGCGCCGCCAGCTGCGGGCGTTGGCGGGCATACTGGCTCAGCGCCAGCAGATGCCGGGTCGGCTCCGTGCTGACAAGTTGCCCCTCGTCTGCCAGCAGATCGCCACTCATTTGCTGATGCTCATCGGGCCAGAGTTCGCGCAGCACCGCCTGCACCTTGCCGTTGTAACGGGCCACGTAAAAGTCATTCACAATTGGCGCGGTCCAGCGCGCCAGCAGGTGTTGATCAAGGTATTTAAGCCGGGCGATAAGCTCCGCCGGAGAGAGGGTGTGGAGAGCATCGCGATCGATATAACTCTGCGCGAGAGTGTAGTTATGCAAAAAGTCACGGATGCGCGGTTCAAGGGTGAAGAGCGCCCAGCCAACCCGCGCCCCCATCTTTAGCATCGCTGGCAGCGCGGCGACCTTTTCACAGGTGGAGAGCTGCTTATCCCTGACGGTGTCGACCGGCTCCTCCAGCCCCATCATCGCTTCCATATCACGCTTATTCATCCTGAACGACGGCAGCAGCAGCAGGGCGCGATACCAGTTCTGGATGTTGTAGTAGACCCGCCCGCGCACCAGGCTGAGCATATTGTCGGTGATGGCCCGGCGCTGGTCGCGCTCCCTGGCAGAGCAACCCACCAGTTGCAGGGTTTGCTCATATACCGTGGCGTAAGCGGCGCGGGCAAAGGAGAAGGTGAGCGGCGTCGTCACCCCGCAGTAAGACTCCTGAATATTGGCGTTGTCACAGATCAGCGTCTCGCTCGCGCAGCCGCTATCTTTCGGCAGATGGGTGATGGGGCGGGTTTGCAGCAGGTAGAGATGGTTATCTTTGAGCGTCCACTCAATGTCCTGCGGCGCGCGCAGCGCCCGGGCGATGGCGGCGCCCATATCGCGCAGGGCGAGGATCTGCTCTGCCGTCAGCGAGGATGCCGCCGCCTGGTCGGCAGCAAGCTCCACCTCGCGGGTGCCGTTGCCGCGCTTGCGGTCAAAGACCACCGCGGTGGTTTTCTCGCTGAGGGATTGCGTGAAGCTATTGCCCTCCAGCGGCACGCTAAATTCGTCGGTGCTGCACTGCCCGGAGACTATTCCCTCCCCGCTGCCCCAGGCGGCAGAGATGAGCATCGTCCGGCGCGAGCCGCTGACCGGGTGCGCGGTAAACAGCACGCCTGACACCTCGCCTTCGACCATCTCCTGAATAATGACCGAACAGTGGATCCCGCTTAACGCCAGCCCTTTGCGCAGGCGATAGGCCATGGCGCGCGCGCTCCATGTCGACATCATCACCCCTTTTACCGCATCGACCAGCTGCTGCTTGCCGCGCTGAAACAGAAAGCTGTCCATCTGCCCGGCGAACGAGGCCTGGCGGGCATCTTCGTCGCTGCAGGAAGATCGCACCGCCCACAGCATCTCGTCGTCAAGGGCGTCGAGCGCCTGCATCAGCGGTTCCGGCAGCGTAAGGCGGGCGAGGCGCGCGCTGATTTTCCCGGCAAGGGTTTCAATCTGATCGGCGGGCATCAGTGGTGAGAGTTGCGCCATCAACTGCGCGGCTTTTGCATCACAACGCAGCATCTCATCCATCGCGCTGGCGGGGATCACCCACCAGTTCGGTACCGGATAGCCGTGGGCAGTGAGCCACAACAGGTTGGCTGCCTTGCCGCCCAGTTGCTGCTCATTGAGGGTAGCCGCCTCTGCGGCAGAGTAGAGATAGTTCACGGTAACTCCTTTTAGATCCGTTGTTGGCTCAGCCCGACCAGATGCCCCCAGGTGCGCAAAAGGGCGGGAAACCAGGGCCGTGGCTTAACGTGATGAAGCATCAGGTAAAACGACAGTCGGCGCAGGCCGAAGTCGCGCAGGGCGAGGCAGAAACCGCGATACCACTCCCCGGTATCGATAGCGGTGCCCAGCCGCGTCGCCAGCTGGCTGCGGTGAAACTCCACGTGATGTAACAGCGTTGGCAGCGTGGCGCGCTCATCGAGCGTCCACGTTAATAGCTCAGCCAGATCGCGCTGCGGGACATGCAGCGTCGCCAGCTCCCAGTCCCAGCAGCACAGCCGCGAATCCTCCCGGCGCAGCGCGATGTTGCGCGGGTTAAAGTCGTTATGCACCAGCGTTCCCGGCAGCGTCTTCAGTTCGCGCCACTGCGCCGCGCTGTTTTCGGCGCAGTCCAGCCAGTGGTGCAGCAGCGATGTGGTGAAAAGCAGAGGTGCGGTGCGATGGCTGAAGGCGGCGATGGCCTGCCAGAGCGGCACCATGCTGCTAATTGTGTCGGCAGAGGGAGAGTTGATATGGCGAAAGGTGGTTTGCAGGTCATCATGGCGGCGATACCAGAGCGCATGGATATCGGCAATGCCCCGCAGCGCGGCATCGATCTGCGGCTGCTGCCAGCGCACGCCGCTGGAGAGACTGTTAAGCAGCACTTCTTCCCCGAGCAGCTCCTCAATGATGACGCTCTGCTTGCCATCTTCGTAGGTGCCGTAGAGCGTCGGCACATGGCGGGTAAAGGCGGGATCGCTTTGCGTGATAAGCTCCATCTCCCTTTCCCGCGCATGGCTGAACTCGCTGGCAGGCAGCAGGCGTGCAAGCAGTTCGGCAAGCTCGGGCGTGCAGCCTGCCGCCAGTGAGTGCAGCAGTTGGGTTATCGCATCGGTTGGCGGCTTATGCTTCAGTAGCGCCGCCACCTGCGTGCCATCTTCACGCTGCAGCCGATAGGCAAACAGGCCGACGGGCAGCGTCGCACTATGCGAACTGAACGCCGTCAAAATACTGTCCTGGTTTCCCTGCCAGCGCACCGGAGTGATGCTTATAGGTGGTTGCTCGCCCCACGCGGCGGTATAGCGGGCGTGCTGAAAGCAGCGGTGTAGCGGATCGCCTCCCCTCCTGCCCGGCGGGGCGTTACGCCGCGTTCGACCAAGCCGCTCATGGGATTTGGCAAATTCGTCGCTCGCCAGCGCGCTGAGGGTTGAGATATCGAGCGCCAGGCAAAATGAGGCGATGATTTCCGCCAGCCTTTCGCTGCCGTTGGCCCCCTGGCAGCCCAGCATTTGCAGGCACTCAGCCTGATCGGGAAGCGCGGTCCCGCCGCCGACGGTGCCAATCACCAGCGCCGGAAGCGTCATGCTGCAATAGACGTTGCCCTCTGGCGTGAGGCGCATTTGCAGTTGCGAGAGGGAGGATTCATGGCTACAGGCGATATCCTGGCCGAGCGCGGTAAACATCGCCGCGATGACGTTGGCGGTATTGATATTCACCCCGGTCATGCCCGCAGCGACGGAGCCTTCACAAAAGCCGTGAAACGCCCCGACCAGTTGCGCTGGCTCAATGCGCAGACGGCGGCGGCAGGCGGCAGCGGTGAGCGTCGCCTCGGCGATAACCTGGGTTCCCCTGCCCTGCGCAAAGCTGCTCCACGAGCTTTTCTTATCGCTGGAGAGGTTGCTTTCCAGAATGTAGCGCTGGGGGGTTAACGCCAGCGGAAGATGCGCGAGGATCCAGCGGCACGCCTGCCAGGTGCAGGTGGTGGTCATATTTTGCCCGGCGGCATCGGCAGTGTGATAGGTAAAGGTCAAATGCACGGCATTGCCGATGATGCGCGGCGTCAGGCTGGTGAGGCGCGCAAAACGCGAGTGCTGGCGCACAATGTCGCTGATGTCGGTGAAATAGTCCTCGGCCCAGGCGCAAAACGCGAGCGCGTCGCGCACTGAGGGAAATTCGAAGCGCGGCGAGCGCATCATCCGCTGGCCGATGACGCGCGCTGTCGCCCCGCCGCTGTGGGTGATGGCGCTGGCACCGCGCGAAACGGAGGCGACAAGCGCCCCTTCGCTGGTGGCCAGCGGCGCGTAAAAGATCCCCTTCGCGCGCCAGCCGTTGATCAGCAGCGGACCGGCAATGCCGACGGGAACTTCAACCGAGCCGATAAACCCCTCAAGATGACTTTGCAGCTTTTCCGCCTGCAGGCGGGTGGTAGCGATCTGGTTTAAAGCGTGGCCGGTGTGCTGACGCAGCCAGGCCAGCCTCGTTTGCCGCGCCTTCTCGCTCCAGTCGTAGAGATGGCGGCGGGGTAAGGTGGCGGCACGTTCAGGGATGTCATCGCGCGGGCGGCACAGCTTTAGCTGCCAGTAGCACTGTTTATTCTCCTGCGGCGAGCGGCAGGTAAATGTCGCCAGCCACTGCCCGCTCTGCTGGCGCTCTTTATGCAGGATTTTTAGCGCCGGGAGCTGCACCGCCCGATCGTAGAGAGATAACGCGCGCTGCGGGTCCGTGATAAAGACATTACAGCGCTCCTCGCTTTCAAATAAGAGTGTAAACTCAGCCGGGCGTATATCGACAATTGTCGCCGTAATTAACGATTCCATCATCATTATTCCCTTCCCTTACGCTACAAATATATTTCAACGATACACAGCAAATATCCTGTCAGCATTGCCATACCGACCATCGCTTCATTTCTTTTTCTGTTCTGTTGATTGGCATTAATCAGAAAAATCAGCAACTGGCTTATGGTGAAGAAATTAATAAAAGCACTTACCACATAAAACCAGATTGATACCGCGCCGGTTTTGCACAAAATAAGAAAATACTGCACGATGACCATCAATATCAGCAGGCCGATAATCATCACTACCGACCGGGGGCGACCATATAATTGTGACCAGCTGGTGACCTCTTCGCGATCCTCGTCCGGCCCTTTACATTTCCGGGTAATTTCAAAACTTAAACCGCATAAGAAGGCGAGCAGCATCAGCAAAATAAGCGGCAGATTAAGCGTTGCCGCAGGCGAGGCGAGGGTTGCCAGCCAGCCGATAACAAACGGCATCACCAGCGTGTGGGAGAGCGCATAGAGGGAGAAGTGCTGTTTAAGCCACTCGGCGACGAAAAACTCTTTTGTCATCAGGAGGGTCCAGCAGAGCAGCAGCCCCCAACTTAGCCATATCTGCGGCTCACCCTCGCTGAGCAGCGCGATGCCGCCCAGCTGGATCAGCACGCAGAGCGCGCCGAGGCACTTCAGGTGAGTGAGGCTGATGATGCCCTGCTGCAATACTCTCTGCGGGTGGTGAAGGCAGTCATCCGTATAATCTTTATGTTCATCCAGCACGCGGAGCAGCAGAAAAAAGGAGAGTGACAGCAGGCAACCGAGAGCAATTTTTACCGGGCTAATACTCT
>OHBH01000013.1_pt1 | contig 28126 bp, 36 predicted proteins | sample 1577321 | NCBI WGS metagenome assembly OHBH01 (sample SAMEA3879546, study PRJEB24766) | human gut metagenome | biome: human-associated habitat; feature: feces | place: USA | collected 1985/1987
AGAGCTGCCACCCATGAGGGTCATGGCGGTCAAGACCGTGCCGAGGACACTCGTTTCGTTCACTACATCCAGCGCAGCTAGCAGATCCAGCCGATAGCCGAAGCAGAGTGCAAAGGCGAACAGGGCGGAAACGGCAATAGTGATGTATTTACCGTGCTTCAGTCCCGCCCACAAAGGTTTGAACCGATCGATGATGTACCACATGATGATGGATACAGCGATGATGACTTGCAGCATTTTCATATTCTCACCTCCTTACGCTTTGCTGATGAGCTGGGCGAAGCGGTACAGCATGGTAACCAACTGCTCGCGGGTGATGGGGGTCTGCCAGCCCATATCATCGCCGCCAAAGCCTTTGACGATGCCCTGAGCCTTAGCCCACTCGGTTGCTTCCTTCGCCCATTCGCTGGGCGTGTCTCCGGTCTTGCTGCCGCTCATCGCTTCCTGCAAAACCTTCTTGCAGATTTCCTTCACTCGCTCTTCTGTCATATTATCTGCCTCCTCCGTTTCAGGGTCAAAACGCGGACGCCCAAACCCTGTGATATAGCTGCTGTTGCGGCTGTAGGTACGGCGCGCAACCATATTGCTGGTGTTGCCCTCAATCGTGGTGATCGTCGTTGTGTCGACGGCCTCGATGATACCGGTGTGATCAAAGTCTCCGAAGAAAATCTGATCGCCGGGCTGCGGATCGCTGGTGAAATACCGCCCGGCCTGCTTGTAATACTGGGCGCTGTAGTAGCAGCCCGCGCCATAAGGCCCGGTCTGGCACTCCATTGCCTGAGCTTTAGCGGCGTCTTTGCCGCAGAGAACATAGAAGCACCAGTCCACGAAGCAATCGCACCATGCGTATCCGCACTTGTCCCCATTGTAATAACCTGCTGCATGCAGATCGCGGGCGTATTTGGTGTGGTTGCCGTTGCCGTCGTTAGGGGCAGTCTTACTGTCCAGATTGCTGTCGCTGTTCTTCTCATGATAGCCGATCTCGGCCCGTGCGATGTCCAGCAGTTTTTTTACGGTATAGCCCATAAACTTACCTCCGTATCATTATTTTGATGCAGCGCATGGATGCCCTGTGCCGCCAAAAAATCCTTTTGTTTGTGCTTGATTTCGGCCGCATAATCCAGCGCTGCGTGCATGTCACCGTTGCAGTGGGCATCTGGGATGCGCTGTACAGCCCGAGCTGTAGCCTCGCCCAACGCGATTGCGGCGCTGTTGCCCTGCACAAGGAGCACGGTAAGCTGTTCCTGCGCCTTTTCGCGCGTTTCGGCCGCTTCGCCCCGGGCGTCGAGCCGTCGCTCCAGCCGATGCACAATGACGCCCATAATTGCGCTGGGGATGCCCATCGCTGCGACAAAAGCAACGACAAATTGGCCAAAGTTAAGGGATACTGTTCCACCCATCGGTATCACCTTCCTCCTGCGCGGCGAGGATCAGCCGCACCATGTTGGCCTTGGTCAATGCAAGCGCCAGCCCCAGTTTGGTCAGGATGAGCCGCAGCTCCGCGTTACTCATTTCCTCAAGCTCCGCGCGCGTGTAGACGCCGCTTCGCTCAAGCTCTGCCGATTCCCACGTCAGCCGGTCGGTCAGCCGGTAGTAGTTCCCGTCCTCCGGCGTCGGCCTCGTCGCCATAGCGGCAACGATCGCGGCGTATTCCTCCTGTGTGATCGTCTCGCCGCCGGTTCTGCCCGTTCCGATCGCCGTGATATATCCATCTGCGGTTTGCTTGTAGTACCTCACGTTTCTTCCTCCCAAAAGTATGCCGTCCAGTTGTACGTTCGGCCGCCAACGAATACGCGCGTGGACGAGAACTCGAACGTTACGCCGCCGTCGGCGATCGTCGCGCCGGTGACAAATCCGCCCTCTGCGCCGTTTGGCTGCACGACCAATGCCTTGGTATTACGCGGAGACGTGTCATTCGGGACGACGTCAACCGACGTGACCGCCAGCAGGCTACCCGTCAGCGGATCATGATTGCCGGTTCGGATAGTAAGAAGCTTCGGCGTTCCGACTACCGGAACGGTCAACGTATGCGTGTCCGCCGTCGGCGTCACCGTCCCGGCCTGTACGGTAAGCCTTTTGACGCCCGCCAGCGCCCTGGCAATGTCCCCGGACTTCAGCGCCGCCGTGCCGCCGGTCAGTGTCCTTACGGCATTGCAGATTGACTGATAGTCCGCGCCGGGCATCAGTACCTGATCCGTCATGCGCCCACCTCCGCAACGTTCGTCAGCTGCACGGCCTTCCAAAGGCCGTCCACAACGCGCATAAATGCACCATTGTCATCCTCTGTCACGGGCGGCAGACCGCCGGCCGATCTGGCGACCTCGTTGATTGCTGCGACCAGCGATGACCGATCCTTGGTGTCCAAATTGGACATCCTGCCGATCAGCGGCGCAGCAGGGATAAGCACACCGACGTCGTCATAGGCCTGCGCGTCGGCGATCAGCGATACGTGCACCTGCATCAGCATGACGTCGCTGCGCGTCTCCTGCTCCGGCAGGATCGCCCGCAGCTGCGCTTGCAGCACGCCCTCGGTGTCCAGCAATGTGCGGCCCAGCGCAAAGGCTCCGCGCCCGTCCGCATCGACCGCAAGCGGATCGGTGATAAAGGCAGCGCCGCCGGGCGTCTCGATCTGCAGGCGCAGCTCGGCACTGCGCAAGGGCGGCTCGACGCTGTAATGCAGCACGCAGGCGTTGTGCTCGCCGACGTGCGCGCAGCCTGCCCATACTCTCATGCTCAGCGCCCCCTTAGATCTCTGTGACCGTGACGGTCGCAGCGTCCGCCGTCAGCCGGACGCGCAGCAGGGTGCAGCCGTCGGTGACGCTCGTGGGGTCGCAGATATCCAGATACGACAGCAAAACGCTCAGCTCGTTCCGCGATGTCTGCGCTGTGTAGAGAGCGCCGCTGTACTGCAATTCGACTGCTCCGCCCTCGGGGACGGCCTTATTGATTGCCGCGATCAGCGCGCTGTAATCGGCCTTGCCGGTGGCGTTGGTAAGCGTCACGGCCTTTCCGGACAGCGTAGCGCTGCCGATGGTCCAACTGTTGCCGCTGCCGGTCAGCGTGATTACGACGTGCGGCGGCGGCGCGATCAGACGTGCGCCCACGCCCGCAACGACCGGATACCCGGAGGCGTCGCTTGATACCATCTTCGCAATGTAACCGTTTTTCCCGACCACATAATCGCCGACGGACGGCTGCGCAGGATACCCGTCTACGTCGCCCAGCGCGGCCAGCTTGGACGCATCGGGCTTGATGGCGCTGTTATACTCCGTGGGAACATCTGCGTCAGGAGCGACGATCAGGCGCTGCAGGGGCGTGGAGTAGAAGCCGACAGGCTTGCCGTCTGCGTCCACCTCGGCCACCCGCAGGAATTCGTTGACACCATATGTCGTGTAAAACAGGCCGTCAAATCCGTTCGAGATCAGACGGTCTCCGGTGCTGCGTACAACGGGATCCCCGTCGTCATTCAGCGCAGTGACCTCGGCCATATAGCCGTTTTTCCCCACCACAGTTGCGCCGACGCGCACGGCGTTTTCGGGCAGCAGCGCATAGCCGCCCAGATCGATCTCCGTCGTGGCGTCGTCGGCTGCGTAGGGCTTGCCCGGGATCTCGATCTCAGGTGCAAAAAACAGGCTGTCCGGCATATTTCGATAGCGCCACTTGGTCGGCTTACCCGCAGCGTCTACGGCCGCGACGGCCAGCACAGCGTCCTCCTCTGCCTTGTACGCCGTCGGCACAGGGATTGCGCCGATTGACGTGGGTGTAATGGATCCCGGGTTAAAGGACTCCGTCGGCCCCCAGACCATACCAAGCCCCTCGACCGTTGCCTGCGTCGCGTCGGTATCGGTGATCTTGCCCAAGTAGCCGTTAGCGCCGAGCGCAAGGTCGCCGGGGCGCGGCGCGAGCAGACATGCCGACCGTGCGACGGAGATCTGCGTCTGATCGGTCGGGAGATCCGCGCGCACCAGCACGAGCCTGGCGTCAGATGCGGCGTCAAGGTAGTCGGTGGACTTTATGCGGCTTGCGGGTCGGGCAATGACGTCGATCACAAACGGATAGATGCCGAGCGCGCTGCCGTCTGCGGCAAGCAGCGTGATATTGCACCAGACAAAGCCGGCCGTCGTCAGCGCCTGCGGGTGGATGCCGACGTTGATCCAGTTCGCGGTCCATTCGCACGCATACGCGCCGGACTGAAGCTTGGTATATGTGCCGCCCTTTCCGTCCGGCTTGCAGAAGCTGACCGATACCTGCTTGCAGTCCTTCGGGATCATCCACTTGGCGCCGTGATCCGTGAGCATGACGCTCACATATCGGGCGGATCGGTCGCCCTGCATCATGTGGACGGTCTGCAGCGCGCGGGGGTGCTGCATGTCGATGGTGATGTTGCTGTAAACTCTCATGATAACTGCTCCTTAATGATCTGGGACAATGCGCGCACGGACGCGCAGCATCCGATTTTTGATTTTTTGGGGTCATAGGGGTAGACGTCCAGCTCGTCGACCGGCATAAGCTCGTCGATGCCGATAGCCGGGACAATGACGCGGATCTTATACCCGATTGCCAGCATCTCGCTGCCCAGCAGGTCAAGCCGGTCAACAGCCGTGATCTCAACGCTGCGCGCCTTGGCGACGCGGGTGTTAAGCTCCTCGGTCGTCTTCGCCAGAAGTGCGGCAGCATCCTCGATCTCGCCGTCTGCGTAAGCTGCTTCGATCCAGCCAAAGGCTGCAACGGCGTCGGGGTCGGTCACATACGGCAGCCCGTTATTGACGGCTGCAAAGGACAGCGGGACGCCGTCTGTGCTCTTGCCGTAGCCGTACATTACGGTCGCGAAGTCGCTCGCGCCGCCGATGGTTGCCTTGATGGCCGAGAGCGATACGCCTGCCTCGATCACGCGGTCGCTCTCATGTGTTTCTTCCGCAGTCCAGTCGATATAGTTCTTCCCGTCCGCGCGACGCACCGCGATATAGCCGCCGTACTTGCTGACTAGCCCGGACAAGGCGTCCCATGAGCTGCTTTGTCCGGAGGTCTTCAGCTCCATGCTGCCCGTGATTGTGACTTCCCCGACGGCAAACTGCTTGCGCGCGTCGATCGGCTTGCTGTTGTGGTCAAATAGAATGGCGTTGAGCATATAGGTCGCGTTGCCGGTCAGCTCGTACTGCGGCAGCAGCGTGTCGTGCAGATAGTCCAGAACGCCGACGCATTCGATCCTTGTCGTGCCGGCCTCGTCGGCCTCGGTCGATGCGATTCGGCCGCGCCAGCGCTCAATGTCGTCGTCCATGACGACCACCTCGCTGATCAACGGGCAGAGCAGCAGTCGCTCGGTGTTCAGCGCGCTCACCTTAAGGCTCAGACTGCCGGAGTCGTTCTTGGCGTATTTGACATGACAGTCCCATGCGGCCAGCGCCGGGACGCGCACGTCGGCGAGCGGCGCGCGCCGCGTTCCAATCTCGTGGTAGATCACAACTGCCATTACCACGCCCTCCGCCGATACCGCAGGGACACGGAGACGGTCGGCTTGTCGCCGACGGCGATCGGCCAGACTACCGGATTTCCGGCCGCCAACGGGATCTGGGTGTATCCATTGGCGATGTCGTAATACGTCCCGTTCGTTGACACCCATGCCGTTCCGGCCGCGCCCACGGTCGCAGAGGCCGGGGCGACGCCCGTTGACGCGCGATACACCTGCGCGGTCGGGATGATGCGCACACGGCCGTATTTCAAGGCATCGGCGCTGAGCTTGTCCAGCCGGATGTACAGGAGACCGTCCGAGCCGGTCGTGCAGATGCAGGTGTCGTCAAAGTCGTCCGGATTGATCAGGTCGTAATGGTTGGACAGCCGCCATTTTCCTCGGCCGCCCCAGCGCAGCATGGCGACGTAATACTCCGTCTCCGGCTGCAGCTTGGCAGAGTAGATTGCATAATCGCCGACGGCGCAGCTTGCTACCAGATTGATGGTGTATGCCCGCTTGTCGACCGTCCCGCCGCGCACGGCGGTAAGATTGACGTCGTCGACGCCGATATAGACTGATTGTGCCTCAAAGTTGTTAAATGTCTCCTCGGCGCTGTATTGGTGCGGGTCACAGGTGGCGGTCAGATCAACCGTGGTATACGCCGCGTTGTGCACAACCTTAGTGATTGTCGCGCGGCCGCGAAAGAAGGTGTCGGGATAATCCGGATGCACGATGTCGACCGTCTTCCCGTGAACGCGTTCGCACAGCTCATCCGTCATGGCGATTCGGTTCGGGCGGTTGCCGAAGCTTGTCTCCAGCTGGGCGGTCAGCTTGCGGGTCTTGTAGGTCGGGTATCCGGCCACGGCCTCCGTAAGATCAACGTCGCCGTCCATGCCGGGAATGTCCTGCCGCGATTCGCGCACGGTGGGGAATTCCACGCTGATGGACGCAAGGGTAAAATGGCCGTCCGCTGCTGTGCTCCAGCCGTCCAGCAGCAGGGCGCGCTCTGGGTAGATCATGTCAGTCGCCTCCGAATGTTAATGTCTGCCTGCTGTCCGATCGTGCGATCGGTGCGGGCGATCAGCGTGCCGTCGTCCAGCACCATAGTCGGATCAATCGCCGCCACGGCATCATAGATCCGGTCGAGCTTTTTGGCAAGCTCCGGCACGGCCGAATAGGCCTCGATAATCGCGGCATTTTCGGCGGCGCGGTCGCGCACGGTGCGCTGCTCGGCGTCAGGCGGCAGCTCGCCGCCGAAGATACCCTGCAGCGTCTGGGCGCTTTGCGCGATCGATGCGTATTGATCGGCGTCGCCGGGATACGCGATGCGCTGCACCTGCAAGCTCTTGGTCGCCCGTCCGCCGGTGCTGCCGCTTCCGGCTTGCGCATCGATGGCATCGCGCAGCTCCTGCACCATCTGGGCAGCCACGCGGCGCAGACTGGCGTAGATCTGTCCCTCCGTGCCCTGTATGCCGCGTATAATGCCGCTCGAAAACTGCTTTCCGGCGCTCTGCGCGCCGCTGAAGGTCGTGGTCAAAAATGCGTTGACCTTGGCGTTGGTGCGTGTTGTCAGCCCCGCGATTGCCGAGCTGATGGCCGCACCGGCCGCGCCTGTCGTCACCTGCACCTGTGTGGCGCTCTGCTCGGCTATGCCGCTCTGTGCAGACTTTTGTGCTGCTGCGGTCGCCGCCAGCGCGCCGGTCTGCGCATTAACGATTCTCTGGATGCCAGTAACGGCGGATCGAACCGTGCCGTTTGCAACGCTGCTCGCGTTGGCCATTGCAGACGCGACCTGCGCTCCGGATCTGGAGAGATCAGCCATGATCTGATCGATATAAGTTGCCACCTCGTCTTGGGTAAAGCCGTAGACGTCGGTCAGCGTCCGCTCCAGCGTCTCGCGCGCCGCTTGAATGTCGGCCTGCGAATATTGCTCGGCATTGGAAACAATGGCGCGGTACGTCTCGGCGCAGGCGCTGATCGCAGCATCTCCGGCCTCCTTGACGCGCTCGGGTGTAACGGCGGAGCTGTCCGCCTGCGATAGCTCGCGCAGCTCCGCAAAGGTCGCGAGAGCGTCGTCGGACTGCCGCTTGAGCGACTCATAGCTTGCTGTCGTGGCGTCCATCTGCGCGGCGGCAGCCTTTGCAAGGGCGTCGCTGGTCTCCTTGGCATCCTCGCTCCAGACGCCGTTTTGGATGGCGTCGAACTGATTGATAAGCGCTTGGTTTTGGTCATATGCGTAGCGCGCATCGTCATAGCGCGCTTTGACCTGCTGTGGGACAGCATCGGTCAGCTCGTAGTCATGCTCAACGCCGTATTTTCCGCGCAGCTTTGCAGCCTCGCTGGAGTAGGCGCTGTATTTTTGGTAATATTCGCTCTCGTCTACCAGACCCGCATAGTGCAGCTCCTGCAGCTTGACGATCTCGGCGTATTGTGCCTTAAAGGCATCCAGCTCGGCGATTTCGGCGCGGATTTGTGCAACTGCTGCGGCGCTGCCGACGGTGTAATTACCGTTGGAATCTTTGTCCAAGCTGTCAATGGTGGACTTTGCACTATCATAGGCCGACTGCGTATTAGTCAAATACTGCTCGGCCTGCCGCATGACGATAGCGTTGTGGATGGATCCCGTCAGCTCGTCATACTTGGAGATAGTGCCGTCGATCATCTCGATTTCCTTGCCTGATGCGTCCTTCAGTTGCGACAAGATGTATTGCACGCGCTGCTCGTGACCCTCTTTGACCTTGCCGTTTGCGTCGCACAAAAGCTTCAGCTCGCCGATCAGTGAATCATAGTCCTTCAGCTCGCTTGTCATGTTGCGTCCGGCCTCGGCGCGCTCCTGCGCGGCGTCGGCAGCAGATTGCGCCGCATCGCGGTATGCCTTGGATAGCTCCTCCTGCTGTCTGGCTGCGTTGCCCGTGGCCGTGCTCAGCAGCGCCAGCACGGACACAAGCCCGGCGATTGCCGTGACTGCAAGGCCGATCGGGTTGCTTGCTATGACAGCATTCAGTCCCTTAATGGCGGTCACGGTGCGCTTGATGGAGTTAACGATGGCAAAGCCCTTGATCGCGACGATGCCGGAGACGGTCGCCGCAAGCAGCGCCTTGCCGTTTTGCGCAGCATACTCCAACATGCTGCACACCTTTGGCAGCGCCTTGGCCGCAAGCTCCATAGCCTTGGAGGTCAATTGGCCGAGCGTCCGGCCGAACCTTTGCAGCTGTTCCTGCGCGGTCTTGGAGTTCAGACCGCCGCGCAGTGTGTCGGAGACCTGGACAAGGCTCGGCAGCATACCCGCCAAAACCTTGGACTTTGTAGCGTCCCAGACGGTGTTAAGACGCTCAAAGCAGTCTCCGGCGTCTGCGCCGGCCGCAACGGTCTCGTTGGAGATCACGGCGCCCAGCTCCCGAGCCTCCTGCCGCAGAGCGGCGACTCCCTCGCTGCCCTGCATGAACAGCGGGGCAAGCTCAGCGTAACTTTTGCCAAAGATCGTGCTTGCAACATAGTTGCGCGTAGTTTCATCGGTGCAGTCGGCCAGCTTGTCGATCAGCGCGGTCAGCATGTCTTCCGATCGCTCAAACTTGCTGACGTCGAGGCCGACCATTGCATAGGCCTCCACGAGCGACTGTGAGCCGTTCGCGGCGCTGGCGAATGCCTTTTGCTGCTTCTCGAGCGCCTTGACCAGTGTCTCCGACTCCATGCCGTTTTGCTTGGCGGCGTACAGCCACTCCTGCAGCGCCTCGGCGCTCATCTGGACCTTTTGCGCGTTGTCGTCAAGCTCGCCGAGATAGTCCAGCTGCTCCATTGCCGTGCTGCCGATGGACTTAAGGCCGTTGACGATCGTGCGGATGCCGCCCATTATGGCGTGCGCTGCAAGCGATCCCTTTAAGACGTCGCCGAAGCTCTGCACCTTGTCTCCGGACTGCGCAGACGCCTCGCCGACGTCCTGCACGGCTCTTTTGGCCTCCTTCTGACCCTTGGCGCCGTCCTTGCCGCCCTTTTCCAGCGCTTCGCCGGTCTTGTCGGCCTCGCGCTCGATCGACCGCAGCTTGCTCTCTGTTACGGCGATCTCGCGTTGGATCGACCGCAGCGCCTCGCTGGACCCGCCGTCCGTCAGGGCGTTGGAGGCCTCCTCTTCGGCGATCTTAAGCGTATCCAGCTTTTTGCGCGTCGCCTCGGCCTGATCGGCCAGCAGCTTTTGCTTCTGCGTCAGCAGAACGGTGTTGCCCGGGTCTAATTTAAGCGCCTTGTTGACGGCGGCCAGCTCGCGGCTGGCGGATCGGGCAGCTGTCTCAGAGGACTTGAGCGCCTCAGACAGCGGCCGTGTGTCGCCGTTGATGGTTACGGTTAAACCCTTGATAAAGCTGATGTTAACCACCTCCAAACTGCGCCCAGAGCGCGTCAAGATCCGGCTCGGTCTGCTCGCGCATCCAGGCGTCGTTAAGGTACTCGATTCCGCTTTCGGTGCGGCCGAGCCGGTCGATCACGGCGTCGCGCCGCAGAATCAGATAGTCGTATGCGCACAGCTGCCGCACGCGCGTGATCGGCAGCCTTGCGTATGCGGCGATCATGGCGTCCCAGCTTGTGTGCGTCCGGTATCGATGCCGTATACGCCCGTCGTCTGGGCGCGGCGTATACGGCACGGTCAGTTTTTTTCGTTAAGAATATCGACCAGCCATGCCATATACTGGCCGACGAGCAGCGCTATGTCGTCGTTGGTGCAGTGCCGCGCCAGCCAACTCCGGCCGATGCGCTTACCCTCGGCGTTGCTGCTCAGCATGATCGCAGCTGCCTCCGTCAGCTTGTCCATGTACAGAGCCTCCGCGGCCGCGTCATGGACTGCGCTGCCGTCAATACCCTCGGAGAGCTGCGTGATACGGTCGGTGTCTGCCTTGCTGGGCAGGGTCAGGTGCAGCACTTTTTTGCTGTGCGGCAGACGCAGCGCAAAGGTGGGGCGCTGCAGATTGGTCAGATCGAGCTTGATCGTTTCGTCCGGCGCCGGTGCCGGACGTTTTTTTAAAAGAAAAATCGCACACACGGTCAGCAGCGCAGCCAGCGTGCAGCATGTGGCGATCAATATGGTCTGTGTCATGGGTAATCTCCTTTCAGTTCGCAATCAGCCCCTCCGATGCCGGAGGGGCCGTGTTGTTTTAGCCGCCTGCGTCCTGTGCGGCCGGGTAGTTCTTCGGCCACACGATTGAGCAGAGCGTGCCGTCGTCGTCCTGCGGCGTGGCCGTGAACTCCGGCTCCAGCTTCGTCGTGCTGTCCTTGGCAAAGGCAAGGGAAAGGCCGTTGGTGTTGGAGCCGACGATCACGATGTACAGGTTGCCCAGCTGCTTGTCGACGTGCTCAAAGACAATGACGTACTGCTTGCCGTTGTCATTGTCAAGGCCGCCGAGGCGCAGAATGTTGTAGGTAACGTCGGTGTTGTCGACGCGGGCCGTGCTGCAAAGCTTCTCCAGCATACCCGGCTCCCAGCTGAAGATGCCGCACTTCAGCTTGACCTCTTCCTCGATCGTGATGACGCGGCCGACCGTTCCGAGGTCATCCTTTTCCTCGTGCGTCGTGCCGGTGTAGGTCAGGGTCGCGCCGCCGGACGTTGTGCCGAAACGCGTCGATGCGGTCAGCTTGCTGATCAGGGCCGGCAGCGCCTCGAGCGCGCCGGTATACTCCATGACGTGGAAATATCCGGAGCCGATCGGCACCGATTTGGATGTGCGTGCTGCACTCATATTAGTCTCCTCTCTACCACATCGAAGGTGTATGTGGTGCAAAAAAGTTGTAGATCTTCGTAAAAAATGCGGGGTTGGCGCGTGAAGCGGATGCCGTTGGCATCCAGCACACTCTGCAGCGCCTCGCGGGCGGAATCATCTGCCGCGTCGCGCGGCTGGAACAGATACGCCGTGTACCGGTGCGTATACAATTCGTTGCAAAAATCACTGCCGTCGGCGGTGATTTCATCGCCCCAAGAAACATAGCAGCCGCTCGGGGTGTCGAAATAAAGCGTTTCGCGGCCGGGAATACCGGCCTCGCGAAGAATGTCATCCATTAACATGTTCAATCACATCCTTTACCTCGGCCTCCATGCGCGGCAGCTCCTCGGCAAGTGCGCGCTCGATAAAGTGCCGGCCTGCGACGGTGCCGCCGCTCCGCGACGCGTGCTCGTGCTCCAGCAGGTGCGTCAAACGGTAGTTCGGTGCTTTCACGTACCACAAAAATGTAGATACGCCCATAACGCTGCCCTCGCGCCGCATTGCGATCGACGTATGGAACGGTGGGCCGCCGCGCCGGCGGAAGCCGACCGGGGCGGTCTGCCGTGTTCGCTCGGTGATCCGCTTTGCGGCGGCCTCTGTGACCTTGCTGATACGCTCGGTTACCTCGTTGTCATACAGCGTCGTCAGGTTCCGCAGTGAACCGGAAAGATTTATCGGCTCAGACATGATAGCTCACCCCCAGCAGACGCACGGTGCGGTGCTGCTCACGGTAGTCGTCGTAGTCCGTGACCTTGTAGATCGCGCCGTTGTAGAGGATGCGATAGCGCTGCGTGGCCAGGCGAACGGCGGCCACGCAGGGCGAATAGCGGAGCGTAAAGACAAAGCCCAGCTGCGATTGCAGCGCACCGGCCGACAGGAACTCCTTGCCGCTGGATTTGTTGACAGCCGCGTGCAGCTTGGCAACAGTCGACCATTGCGCCGATTGCCGATCCTGCTGCTGCAGCTCGATCATGTGCGTCGCTCTCATGCTTGCCTCCTCCTCACGGTGTCCAATTTGGACACCCGCAGCCGCCCACGGCCGACAGCTTGAGCTGATTGATGATAGCCCGCACGCCGACGCTGACGGATGCGCTGATGCCCTCGGCGTCGTACCACTCCAGCACCAGCGCGTGGGCGGCCAGCTTGTACAGCGCCGTCGGCAGCGGCGGGATCCCGGCGTTGGTCAGGTATTCCACCGCCGCCGCATAGAGCTGGACGAGCAGTGCGTCGTCCTCATCGTGGTCAACGTGGCAGTAGCGCTTCAGGGCCGTTAGCTGCTCGCCGGTCATCAGGTGCCGGACTTATCGGTCGTCGTAGCGGCAGGCGTCGCGGAGAAGCTTGCGTAAATATAGGCGCCCGTGTCGGCGGTGACGACGTCGAAGCCCTCCAGCACCCGCAGCGCGTTCTGGTTTTTGCCGAACAGATAGTGCTCGGACGTTTCGAACAGCAGGTCTTTGTAGTCCATAAAATCGATGCCAGCATGCGTGTCGCCGAAGATCAGCGGGAAGTGGGTCGCGTCGATGCTGGCCAGCTGCGCATTGGGATAGACCTTGATCGGCAGGCCCTGAAACAGCTTTTCGGTTGGGTTCGCCGGGTTGTTCTGCAGGATCGGGCGGCCGTCAGCGTCCTCCTCGGCGTCCAGGCAGGCAAAGCCGCTCTGGTTGGTTGCGATCACGCCGTTGATCAGGCACGACGGGTCAAGATCCTCCGTGATGGACTTTTTCAGCGCCTTCCAGCCGGCGATTGCCTTCGGCGCGCCCGAGGCGTACCCGGATTTCAGCGCCGCGAAGATCTTCGCGTTTTCGCTGACGACTGCGTTGCGGACAAACCACCGGTTGAGATAGGAGCTCAGGCCGGCGGCCGCCGTGGCCAGCACGCGCGAGACCGGGATGATCTTGCCGTGCCAGCCGATCTTCCAGGCCTTCTGAACGAAGGTCGGGTTGGTCTCGGTCGCGATGTCATCGCCGTCGTCGTATGCCGTCAGGCCGCTGGGTACCCCGCTCTCAAAGGTCGTCGAGCCGGTCAGGGTCTCGACCGGGATGACGTTGACCAGATCGAGGGCGCTGACGTAGCTCTTGCGCAGCTCGCGGATCTCGGTGAGCACGTCGGTCGGGACGATGTAGTTTTCGCCCGATGCGGCGTTGTCGCCGCTGATCAGCGCCTTGTCGATGATGGCGCGCTCCTGCTCGCTCAGGGCAAAGCCGCGCATCATTTTGAGCATGATGGACGCGCCGGTGGGCTTAGCCTGCTTCTCGGTGGCAGGATCGGCGGGGGGCATCGGCTGCGGGTCATAGCGGCCGTAGGCCTCCAGCACGGCCTCCTTCTGCGTGATCTGCTTAGCGATGTCGAGCGCCTTGGCCTTGGCTGCCTCAAAGGCGTCGGTGTCGCCCTGCTCGGTTGCCTGCTCCATCTCGGCCACATGCTGCTGATGCGTGGCCTTGAGCGCATAGATGGAGCGCCGGATCTCGTTGATGTTAATCATTGCTTACCTCCGTAAATCTGATTTTTTCGATCTCGATTGCCCGCTTGCAGGCGTCGAGATCGCGGGTGGACATGGGTTTGCGGTTGCTTGCGGCCATGATAACGCCCGCTGCCGGTTGCGCCGGCACGGCGACAAAGCTGATCTCATACGCGTCGGTCGGCTCGGACAGCTCCACGACGCAAAGGCTCTCGCCGTATCGTTCGCCGCGTCGGTGGTCGCAGGAGCTGTAGGGCAGCCCGCAGATGCTGCATGTGGCGCGGTTGACCGAGCAGCCGACGGACACCTCGCGCAGAATTCCGGCAGCGAGCTTGTCAATGATAGGCTGCGTGCTCTCCGTGCGCGGCAGATAGGCGTCTGCGCGCAGGTAGGTTACTGCGCCGTCCTGCACGACCTCGGCGTTGTAGACACGGGCGATCTGGTTGGTCGCTGACCAGCTGTGATCCATGATGATCGTCTTGCCGATATACATGGGAGCCAGCGCCCGCAGGCAATCCGCCGTGAAGCGCTCGCCGTCCCGGTCGACCTGATCGTCGCAAGCGCGCAGGGAAAACCGGTATACGGTCTCTGAGGTCAGCGGTTGGATGGCAAGCGCGTTGATGGCCTGCATGGCGCGCTCGTCCGGGTCGGCCGGCAGGGGCGCCCCGGCTGTCTTAGATACTTGGTACATATGCACCTCCGATAGTTTTTAAGGTCGGGCAGGCGCGGGAGAAAGGACAAAGCCCCGCATTTTTCGCCGAAAGGAGGGAAACCGGCGCTGCCCGCTAGGTAGCGGATTATTTGTTGACTTCCGGCATATTGCGCGCAAGGCTGATCGCGCGGAAGTCCTCCAGCGGTACGCCGTCCAGACGCGCGATGCGCACATCGCCGCCCGGCACGTCCGGCAGATCCTCCAGCGCCAGAATGTCGTTGACGCTGAAGCCGCCGATGGTACGCATCGCGCTGTAAAAGCTGGCGCGCTGTGCGGTATCGCCGCGCAGACGGGCGTTGACGTTGCGGCGCACCCAGAGGTTTTGCCGAAGATCTGCATCGAGCAGCAGCTTGTAGCTGTCCTCCTCCTCCATTTCGCGGAGGATTGCGAGGCCGCGTCCCTGCACAAACTCGAGCGCGTTCTGCTCATTGCTCTGGTAGCTCTGCTTGCCCGTCATCAGTGCGTGGAGCGGCACGCCGAAGAACCGTGCGATATCCTCGACCGTCGTGCTTTTGGCGGCAATAAACTGCGCGTCAAAGCTGCTGACGGTCAGCGGCTGATATTTCAGGCCGTTATCCAGCACGGCCGTGCGGAATGCGTTTGCCGCGCCGGCGTGAACGTCCTCCCAGGCGCGCCGGACGTTTTCCTTTTTGGAGAGCAGCCGCTCCGGGTGTTGCGGGTCGGGCACGGCGCTGAGGCCGCCGAGGTCGGCGTCGGTCTGCAGCACGCCGCTCGGATGCGCGCCGTGCTGATAGACGGCCTCCTCGTACTGCGAGCCGCTGCGCGCGATGCGCAGCGTGCGCGCGGCGTACTGCAAGGTCGAGATACCGGTGTAACCGTCGTCAGAGTTGCCTTTGTAGTGCAGAACGTCGCACGGCAGTAGCCGATAGACAACGCCCGACGTCGGGTGTGTGTAGAAGTAATACAGCTGGCCGTCGATGAGCCTGACGGTCATGTGGTCGGCCTGCAGCGGCAGCAGCTCCACCGGCATCCCGTTGCGGGGGTCTCGGTGGATGTAGGTGTATGCGTTGCCGCGCAGCTCCAGCGACCGGGTCTGCATCCGCTTGTAGTCGCTGGGCGTCTGCGCCTCGTTGGGGCGCATCGCGAGCAGATGCATCAGGGGATGATCCGGCACGCGCTGACGCTTGTCGCGGTCATACACATAGGTCGGCAGGCTGGCGACAAAGTCGGCTATGTACTGCACGGCAGCGTAGACCGCCGACAGCTTCAGCGCCTCGGACGGCGCGACCATATCGGAGTTTCCGAGACCCCAGCCATCCGGATTGGTCAGCGTCAGGATGGACGCCTGCCCGGGTTCGCCCCGGATCGGATTGCCACCCTTGCGCAATGCCGAACTGGCCTTTGATACGATCATTGGGTCTCACCTCCGGGCAGTCCGATTATCCAGCCGAAACCGATCAGCGCGATGCCCGCGACGAGCCAACCGGCCGGGCGGTAGATCATCCATGCGCCGACGGTGACGGCCTCCAGACCGATCACGATCAGCAGATCGGATATAATGTTTTTAAGCTTCAAAATGCTTCCTCCGTCGGTGTCCAATTTGGACACCGCAAACAAAAAGCGCCCGTGTCCGATCGCTTGCAAAGTACAAGAGATCCGGCACAGGCGCGAAGGCACAGGCACTTGGGTATTTACATTTCGTAGTCCGCGCCGGACGCAGCGCGGGCGAGGTTGGTGCTCTCGTCGCGCAGCAGCGCGCGGGCCATGGCGTTCATGGCAGCAGCCACCGGGTCAATGCGCTGGCTGTCGTCCTTATGGCGCTTGCTCAGCTTGATATCGCCGTAGTTGTTCTCGACAACGACGGCGTTGCCGAGACACCACATCAGCAATGGAGACCGCTCAAACACGAGCCGCCCTTGCAGCAGCAGCTCGCGAAAGCTTTTGACGGCCAGCGTCTGCCCGGAGCAGGTCTGCCGGATTTCCACGCAAAAATCGTCGTTGTTGCGATCGTTGCAGATCTGCACGGCCAGATCGGTCGCGTTGTGGCCGTCATAGTCGATCTCCTGCAGCTCCAGCTCATGATGTCGCTCGCGCTCGCAGATCCAGCTATAGGCGTAGCTGTTGTCGGTGACGGCGCCGGGCGTCAGCGTGCAGTAGCCATGCTTTGCCCATGCGCGATAGGGCACGCGATCCGTGTGCTCGTGCCGGTCGGCGCCGTCTTCCGGCATAAAGCCTTGGACGGCAATTGCGTACCGCTCATCCGGCAGCGGCACGACGATAGCCGTGCCGGTGAGATCCACGCGTTTGCCCAGGTCAAAGCCCGCCCACGTGGGCAAGCCCTTGACCAGTGCGGCAAAGGTCTCCGGATCAACCTGCGCCGCCCTCGCCAGCTCGAGCTGCGGCTCGGAAAGATAGCTGTTGACGGACGCTGCCTGCCATTGGCACATGCGGCGCGTCAAGAATGCCCGGATCTTATCGGGGTCGCCCGAGCCGTATGCGGCCTTGTATTCGTCCTCGATCTGGCCGCGCAGCTTGTCGACATATGCGTCCGGATAGCGCAGCATCGGGCAAGCCCAGCACCACTTTGACTTGTCGTGCGGATCCTGATCCGGCGGCAGTTCCCGCAGCATGACAAAATACGTCTCATCCTCGATCTCGCCGAAGACGACGCGCCTGGCGTAGTCCTCCTCGCGCTTCGCGGGTCGGCTCTCGGCGTTGTCTCCGGCGGTCATGATGCAGTCAAGCAGCGGCTGCGCGCGTTTGCCCAGCGAGTTAAAGCCGAGGTCATAATACACCGATGTGCTATGGCTCTCGTACTCGTCGAGGCAAAAGTAGGTCGGCGCGCCGGAGTCCTTGTTGTCGGTGTTCTTGGACAGCTTGCGCATCTTCCCGCCGCGACGCCGGTTTTTGATGGCGTTGCTTTTGGGGATGATAAGCTGCTTGGCAATCATGGGCGATGCAAGCGCGATCTCGCGCGCGTCGCCGTAGACGCGGTCGGCCTGCGTCGAGTCGACCGCTGCGCATTCGCATTCCGGGCTCATCTCAAAGACTGCCTCGTCCGGCCTGTATGGGGGATAGATGCAGTCGGCCGTCATGTGATACAGACACTTGACGGCGTTCTCCGTGCTCTTGACCGTGCCCCGGCAGCGCTTATTCAGCGCGCGGGAAAAGCGCCGTGCGCCGGTGTCCTGACACACCCAGCCGTACAGGCACCCCAGATCGAACTTTTGCCAGGGCTGCAGCTCGATCGGCTGCCCCTGGAAGATACCGCGCACATGGCGGCAGAGCCGGAAGAAATTATAGATCCGGTCGGCGCGGGTCGTGTCGAACACATACGGGAAACCCGGCGTGCCCTGACGGTCCAGATCGCGCAGATGCCGCGCACACGCGGCGATCTCGGCCGGGCAGCATTGGTCGTGCAGTCTGCCGGAGACGACCTGCTTCGCATAGACGGACACTGCGTGGTGCTTGCCGTTTGTCGGGTATGCCATCAGCCAAACATGCTCTTTTCTTCGGGGTCTTCCTGCATGGCGTCCGCGCGGGACTTGGCCAGCCGCACGCGGCTCTGCGGCGTCAGCCCGAGCCGGTCGGCGTATGCCAGGATGCTTTTCTCGAGCTTGTCGACCTTCCCGGCCAACGCCTCGAGGCGGCCGAAGACCTCGAGCTGCGCGGCAGACGTCTCGGCTTTCCCGCACTCGGCAAGTGCTGCCTCCAGCAGCTTTTGCAGCTTGTCGCGCCGCGCGAGCTGCTGGCAGTAGATCCCAAGCACATCCCGGTCAAGGTCATCACACAGCCGCACGCCATCCATGCGCGCGACGATCGTGCGCCAGTATTTTCCGGCCGCGCCGGTAACGCCCTTCGGTGGCTTGGACAAGTTGGCCTGCCGATCCGGGATCGTCTCGGCCTCTGCTTGCTGCCGCGCGGATATCTCCGCGCCGGTCAGATGCTTGCTCTGATTGTCCAGCGATTTAACAGGTGCTGCCATTGTGTGATGCTCCTTTCCCGGCCGCCGTCCCCGGCGTCCGAAACGATCCTTGCCGCCCGAAATGATGCTTGCCCTTTGCCGCCCGAAACGCTCCTCACTGTCCGAAACGCTCCTCACTGTCCGAAACTCCCGATCGGGGATTTTTTCTCGCAAACGAGTGGGGCCGCGGTGTTTTCCGCCCCTAGGCAAAACTTTTTGACCTAGGGGGGCAGGTGGTCAACTTTCCGCGCCCGCGTCTGTGAGGGCGCGCCGGTGCATACGGGCGCGAGCACCCGTGCACGGGCGTAGCTTGGCGGCAGACTACAGTCGTTTTTGCCGCGCAATTTGCGCGATTTCTGCTGCCGTTTTGCGGCTGTGACATGCATGGCATAAGCTCTGCAGATTGTCACGGCAAATAAACAGCTGCCAATCACCGCGATGCGGCTGGATGTGATCCACGTCGGTTGCGTGGGTGCGAATGCCGCGCCGCGCACACTCGCGGCAAAACCGCTCGCGCACGAGCTGCGCCGGGCGCAGATCCTTGCGCCAAACGTCGAGCCGATACCATGCGTGCCATGCGGCCGCATCGGCGCTTCGGCGGGACTTGTCGTTGGGCTTATGCTTGGGGCAGTAAACCTCCCGCGTCAGCGCGCTGCATCCGGCGTGAGCACACGGGCGGAGCGGACGTAAGGCCACGGGCTATCACCTCCGGGTAAAACAAAACGCCTGCACCGCGCGGCATCACATGGATGCGCAATCGGCACAGGCGCTACAGGCACAGGCTCTTTGGGTCGATATCGATCAGGCAGCTTTGCTTGCATTTTTTGCAGTACAGCGGCAAGCTTTTTGCCTTGGTCTCCGGCAGGACTTTTTGGTCCGTGCGGCGGCCGCAATTTGGACACAGCAAAAATCCTTGTCGTGCTATCAGTTTACCACACTTTTGTTGATTTTGCAATACTTTTGGGATTAACCATAAAATATACACTACCTCAAGCAAGATAAGTACGCGCGGATCCTGATTAAGTTTTGGGCGGTAAAAGATATTCCAAATAGGCAAATCGCCCATAGCAATTGACGCGCTCCTGCCGATCCAGTATGTATGCACCGGGCGGCGCCGTCAGGTCATCTCCGGCGTCGACCCATCCGGCGTCGACGATAGGCTTGACCAGGTTGCGGCTGTTGCGCCACATCCGCTCGCCGACGCGGCGGCGTCCATGCTCACGCGGCTCCTTGGAGAGATACCGTGCCCAGCCGTCAAAGCCCTTGTCCGAGATCCGGCGGACGTCGATCTGATCGCCGTACTGCCAGAGCCGCCGAAGCGTACCATAGTCTGTACCGGTAGCGTTAAGGATGATATGGTGATGCGGTCGGCCACGGCTGTGGCCAAGTTCCGACACATAGATGTACCGCAGATCCGCTCCTGCCGCACGCCGCTCGGCGCGCAGCCGCCGGATGAATCGTTTAAGGATCTTTTCGGCGGCGTCGCGGCCGGGCGGGAGGCAAGCGTCCGAATAAGTAAGCGTAACCACCAGATCGCTGGCGTCAAAGTTAGCCGCGATAGCCGCCTTGAGCTTTTGAAAACTCTGGTGCAGGTTGATAGCCTCCCTAGCGCAGGAGGAGACAAGCTCCTTCGGCGCCCGGGAACGCTGCGCCTCGATGTCTGTAATCATCGTGTACTGGACGGCGCGGCAATATCGGCCGGCCGTGACGATCTTGCGTCGCTGCTTAGCCATCTGATGTCTCCCGCAGCTGCGCGACGACCGATGCAAGCATGAGCGCGATTGCCGCCGCGCAGCTGATTGCATTGCAAAGGCAGATAACATCAGCCATGCTGCGCACCTCCGTCCTGCACCATCCTTTCCAGCCACCTGCGCTTTTCATGCTCGGCGGTGATTAGGCCTTGGTAAAAGCACATCGACAATGAGGCATTGGTGCTCTCGCTGCGGCGGTAAGCATTCACGTGCTCCTCGATGCGCCTGTTTGTCGATTCCAGCTCAAATTTCAGCGCCATGTTTTTGGCCGCCAGCATCTTATTCCCGTACTGCCTCGGGCCGATGTCAGGTGCGCCTTTTACAAGGTTTTCCACCACTTGCAGCACCCGCAGCACCGTGTCCGGGTCGCAGACCTCGGTGTTCCACGTTTTGATATCCTTGTAGTCATTAATCGTCTTCAGCAGCCACTCGCGGCTTATGCAACGGTCAGCCATCTTCATCCCCTCCAAATTCCGCTTCGTACTGTTCAGGAGTGATAACCTCAATGTCCTTTGCGGAGTAGCCCAAGGTGTCGAGGCACATCAACCGGGCCAGCTTTTCCTTGTCAATAGACGCCGCAGCGTCCTCATAGGATACGCTGGGTTTTGCCTCAAAGCTGATTTGAGCGCCGAACGCCCCAGCCACGCTAAAGCAGATTTTGTATTCAGCCATTGTCAGCCCTCCTCCACATAGCACCAGCTCTGCGGCGGGCGCTTGATTTTGCCTTCTTCGTGGCAAGCGTTGCATTCGGTCGCCCATTTCGCGTCGCATTCATTGCATTCGTAAGGGTGCTCAAACTCGCTCAACTCTCGCGGCGTGTCGTAGATTTTCAGGTTGGCGATGTGCCAGCCGTAACAACGCCCCTTATCGCCGATATAAGCTATAATTTCTGCCTGAGATAAGCACGTCGCAGGGGAAAAGGCGGCATTTGTCGGACACCATAGTCTTCCACCATCGTATGTGATCGGGACGATCCGCTCACAGGTAAACTCGCCTATGACCGTTCCACCAACTTCCATCTTTACCCATTTCCCATTGATGATATGAGGAACGAATCCTTTTTTCCGGTAGATATAGCACCTAAACGGCGTGTCCAGCTTCGGCCGCGTCTTGCGCACCTCAATCGTCTTTTCGCCGCGAGCGATCTTCTCACACCACTTCGGGCGGATGCTCAGCATAACAGCCTTACTCATCGGGTTGACCCTCCGAGCTGAGTACCCCTTGCTTTGCCACCAGCTTCTCGATCAGATCTGCCGCGTCCAACGCGATCCGATCCACATCGCAGATGTCCCATGTGTTCTTTTTGGTCAGCTTCCTAAGACTGTCCGGCACGGTCTCCGTCACCAGATACGGACACCCGTCGCACACGGGATCGCCGCGATAGGTTGCGGAGCAGCGCAGCCCGTGAACAATTTGTTTTGCAGTCATACCAGTTCCTCCTCAGTTTTGGCGTAATAAGGTGCGTCATCCATCATAACGGCAATAGCCTCGATCAAGTCGGCGGCCTCGCGAATGATCGCGCATCCGTGTACGCTGCACCCGTGCTCATGCCCGCAGCCCAGACATGCGATGCTGCCCGTTTCCACGCGCAGCCGCCGCAGTGCGGAGACAAGATTGTTCGGTGTCATCATTTGTTGGGGATCACCTCCACACTGAAGCTGCACCCGCCCGGCGGCTCGTGCAGCCGGACGCCGCGCAGCTGATTGCATTGCCGAGGCAGATAACATCAGCCATGCTGCGTACCTCCGTCCTGCACCATCCTGTTCCATGCTTCGATTGCTTTTTCTTTGCTGGGCAGCCCAGATACTTTCATCTTCTTTGTGTGGAGGCCATCACCAGCCCTATATCTCCCACAACCGGCATCCCACCCAAAATCTGCTCTATCGTAGGTATCGTACATATGGATAATGGTTGCAACTCCACCGCACTCAGGGCAGCGTTTCAATTCAGCAATCTTCATCCCCTCCAAATTCCGCTTCGTACTGTTCAAGAGTGATAACCTCAATGTCCTTTGCGGAGTAGCCCAAGGTGTTGAGGCACATCAACCGGGCCTCGGTTTTGGCGTAATAAGGTGCGTCATCTATCATAACGACGATAGCCTCGATCAAGTCGGCGGCCTCGCGAATGATCGCGCATCCGTGTACGCTGCACCCGTGCTCATGCCCGCAGCCCAGACATGCGATGCTGCCCGTTTCCACGCGCAGCCGCCGCAGTGCGGAGACAAGATTGTTCGGTGTCATCATTTGTTGGGGACCACCTCCACACTGAAGCTGCACCCGTCCGGCGGCTCGGGCAGCCGAACGAATCCGGCAAAATCGCCGGAGATCCGCGAAGTCCCGTTGACAGCAGACACAAATGTATTACCCTTCCAGCGTGCAACACGCGCGGTGACAAACGCCGGGGTCACGGGATCCCGGATAAGCACAAGGCACAGCGCCCCGTCCGGCAGATCGGCCGTATCCCCCTTGCAATTCTGCCAGCCCGGCGTGGAATACCCAAGGATTTCGTCCGGATCCGCGTGGTACAGGTTGCAAAAGTCCATCAACTTCTCGACCGGGAACTGGTACCGCCCTGCCTCGTAGTGATATACCTCGTTCAAGACCATCCTGCTGTTGTGCTCGCGCAAATCTGCGCGGCTGAATCCTGCGGCCTCGCGTGCGCGGCGCAGGCGCTGGCCTATGGCATACGCCTCCGTCTGCTTCCACTTTGCGATATCGGCCGCTAAGCGCTGACAGCAATCCGCGCAGTCGTACTTGCGATAGCAATTGCAGCAGCATTGATTGACCGGACACCGCTCCTCCGGCGGAAGCTCACGCTTGCGGCGAGCGAGGATCGCGTCGTAGCAATCACATGGCGGATACTTGCCGCCCTTTCCGGGTTGCTGATAGCATAGCGGGATATACGTCGGCTTCGGCTGATAAAACGGTTTGCGCCCGGCCGCGACGTTGTCAACGTACTGCTTGATAGCGCTTTTGGTCAGCTGGAAGTACCGGCCGTGGTAATGCGCAGCCAGCTCATGCTGCTGCTCCGGCGGCAGATGCGCCAGCTTATACGCAGCGTCGTCCGTCAGCTCCGTGCCCCGCAGCTCCTCTACCAGATGCTTTGCAATGTACTTTGCACGGGCAATCTGTGATTCTGACGCCTTGACGATCTGTGCCACGCGCTCGCGCATCTTGCCCGGCAGCGTCACGCCCTGCTCCTGCTGCAGCCGGACGAGGATGGCCTCCACTCTTGTGGCAGCCTCGGAGCGGTCGCGCCACCCAAGCTCGCGCGCGACGGTGTTGGTCTGGATCAGCGCCAGCAGCTCCATGTCATGCGTGGCGGGATGGATGATCTTGCAGGGGATCATGCGCCATTTTGCCGGATCGACCTTCGCCAGCTCGAGCAGCGCCATGCGGCGGCGGTGTCCGGCAACGACGCGGTAGCGTCCGCCGTCCGCGGGGGTCACGACCAGCGGCTGCAGCAGACCGTTGACGGATATGCTCTCGGCCAGCTCGGTCAGATCGGACTCGATTGCAAAAAAGTTGTCCGGGTTAGGATCCAGCTTGTCCAGCGGCAGCTCCTGCACGGTGTCCAATTTGGACACCTCGTAGCCCATTGCCTTAGCAAGATCAAAGCCCTTACCCATTGTTAAGACCTCCCGTCTTGACAAACTCCGCAACAAAATCGCGGTAATCCTGCGCGGCGGCGCACCGTGCGGAATACTCCCGGATCGGCGACCGCATCACGGTGCTCTCGTCGGCCATATCCGACCGGCGGATATGCGTGTCAAACACGCGGATGCCCTTGCTGCGCAGATGCTCCTCCAGCTTGACGCACACGTCGCAGTTGTGCCAGATAGTCACCAGCACACCCTCCAGCTTTGCCGAGCCATTGATCCGGTGCACCATGACAAGCTGATCGAGCAGGAAGTCCATGCCGCGCAGACTGAAGCTGTCCATCTTGACGGGAATAATCACGCTGTCAGCGGCCTTGAGCGCCGCGACGGTCGAGTGTGTGAACGCCGGCGGGCAGTCGATCAGGATCAGATCGTGCGTGTTCTCGGCGGCCGCTGCGCGGCTGAGCGCAGCGATTTTTCCGGTGTAATCCTCGTGCCGGGGATCGGCAATAGTTTCGAGGTCGAGGCTAAATAGCGAGCTGTCTGATGGGATCAGCTCCAGCCGGTCATAGTCCGTCCCGACGATCAGCTCCTCGGCGGGCTGTGCGCCGGTCAGCAGCTCGGTCATGCCGGCGCCCACGCTGCCCGCGCCGAAGAACTCGGACGCGTCGCCCTGCGGGTCTGCGTCCAGCAGCAGCACGCGCTGCCGGTAATCCTTCGCAAGGATATGTGCCATGTTGCAGGCGGTCATGGTCTTGCCGACGCCGCCCTTAACGTTCATGATCGCGATTGTTTTCATCCTTTTCTGTCCTTTCATCCTTCTTTTTGCCGTCGGCGTCGAACGGCGTCGGCGTTTCCGGCGGGAGCATCGTAAGCTGGCGGCTCTCCTCAAATCTTTCCGCCGCCCGCTCCTCGCGTTTTTGCCGATTCAGCTCGGCCTGCACATCCTTGTACGTTTTTCTCGACTTTGCAAATCTTTGCGTCCGCCCGTCAAAGTCGAGTACCATGCGGAACGTCTGACCCTCCTTGTTCTTGGCGCACTTGAGCGCTCTCTGTCCGGTCGTATCGTTGGCCATGTACAGCATCAGGATCGCGTCGGCATCCTGCTCCAGCTGACCGGAGCTGCGCAGTGCCGACATATCCGGCTCGTTATACTTGCTCTCGGTCTTGTTCTGGCGGGCAAGCTGGGATAACCCGATCACATAGCACCGGCTCCCTTGCGCAAAACGGTGCAGATCCATGGAGATGTTGGTGACGCGCTCGTAGTCGTTGTAGCCCTTGCCCGCCAAAAGTTGGATATAGTCGATGATGACCACGTCCAGCCGGTAGGCCTGCGCGGCCGCCTTGATCTCCGCGACGGTCAGCGCGCCTCGACAGCGGAAGAAATGCATTTTTTTGGCTTGCAGCCGGTCGTGCTGATCGGTGATGCGCTGCCAGTCGTCTGCGCTCAGCTGGTTGCGCTTGAGCCTGCCGAGCTGCACGCCGCTGTCGGCGGCGATCTGCCGGTCGTAGAGCTTCTGCGCCTTGGTTTCCAGACTGAAGAATCCGACCCGGTATTTATCTGCCCACGCCCATGCGCATTGTAACGCGAAGGCCGTCTTACCGGCCGACGGCGCGCCTGCCAGATACAGCAGGTCGCCGCGCTCGCAGAACAGATCGCGCTCCATCTCCGGTATGACCCACGGCAGGTGCTCCGGCAGTGGCGCGCTGTGCCGGGTGAAGAAGTCCGCGTATAGCCGCTTGGCGTCCCATGCGTCAAGCGTCGTGCTGTCCACAAGCTGCATCTGGATCGCGTTGACGATCTCGTTCAGCGCGTCCGGCTCGGTCGCCGCCTGAAGCTGCGCGCCCAGCTCCTGCAGCCGCGCGGCCTTGGCTTGCTTGCGGCACAGCGATATGTACGTGTCAACGTTCGCGGCCGTGGGCGTGACGTCCATCAGCTGCATCAGGTACTTGCCGTACTGCTTGCCCATCCGGTCCAGCACGGTGACGGGGTCGATCGGCTGATCGGCCATAAACACCGCGCGGATCGCCTGATAGACAAGCTTGTTTGTCCCGGAGTAATCCTCGGCGCGCGTGCGCTCGAGGATCCTCGGCACGGTTTCGGGCGAGATCAGCGCCGCGCCGAGCACGGCGGTCTGGGCGTTGAGCCAGCCGCTGGAGTTCAGATCCATTTAGGCCCACCGTCCTCTCCGAGGTCGATATAGTCCGATGCGTCGTCAACGGCTGCGCGCAAGCACGCCTCGCGCTCCTGCGGGCGCAGAGGATAGATCTTGTCCCACTGGCCGCTGATGGCGTTGTCCAGCATGGCCAGCATCAGACGGACGTTGCCGTCGGAGTATCGCTCCAGCGCGTTGGTGATCAGAGTCACGGATCGTCCCGGAAGCACCGGCTTCGGGCGCGGCCGGTCGCGCCGCATGTCGCAAAAATCCATAAGACGGCCGACAAGCTCGGTGTCGTCCGGGGCGATGCGTGCTGCCCATGCGTGCAGCTCCTTCCGTGCCTCCTCGTCGGTCTTTTTCTTTTTACTTTCTTTTTCTGTATTATTAATACATTTATATGCCCTGACATTTGTGTCAGGGGGGGATGACATTTCTGGGGTTATGTTATCCGTCATTTCCTCGTTATCGGACAGATAAATTGCCTTTTCCTGCGGGATCGGCACGTCAAATCGCGGATAGATCTGCCGTCCGATGCACGCCCCGTGCCGGTGGTCATATACCGTCACGGCGTGGATATAGCCGCGTTCCTCCAGCGCCGCCAGCAGGCGGCTGATAGAGCGCCCCGTCAGCCGCAGACGGTCAGCCAGTGCGGCATTGCTGGCAAAGCAATACCCCTTGTCATTGGCCAGCGCAACGATGTCGCCGTAAAGCAGCTTGGCATTAAGGCTCAGACTGTCGTCGTTGCGCAGCGTCTGCGGGATCATCACAAAATAACTCGATCTCAACGCATCCATAGGCTATCCCCTCCAGAAACCGGCCTTGAGGGGCGGGTGATAAGGGTAGATGCGCGGCGGCAGTTCCCTGCCGCTGTAAAGATACGCCATGTAATGCCCGTAGCTCAGGCCGCGGCTGCGGGCGTCGGCGACGCGATCCTCCAGTGACGGCCGCTCCGGCATCTCATTCGGGTCCTGCTTGTAGCGCTTCGGTGGTTTGCAAAAAAAGCAATACCGCGTGCGCCCCTTCGGCAGCTCTCTGCCGCAGCGGCAATAGGGCGACCGGTACGGCAAGTTTTGCACCTTTGCTGTCATATGTAGCTCCTCCTTTTGCTGCAGCGCTCTGCAAGGCCTCCGGACACGGAGGCCCCGCGATTGAGAAAGAGTATGAAATTGTGAGGGCGGAAGCCCTGCACAGCGCTGCAGCGATCATTTGTCCGTTATCCTCTTTTTTGGCGGCTGACAAAGAACACATTCATAATCCGAGTTCCTTGAGTCTTGCAATCCCGGCTTCCAGATGTTCAATGTCAATACCCCACACCTGGTAAGCCGCAACCGTGCTCAGCGCGCCTTCGCACCAGATGGGCACATTCCGCTTGCGGAACGCCTCCTTCGTGCGGTTTACCAGATGATAGCAAAAGCTCTTCGACCGATCGAAGATCCTGCTGATGTCCGACGGCGTGATCTGATTTTTCGTGTGGTAACAGACGACCGCGTATGCGGCATCTTTCACCGGAGGAATATTCGCGACCTCTGGCATTCTGTCAGGCGTGTATGCTTTTTCCATAGTCAAATCTCCTATCAAATTTGTCATTGCAATGCGCTCCTTGCCGTGGCAGTCCGTCTCCCATCTCCGCGCTGCAGCGCCTCGGCTGCTCCATGTGCTTAAGCTCATCGATGCTCGGGGTCTTACACATGGCTGCGGCCTCCCTCCAGCTTGTCGATGTAGATTTGCAGCTCGGACGCCGCCGCCTGCATCCGGCGCAGCCGCGCCGAGATCTGCGCCAGCGTCGGGCGCTCCGAGTCGTCGATCACGCCGTCTGCGGCGATCTCGATCAGCTGCTCGCGGATCGTGTCTGCCGTGCGCAGCGCCGAGTAAACGCGCACCGCGATTTGCTCAAGACCGCCGGTCTCCGCCTTCGGTACGGTCTCGCGGCCGATCGGGCAGTCTGTTGTGCAGTGGTAATTGCACAGCTCCGGCGCGTTATAGGCGTCGGCCATCATGCGCACCTCCTCGGGATAGGGGCAGATAAGCCCCAGCTCGATCCTCGCCAGACGCGTGCGCTCGATCCCAACCGTGTCGGCAGCCGCCTCGCGGCTGCAAAAGTCGTCGTTGTACGCAGCGGCGGCCATCCGTGCCTTATAATACGGGCTGCTCTGCGCCTTCGTGGCCTTCCCCATCTGTGCTCCCCTCCGTTTTTTTGGTATAATCATCCTGCGGGATGCCAAGGATATGGCATATTGCTTCTATAATTTTTCGGTTTCGATTTTCGCCCGTCAGAATTTTGTGCATATAGCTAGAATCAAAATACAGCCCGGTGTAAGCCCGAACCTCCC
>OHBH01000021.1_pt1 | contig 25793 bp, 20 predicted proteins | sample 1577321 | NCBI WGS metagenome assembly OHBH01 (sample SAMEA3879546, study PRJEB24766) | human gut metagenome | biome: human-associated habitat; feature: feces | place: USA | collected 1985/1987
ATATCTGCCGACACGAACCGACTCTTTACGGAAAATTTATAATGTACGGATAAAGAAAAACCGCATTTCCGCTGTCACCGTGTTAAGAAACGCCTGCCTGTATTTACAGGGCGGTTTTTTCGCTGTAAGATACAAACACGCCCGCCGCGGCGCGGCGGGGGAAACTTGTAAGGAGAGAAAACAATGGAAGAAAGAAAAGGCTTTGGATCCAATTTCGGATTCCTGATGGCCGCGGTCGGCTCGGCGGTCGGCCTGGGCAACATCTGGGGCTTCCCCAATAAGATGGGCGCCTGCGGCGGCTTCACGTTCCTCATCATTTACCTCATTTTGGCTGTTTGCTGCGGCTTCATCGTCATGGTGGGCGAGCTGGCCATTGGTCGTAAGACAGGCAAGGGCGCTGTGGCAGCATATAAGGCCCTTAGCAAGAAGTTCAGCTGGATGGGCTGGATGGGCATCCTGTCCGCGTTCTTCATCCTGTTCTTCTACTGCGCTCTGGGCGGCTACTGCATTAAGTATGTGGTGCTCAATGTAGGCGACCTGTTCGGCGCGGGCTTTGGCGCCAGTGCCATCGCTGCCGCGTCGGCGGACGCGGCCAGCGCCTCTCTGGGCGACGCGGTGTTCGGCGCCTTCATGTCCAGCACCACCGAGGCCATTATCTATGGCTTGATCTTCGTGGTGCTGACTATGCTTATCGTTCTCGGCGGCGTCGGCGGCGGCATCGAGAAGGTCTGCTCCGTGGGTATGCCCGCCCTGTTCGTGGCTCTGCTGATCTGCATCATCCGCGCCTGCACGCTGGACGGTGTGGACACCACCGTGCAGGTGCTCCAGGCGGACGGCTCCCTGGTGGAGCACGTGATCCACGGCAGCGCCCTGGATGGTCTGAAGTACATGTTTGCCCCCGGCTGGGCTACTGAAAATGGATACTATGTTCCCGCCTCCGCCGTCATCGATGGCGTGAAAATGTCCGCGGTGGAGATCAACGGCGTCATGCAGCGCATCGTGACCTTCAAGCAGGAGACACCCGACGTCCTGACCGTGCTGGCTACCGCCGGCGGCCAGATGTTCTTCTCCCTGTCCCTGGGTATGGGCGCCATGATCACCTACGGCTCCTATCTGCAGAAGAAGGAGAACATCCAGAAGAACGCGCTGCTGATCGTGGTCATGGATACGATGGTGGCTCTGATGGCCGGCCTGTGCGTGCTGCCCGGTCGCTTCGCTCTGGATCCCTCCGGCGCAGTGGGTGGCCCGTCCCTGCTGTTCGTCACCATGCAGAACGTGTTTAGCCGCATGGGCGGCCTCGGCCCCATCTTCGGCATCCTGTTCTATCTGCTGGTGGTCTTTGCCGCTATCTCCTCCTCTATCTCCCTGCTGGAGGTCATCGTGGCTCACTTTGTGGATAAGGCCCGCGACGAGGGCAAGGGTGACAAGCGCAAGAGCTATACCCTCATCGCCGCCGCCTGTGTGGGCCTGGGCTGCATCCTGGTCTGCGCTGACCGTCTGGGTGCCAGCAGCTTCTCGCCTGCGGAATTGCTGAACATTGCAAATCCCAAGACCTGGGCTGCCGACTGGCTGGACTTCTGGGATGCGCTGTCCGAGGGCATCATGATGCCGCTGGGCGCGCTGCTGATGTCTCTGATGATCGGCTGGGAGATCGGCCCCGATGTGGTCAAGGAGGAGGCCGAGGCCTCTGGCCATGCTATGGGCAGCTACGGCTTCTTCAAGGTCTGCGTCAAGTTCATCACGCCGCTGATCATGGTCCTCATCCTGTACGGTCAGATAAAGGAATTCTTCCTGTAAAGTCTCTTGACGAATTGTTAATAAACAAACTCTTACTTAACAGAGGGGACGCCGGTGCCGCCGCACCGGCGTCTCTTTTTGCGTCCGCGGACCCGGAAAGACTTGTGCCGCCTGCCGTAAAAAGCGCACGACGCTGTGTTTGCCGCCCGGTTTCTCTTGTAAAAACGACGAAAACGGAGTTCACAATTTGTTAAAATAATGGAATATGACGTTAAGAACTTGACAATATCTTGGCGTGACGGTATGATACAGGAGGTTGGCGGGGCAGATACGCTGTTTCGCTGGCTGATGGTATTCACCACCAATTTGTGAGGAGGTAAATCACACACATGGAAAAGAAAAGCACTAAAATAGCGTATTTCGTAGCGCTGGGTGTTTTCATTGTCCTGCTGGTCATCCTGGGGATCCAGTTTAAGGGCAAGGAAAATCCCGTCTTCGTCGGCGACGGCGCGTTCTACACCACCGGCGACGGCGTGTTCCTGGATGGCATCCAGCGGACCGTGGATGACAGCGAGGGCTCTAAGTATGCGCTGGACGGCTCCTACTATGTGAGCCCCGAGGCCGGCACCTACTTCGAGCTGTCTGAGGATGGCAACACCATCGTCGGCGCCGACGGTACCGAGTACGTCAAGTCCGAGACCCCCAGCAAGGACGTCAACGGCGTGGAGTACACCACCTATGAGGAGCAGGTCTACTCCGATACGCCCTTCGCCGGTACCTTCTGGTCCCTGCTGCCTCCCATCGTGGCCATCGTGCTGGCCCTGATCAGCAAGGAAGTGTATTCCTCTCTGTTCCTGGGCTGCCTGGTCGGCGCGCTGCTGTACACCCAGTTCGCTCCCTGGGATACCATCGTGACCCTGGTGGGTGCCGATTACGGTATCATCTCCGTGCTGGCTGACGGCGGCAACATGGGTATTATCGTGTTCCTGGTCACCCTGGGCATCATGGTGGACCTGATGAACAAGGGCGGCGGCTCCGAGGCCTTCGGCCGCTGGGCCAAGAAGACCGTTCACACCCGCTGCGGCGCGCAGCTGCTGACCATGCTGTTGGGCGTGCTGATCTTCGTGGACGACTACTTCAACTGCCTGACCGTGGGCGCCGTTATGCGTCCCGTCACCGAGTCCCACAAGATCTCCCGTGCCAAGCTTGCCTATGTCATTGACTCCACTGCGGCTCCCGTCTGCATGATCGCCCCGGTGTCCTCCTGGGCCGCCGCCGTTTCCGGCTACGTGCAGTCTCCCAGCATCAACGGCATTGAGCTGTTCCTGAAGCAGATTCCCTGGAACTACTACTGCCTGCTGACCCTGCTGATGATCGTGGTCATCTCCGTGCTGAACATCGACTACGGTTCCATGCTGACCCACGAGTACAACGCCCAGGTCAAGGACGACCTGTTCACCACCCCCGAGCGTCCCTTCGCCGGTGCCGACGACTATGAGGCTCCCAGCAAGGGCAAGTCCTCCGTGCTGGACCTGCTGGTGCCCGTGATCGTCCTGATCGCTGTCTGCATCATCTCCCTGGTCTACTCCGGCGGTTACTTCGACGGCGGCATGACCTTCATGGAGGCCTTCTCCGCTGCCTCGGCCGGTGCGGCGCTGGCCATCGGCGGTCTGATCGGCTGCGTGTTCACCTTCGTTTACTTCTGGCTGCGCGGCGCCATCGGCTTCGAGAAGTCCTTTGAGTCCGTGCCCCAGGGCTTCATCCAGATGATCGCCCCCATCCTGATCCTGACCTTCGCCTGGACCCTGTGCTCCTTCACCCGCAATGCCATGTACTCCGCTGACTTCGTCAGCAACGCCATGGCCAACGTTGGCGACCTGCGTATGTTCCTGCCCGCCATCATCTTCATCATCGGCGCGGCTATCGGCTTCGCCACCGGTACCTCTTGGGGCACCATCGGCATCATGGCTCCCATCGTCGTCTCCGTGTTCAACTACGACGCGGAGCCCATACTGTGCACCATCGGTCTGGCGGCTGCCTGCTCCGGCGGCGTTATGGGCGACCACTGCTCCCCCATCTCCGACACCACCATCATGGCTTCCGCCGGTGCGCACTGCTACCACCTGAACCACGTGTTCACCCAGCTGCCCTATGCGCTGACCGTGGCCGCAGTGTCCTTCGTCAGCTTCATCCTGGCCGGCCTGATCCAGAACGTGTTTGTCAACCTGCTGATCGCTGTGGCCCTGATGGTCGCTACTCTGCTGGTCATCCGCGCTATCGTCAGCAAGAAGCACGCCGGCATCTTCGCCGAAATGGCCGAAGCCAACAAGGCGCTGGCTGCCAACAAGTAAAATATATCCATACATCAAAAAAAGAAAGCCCTGCGGGGCTTTCTTTTTTGTTCAGAGCAGGGAGACTGCGGGAATTTTGCGAAAAGATGTGACAAACCGCAACGAATGTGGTACAATGTCCCTATTGAGTATATAGGAGGTGTCGCTGTGCGGCAATATCCCCAATTAGAGATTGATCTTTCTCTGCTGCAAAGCAATGCCCGGGCGGTGATCTCCCGCTGCAATGCCGCGGGTATCTGTGTCTGCGGCGTTATCAAGGGTGCGGATGGCCTGCCGGAGATCGCCCGGGCCCTGCGTGCTGCCGGCGCCGCAGAGTTGGGCACCAGCCGCCTGGAGCAGGTGGCCAAATGCCGTGCCGCCGGTGTGCCCGGCCCCTGGCTCCTGATCCGCATCCCCGGCCTGACGGAGCTGCCGGACGTGGTCGCTCTGTGCGACACGTCCCTGCAAAGCGAGTGGGCCACCCTGATGGCGCTGGAGGAGGAGTGTCTCCGCCAGAACAGGACCCACCGCGTCATCGTGATGGCCGACTTGGGCGACCTGCGTGAGGGCTTCTGGGACAAGGACGAGCTGGTGGACGTCTGCCAGCGGGTGGAGCAGGACCTGCCCCATGTACATCTGGCCGGTATCGGCGTCAACCTGTCCTGCTACGGCTCCACCAAGCCTACCCCGGACAAGATGAACGAACTGGTCGCTTTGGCTCACCGGGTGGAGGCGCGTATCGGCCGATCGCTGGAGGTCGTCTCCGGCGGCGCTACCAGCTCCTTTACGCTGGTCCATTGGGGCACCATGCCCGCCGGTATCAACCACCTCCGAATCGGCGAGGGCATCCTGCTGGGCAAGGATTTGCAGGTGGACTGGGGCATCCGCGACATGGATTACCTCCGCATGGACACCTTTACCCTTCGGGCTGAGGTGGTGGAGGTCAAGGACAAGCCCACCTATCCCATCGGCGAGCTGGCCATCGATGCCTTCGGCCGCAAGCCTACCTATGTGGACCGCGGTGTCCGCCGCCGCGCCCTCCTGGCCCTGGGCCGGGCCGACGTGGGCGACCTGGAGAGCCTGCTCCCCCGCGAACCGGGGCTGACAGTCATCGGCGGATCCTCCGATCACTGCATCGTGGACGTGGAGGACTGCCCCCGCCGTCTGCAAGTGGGCGACATCGTGGAATTCTCGCTGTGCTACAGTCATATGCTGTACGCCACATCACGGAGCGATATGCGGCTCCTATTCAAACATCAACAGGAGGAAGCGTAAGACAATGGGAGATTTAGGGATTTTGATCATCGGCGTCGTGGACACGTTTTTTGCCTTTTTTGTGGTGGCGCCCATGATGCTGCAGGCGGCCAGCCTGTTTGGCGTACAGAAGCAGTTTGCTAAGGCCATGGTCCAGGAGGGCGTCGTCAAGCAGGAGGACGTGGACCGCATCCACCCCAAGAAGCAGATCGCCGGCGTGGTGATCTCGCTGATCATGCTGGCGGTGCTGGCGTTTACCTGCACCAAGGCCTCCCCCTGGGGCTATATCTGCGGCGGTGTGGGTCTGGTGGTAGGCCTGCTGAAGTACCGCACCATCGTCCAGTACAACAGTGAAACGGTCAAGCGCTTCAAGAACACCTATAAGGACGAGATGGATGTGGCCAAGTTCAACAAGTTCGTGGAGACGCATTTCTGATAAATCTAAGCGAATAAAAACCTCCCCGGCACTATGCGCCGGGGAGGTTTTTATTCGCTTTTTTCGATGGTGCCGCCACCCAGCACCTCGTCGCCGTCATACAGCACCACCGCCTGCCCGGCAGTGATGGCCCGCTGGGGCTGATCGAACACCACCCGCAGTCCGCCGTCCGGCAGGGGATAGGCGGTGCAGGGGGTCTCCACCTGGCTGTATCGCGTCTTGGCGGCGCACCGCACCGGCACCGCCGGTATCTGGCCGCTGATCCAGTTTACGTGGGACGCCAGCAGGGAGGAGGCATACAGCGCCGCGTCGTCTCCCAGCACGATGGCGTTGTGCACCTGATCCTTCTCCAGCACATATACGTGCCGCCCCACCGCCACGCCAAGGCCCTTTCCCTGACCGATGGTATAGCAGGGAAGGCCCCGGTGCCGTCCCAGCACGCGGCCCGCTTCGTCCAGGAAGTCTCCCGGCGTCAGTGTCAGCCCCTGCCGCTGCAGAAAGGTCACATAGTCTCCGTCCGGCACGAAGCAGATGTCCTGGCTGTCGCCCTTGTCGGCGTTGTCCAGCCCTGCCTCCCGCGCCTTGTCACGGATGGCCGGCTTGTCATAGTCTCCTACCGGCAGCAGCAGATGGGCCAGTTGGTGCTGCGTCAGCTGATACAGCACATAGCTCTGGTCCTTCCGCCGTTCCGCACCCCGCAGCAGGCGGTATCTGCCGCTTTCCGCGTCGTAGGCCACCCGGGCGTAGTGCCCCGTGGCGATATAGTCATACCCCAGCGTCAGTGCCCGGTCCAGCAGGGCGCCGAATTTCAGCTCCCGGTTGCAGTCGATGCACGGATTGGGCGTCCGTCCGGCGGCGTATTCCGCCGTGAACCTGTCCATCACGCACCGGCGGAAGCGGTCCGTCTCGTTGAATACATAGAACCGCATCCCCAGACGTGTGGCCGCCTGCCGTGCGTCCTCGGCATCGTCGGCGGAGCAGCAGCGGCTGTCCTCGTTAGGGGCCAGCTTCAGCATGGCGCCGTCACAGTCGTAGCCCTGCTGCACCAGCAGTGCCGCCGCAGCGGAGCTGTCCACGCCGCCGGACATGGCCACCAGAACCTTTTTCTTGCGCATACGATCGTTCTCCGTAGTCTATGTCTCCCGCGCCCGCATGGGGCGTATGCGCCGCCGTTCAGCGGCGGCGCATACTTTCGGGAAAATGTGGAAAGCTATCGGGCGAAGAGCGCCATAGCAGGCAGGGGCGCGTCCCTGCCGTTCCGCGGCGGCCCTCCGCCCGACAGCGTGTTCTTATTCGTCCAGATGCTTTGCCAGGAATGCCTCGTCGGGCAATGCGTCCGCCAGCTCCAGCAGTACCCGCTGGAAGCCGCCGGTGTAGTCCTCGATGTTCTCGCCCAGCGTCCCCAAAGCCCGTACCATCGGCAGCGCGATGGTGGCAGTGGTGCCCTGTCCCTCCCGGCTGTTCAGCAGCAGCTGGCCACCGTGCAGCCGTGCGATCTGATGCGCCAGGGGCAGTCCCAGCCCCACGCCGCCGGCGACATAGTCCAGGGTCATGGGCCGCATATGCCAGCGAAACAGCATTTCCTGCCGGTCGGCAGGAATGCCGCAGCCGGTATCCTTTACCTTGATAAGCACATGGGGCTTCTGCACGGCCAGCGTCACCGTCACCTTTCCACCGGCGGAGCAGGCCTTCAGCGCATTGGACAGCAGCTGCCACAGGGCCTGGCTCAGCCAAGGCTCGTTGACAGCGGTGATGGCGTAACGCTCCTCGCACACCATTTCCAGCTGCACGCCCTTCAGCTCGAAGGGGACCTCCGCCTCCCGGATGATCTCGTCCAGCCACACCTTCAGGTCCGTGTTTTCGGTGGGCAGCAGCTCCTTGCGGTTTAGCATAGAGGCGGACTCCAGGTTCTTTGCCAGCCGCAGCAACCGGAAATAGCCATGGTAGAGCATGGCGGCGTTCGCGTCCAGTATCGGATCCTCGTCCCGTTCATCGGCGGGGGCCAGCTTCTGCATCCCATAGTAGATATTGCCCAGTGCGGACCGTATCTGCATCGCCACCAGCGGCAGCCGCTCCATGTATACCTTTTCCTGCTGTGCCTGTTCCATGAGACCAGCCTCCTTCTGTTGTCAGCATACCAGTTTCCCGGTGCCATCAACCGTGCCAACTTCTGTCAGCTTGTTCACATCATATCAAATGCGGTGCAAGAATACAAGATTTTTATCAAATTTCCGCGAAACGAAAAAACCATACATTTAGGATATTCCATCAGAGAGGAAGATGTTTTATGAGCATTAAAGTCGGTATCAATGGTTTTGGCCGTATCGGCCGTATGGTCATGCGCTGCTGCATGGATCACCCCAACATCGAGATCGTGGGCGTTAACGACCTGTGCCCCGCCGATTACCTGGCCTATATGCTGAAGTTTGACACCATGCACGGCAAGTTCAAGGGTGAAGTTTCCTCCGAGGGCAACAACATCGTTGTCAACGGCAAGGCCATCCCCGTGTTTGCTGAGCGTGACCCCGCCAACCTGCCCTGGGCCAAGGTCGGCGCCGAGTACGTTATCGAGTCCACCGGCCTGTTCCTGACCAAGGAGAAGGCCGCCGGCCACATCGCCGCGGGTGCCAAGCACGTGGTCATGTCCGCCCCCTCCAAGGACGACACCCCCATGTTCGTCTGCGGCGTCAACCTGGACAAATACACCAGCGATATGCAGTTTGTCTCCAACGCCAGCTGCACCACCAACTGCCTGGCCCCCATCGCCAAGGTCCTGCACGATAATTTCGGTATCACCGACGGCCTGATGACCACCGTGCACTCCACCACCGCCACCCAGAAGACCGTTGACGGCGTCTCCCTGAAGGATTGGCGCGGCGGCCGTGCTGCCTCCGGCAACATTATCCCCAGCTCCACCGGCGCTGCCAAGGCCGTAGGCAAGGTCATCCCCAGCCTGAACGGCAAGCTGACCGGTATGTCCATGCGCGTTCCCACCCTGGATGTCTCCGTGGTGGACCTGACCGTCAACCTGGCTAAGCCTGCCAAGTATGAGGATATCTGCGCCGCCATGAAGAAGGCCAGCGAGAACGAGCTGAAGGGCATTCTGGCCTACACCGATGAGGACGTTGTTTCCTCCGACTTCCTGGGCGACACCCATACCTCCATCTTCGACGCCAAGGCCGGTATCGCACTGACCGATACCTTTGTCAAGGTCGTCAGCTGGTACGACAACGAGATGGGCTACTCTGACAAGGTCCTCTGCCTCATCGAGCATATGTACAGCGTGGACCACAAGTAAATCGCTTACTACCGAAAGGTTTTCCTTCTTTTTGTTCCGCAGACAGCGCCGCGTCACGCGGCGCTGTCTGCATACAGAGACGCTGCGCGCCGCCTGTACAGAGGGGGGAAAGCGCTTCCGGCGGTTTTTGAAAGAAAATCGACAGCGTGACAAAATTTTTTCATTTACCCCCTACCATTCCACTGGATTGTATGGTACAATAGGTACAACTTACCTAAGGGTAACGCAAGGGAAAGGAACCCCGTCATGGAACAGAACTCCATTCTGCATACTACGCTGTCGCTGGACAGCGATATCCCCCTCTACGCCCAGCTGGTGGGCATCATCAAGCGCAGCATCTCCACCGGCGCCCTGCCGGTGGGCGCCCTGCTCCCCAGCGAGGCCGAGCTGTGCCGCTGCCTGAGCATCAGCCGCAACACCGTCCGTCAGGCCATCGGAGAGCTGGAGGACGAGGGCCTGGTGGTCCGCAAGCGCGGCCGCGGCACCTTCGTGGCCGACCCCGCCACCAACCGCCGGGGTGTCCGCTATTCCTTCACCACCGAGGTCTCCTCTATGGGCAAGGTCCCCTCATCTACGTTGGTGGACTTCGCTGTAGAGGTCCCCAAGCCCACCGTCTGCGAGAAGATGGAGCTGCGGGAGGGAACGCCGGTCTACTGCTTCACCCGTGTCCGCAACGTGGACGGCGAGCCTCTGATCCTGGAGACCAGTTACTACCCGCAGTACATCTACCCCAATCTGACCCGCGATATGCTCCAGACCCACAGCTTTTACAGCCTGCTCTACCATGTGGGCATCGTCCCCTTCGCTGCGGACGAGAGCTATGAGGCCGTTATTCTGGAGGACAGCTGTGCCGCCCTGCTGGGTGTGCCCTCCGGCAGCTGTGCCTTTTTCCACCAGCGGCTCACCCGCACGGAGGATGGCCGTATCTACGAGTATACCCGCAGCTACATACGCGGCGACCGGGTCCGCCTGGATGTACATATGCAGAAAAGCGGCATGAACTTCGTCCGCACCATCGACTGAATAGAAAAGCACCCCCGACAGGGGGTGCTTTTTCCGCACAAAGCCTCGACCGAAGGGCGGGGCTGCGCTGTTTACGACAGCAGCAGGCGTATCAGTACCCGGGCTATGGCATAGCCCAGCACGCCGCCGCCGATGCCGGCGGCTGTGGCCCACACCCGTTTCCGCTTGGCGTGGGGCACCTGCTGGCTGTACAGCCGCTGATTTTCCCGGTTCAGGCCTACCAGTGCCTCCGGGTTCCGGGCGGACACCGCCTGTACGATAGCGTCCGCCGTCCGGCGGCTGCCGCCCCTTTTGAGCTGCAGCGTGATGCTGCGCCCGTCATAGGTCAGCAGCTCCACCACCGTGCTTTTGGCCCACAGCAGCTTTAGGTCGTGACGATAGACCCACAGCACGTCCGCCAGGGGCAGAACGATGTTCTGCCGCCGCCCGTACAGGAACGCCGTGCTCACCAGTGCGTCAGAGCGCCGGTCACCCTCCAGATAGTGGAATTCGCTCTCCGCCCGTTCCAGCAGCTTTCCCTTTTTCAGATGCTTCAGCGTGCTGTTCAGTTGTGCGGTGTACGAGGCGGCGCTTACCAGCAGCACAAAGGCGGCCAGCCCGAGGAAGCTGGCTATGAGGGACCAAAAGCTGCTCCCCGTGTCCGGTGTCAGCTCGCTGTCGATGTAATAGTCGCCGTAGGTGTACACAAAGTCCTCGGCGGTCATGCCGACGGCGGCGGCAATATCGTCGATATATGCCTCCGGCGTCTCACAGATCACGCCCACCAGACGTACCGGTGCCGGCGCGGTGGTCTCCGTCAGCGGGATATAGACGGCCAGCTCCGAGGGCGCGGCCGTATCGTCCGGCACTGCGCCGTCACCGCTGTCGTCAGCATAGGTATAGTCCACAATGTCCGCATACCGTGCGTATTCGGCGTCGCTCAGCTGCACCAGATAGCCGTATCCCTCCGTGTCCTCCGCCAGATAGAAGACCAGCTTGCGCCCGTCGCCCAGCATCACCCGATAGGCCCAGGTGGTCATGTACTGCACGTCGATGTAGTTGTAGTCGCCCAGATAGATCTCGTCCCCGATGGGCACGGCCTCCGCTGCTGCGCTGTCCCGCTGCGCCAGCAGCCCCAGCACGATACACCCCGCCGTCAGCAGGGCCAGTATGCCGCCCACGATCCACCAGGCAGGGGAGTGTCTTACGTATCGGCGCATTTCCATATGTTGCCCCTCCAAATTTGTTGTGGTACGACATATTGTACCATATTCTGCCAGAATGTGCAATATTATTTCCCATAAACGGAATAAAAAGCGCACCCCGGGTCTGACCCAAGGTGCGTTTTTCGTTCACAGTGCCGCTGCGCCGATGATGCCCGCCTCATTGCCCAGCCGGGCACATTCAATGACCGGCGGTGTCCGGTCGTGCCCGCCGAAGCAGTTGGCCGCCACATACGCCCGTATAGGGGCCAGCAGTCTTTCACCCTGGCGGCTGATGCCGCCGCCGATGAGAACCTTTTCCGGCCCCAGAATGTTCACCAGGTCCGTGATGCCCGCCGCCACGTACACGCAGTAGCGGTCCACCACAGCCTGTGCCGCCGCGTCTCCGGCGGCCGCCGCGTCGAATACGTCCTTACCGGTCAGCCTCTCGCCGTATCCGGCCAGCAGGGACTCCGGCTGCGCCGCGGCCGCCCGCTTTCCCTGCCGTATCAGCGCTGTGGCGGAGGCATACGCCTCCCAGCAGCCCTTCCGTCCGCAGGTGCAGTCCTCGCCGTCCAGCACCAGCACGGTGTGGCCCACCTCCGCGCCGGTGCCGCCAACGCCCTCCAGCAGCCGGCCGTCGGCCACGATGCCGCCGCCTACGCCGGTGCCCAGGGTGATGAGTATCATGTTCCGGCAGCCCACGGCCCCGCCGGCCACCGTCTCCGCCAGCGCGGCGCAGTTGGCGTCGTTGCTCAGATGACAGGGGAGCCCCAGCCGCGCCGTCACCATGCTGCATACCGGCACATTGAACCAGCCCAGGTTATAGGCCCGCACCACCACGCCGTTGGCGCTGTCGCAGGTCCCCGGCGAGCCGATGCCGACGGACGCGCAGTGCGCCGCTGTGATGCCGGCCTTCTCCATGGCCTTCTCCGCCGCGCGGCAGATATCCGCGACAACGGCCTCCGCCGGGCGTTCCGCACCGGTGGGCAGGCTGACCTCCGCCACGATGTGCTGGCCCTCGTCCACCACGCCGGCGGCGATGTTGGTGCCGCCCAGATCAATGCCAATACGATACATATGCTGCCTCCTTGCGCTTTCTGTCCCCGCGTTCCGGGGAAATGAACGGGGCGGGCGTATCGCCCGCCCCAAGTGCGTCTCTGTCTCAGATATGGGTCACAAAATCGGTGTTCACCGCCACCGGCCGTGCGATGTCGGAGGACCGGATGCTGCCGAAGATGGTCCGCATGGTGGTCAGAGCCTCCTTGCCGGACACCTCCGGCTCCCGGTCGTGGACCAGCGCGTCCACAAACTCGTCGATAACGCCGGAGTTGTGGGACGTTGTCTCGAAGGCGAAGCTGGTGCGGTTGCCCTCCAGGTCATTGATGATGATGGGGGCCGACGGCTCGCTGTAGATCATCATCAGGCCCTTGGTGCCGTACAGCACCGTGGACTGGCACTCGTGGCCATACACCGTCCAGCTGGCCGCCATGGTGCCCAGTGCGCCGCCGGACATTTTCAGGATGCACAGGGCGTTGTCATCCACGCTGATGAGCTTGCCGTTGTCGTCACGCTTATTCAGGGTGACTACCTTGGCGGTGGTCTCGATGACCTTCTGCCCAAGCAGGTACTGGATCAGGTCCACCTTGTGGATGCCCATGTCGGACAGGGCGCCCATGGCCGCCTTGTTCTTGTCAAAGAACCACGTGCCCTCCAGAGACCAGCCCTCGGGGCCGGAGTTGCCCAGAATGGTGCGGAAGGTGATCACATCGCCGATGATACCGCTGTCCAGCATTTGCTTGGCCTTGCGGTGCACCGGGTCAAAACGCATGTTGTGGCCCACCATCAGGTGTCTGCCATTGCGCTCAGCGGCGGCCACCATGGACTCGCACTCCGCCAGCGTTACCGCCATGGGCTTCTCCACCAGCACGTGCTTGCCGGCGTACAGCGCAGCCGTGCAGATCTCCGCATGGCTGCGGTTTTCCACGCATATGGACACGGCGTCCACGTTGGGATCATCCACCAGCTCATAGAAGCTGTTGTATACCTTGCCGCCGTACTGCGCCGCCATCTCCTGCGCGCGCTCCATGTTCTTGTCGTAGAATGCGACGATCTCCGCATTGGGGTTGGCTGCATACTCAGGCAGATGGCGCACCTGTGCGATCTTGCCGCAGCCGATAATGCCGACTCGGATCATAAAAAGCGAACCTCCTCTGTCCGTCCTCAAACCGCCGGGCGCCCTGCGCTCCGACGTATGTTTCTGCCCCTATTGTACCAAAAGAAAACGGGAAAGAAAAGCCTTTTTTGCCAACTTTGCAAAATTTTTCACAAAATCTGCGCCGCGATGGTGAGGGCGCAGCCCTTTTGTGCCGTATAGTCCAGCGTTACACCTGCCGGCAGGCTGAAGCGGCTCAGCGCCAGCAGCGGACCCTTGCCCGTCAGCTTGAACAGCGCCTCCTTGGCCGTCCATATCTCCCAGAACCGCTGGCAGCCGCCGTCGTCCCCGGACCGTATGTACGCCATCTCCTGCTCGCTGCATACCCGGCGCATGAACTTCTCCTGGGCCGAGCGTACCACCTCCACGTCCACGCCTACCGGCGCGTCCGCCGTTACGCATACCGCCCACGGGCCGGAGTGGCTCACGGATACATACACACCGTCCTTCTCCACGCTGGGCTTGCCCAGCTCGTCCCACTGAAGCGGCACGTCCTTCTCCGCGCAGCCCATCGTCTGCGCGAGCATCCGCCGTGCCAGCAGCTCTCCGGCGATGGTGCGCTTCCGGTCGTCCTCGCCGGCGATGTCGGCCACACGCCGCCGCCGCGTCTCATCCATCATGCCTATCACGGTCTGGGCCGCGTCCTCCGTCAGCTCCCGGATGTCAAACCACTGCAATTCCATATCCCGCGCCTCCCGCGTCATATTTTTCGCACCCATTGTATCACATCCTGCCGCGCTGCGCTACTGCTTTTTCGCCGCCGCAGGCTTTTCTCTGTACTTTCCGGTACTTCCACCCCTTGCCCAGGGGACGCGGCGGTGGTATACTATCCCCGTATCTGTAGTTTTCCATGAAAGGAGATGACGCCATGACCCGTGATGAGCTCCGCGCCAAGGCTAACGACCTGCCCCTGCTGCCAGGCGTCTATCTGATGATGGACAAGACCGGCCTGGTCATCTATGTGGGCAAGGCCAAAAAACTGAAAAACCGCGTCAGCCAGTATTTTCAGGACACCGCCAGCCACAACGAGAAAACGAAGATGATGGTGGCCCATGTGGACCGGTTCGACACCATTATCGTCCGGTCGGAGTTCGAGGCCCTGGTGCTGGAGAATTCCCTCATCAAGCGCCATCAGCCCCGCTACAACATCCTGCTGAAGGATGACAAGGGCTATCCCTTCGTGCGGCTGGACAGCGGCGACTACCCCCGCTTTACTCTGGTGAACCGCACCGCCGACGACGGCGCGAAATACTACGGTCCCTTCGGCGGCCGGCACGAAACGCGCCTGGCGCTGGACGCCGTGTGCGCCGCCCTGCGCCTGCCCACCTGTTCCCGAAGGTTCCCCCGCGACATCGGCAAGGAGCGCCCCTGCCTGAACTTCCACATGGGCCGGTGTGACGGCTTCTGCCGCCCGGACGGCCCGGACGCGGCGGAATACCGCCGCCGCATGGCCCAGGCCACCGCCCTGCTGGAGGGCAAGCTGCGCGCCGTCACGACCCAGCTGACGGAACAGATGAACGCCGCGGCGGAGGCCCTGGACTTCGAGACGGCTGCCGCCCTCCGCGACCGTGTACGGGCCCTGTCCGTGCTGACCAAGGACCAGCAGGTCATCGCTGGTATCTGCGCCGACACCGATGTCTGGGGTGCGTATACCAGCCCCGCCCGGTCCGGCTGCGCCATTCTCCACATTGAAGACGGCGATCTCCTGGCCCGGCAGACCGAGGTGTTCCCCGACGCTGCCGACAGCGAGAGCGCCCTGCTTTCCGCTGTGGTGCCCCAGTACTATCTGGCCCGCCAGTCCCTGCCCCGTGAGATATTGCTCCCAGCCGCCATCGATGACGCTGACGCGCTCTCGGCCCTGCTGACGGAGCGCAGCGGCCACGCCGTGGCCCTCCGGGTCCCCCAGCGAGGTCAGCGCCGCGCGCTGCTGGACATCGCCCACCGCAACGCCCGGGAGGAGGTGGAGCGCGTTACCGACGCCGTACAGCGCATTAACGGCACCCTACGCCTTTTGCAGGAAACGGCTCAGCTGCCGGTCCTGCCCCGGCGCATGGAGAGCTATGATATCTCCCACACCGGCGGCGCGGACCAGGTGGGCGGCATGGTGGTCTTTCAGGACGGCAAGCCGCTGAAGTCCGCCTACCGCCGCTTCCGCATCGAGTCCTGCCCCGGCGCCGACGACTACGGCGCCATGCGTGAGGTGCTCACCCGCCGGTTCCGGCGCTATCTGGACGGCGATGAAAAGTTTGCCCCTCTGCCGGACCTGCTGCTGATCGACGGCGGTCAGGAGCACGCCCGTGTGGCCGAGCAGGTGCTGGCAGAGACCGGGCTGGATGTGCCCGTGCTGGGCATGGTCAAGGACGACCGCCACCGCACCCGGGCGCTCATCACCGCCCGGGGCCATGAGCTGGGCATACAGCAGACACCCGCCCTGTTTGCCCTTATCGGCACGGTGCAGGAGGAGGTCCACCGCTTCGCCATCGCCTACCACCACCAGAAGCACACCCGTTCCGCCAAGCGCTCGCAGCTGGACGGTATCCCCGGCGTGGGCGAGGCGCGGAAGAAGCGGCTCCTGCAGCACTTCGGTACCGTCACCGCGGTAAAAAACGCCACGCTCGAGCAGCTCTCCGCCGTGGTGCCGGAGGCGGCCGCCCGGGCGGTATATGAGAAGTTCCACGGATAAAAAAGTGCCCCCGGCAGAGCCGGGGGTACGTCGTACGCAAAAGAAAAGAGAGACGGCGAAGCCGTCTCTCTTTCATTGTGTTTACTCGTCCAGGTTCTCAATCAGCTCAGCCAGCGCATCCACAGCTTCCTTCTCATCGCTGCCGTCCGCGATCAGTGTCACTGTGGTGTCCTTCATAATGCCCAGGCTCAGCACGCCCAGCAGGCTCTTCGCGTTGACGCGGCGTTCTTCTTTTTCTACCCAGATGCCGCTTTTGAACTCGTTGGCTTTCTGAATGAAATAGGTCGCGGGTCTGGCGTGCAGACCGACCTCATTTTTCACCGTGATCTCCCGTGTATACATGAACCAGCACTCCTTACGCACATTTTTACTCTCGCGCCAGAGGGTGCAGCGCGCAGAAACTAACCCTCACCATTTCCTATTATACTGGATTACGGCAGGATTGCAATGGGCATTGATACGAAAATCCCGCGATTTGCTCTATAATTCCCACTGCAATTTGTGAAAAATGATGTATCTTGCAGACAAATTCCGGTATTTGTCCAATCGAAAGCTCACATCCTGGCCTCTGCCCAGTCGCTGAGCTGCTCCAAAATGGGCAGCAGTGCCCGGCAGCTGTCCGTGGGGCCGTATTCCACCCGCACCGGCACCTCCAGATACTCCCGCCGTGTCACCAGCCCGTCGTGCTCCAGCTCCCGCAGGGCCGAGGCCAGCACCGTGTTGGAGATGCCGTCCAGCTTGCTCCGCAGGGCGTTGTAGCGGATGGTCCCGGCGTTGGCCACGGCGCACAGGATCTGCACCTTCCACTTGCCGCCGATCAGCTGCATGGCGTGGTGCAGCGGACATTTCTCCATACAGGGACAGTCGTAGTGGCTTTGCGGCATGGTCTGTGACATGGTAAGCCCCTCCTTACTTGCCCATAAAAATCTGCGCTCTTGCATTTCTCCAAAGCTATGGTATCATTATAGCAGGTAAGAAAACCGGAGTAAATAGCATGAGGAGAAAATCACAGCCATGAATATCTATCTTCAGGGGCTGACCATGGGTCTGGCCTACGTGGCGCCCATCGGCCTGCAAAACCTGTTCGTCATCAACAGTGCCCTGACGCAGAAGCGCAGCCGCGTCTACATCACCGCGCTCATCGTCATTTTCTGGGACATCTCTTTGGGTGTGGCCTGCTTCCTGGGCGCCGGCGCACTGATGCAGGCGCTGCCCTGGCTGCAAAAGGTCATCCTGGGGCTGGGCAGCCTGATCGTCATCTATATCGGCATCGGCCTGCTGCGGTCCAAGGCCAGTCTGGAGGGCGGCCGGGACGTGAACGTGCCCATATGGAAGCTGGCAGGTTCCGCTTTCGTGGTCACCTGGCTGAACCCCCAGGCCATCATTGACGGCACCATGATGCTGGGTGCCTTCCGGGCCACCCTGACCAACGGCGGCGACCTGTTCTTCATCTGCGGCTTCGGCTCCGCCTCGGTGATCTGGTTCCTGACGCTGTCCACGGTTGTCTCCCTGCTGGGCAGTAAGTTCAACGAGAAGGTGCTGAACATCATCAACAAGGTCTGCGGCGCCGTCATCATCTTCTACGGCCTGAAGCTGCTGTACAGCTTCGTCCAGATGATGGGCTGGCTGTAAAACACTTCACAAATCACGTCCTTTCTGTTACAATAAGGCAGAAAGGGCGTGATCTTTTTATGGAACAGAACTACCGGCTCACCATCGCCTACGACGGCTCCCGCTTCTTCGGCTGGGAGCGCCAGCCGGACAAGGATACCATCCAGGGGAAGCTGGAGGCCGTGCTGGGCACGCTGCAGGGCTATCCGGTGAACGTCATCGGCGCGGGCCGCACCGACGCCGGTGTTCACGCCCGGGCCATGACCGCCAATGTGGTGCTGGACGTGACGGAGACGCCCGACGCCCTCCGCGACTATCTGAACCGCTACCTCCCCGACGCCATCGCTGTCCGGGAGGTCAAGGAGGCCGCGCCCCGTTTCCACGCCCGCTATAACGCCCTGGGCAAGACCTACCGCTACACCTGCCACACCGGGCCGGTGAAGCCGGTGTTTGACCGGAAGTACGTCACCCTGCTGGACTACGACCCGGATGTGGAGAAAATGCGTCAGGCGGCGGCCTATCTGCTGGGTGAAAACGACTTCGCCAGCTTCTGCGGCAATCCGCGGATGAAGAAGTCCACCGTCCGTCTGGTGGACCACATCGCTATCGAGCGCCGGAAGGACCGGGTGGTCTTCACCTTCCACGGCACCGGCTTTTTGCAGAACATGGTCCGCATCATGGTGGGCACGCTGCTGGAGGTGGGCCGCGGCTACTGGACGCCGGAGCAGGTGCGTGACATCCTGGCCGCCAGGGACCGCAAGCAGGCGGGCCCCACCGCGCCGCCGGAGGGCCTGTGCCTGATGAAGGTGGATTATTGAGCAAAAAGCATCCGGGCGCTATCCCGGATGCTTTTGCTGCGTAAAAATGACCTAAGCCTTGGCTTAGGTCATTTTTGTTACATATTGTGGATATCGTCCAGCAGATCGTCCAGCGACATGGTCCGCACCTCGTCCTCATCGGCCTGGGTAGGCTCGTCCTGGGCGGAGCGCTCTGCGGTCGCCGGCGTCTCCGCCGGCGCGGCGGGCGTCATAGGCGCCGCCGGGGTCTTGTCGGGGATGGCGGCAGGCTCGCTGTCGCTGCTCTCCTCGCGGGGCACCAGACGGGGCACCCGTGCCGTGTGCCGTTCCTCGGGGATCAGGGGCTTCGCCGGGGTCCGCGGCGGTTCGTCGTCGTATTCCTCGTCATCGCCGCCGCCCGTGTGGCCGCGGCCGATCAGGAAGCCCAGCAGGAACAGCACCGCTACCAGCAGCACCGCCGCCGCGATGGCCACATACACGGTCTTGACCTCGCCGATCAGCGGCATCGCAATGGTCCCGGGGATCTCCAGCGGCGGTACCTCGGGGATGGTGGCCGGGTCGATGACCTCCACCGTGGGGACAATACCGGTATAGGCCGGCATCCGCAGCACATGGATGGTATAGTTCTGCTTGGTCTTGCCGTCCTCGGCGGTTCCGGTAACCGTGAGCACAGTCTCCGCCTCCGTGGCGGACAGCCGCACCTCGCCGGTGCCGGTGATGCCCTGGGCCTTTTCGTCCTTTGCCGTGGCGGCGATGGTCACCTGCTTCGTCTCATAGGGGACGTAGGCGATGTAATCCGTCACCGTGGGCGTGAACGCCGGAGACAGCGTGGCCCCATCCAGCGTCAGGGCGGCGATGGACGCGTCGGTGGAGGGCTTGTAGTTGGGGTCCTGCTGGCGCGTGGCATCGATGGTATAGCTCTTGGTGGCGCCGTTGGCCGCCGTGACCTTGATGGTCACGGTGTTGACGCCCACCGCCAGCTCATTGCCGCTGACAGACACCGTAGCGCTGTTGTCGGCCTTTTTGTAGTTCAGATCCAGCTTTTCCACCGCGAAGGGCACCGTGCAGGTGTAGTACGTGGTGCTGCTGGAGAAGGACGGGCTCAGCGTGGCATTGGAGCAGCTCAGCGAGCTGAGACTGCAGTTGCCGCTGGGTGCCGCGCCCACCTTGCCGGACCAGCTGGCGCTGTCCAGACTGGTGTCGATGTTGCCGTCGGACACCACGATGTTGGAGAACGTGGCGGTCAGGGCGTCGCCCTCCTTGGCGCTGCCGGATACCTTCATCTTGATGGTGACCAGTCCGCCGCTGGAGCTGGACGTGCCGTAAACACTGAACTTGTTGTTGTTGACCACGATGCTCCATCCGCTGACAGAGCAGTTGTAGTTGGTAAAGGACAAATTGCCGCTGTAGCTCAGGTCGGCGGTCAGACCGTAGACCTTGTTGGGCACGGACAGCGTCAGTGTGACGGTGTCGCCTGCCTGCGGGGCGGCGGTGCCGGTCAGCGTCGCTCCGGCGGCATGGGCCTGCACGGGCAGCAGCGTGACCACCAGCAGCAGCGTCAGCAGCGCGGAGGCCGCGGCGCGGAACAGTTTGTTTTTCATAGGATGTTTCCTCCTCAGCCGATGGTGCGCTGGCCCACGGTGACCTGGGCGGCCTGCACCACGTCGGTGATGGTGACCTTGCCGTCACCGTTGATATCGGCCGCCTTGGCATAGGCGCCGGACAGGCTGCCGGAGCCCACCACGGACTTCTGCAGCTTGACCACGTCGGTGATGGTGATCTTGCCGTCGCCGCTGACGTCGCCGGTGACCACGATGGTCACGGTGGCGGAACTGCTGACAGCGGTCATGCCGGTACCCACGAGGCCGGATGTCACCTTGGCACTGCCGCTATAGATGGTGTAGCCCGCGCTGTTCATTGCGGAGACAGACGTGCTGGGCGATACGCCGGTCAGATAGTTGCCGGAGGGCTTGGGCGTCTCGCCGCCGGTACTCCCGCCGGTGCTCCCGCCGGTGCCGCCGCCGGTGCCGCCGCCGGTGCCGCCGCTGTTGGCCGTCTTGGTAAACACGGCGGTGTAGGTCACGTCGGCGTCGGGCATGACGGTGCCGCTGGTATAGCGCTTGCCGCTGGCATCCGCCCAATAATCGAAGCTGTACACGTACTTGCTGTCAGCCTGCATGACCGGATTCGTTGCAGGCAGCGTAATAATGTCGTTCTGGGCCAGCTTGTAGGAATCCCACACAGCGCCCTGGGACATGAACTTCACGGTGTGCAGCGTACCGAACTTGGCCGTAACGGTGTGGTTCTTGGGTGCCACAGGCGTGCTCTGGGATATCTCACGGTCATTGTAGAACCAGCCCTGGAAGCCCTTTTCGTCCACTTCAGGCAGCGCACCGTAGGGCTGCGCCTCTTTATAGGTGCGCGTTCCCACGGTTTTGCCGTTGACCACGAAGGTCACCGTGTAGGTGTTGTTGGGGGCCTCGGGCGTGGTGGTCGTGGCCGCGCCCACGGTGAAGGTGGTATCCAGCAGTGTCACAGTGCTGCCGCTATCGGTGGTGCCGGTAATGGTGAGATTATACTTCCCGGCGGCGAGCGCACTGAACTTCAGGTTCTCATCCAGCTTCCACAGGTCAAACCACTTGGCGTTGATGCCGCTGCGGCTGGCGTAGGTAGGCGCTGTCCCGGTAGCTGTGTTGGTGACCACCGCTTTTACGGTGCTGATGTTTTGGGTGCAGGTGACGATACCGCGCAGGGGGAAGGAGGAGTTACCCTGGGTCAGGTTGTGGACGATGCTCTTGCCGGTTTCGTCCTTCTCCGCCTTCTGGGGATAGAACAGACCGATGGTGTTCCAGGCATCCTGTCCGGCCGCGGGCTTCATGGTCACAACAGAGGCGGTCTTGCTCTCCTTGCTCAAACCGACCTTATAGGCGGTGACAGTGGTGTTTGCAGCCTTAGCCTTCAGGTCTTCTCTTACCATGTCGGCCACGACTTCTTCCTCAATGGTATTCAGTGTTTTTCCCGCGAAAAGTTCAATAAGCGCCAATGCTTCAGGTTCGGTGAACGCTGGGACCTGGGTTTCCGTTGCGTTTTCGTCGATAGCTTCGATCTTGGCCAGCGCCGACTCAAGGGCGGCCTTCTTATTCGCGTCCGCCTCCAGCCCCATTTTGGCGATGTTTTCCTCTATGAGGGCTTCAATGGCATTGTTATCTTTTTCCTCAAAGTTGGCCTTGATGATCGACATCAGCCGAGAGGACAGAAGTTCTGCGAACTTTTTGGCCGTCGCGCCAACGGGAGTAGTGCCGTCTTCTTCGTAGCCCTTTTCTTTGATTTCAGCCGTGATCTCCGCTCGTTTTGCCGCGATCTCTTCTTCTGTAGGCTCCGTGCGGGCGTTGGGATCAGCGACCTGTGTCTGGCTGACCGTGATGGTCAGGTAATAGCCGGTGCCCACGTTGCACAGTATGTAGCCGTTGTTGCTGCCGGTCAGTGTCCAGAACTGTCTGCTGTCGGCGGCAGCGTTTTGCAGCATCAGTGCGCCGTCAACGACCGCCAGACGCTTGCCATCCGTGGTGGCCATGGTGTATTTGTCGGAATTGTAGTAGGTCAGGATCAGCTGAGAGGCCTTCTCCTCGGCCACCAGGTCGGTGCTGCCTACGCTGTAGCTGAAGGTCCTGCCGTCGGAGTTATAGCACAGGGTGTATTTGCCCTCCAGGTGGGAGGTGGTGTTCTGATAGCGCATGACCAGCGCATCGGCAGGCTCGTTGATGTGCAGGCGGCTGTATACCGAGGACTGCACATCGCCGTCCGCTGCGCTGTAATAGGCCATGGAACGGTTCTTCACGCCATAGCGGTCCGACAGCTGGGTCTGCATATCCTTATACTTGTTGTCCAGCTTGCTGCACTCAGTGTAGATGGCCTCGATCAGCTCCGCCTCGCTCTGCATCTTGAAGCCGCCCAGCCGGTTGTCGATGGCGCGGGTGACCACGTTATAGGCGCCGTCCACGCCATGCTGGACGCTGCGGCTCCACAGGACGTTCTTCAGGGCGATGGAGTAGTCATTCAGGTTCAGGGAAGGGTATTTGCTTTGCAGGCGGCTGATCAGGGTCGAGTAGCGCTCGGTACCCCAGTACTCTGTCTGGGCGTTGGCAAACTCACCCTTGTTGACGCCGTGGCCCAGCTCCCTCCAGGCGTTCTCAAAGTTGGGGCCGTAGCCTGCTGCGGCTGCGCCGCTGGTGTTCTCGCCGTAGGCCTTATCCAGCGTGGCCGCGAAGCCATTGTATATAGCATTGCCCTGGTAGTTCCGCAGCCAGGTGCGGAACGCGTCCAGCGTTCCCGCCTTGCTGGAGAACATATACAGGCCGAAGGACGTGCCGCCGGGGTCGCCGTTCACGTTGGAAACGGCTCCCGGGTCGGCATTCGTACCCGTCTCGTAATATTGGCTCAGAGAGCCCAATTCCGGGTTTGCCCAATTCTTGCTGGCAGCCAGCAGTATGGTGGTCGCGCAGCTCACCGCCATCACCGCCGCCAGGATCAATGCCATTCCCCGTTTCGTCCTCTTCATGTCGATACACCCTGCCTTATCTCTAAGTTGTATGGGAAGCGCCGGCGGCGGGAAGGCCCTCCGCCGATTTACATAACAATAGTCATGTGTAGTATACCATCGGTCTGCGTCGTTGTCTACCAAAAAAACGAGAAAAACACAAAAAATATGAAAATTTTGTCACCGGCGCCACAAGATTTGGGTGGATTTATGGCGCGGAATGGCGTATAATGGCCGCAGGCTGACAAAAATACGCAAGGAGAAATCAATTTATGTCAACGAATACGAAAAAGAAACACGGTACCGGCGCGGCGGTGGTACTCATCGTGCTGTGCCTGCTGGCGCTGGGCACGCTGGGATATATCATTTGGCGGCAGTTTGATCCCGTGGTGCCGGAGACGGCGGCGGGCTATGTGGCTGCCGCCGGGACCACCGCCCCTGTGTATGACGAAAACGGGACTCAGCTGGGTTCCCTGGTCCGCGGCGCGGAGGTACAGTACGTTGCTGAGGACGCCGAGGGCGGCGCAGACCGCGTCCGCGTGGTCAACGGCGAGGGCTATGCCTATCTGGACGCGGCCAACCTGACCGCGGACTACAACGGCGCGGTGCTGACGGAGACGGTGTACGCCCTGCGGGGCATGAGCCTGACGGACGAGACGGGCGTGGTCCCCGGCTGCGCCGTGGAAAAGGGCATGGCGCTGACCGTCACCGGCTTTGACGGTCTGGACGAGAACGGCGAGGTCCTGCGCTGGGCCGTCAGCTGTGACCGGGGCGAGGGGTACATCGACGGAGAGAACGTCCGCATGACGGAGGAGGAAGCGCTGGCGCAGTATGACGACGCGCTCTACCAGCGCCACGCCGCGCGGGGCGACGCCTGGGGCGGCGGCGACGCGGCCGGCCTGGACTACTACCCCACGGAGAAGCCGGCCTTCACGGACAATGTGATGCCCGACGAGGTGCGGGCCCTGTACCTGAACGGCAGCGCCATACAGTACGCGGACAGCTATATCCGGCTGGCCCAGGGGACGGGCATCAATGCCTTTGTGGTGGACATCGTGGACGGCACGGCGGTATCCTACGCCTCCCCGGTCATGCAGCAGTACAGCCCGTCCGCCTACGCCGCGGCTCAGGACACCATGGAGGGCTTCAAGGCCAACGTGCAGAAGCTCCGTGACGCCGGCTACTACGTCATCGGCCGTATCACGGTGTTCAATGACGCCCACCTGGCCGCCGACCACCCGGAGTACGTCATCTCCGACCTGAACGGCACGCCCCTGAAGATCAGCTCCATGTACTGGCCCAGCGCCTACAACCGCACCGTGTGGCAGTACAAGGTGGAGCTGGCGTTGGAGGCCGCTGCTCTGGGCTTCAACGAGATCCAGTTTGACTACATCCGCTTCCCCGACGGCGCGTACAAGTATGAGCAGGCCGGTACCATCGATTACAAGAACACCTACGGTGAGAGTAAGGCCCAGGCAGTCCAGCGGTTCCTGATCTACGCCGCGCAGCGGCTGCATGACGCCGGGTACTACATCTCCGGCGATGTGTTCGGCGAATGCGCCAACGCCTATGTGACGGCCTGCGGCCAGTACTGGCCGGCCATCAGCTCCGTGGTGGACGCCATCTCCGGCATGCCCTACCCCGACCATTACAGCGCACAGGGAGACTATAAGCCCTGGGAGCACCCCTACACCACCGTCCACAACTTCGGCGAGAGCGCCATGGCCCGCCAGAGCGAGACGGCCTCCCCCGGCGCGGTACGCACATGGATACAGTGCTACAACGCCATCCGCGAGCCGTATAACCACTACGGCGCGGCGGAGCTGGCCGATGAGGTCCGGGCCCTCCGCGACGCCGGGTGCACCGGCGGCTTTATGACCTGGAACGGCGCGTCCGACATCGACAAATACGCCGAGGTCATCTCCGCCCTGAGCTGATATGAACGCAAAAAAGAAAGCCCGCACGGGCTTTCTTTTTTGCTTATTGCGCTTCCATGGCCTTCTGGGCAAAGCTGTTGTCCACCAGCTTGTCGAAATCCACCCACTGGTCCTTCTCCAGCTCGCCGGCCTCGGTCATCACCGTCTCCAGCCGTTCCAGCGCCGACCGCGCCATCATGGGCCCCGCGTTCCATGCATCGATCTGCCGGTGCCGGGCGGTAACGGCCTCCAGGGTATCCAGGTCCGTATCCGGGAACTGGTCGATGATGGCCTCCGCCACCTCCCGGTCCGTGTGGTCCACGATCCACTGCTGCGCCCGCGCGATGGCGTTGGCAAAGCCCTGAATGACCTCCGGATGCGCCGTCATATAGCTCTGGCTGGCGAAATAGGCGGTGTAGGGTATCTCCCCGGACTCCTCGCCGATGGAGCAGAGGATATACCCGTGTCCGGCGCGCTCTACCTCCGTGGCGGTGGGCTCAAACAGCGTCACATAGTCCCCCTGTCCGCCGGTGAAGGCCCCGGCCATCATGTTAAACTGCACCGAGGTGTCCACCACCGCGTCCTCCTGGGGTACGATGCCGTGCTGCTTGAGGACGTATTCCAGCGTCATCTCCGGCACGCCGCCCTTGCGCCCGCCGATGATGGTCTTGCCCTTCAGGTCGTTCCAGTCGAAGGCCTCGTCGCTGCGGCCCACCAGGAACGAGCCGTCCCGCTTGGTCAGCTGGGCGAAGATCACCGGCAGATCATCCTTGCC
>OHBH01000031.1_pt1 | contig 22462 bp, 20 predicted proteins | sample 1577321 | NCBI WGS metagenome assembly OHBH01 (sample SAMEA3879546, study PRJEB24766) | human gut metagenome | biome: human-associated habitat; feature: feces | place: USA | collected 1985/1987
CTCCCCGGAAAAAGTTGTCGTGTAAAAAATATGGTTGCATCACCTTGTTATTATGATACATTATTCGCCGTCCATAGAGGGGGCGGCACCCTTGTTTTTTGATTGGTGGGTGAGTCATGTCACCCGGAATGGAAACCGACCGCTAAAGACGCAGCTTCCGCAGTGTCGGCAGGGAATGTCTTTGCACGTTAAGATGACAGAACGCCTTTGATTCAAGAATCCTGAAATCAAGCTCTGTCCTGCGCGCACCCCTGCACGGACTGCCGGAAGCTCCGGTGACTGTGCGGATTACTGTCTGCCCTTCGGCCGTCGGGCTTGTCAGGCAGACTGTGTTGAACTTTATGAATGAATGTTCAGATTGGGTCGGGTCTGTAAGGCTGTCGGTGGAAGTCCGGACGGTCGTCCCGGTGTCAGTTCTGGCAAGGAAATTGACCCTCAGCTCCTCGCAGAAGAAAGCGAGAGCCACAAGGACAACGGAAACCAGGCAGAATCTGACGAATGACTTCATAACCTCTCTACCTCCTGAGTCTTACGAATATGCTCAGCGGCAGATTCTTTCCGAACCTGTCCCTGAGTACAAGCTCTCCGGATTCGAGAGCGGCGTCCGGCGCAAGCCCGAAGGCCTGACGCACGACCGTCTCGCCGAGAATGGCCGAGAATCCGTTCGAGTAAAGGTTCAGAACCAGGAAACTGTTCTGTGGCGCGAGAATCTTTCCGACGGTCTTCATCATATCGAAAAGACATTCGTCCAGTTTCCATTTTTCCCCGTCCGGGCCGTGGCCGTAGGCCGGAGGATCCAGGATGACGCCTTGGTATAGATTGCCGCGTTTGGCCTCACGGTTCGCGAACTTCATCGCGTCCTCGACCACCCAACGGATGCCGTCAAGACCACTGCGGTCCTGGTTGCCGTGAGCCCAGGTGACGACCTGACGCACTGAATCCAGATGCGTGACGTCAGCTCCGGCGCACTTTGCCGCCAGCGATGCCGCTCCCGTGTAGGCGAACAGATTCAGAACCTTAGGCTTGGAGCCTGTCTTCGCGGCGATGTCCGAAGTCTGCTTGAATATGTAGTCCCAGTTTGCGGCCTGCTCCGGGAAGACTCCCACGTGCTTGAATGACGTGAGCCCCAGCCTGAGGCTGAACTTCGGCCCGCCGTTGTAGCGGATCCACCACTGATCCGGCATATTCCTAAGCCTTTCCCACGTTCCGCTGTCCTCCTTCCCGGCCTTGCCGAATCCGGCCCCCGGCGTGAAGCGGGTGTGGGCGAGCCTGTTCCACTCCTCGTCGGTCATGCTCTTGTCCCACAAAGCCTTAGGCTCCGGGCGGGCAAGAACATATTCACCGAACCTTTCGAGCTTCGCGCCCCTTCCGGAGTCGAGAAGTTCGTAGTCCTTCCAATTCTGTGGATTAAACTCGATCGTCATAGCGTGCAAAGATAGGAAAAAGAAAGTCTATTTTATCCTTTTGCATCAGGATTTAATCGTTATAGTGTGACGGACTGATGTCCAATCCGCTGAATTTTACTATATTTGCGGTCGGAATAAATCGAAATTATTTTAATATAATAAGGTTATGCAACAGCACATTGACACCTACGACTTCAAAGGTAAGAAGGCAATTGTCAGAGTGGATTTCAACGTTCCGCTCGATGAGAATTTCAACATCACAGACGACACCCGCATCCGCGCGGCTCTCCCTACACTCAAGAAAGTGCTCGCCGAGGGTGGTTCCCTCATTCTTATGTCCCACCTCGGACGTCCTAAGGGAGTTGATCCTAAGTTCTCCCTCAAGCATATTCTCGGTCACGTTTCTGAATGCCTCGGTGTTCCGGTTCAGTTCGCCGACGACTGCCAGAAGGCTGACGAACAGGCCGCCGCGCTCAAGCCAGGTGAGGTTCTGATGCTTGAGAACCTGCGTTTCTACGCTGAGGAGGAAGGCAAGCCGAGAGGACTCGCCGCCGATGCATCAGACGAGGAGAAGGCTGCCGCCAAGAAGGCCGTGAAGGCAAGCCAGAAGGAGTTCGTGAAGAAGCTCGCTTCCTACGCCGACTGCTACATCAACGACGCTTTCGGTACCGCTCACAGGGCACATGCCTCCACAGCGCTCATCGCCGCCTACTTCCCGAACGACAAGATGTTCGGCTACCTGATGGAGAAAGAGGTAAAGGCCATCGAGAACGTTCTCCAGAACGCCCAGCATCCTTTCACCGCCATCATCGGTGGATCAAAGGTTTCCAGCAAGCTCGGTGTCATCAAGAACCTGCTTGACAAGGTTGACAACCTGATCATCGGCGGCGGAATGGGCTACACCTTCATCAAGGCCCAGGGCGGTCACATCGGAAAGTCCCTCCACGAGGACGAGCTTATGCCGGACGCTCTTGAGATTATGAAAGAGGCTAAGGAGAAGGGTGTGAATCTTTCACTTTCAGTCGCTACGGTTTCAGGCCAGGAGTTCAGCAACGACACTCCTCGCAAGACATTCGACATATTCAACATTCCTGATGACTGGGAGGGAATGGACGCTTCAGAGGCTTCCCTTGAGAACTGGAAGAAGATCATCCTTGCTTCCAAGACAATCCTTTGGAACGGTCCTGTCGGAGTGTTTGAGCTTCCTAACTTCGCTCACGGAACCGAGAAGATCGCCGAGTTCGTGGCTGAGGCCACCCAGAACGGAGCCTACTCTCTCGTCGGTGGCGGCGACTCAGTGGCAGCCGTGACAAAGCTCGGCTTCGCCGACAAGGTAAGCTATGTCTCCACGGGTGGCGGCGCAATGCTTGAGGCCATCGAGGGCAAGGATCTTCCTGGCATCGCGGCTATCCGCGAGTAGCCGGCGGCGCGACCGTCACGCCCCTTCCTCTAAATTTCTCGGGCGAAGGGGCGTAAGAATCGCAGATTTTATGTAAGTTTGTACGAAAAGTGATTTTTAGGTTATGGATCTTCTGTTCGTACATTGGAATATGAATCCGGAGATATTCAGGATTGGATCGTTCGCCGTAAGGTGGTATGGTCTCCTGTTTGTCTCCGGTTTCATTCTTGGTTACTGGATATTCGCGAGGTTCTTCAAGAGGGAAAAGGTCAACAAGGCCCTTCTTGATCCGCTTCTCTACACCTTGCTGATAGGCACTCTTGTCGGGGCGCGTCTCGGGCACTGCATATTCTATCAGCCGGACTATTATTTCGGCTCCTGGAAAGGTTTCCTTGAGATCTTCGCCGTCTGGCACGGAGGACTTGCCAGCCACGGGGGGGCGCTGATGCTGCTCCTGTGCATGTGGTGGTTCGCAAACAAGTACGGGAAGAAGAACCACATCGATTTTCTGTGGATTCTGGATCATCTGGCCATAGCCGTGGCGTTCGCCGCGACTTTCATCAGACTTGGAAATCTTTGTAATTCAGAGATCTATGGCGATGTGACAAGCCTTCCGTGGGGATTCATCTTCGAGCGCAGGGGGGAGACCGAGCCGAAGCATCCGACCCAGATCTACGAGGCGCTGAGCTATCTGGTCCTCGGTGTCGGGCTGTTGTGGCTCTATGTCAAGAGGCTGGACAAGATGTACAGGGGTTCCTTCATAGGAATATTCTTCATTGTCTGCTTCGGGATGCGTTTCCTCATTGAGTTCATCAAGGAGCCGCAGGTGGATTTCGAGAACACCATGGCGCTTGACATGGGCCAGCTGTTGAGCATTCCGTTTGTGCTTCTGGGTATCGGACTCCTGGTCTATTCCTATAAGAAGAAGATTCCGGCCGCGGCGGTCATTCCCGACACCAAGCCCAAAAAGTCCGGACCCACCCACTACGCCAAGAGTCTTAACGGATAGACACTCGGAGCGAAGCGACGCAAGGGGTCTGGGGAATCCGGTCCCCGGTGCCCCCACCGGGGGCTGTCACGCAGTGACTGGGGGGTGAAAAGATAATGCGCACGCAGTGCGAAGCGACGCAAGGGGTCTGGGGAATCCGGTCCCCAGTGCCCCCACCGGGGGCTGTCACGCAGTGACTGGGGGGTGGATGGTATGGTTAGTTTTGTATGGTTGAATAATGAGATGGCATTATTTTGATGCAATAGGATGATAAAAGCGATATTTTTCGACATTGACGGCACCTTGGTGAGTTTCAAGACTCACCGGATGTCCGAGAATCTTAAGGAGAGACTTCATGAGCTTCAGGCCAAGGGCGTGAAGCTTTTCATTTCAAGTGGACGGGCAAGGCTGGTGATGAACAATCTGGACGGCTTTCCGTTCGACGGCTATGTGGCGATGAACGGGGCGGAGACGACTCTTGGCAGTGAAGTGATTGACAGTCACCCGCTTCCTAAGGCGACTTCCCTTCAGGTGGCCGAAATCGCTGAGCGGGAGAAGGTGTCCTGCTGGGTGTTCGCCGACAACGTGGCGGGGATCAACCATGCAAGCCCGCAGGCGATGGAGATCGCTGAGATGATCAACCTGCGCCCGCCTTGCTTCCTTGACCTCCGGCAGGTCGCGGAGAATCACACGGTCTATGAATATACCATATTCTTTGATGACGAACAGGCGCGAAGGCTGCTTTATCCGGTGCTGAAGAATGTCTCCTACACCCGCTGGCACCCTTATTTTCTGGACATTGTGCCGGAAGGCCTGTCAAAATCCTACGGCGCGGCGCGCATCCTTGAGCGCATCGGCGTTACACGCGAGGAGTGCATGGCGTTCGGCGACGGAGGCAACGACATCCCGATCATTGAATATGCCGGGATCGGTGTCGCGATGGGCAATGCCACGGATGATGTCAAGGCCGCCGCGGACTATGTCACTGACACTGTCGATGAGGACGGAGTCGTCACTGCGCTTCAGCGTTTTGGCGTACTCTAGGAAACTTGGAAATTTTTCAAGTTTTTCAGTGTATCGTTTTATTTTATTAAAAATAAATCACTTGATTAATCCGCTGCTTTTTGGGTGGCGGATTTTTTTTATTATATTGCTTGAAAAAATGACGGTTTTTGCATAGCATTTGCAGAATGGCTTGACGCAATTATAGAGATTATGGCTGAATTGACAAAGGAAACGATAATGATGACGGCGAACGGACTCTTCTCAAAGGATGGAGTCCGCGAGGTGTCCATCGATGACATCTGCCGCAAGCTTTGCATCTCGAAGAAGACCTTCTACCAGTACTACGCCCAGAAGGAGGATCTTGTCGCCGACGTGGTGACCTACAATGTCGAGAGGAAGAAGGATGAGTTCGAGAGGATGGTCGAAGGCAAGAACGCCGTTCAGGTGCTTAAGGCCATGTTCGCCCTCGTAGGCAGGAAAAAGACCATGGACAAGGACAAGAGGATGGTCAAGGACATCATGAAATACTATCCTGAGACCTTCATCAAGCGCGCCGAGGATCGCTCCAAGGCACTTCACAACTTCTTTGTGGATTGTTTCGACACCGGAAGGAAGGAGGGACTCATCCGTTCCGACATGGACGTGGAGGGGGTGCAGCTGCTGATCTACATCATGCACGAGGGCATGGCCGAGTACCTTGACGGCGGCCACCGCATCGAGGGAAAGAAGGTTTCGTTCAAGTCGCTCTCCGCGGCCTTCGAGGACATCGTGACAAGGGTGCTGCTCACGCCGAAGGGTTTTGAGGAATATTCATCAACGGATAATTGTAAAAATAGTTAGTATAGTATGAAAAACAGATTGAAGTATCTAGTTCTGACCGCCGCGGCCCTGCCGCTTGCTCTGACAGCGCAGGCCCAGTACCGGAATGACACCATCCCGAAGGAGTCGCCCAAGGACACCTCGCTGGTGACCCTGACCTTGAACGACGCCCTTCAGATCGCCTTGAGCGAGAATGTCGCCGTGAAGGTGGCAGACAAGGAGATCCAGCGAACGGAATATGCCAAGAAAGGCACATACGCCTCCCTGTTCCCGCAGATCAACGCTTCGGGAGCCTATCAGAGGACTATCAAGAAACAGGTTATGTACATGGACTCGGACAGCGGTTCGGACGAGGAGGGCGGAGGCGGAATGGGCTTCCTGAGCTCTCTGGGTCCATACTTCATGCGCATCAATGAGCTTTCCGCCAAGGCCGGGATGGATCCGGTGAAGATTGAGCAGACGGAAGGCGGTTCCGGCAGCGGCGGATTCGCCGTAGGCCGCTGGAACACCTACAACTACGGTGTGTCGGCCTCGATGCCGATCGTCAACGCCCAGCTTTGGGAGAGCCTGAAGATCTCCGGCCAGAGCGTGGATCTCGCCGTGGAGAAGGCCCGTTCCTCAAGGCTGGACATGGTTACCCAGGTGAAGCAGGCCTACTACTCCGTACTGCTTGCAAAGGAGGCGTTCAACGTTTACAAGGATGTCTACGAGAACGCGGTTGACAACTTTGCCCAGACCGAGAGGCGCTATAATGCGCAGAAAGCCTCCGAGCTTGAATATACAAGGGCAAAATCAACGGTGGCCGCCGCCATCCCTGACGTCTACAATGCCGAAAGTTCGGTGATTCTCGCCCTCTGGCAGCTCAAGGCCGTGATGGGAGTGGATCTTGACAGGAACATCGACGTGTCCGGCTCTCTGGAGGACTTTTCCAAGGAGATGTTCAGGGACATCAACGAGAACAGCGACCCATCCTTGGAGTACAACACCACCCTTCGCCAGCTTGAGATCCAGGCCGAGCAGCTTGCCTCGACAGTCCGCATGCAGAAGGCCGCCTATCTTCCGAGCATAGCCGCGAACTTCTCGTACAGCATGATCGCGATGACCAACGACTTCAAGTTCAGCGAGTACCAGTGGTCTCCTTACTCCTATGTGGGTGTCAGCATCTCCATTCCGATCTTCTCCGGCGGAAAGCGCCACAATTACGTGCGCCAGACCAAGGTGCAGGCCGCCCAGCTCGACCTCCAGAGGATCGAGACCGAGCGCCAGCTCAAGATCGCCATCCGTCAGTACCTCAACACGATGGAGACGAACATGAAGAGTTTCAACTCCGCCAACGAGGCCGTGGCCCTCGCCCGGAAGGCCTACGACATCGCGGCCAAGTCCTACAAGGTCGGCAAGAGCACTATCACGGAACTAAATGACGCTCAGCTGACCTTGACGCAGGCCAGTCTGGCCCAGTCGCAGGCTGTCTATAATTTCGTGGTGGCGAAGTCCAACCTCGAGAAGACCCTCGGCTACGATTTCATCGACGAGAAGGGAGACATCGACCTTGAGAATATGTAAAAAATAAAAACATCAAGAATATGAACAAGACAATCAGGACTATGATTTTCGCCTCGGCCACCGTTCTTATGGCCGCTTGCGGAAACGGCAGGAAGGCAGACAACGCCGGGGCTTCCGCCCAGGTTGAGGAAAGGACTACCTTGATCTCGACGACGGTCGCCACAAGGCAGGAAGTGCCTCAGACAGAAATATATTCATCATCCGTACAGGCTTTCGCCGTGAACAACATCGCCCCGCAGACCGGTGGCAGGATCAAGACCATCAAGGTTGATGTCGGCAGTTTCGTGAACAAGAACGAGCTGCTGGCCGAGATGGACGCCGCGCAGCTTGATCAGGCAAGACTCAAGCTTGTCAACGATTCCACCGAGCTCAGCCGCCTGAGAAGCCTTTACGAGGAAGGAGGTGTGTCAAAGTCTGATTTCGATGCTGCCGAGATGGCTTGGAAGGTCAGCCGCAGATCCTACAACAACCTGCTTGAGAACACATGGCTCCGTTCGCCTATCAGCGGAGTCATCACCGCGAGGAACTACGATCAGGGCGACCTTTATTCCGGCCAGCCGATCTTCGTTGTGCAGCAGATCACTCCGGTGAAGCTCCTCGTTGGCATCTCCGAGTCAGATTACACCAAGGTCAAGAAAGGCGATCAGGTCGAGATCACCGCTGACGCCATTCCGGGAAGGACATTCGCAGGCAAGGTCAACAAGGTCTATCCTACAATCGATCCTACGAGCCACACATTCACTACGGAAGTGCTTGTCGGCAACACTGACAGGACTCTGCGTCCGGGAATGTTCGCGAGGGTGAAGGTCGAGTTCGGCGTGAACAACAGCATCGTTGTTCCTGACGAGGCCGTCGTCAAGATGCAGGGATCGGGCCAGAGAAGTGTCTATGTAGTTGGTTCCGACAACACTGTGAACAGCGTGATCGTCAAGGTCGGCCGTCATTTCGACAGGTATTACGAGATTCTCGAAGGCCTTAATGAAGGCGATGTGGTAGCCACCAAGGGTAGCTCCAGCCTCAAGGACGGGGCCAAGGTCGAGATTTCCAAGAACAACTAAAGAGTTTAAACTATGAGTATATACAGATCCGCGGTGAAGAAGCCCGTGACGACAGCGTTGATATTCGTAGCATTCGCTGTCTTCGGAATCTTCTCACTGATGAACACCTCCCTGGCGAACTTCCCGGACTTCGACGCCAACGTCGTTCTGGTGATGTCGTCCTACCCGGGAGCGAGCGCTTCCGACATCGAGAACAACCTCACCAAGGTGCTTGAGAACACCTTGAACGGTGTGGAAGACCTTAAGGACATCACTTCCAGATCGAAGGAGAATGTCTCAATCGTTGTCCTGGAGTTTGAATATGGTACCGACATCGACGAGGCCTGCAACAACATCAGGGACAAGCTGGATCTTGTCAACTCGTCGCTTCCTGACGGAGCTTCCGTACCGGTGCTTTTCAAGTTCGGTATGGACGACATGCCTGTGCTGATTCTTTCGGCGAAGGCGGACAAGAGCCTTATGGGCCTTGACAAGATCCTCGACGACAAGCTTGTCACTCCGCTTGGACGTGTGAAAGGCGTTGGTACCGTCAGCGTTTCCGGCGCCCCTGAAAGGGAAATCCATGTCTATTGCGACCCTAACAAGCTGGAAGCCTACGGATTGAGTGTCTCGGGAATATCCCAGGTCATCGCCGCGGAGAACCGCAACGTGCCTTCCGGCAGCATCGACATAGGCACCGAGTCATTCACGCTTCGTGTCGAGAAGGAATTCAAGGATCCGTCCGAGCTGCTGGACATTGTGGTCAGCACGAGGAACGGCCAGACTGTTTATCTCAGGGATGTGGCCACAGTCATCGACGGTCTTGAGGAAAAATCTCAGGAGTCTTTCACCAACGGTGAGAGAGCCGCTATGATAGCTATCCAGAAACAGTCAGGAGCCAACACCGTCAACGTCATCAAGAGTGTCAAGGAGAAACTCAAGACGATTGAGCCCACACTTCCGTCTGATGTGAAAATCACCACCGTGGTCGATAGCTCCACGAACATCCTGAACACCCTTAACTCCTTGAAGGAGACGATCATCATCACCCTTCTGGTGGTCATGCTCGTGGTCTACATATTCCTTGGCCGCTGGAGGGCGACGTTCATCATCGTGCTGTCCATCCCTATTGCATTGCTCGGGTCGTTGATCTACCTTTACGCGACAGGCAACACATTGAACATCATATCGATGTCGGCCTTGTCCATTGCGATCGGTATGGTGGTGGACGATGCCATTGTGGTGCTGGAGAACGTTTCCACGCACTTGGAGCGAGGCGAGAAACCTACCGAGGCCGCCGTTCACGGAACCTCCGAAGTCGGTATCTCCGTAATCGCTTCCACGTTGACGATGCTTTGCGTGTTCCTGCCTCTCACCATGGTCTCCGGAATGGCCGGAATCATGTTCAAGCAGCTCGGCTGGATTGTCAGCATCATCATGATCATCTCCACGACCGCCGCGCTTACCCTTGTCCCGATGCTCTGCTCCAGAATGCTGAGCAACAAGCCTAAGAACGGCAGACTCCATAGGGCGATCTTCGACAATGTGGAGAAGTTCCTCAACAAGATCTCAGATGGCTATGCCAAGATCATCGGCTGGTGTATGGCGCATAGGAAAACTGTGATATTCAGTGGTTTTGCTGTCTTCGTGGCGGTTCTTGTACTGCTTGGTCCCAGTGTCAAGACCGAGTACTTCCCGCACTCCGACGAGGGGCGTCTGACCGTCTCGATCGAACTTCCAGTGGGTACCGAGCAGACTGTGACCGGTGAGTTCGCCAAGGACTTCGCAGCCAGACTCCGGTCTGAAATCCCTGAGATCCAGGTACTTCAGTACCGCTTCGGCCAGGCGAGCACCGACAACGTCTGGGGAAGCATGCAGTCCAACGGTTCGTACATCATCTCGATGAACATCAACCTCGGTTCCATGGAAGACCGTAAGCGCTCTTCATCCGAGATCGCCGACATCATCAGGAAGGATCTAAGGGAATATCCTGAGGTCAAGAAAGGTACGGTCTCCGAGGGCATGGGAGGGGTAGGTGGAGCGGCGTCCGTCACTCTTGAGATCTACGGCTACGACTTCGACGAGACCGACCGTGTGGCCAAGGAGATCCAAGGCAAGATGCTGGACAACGAGAACTTCACGCAGGTTGTCCTCAGCCGTGATGACTACACTCCTGAGTATCAGGTGGATTTCGACAGGACAAAGCTGGCTCTCAACGGCCTTAACTCCACGACGGCCGCAGCGGCTTTCAGCGCCGCGATGAACGGTTCCGTGGGATCCTTCTACCGTGAGGAAGGCGAGGAATACAACATCCGCGTCATCTACGACAGGAAGTTCCGTTCAAGCACACAGGACATCGAGAACATCATTGTCTATACTCCTGCCGGCAAGGCCGTCCGCATCAAGGATCTGGGGACCGTGGTCGAGTCCAAGGTTCCTCCTACAATCGAGAGGAAGAACCGTGAGAGGTACATCACCGTGACGGGCATTGTGGCAACCGGACACGCCCTCAGCGAGGCAGTGGCCGCCACGAACGCCATCATCAAGACCACCGACATCCCGAACAACATCTCCACCGACATCTCCGGAGACTTCGAGGACCAGCAGTCCATGTTCCTGAACCTCGTCGTGCTGATGGTTCTGATCATCATCCTTGTGTACATGGTGATGGCCTCCCAGTTCGAGTCGTTCATGAGTCCGTTCGTGATCATGTTCTCCGTGCCGTTCGCGTTCACCGGTGTGATCCTCGGTCTATGGGCCACGAACACCGCGCTCGGCGTGATGGCGATGATCGGTATCATCATCCTGCTTGGTATCGTAGTGAAGAACGGTATCGTGCTGATAGACTACACGATCCTGATGCGAGAGAGAGGCATGAGCGTTGTCGATGCCTCCGTCACCGCGGCGAGAAGCCGTCTGCGTCCTATCCTTATGACCACCCTCACGACAGTGCTCGGTATGGTGCCTATGGCTGTCGGACGCGGAGAAGGTTCCGAACTCTGGCGCTCGCTCGGTATGACGGTCTGCTGGGGTCTGACGATCTCCACGCTTGTCACCCTGGTGCTCATTCCGACGATCTACTGCTCCCTCGCCACCGCGCAGGAGAGGCGCAAGGCCAGGAAGCTGGCGCAGGTCAAGGAGTAGTTATTCGTCGCTTACGACGAAGGCGTGAAAGGCCCGGTGGGGTGCGCGGAGCGCATCCCACTCCCCCGAGGGGAGGAATTTAGGGAGATTGTAACGTTATTGATAAAAGTGGGATTGCCTTCGGACGTGAGATGAAGTTTTTACAATTGTGATAATGTATTAGCGAAAGATAAGATTTGAACATGAAAGCGATTTTTATAGCATACAACCAGGCCTACGGCAACGAGATTGTCGAGCTGCTTGAGGGGTTCGGCCAGAGAGGGTTCACCCAGTGGCTTGACATCCAGGGCAGGGGAGGGGTTGATGGAATCCCTCACTACGGTGACCATGCGTGGCCTGAGCAGAACTACGCCATCCTGACGATTGTCCCTGACGAGAAAGTCACTCCGATCCTGGATGCGCTTCGTCAGAAGGATAAAGCCTATAAGGATCTTGGTCTGAGGGCTTTTGTCTGGAACATCGAGCAGACGGTCTGATGGATCCGGTCGCCGTGTCCGCAGAAGCGCCTTGCCAAGTCATAAGCGTTTTTTGCTGAAGTCGGCGAAATTGTTATCTTTGTGTCTGGAACGGTAATTGTTGTTACCGTCCCGGACATTTTAATTTTATTGATTATGGAAAAGATAGCTTCTAACGAAAATTTTGCTGAGATACTCTCTGACAGCAAGCCTGTTCTGGTGGACTTCTGGGCGACCTGGTGCGGCCCTTGCCGTATGCTGGCCCCGACTGTGGAGACCATCGCCTCTGAATATGACGGCAAGGTCACGGTCGTGAAATGCAACGTGGACGACTGCGAGGATGTGGCTGCCGAGTATGGTATCAGGAATATTCCTACCCTGCTGTTCTTCAAGGGCGGCCAGGTGGTTGACAAGCTTGTCGGCAATGTGCCGAAGAGCGAGATTACCGCCAAACTGGACGCGCTTGTCTAATCTTATCTAAAAAATCTGAAAAAATGAAAAAGTTTGTATTCGCTGCCGCCGTTGTGGCAGCCATGGTGTTTTGCACTGACGCTTCCGCACAACGCTACAATTCCGCCCGTGTCGGATTGATGGGAGGATTCACCTCATCCTCGACCTCGATCAAGAACATGGATTCCAAATCCGTCTCCTTGTACCATGTAGGCCTTACCGCCGAGATTCCGCTTCTTGGCGGATTCGCCATCCAGCCGGGCCTTCTCTATCAGGTGAAGGGAATGTCGGCTGACAAATTCAACAGCTCTTCCATCTCGGAATCCCTTGGGTCTTTCGAGACCAAGGTAGGCTACCTTGAGGTGCCTGTCCAGGTGCAGTGGGGGCTGGATCTTCTGGCTTTCCGCCCTTATGTCTTAGCGGAGCCTTTCGTGGGCTTCCGCCTCGGACAGAGTACCAAAGGCGAGGCCGCCGACAAGCTCAAGGACAATCTTAAGAAAGTCGAGTACGGTCTTGGTGTTGGAGCAGGAGTGGATGTCTGGAGGCTTCAGCTTTCTGTCAAGTATTTCTGGAACTTTGGAAAGATCTATGACAAGGATGGCAATGTCGGCCCGATCGGCGACACAGTGAAGGATGCCGTGAAGGACGCTGTCAACAACGGTAACAATTTCAACGGTGTCATGGTGTCCGCCGCGTTCTTCTTTTAATCGCCGGAAGTGAATGAATGAGGAACGGAAGGTCGTGATTTACTGCTCGGCAAGTTACGACATTGACCAAAAGTACAATCAAGCTGCGCGGGAAGTGACCCGCGCGGCTTGTTCGCTTGGTTACACGATTGTCTCCGGTGGTGCCATCAAGGGCACCATGGGTGCGGTGGCCGATGAGGTCGCCCGTTGCGGAGGCCGTCACATCGGCGTTCTGCCCCGCTTTATGGAGCAGTATAAATTCCCGGGTCTCGATCAGGTGATCTGGACGGACACGATGGCCGAGCGCAAGGAAAAGATGCGTGAGGGTACTTGTGCGGCGATAGCCCTGCCGGGTGGCATCGGCACTCTCGATGAGGTGATCGGGACGTTGACCCTGGCGAAACTGGACAAATACGACGGAAAGATCTATGCGTTGAACCTGGACGGATTCTACAATCCGTTGAAGGATCTGCTGGACCACTATGTGAAGACCGGAATGCTTGACGCGCGTTCCAGGGGACTGATCGAGTTCCCGGACACTGTCGCCGAGCTGGTCGGACACCTTGACTGATAAACTGAAAGACTGATGACTCTTGACGAGATAAAGGAATTCCTTGGAAATGACTGGAAGGAGACGGACGGACTGATACGTTCGTCCCTCAGAAGTGATATCGACCTGCTTAATACCACGAACGAGGCGATCCTGGAGCACAGCGGAAAGCAGTTGAGGCCGATTGTGTCACTGCTTGTGGCCCGCGCCTGCGGGAACGGCAAGGCCAACGAGGACAGTGTCAGTTGCGCCGCTGCCTCGGAGCTTCTGCACAACGCCACACTCCTTCACGATGATGTCGCCGACAGCAGCTCCGAAAGGCGTGGAGCCCCGACCGTCATGGCGATCCTCGGAGGCCCGGCGTCTGTCCTTCTCGGGGATTATTGGCTGGTCAAGGCGATGGATAACATACTCGCATCCTCGGCTCACGGCAATGAGGTCATCAGGATATTCTCAAAAACTCTCAGCAGCCTTGCCGAGGGGGAGATGCTCCAGCTTCAGAAGGCTTCGAGCGGGGACACGGAGGAAGAGGACTATTTCCGTATAATCTACAGCAAGACAGCCTCTTTGTTTGAATCGACCTGCGTTTCGGCGGCGATCTCGGTGAACGCTCCGGAAGCGTGGGTGGAGGCCGTGCGGAACTATGCGGTCTCACTCGGAATCGCTTTCCAGATCAAGGACGACATATTCGATTACACGGGAGGGAAGAAAATAGGCAAGCCTGTGGGCATCGACCTTGAGGAGCAGAAGATCACACTGCCGCTTCTGGGTGCCTTGGAATCAGCGTCCGACGAACGCGCTTCCCATATCAGGAATATGCTTTTGAATATTCAGGAACATCCAGAGTACAAGGAGGATATAGTCGCTTTTGTCAAGGAGGAAAAAGGCATTGAATATGCCGTCTCAAGGCTTGATGAATATGTCGCCAAGGCTGTCGGCGCACTTGCCACGCTTCCGGATTCGAGGGAAAAGGACTATCTTGTGAAGATCGCTGAGTTTACCGCTTACAGGGACAAATGAATCTGGACGGAATCATAGGGAATCACGATGCCGTCAGGGCGTTGAAAGGGATGGCCGAAAGCGGGCGCATTCCTCATGCCATGATGCTTTACGAGAACGACGGGTGCGGGGCTATGGCTCTTGTCCTGGCGTTTCTGAGTCAGATCATGGGAGACGAGCATAAGGTCTGCGGGTTGATTCATCCTGATGTGCACTATGTCTATCCGGTCGCGAACGGCTCGAAGGTCACTGAGAAAGTCGAGAACCTGAGGGCTGAACTGTTTCTTGAATATTGGCGTTCCTTGATGGTCTCCAATCCTTATGCCCTTGAGAATGAGGTCAGCTCCGCTTTCGGAATCGAAGGCAAACAGTCTGGAATCAATAACGCTGAGGCTAAAGAAATCCTTGAGACCGTGTGGCTTACCTCGGTAGAGGGTGGCTGGAAGGCTGTCGTTGTCTATCTTCCCGAGAAGATGAACGCCGCTTCCGCCAACCGGCTTTTGAAGGCAATCGAGGAGCCGCCGGAGAAGACTCTGTTCATCATGATCACCCACGCTCCTGAGAAAGTGATGCAGACCATCTCGTCAAGATGCCAGGCGATCCGTGTCCTGCCATATTCAAAGAATGAGATAGTGGAGATTCTTACATCCCGTTTCGGGAAGACTCTTGACGAGGCTTCGCAGGCTGCTTTGGTCGCTGGTGGCAGTGTAGGGGTCGCGTTGCGTTATCTCTCCGGGAAGGAGGACTATCTGCGCCAGATGGAGATATTCAAGGGGCTTGTTGACGCGCTTGCCGCGAAGGATCTTTCCGCCGCTTTGGGTTGGGGGGATGCGATGGCCGCGCTGCCGTCGCGTGAAAACCAGAAAGCTTTTTGTAAATTTGCAGGAGAAAGCCTTCGCAAAGTGTTTTTGATTCAGCAGAACCTGCCTCAGATCGCCGGGGTGTCGCAGGAGGAGAAAGAGTTCTTTGTCCGGCTGGCATCGCGTTGCAGGAAAAGTTTTCCGAGGATGGCGGTATCGTGTCTGGACAGGGCGCAGATGCTGATTGACAGGAACGTGAACCAGAAGATTCTTTTCACCGACCTTGTTGGGCGGTTGTATTTGAGTTTCTGACAATAATATTGAATACGTATGGAAAATATTGATAAAGAGACAATAAAATTTGACTGTAACCGTGGCTGCACAATCTCCCAGGATCAGGAGAGCGGGGAATATGACTGCAATTACCGTCAGGGTTGCTGTAAACTCAAGGATTACGACTGGCTTCACGGCATCCGGCAGGAGCAGTACAAAGATCTTTTCGAGGTGCGCTTCAAGAACACCAGAAAGGGGATTTACGTCAACGCTTCCGGACAGGGGATCAAGGCCGGGGATCTGGTCATAGTCGAGGCCATGAATGGTCATGACCTTGGAATCGTCACTTTGGAAGGCCCGATTGTGGGACGTCAGATGAAGTGTAAGGGTGTTGATCCTGAGACAACACAGTTGAAAAAGATCTACCGCAAGGCCAAGCCTTTCGACATCGCCAAATGGCAGGAAGCCATAGCCCGTGAGCAGGACACCATGATTCATGCGCGCAGGATCGCCGCCGAGCTTGGTCTGGACATGAAGATCGGAGACGTGGAGTTTCAGGGTGACGGCACAAAGGCCATTTTCTATTACATCGCCGACGGGCGTGTGGATTTCCGCCAACTGATCAAGGTCTATGCGGAGGAATTCCGCATCAGGATCGAGATGAAGCAGATCGGGGCACGTCAGGAGGCCGGCCTGATCGGTGGCCTCGGAGTATGCGGACGGGAATTGTGCTGCGCCAATTTCATTACGAATTTCCAGTCGATCTCCACTTCGGCGGCCCGTACGCAGGACCTGTCCCTGAATCCGCAGAAGCTGGCTGGTCAGTGCGGCAAACTGAAATGCTGCCTGAATTATGAGGTCGCCAACTATCTGGACGCCCAGTCCCGTATTCCTAAGGTTACGGAACCGCTTGAATTCCAGGATGGCCTGGCCTATCTGGCCAAGACTGACATCCTTCAGGAGATAATGTATTTCACTTACGAGAAGGGCTCTCTCTCGAATCTCTATCCGGTGGCCGCTTCGGAGGTTGCGCAGATCATAATGATGAACCGTAATGGCCAGAAGCCGGAGTCTTTGAAGAGCGAACCGGAACCTGTCGGCCCTCAGTTCGTCTCGGCCGTCGGTGATGACAGCATCACAAGGTTCGACAAGCCTAAGAAAAACAAGAACAAGAACCGTAACAAGAACAAGGTTAAGCCGGTCGCTGACCAGGCCGCCCGGACTGCCGCTCCGGCGGATAACGCCGAGGCACCGTCCAAGCCAAGATCTGAAGGCGGTAATTTCAGAGGCCGGAACAATGGCCCTCGTCGGAACGGAGGGAGCGGACGCCCTCAGCAGCAACGTCCCCGTGGCGACAGAAAGCCTGAACAGAAGCCTGTAAAGACTGATGAGTAAAGGTTTTCTTACACTTGTCTTGATGATGGCCATGGTGTCATGCGCGCGTCCTTCCTCCTACGAGCCGTTTGTGGTCAGGGAGAAGGCCGAGTATGGCGACACCTACATATTCAATTTGGATCTTTCTGACTCGACCGTGTCCTACGGATTGGATTTCTACACAAGGTTGGAGCGTCCGGCGTTCGGGACTTTTCCGGCTGACAGCATCTCGCTTGATCTGAGGTGGATTTCTCCATCGGATTCGCTCATCCTGTCGGACACTACATTCATCCGGGTTGCCCAACCGGTGGACTCATCGTACTATTCGAGGGATTTTATAACTGACTATAAGCCTGTTCTGAATCTGCCGGAGCATGGAATGTGGCGTCTCAAGGCACGGGTGTTGAATGATTCGGAGGCGATACGTGGATTGGGTGTGATATTCACAAGAAAGGAGAATGGGACACGATAAACTTAGAAAATTCGCGGAGAACGAAACTTTCTCCTGCCTTCTTCAACCAGAGGCATCCTCGGTGCTGGATAAGGTCGAAGGCAGCAACAGCTTGATACTCAGAGAGCATCCGATCAAGGGACATTGGAACGAGAGGATGTTCGCCACCGCGCAGCCTATAGTTCTGGAGCTTGGCTGTGGGAAAGGGGAGTACACGATTGATTTGTCCCGCCGGGAACCATCGCTCAATTACATAGGAGTCGATATCAAGGGCGCGCGTCTTTGGAAAGGTGCGAAGTTCGCCACGGAGAACAAACTACCTAATGTGGCTTTCCTGCGCACCAGAATCGAGTTCATCGAGGCTTTCTTCGCTCCGGAGGAGGTTTCGGAAATATGGCTGACGTTCTCCGACCCTCAGATGAAGAGCGAGAACTGCCGCCTGCCGAGTCCGCTTTTCCTGGAGCGCTACCGCAAGTTCCTGAAAAAGGGCGGAATAGTCCACCTCAAGACTGACAGCCGCTTTCTTTATGAATATTCCAAAGCGGTGGCCGAGCAGAACGGCCTGAGGATTCTGGCAAGCACCAATGACCTTTACGGGACAGGCAGACAGGATTTGTCTGATTGTGCGTTACGTTCTGTCGCTGGTGAATCCGCCATCGATGCCTTGTTCGAGGTGCAGACTTTCTACGAGAGGATGTTCACAGCCCAGGGCTACAAGATCACCTATCTGAGTTTCGTGATAGACCACGACGGCCCGTACATCCACCCCGAGTTCGATTCCGACTACTGGCGATCCGTTGAAGATCCCCGCCACTTCTCACATCAGCCGGAAAAGAAACGGTAACCGCGGTCACTAAGCCATCTGGTCACTGAGCTTGTCGAAGTGACCAGATGGATGATGCTTCGGCAGGTTCGGTGACCGTCGCGGAGAGAAATTTAAACCTCCCTCCAGATGTAAACCTTGTCTCCGCGCCGGATCTTTTTTCCACCCGGTGTGCGGATGTCATCCGGGAATATTATAGGAATGGAACAAAGTGTTCCTTTCCCCGCCTCGTCCGTTGGCTTGAGATCGACCCGTATCTCGCTGACATTCTGCTCGATCACACCAGTAGTCTCTCCGATGATGAGAATGTCATCACCTTTTCTCAAGGTCTCCGACTCCACCAATACCTCAGCCACCGAGATCCTGTCGAACCAGTTGGTGATCTTTCCGCAGTAGATTTTCTTACGGGTGGCGTGGCTACCGTACACATCGCTCCATTCTCCGAGTCTGGCACCTTGATAGTACCCGTCCCAGAACCCTCTGTTGAAGACTTCTGACAGTTCCTCCTTCAAAGAGGCCGCCAGTTCCGGAGTGTAACGTCCCTCGCAGACAGCGTCAGCCGCGCGGCGGTAGCACTCCGCCGTCTTTTTGACATATTCAGCGCTCCTTGCCCGTCCCTCGATCTTGAACACCTTCACGCCCGCGTCGATGATCTTGTCCATGAACTCGATGGTGCACAGGTCCTTGGGCGACATTATGTACTTGTTGTCGATGTTCAGTTTCGTGCCGGTCTCCAGGTCCGTGACCTCATAGCCCCTGCGGCAAAGCTGGTAGCAAGCGCCTCTGTTGGCCGAAGCCCCGTAGGTCTGGAGGCTCAGGTAACACTTCCCCGAAACCGCCATGCAGAGCGCTCCGTGGGCGAACATCTCGATCCGGACCAGATCGCCGGAAGGGCCTTTGATGCCCTCGTTCACGATCGCTTGATGGATTTCCTTTACCTGATGCAGGTTGAGTTCCCTCGCCAGCACGATCACGTCGGCGAACTGTGAATAGAACCGCAGCGCCTCGACATTCGACACGTTGAGCTGGGTCGAGATGTGCACCTCCAGCCCGATCTTCCGGCAATATGTGATCGCCGCCATGTCCGAGGCGATGATTGCGTTCACTCCCGCCGCCTTGGCAGCGTCCAGTGCCTCCCGCATAGGAGCCAGATCTTCCCCGTAAAGAACGATATTCAGAGTCATATAGGTCTTGACTCCATATTCCCGGCATATTTCCACAATCCTCGGCAGATCGTCCGGCGTGAAGTTGTTCGCCGAATGCGAGCGCATATTCAGGTTGCCAACTCCGAAATAGACGGAGTCCGCCCCGCCTTGTATCGCGGCGTGCAGGCATTCGAAATTGCCGGCCGGCGACATTATCTCAAGTTCCTTCTTGTCCATTGTCTCTGAATATTATTCCTCAAAATTAATCCATAAAAACACCAAACACAAATTTCCGATTGGCTTTTGTTCAAAACAGCGTTCAAATCCAGATATTTTCGCTAATATTGCAGATTGTGGCGGACAAATTCCGTGACACAATGACACTATGCGACTTAAAATAACCCTTGAATATTTCACCTCTCCGGGAGAGGAACTGATTATGGTTCTCTCCGACGGAAAATCTATAGCGATGGAATATGCCGCCGGAGGGCGTTGGGAGGCTTCATTTGATGTGCCTTCAGACACGCCGGCTCTTGAATATTCATTTGAACTTCATCGTGACGGGCAGTGTGTGCGCCGCGAGTGGGGACACCATTCGGTCCCTGAGCCTGTGGTTCGACAGGGCTCACCAACCATCGAAGGGGCCGGCGCTTCGACATGCTCAGCGACCGGCGCCCTTGAAATCCGTGACCGCTGGCAGGACCGTCCCGAGGATTCCCCGTTCTGGACCAAAGCCTTCACCGATGTGATATTCAAAAGAAAGCAAACCTCGCCAAAGCGTTCCGGCAATGTGGCCTTCACCGTTCCGTGTGCCAGAATCCGCAAGAACGAGACCTTGGCGATCACCGGCAGCGGCAAGATGTTCGGAGACTGGAAGAAGTTCGTCCAGTTGAAACCGACCGACGCTCCGCTTTGGAGCGTGACGTTGAATGTCAAGGAGCCTTTTGAGTACAAGTTTGTCATTCTCGACGCGAAGACCGGAACTCCAAAGATCTGGGAATCCGGCACGAATCATCTTTTCACCGAGGTCCCGGCCAACTGTGATTTACTGGAAATAAGGGATATCGTCCCTGAGTTCGAGACCGTTCCTTGGCGTGGAGCCGGCACGGCGATCCCTGTGTTCTCCCTCCGCAGCGAGACAAGCTTCGGCGTGGGCGAGTTCAAGGATCTCAAGAAACTGGTTGACTGGGCCGCGCTCACAGGCCAGGGCATCATCCAGCTCCTGCCGATCAACGACACCACGATGACAGGAACATGGACGGATTCCTACCCTTACAACGCCAACTCGACATTCGCCTTGCATCCGCAGTTCATACATCTGCCTGACGCCGGGGTCAAGGCCGACAAGGGATATAAAGTCCTCCAAAAAGAGCTCAATGCACTTCCTGTCGTTGATTATGAAAGGGTTAACAAAGAAAAGAATCGCCTTTTGAAAGAAGCCTTCGAGGCTGGCGGACAAGAGGTCATGTCTGGAGCGGCCTACAAGAAATTCTATTCCGCCAACAAGGACTGGCTCGTTCCTTACGCCGCTTTCTGTACGCTCAGGGACATCAACGGTACGCCGGAGTTCGGAAAATGGAAATCCCTTTCTGAATATTCAGAAACCAAGGTCAAGTCATTCTGTCGCAGGCACAAGAGCGATACGGATTTCTACTGCTACGTCCAGTTCTGCCTTGACGCTCAATTGAAGGAGGTTGTTGAATATGCCCACTCGAAGGGCGTGGCCATCAAGGGCGACCTTCCGATCGGAATCAGCCGCACGAGTGTGGATGCCTGGCAATTCCCGCATCTGTTCAACCTTGACTCTCAGGCCGGGGCACCGCCTGACGCTTTCGCTGCCGATGGCCAGAACTGGGGTCTTCCGACCTACAACTGGGAAGAGATGGCCAAGGATGGCTACGCCTGGTGGAAAGCAAGGCTCAGAAAGATGAGTGAGTATTTCGACGCGTTCCGGATTGATCATATTCTTGGATTTTTCCGCATCTGGGAGATTCCGATGGGAGTCAAATCGGGATTGCTGGGACATTTCAACCCTGCGCTCCCGTACTCCGCCGATGAACTCCGTGGTCGTGGCTTCAATCCTGATTCTCAGTTGTTTGTGCCGGATCCGCATCGTGATGGATGGTATCATCCGCGCATCGCCTCGCAGAACACCGAGGACTATCAGAGGTTGAATGATTCTTTGAAGAATGCCTACAACGATCTCTACAACGATTTCTTCTATCATCGGCACAACGGTTTCTGGAAAGAATGCGCGATGAGGAAACTGCCGGCGCTTCTGGACTCCACCGGAATGCTGGCCTGCGGAGAGGATCTGGGCATGATTCCGGCCTGTGTTCCGGAAGTGATGAAGGAACTGCACATCCTTTCGCTTGAGATTCAGAGGATGCCGAAGTCTCCTCAGAAGACATTTGACGAGCCGTGGACATATCCTTATCTGTCAGTCTGCGCGACCGGCACGCACGACACCTCCACTTTGCGTGGCTGGTGGGAAGAGGACCGAACGATGTCCGAGCGTTTCTTCCATGAGATTCTTCACTGCGATGGGACGGCTCCGTACTTCTGCGAACCGTGGATCTGTGAACGGATTGTAAACCAGCATCTGAACTCGCCTTCGATGCTGTGTGTCCTCCCGCTTCAGGACTGGATGTCCATCGACGGTGAGGTCCGTTACCAGGGCAAGCCGGAGGATGAGCGGATCAACATCCCGGCCATTCCCCGCCACTACTGGCGCTGGAGAATGCACATAACCCTTGAGGATCTCCTCACCAGAGCAGACTTCAACCGCACCCTCCATGACCTCATCTCTGATTCCGGACGAGGTTAATTCCCCACCAATCATGATTTTCACTCGGTTCCCGAAAAATAGTAGGCAACTATTTTTCGGGAAGATCATAGGAAGGCAAGCGGAAATTAAGGAACTGGAGAAGCTTTACGGCAATGGTCATTCGGAGTTTGTTGTGCTGTATGGTCGAAGGCGGGTAGGGAAAACATTCCTTGTCAATGAGCTGTTCCGTGACCGTATCACATTTTCACACACCGCTTTATCTCCGATTGAAATCAAAGGGAAAGAATTGATGAAAATGCAGCTGCAG
>OHBH01000036.1_pt1 | contig 21507 bp, 19 predicted proteins | sample 1577321 | NCBI WGS metagenome assembly OHBH01 (sample SAMEA3879546, study PRJEB24766) | human gut metagenome | biome: human-associated habitat; feature: feces | place: USA | collected 1985/1987
TGAGCCCTTACCAGCACGGCGAGGTGTTCGTCACCGACGACGGCGCGGAGACGGACCTGGACCTGGGCCACTATGAGCGCTTCGTGGACGAATCCCTGACGGGGAACGCGTCGGTGTCCTCGGGCAAGGTGTTCTGGAATGTGCTGAACCGGGAACGCCAGGGCGGCTATCTGGGCGGCACCGTCCAGATCATCCCCCATGTTACCGACGAGATCAAGCGCCGCATCTATGCCATGGACGACGGTCAGACCGACATCATCATTACTGAGGTAGGCGGCACCGTGGGCGATATTGAGAGCCAGCCCTATCTGGAGGCCATCCGCCAGGTGGCGGCAGAAAAGGGCCGGGAAAACGTGCTGTATATCCATGTGCCCCTGGTGGTGTCCATCCCCGGCACCGGTGAGCTGAAAAGCAAGCCCACCCAGCACTCCGTGAAGGAGCTGCTGTCCGTGGGCATTCAGCCGGATATTCTGGTGTGCCGCACCGACAGTCCCCTGCCGGAGGACCTGCGGCGGAAGATCGCCCTGTTCTGCAACATGGAGGAGGACTGCGTCATCCAGAACCTGACGGCCTCCACTCTGTATGAGGTGCCGCTGCTGCTGGAGAAGGAGGGCCTGTGCCGGGTGGCCTGCCGGAAGCTGGGCCTGCCCCAGCGGGAGCCGGATCTGGCGGAATGGACAGCGCTGGTCCGCCGCATCAACGGCGTACACAAGACCGTGCAGATCGCCCTGGTGGGCAAATATACCGGCCTCCACGACGCCTATCTCAGCGTGGTCGAGTCCCTGTTCCATGCGGGGACGGCCTGCGATGCCAAGGTGAATATCAAATGGGTGGACTCCGAGGGCCTGACGGCGGAAAACGTTGGCCGGGTGCTGGGAGATTGTTCCGGCGTTCTGGTGCCCGGCGGCTTCGGCGACCGGGGTATCGAGGGCATGATCCTGGCAGCACAGTACGCCCGGGAGAACGACGTACCGTATTTCGGCATCTGCCTGGGCATGCAGATCGCCGTCATTGAATATGCCCGGCATGTGGCCGGGTGGGCCGACGCCCACAGCGCCGAATTCTCCGGCCTTACCGCCCATCCCGTCATCGCACTGATGCCCGATCAGGTAGGCGTCACCGCCAAGGGCGGCACCATGCGGCTGGGCAAATACCCCTGCGTGCTGGCAGATGGTACCCTGGCCCGGAACGCCTACGGTACCGCCGAGATCTCCGAGCGGCACCGGCACCGGTATGAATTCAACAACCAGTTCCGGCAGGAGCTCCAGGATGCCGGGCTGCGGCTGGCGGGACTGTCTCCGGACGGCCACCTGGTGGAGATCGTGGAGGAACCCGGGAACACCTGGTTTGTGGGCGTTCAGTTCCACCCGGAGTTCAAGAGCCGCCCCAACCGGCCCCATCCCCTGTTCGTGGGCTTTGTGCAGGCCTCCCTGAACAAGCAGGACTGACGGCGGCAGGCCATGGCGCATACACTGGAATGCGGAAACGGCTCCCGCGGCAGCGCGGGAAAATCCATCCGTTTTCCGGGAGGAGTTCTATGGCTTCCTTTACCAATATGGCAACGTTATCCTATAACGGCAGCCAGATCAATTCCAACGTGGTCACCGGCGAGCTGCAGGACGCCCTGACCGTTACCAAGACGGCGGTGTCCGGCAGCTACCAGCCCGGGGACACGGTAACGTATGTGGTGACCCTGACCAACACCGGCACGGCGCTGACCGGGCTGACCCTGACCGACGACCTGGGCGGCTATACCGCCGGGGGCCAGACGGTGTATCCCCTGGCCTATGAGGCGGGCACCCTCCACTATTACACCGGCGGCACGGAGCAGACCGCCCCGGCAGTGACGGCGGGGCCGCCGATGACCGTTACCGGCGTGACTGTCCCCGCCGGAGGCAACGTCACCCTGGTGTATCAGGCACGGGTCACGGAGTTCGCCCCGCCGGGGGTGGAGGGCGAGATCCGCAACACCGTCACCGTTACCGGCGGCGGGCTGGCGGCTCCTCTGACGGCCACGGCCACCACGGCGGCGCAGGCCGCACCGGAGCTGAGCATCAGCAAGGCTCTGTGCCCCGCTGTGGTCACCGGCAATGGGCCCCTGACCTATACCTTTACCGTTCAAAACACCGGCAGCACTGCCCTGACCGGCCAGGAGGGCGCGGTGATTACCGATACCTTTGAACCCACCCTGACCATCACCGGCGTCACCTTTAACGGTGCAGCCTGGACGTCGCCGGAGGATTACACCTACGACGCCGCCACCGGCGCGTTTGCCACCGTGGCCGGAAAACTGACGGTGCCGGAGGCCACGTTTACCCAGAACGCCGACGGCTCCTGGACCGTCACACCGGGTCAGAGCATCCTGACGGTAACGGGCACCGTATGACCTGAGCATTGACCAGCCGCGCCTGCCGTTTTCCCGGTGAGCGCGGCTGGTTTTCAAAAAGGCCCCATGATTTGAAAAAAATACTTGCAAAATGGGATGGGATATGATATCCTATCATGGCGTAAAAAGGGCGGTCCTCTGCCGCCGGCGCTCCGGAATGGAGTGAGCGCCGCACACATGACGGCACGAACGCCTATATAAACAGGAGGAAATATCCATGGATCTGATCAAAGCACTGAACAAGGAGCAGCTGGAGAAGGAAGTCCCCCAGGTGCAGGTGGGCGATACCGTCCGCGTGCACGTGAAGGTCAAGGAAGGCGCCCGCGAGCGTATCCAGGTCTTTGAGGGCACCGTCATTGCCAAGAAGCACGGCGGTATTGAGGAGACCTTCACCGTCCGCCGTATCTCCTACGGCGTGGGCGTGGAGAAGGTATTCCCCGTTCACTCCCCCTCCATCGCCACCATCGAGGTGGTCCGTCACGGCTTCGTGCGCCGCGCCAAGCTGTACTACCTGCGCGACCGCGTTGGTAAGGCTGCCAAGGTCAAGGAGAAGCTGTAAGCCGTATCCCCCGAAAAAAGAACGAACGCCTGCTGTGTGCAGGCGTTTTTTCTTTTGCCAAGGGGCCTGGAATATGATATAATTGTATGGTTATGAAGTATGCGTAAGAGGTGATAAATATGCAGGTAGACAATCTCAGCTGGTTCCCCGGGCACATGACCAAGACCCGGCGGATGATCACGGCGGAGATCAAAAATATGGACGCCGTGTGCGAGATTCTGGACGCGCGCATTCCCCTGTCCAGCCGGAACCCGGATGTGGACGAACTGACGGCGGGGAAGCCCCGGCTGGTGGTCCTGAACCGGGTGGACCAGGCGGACCCCGGCGAGACCCGCCGCTGGGCGGCGTATTTCCGGGGAAAGGGCTATGCCGTCCTGGAGGCCAATGCCAAGGGCGGTGCAGGCACCGCCCAGTTTGCCGCCGCCGTCCGGGAGCTGCTGCGGGACAAGCTGGCGGCCTGGGCCGATCGGGGCCAGGTGGGCCGCACCGTGCGGATCATGGTGCTGGGCATCCCCAACGTGGGCAAATCCACCTTTATCAACAAGGTGGCCCATCGCAAGACCGCCCGGGCCGAGGACCGGCCCGGCGTCACCCGCAGCAAGCAGTGGGTGCCGGTGGACAGCACTCTGGAGCTGCTGGACACCCCGGGGATCCTGTGGCCCCGGTTCGACGACCCGGAGGTAGGCAAGCGCCTGGCCTTCACCGGCGCCATCAAGGACGACGTGGTGGACATGGAGGAGCTGGCCTGCTACCTGATGGACTACCTGTCCCGGCGATATGCGCCGGTGCTGGCGGAGCGGTATAAAATTGAGGTGGAGCCGGAGGACAGCGGATATGACCTGCTGGAAAAGGCCGGGCGGAAGCGGGGCTTTCTCATGCGGGGAGCCCAAGTGGACACCCAGCGCATGGCCCGGGTCCTGCTGGACGAGTTCCGGGGCGGCAAGCTGGGGCGGTTCACCCTGGAAACGGTGGAGGATGCCCAATGAGACCGGATGATTCCCTGGAACAGGCGGCCCGAAAGCGGGGGTATGCCCTGGTGTGCGGCTGCGACGAGGCGGGAGCCGGGCCCCTGATGGGCCCCGTGTGCGCAGGCGCTGTGATCCTGCCGGAGGGGTGCGATATCCCGGGGCTGGACGACTCCAAGAAGCTGACGGAGAAAAAGCGCGAGGCCCTGTACGGTGTCATCACCAAAAGGGCCATTGCCTGGGCCGTGGCCTCCGTCAGTGCGGCACAGATCGACGCCACGGACATTTTAAGCGCCCGCATCAAGGCCATGGAACTGGCCATCGAGGCTCTTTCCCTGTCCCCGGACTATGCCCTCATCGACGGCAACCGGGACCATGGGCGGTGCGCCTCCATCGACCTCCCCCATGAGACGGTGGTAGGCGGCGACGGCCGCAGCATCTCCATTGCAGCAGCGTCCATCCTGGCCAAGGTCACCCGGGACCGGTATGTGACGGAGGTGCTGGACAAGGAGTACCCCCAATATCACTTCGCCCAGCACAAGGGCTACGGCACCAAGTTGCACTATGCCATGCTGGACCAATACGGCCCCTGCCCGGAGCACCGGCAGTCGTTCCTGGTCAAGTGGAAGGAGCGTCGGTCATGAGCCGGGCGGAGGGCACCTGGGGCGAGGCGGAGGTGGCCAACTATCTGCGCCGCCGGGGCTATACCCTGCTGGCCCACGGCTTTCACTGCCGGTTCGGGGAGATCGATCTGATCGCCCGAAAGAACGGGGTGCTGTGCTTCGTGGAGGTCAAGACCCGGACCAATCTGTCCTGCGGCCTGCCCCGGGAGTACGTGACGCCCCAGAAGCAGCAGCGGCTGCGGAAAACGGCGGCGTGGTATCTGATGGTGAAGGACCTGGACTGCCCCGCCCGCTTCGACGTGGCGGAGGTGTACGCCGACGGACCGCACCCCCAGAAGGCCGCCCGCATAGAGTACATTGAAAACGCATTTTGAGGTGACATATGGAACATATCCCCTATTTTGACGCGCACTGCGATACCATTTACCGCTGCCTGCGGACCGGAGCGCAGCTGCGGGAAAACGACGGTCATCTGGATCTGCGCCGGGCATCGGCCTTCGGGCGGTTCGCCCAGGTGTTCGCCCTGTACCAGGACCCGGAGGAGGTTCCCCAGGGCAGCACCATGGTCCGGGAGGGACAACTCCTGCATCAGAAGTTCCTGCGGGAGATGGAGCAGAACCGGGACGTCATTGTCCCCTGCCGCACCGGCGCAGAGGTGGACCGGGCCGCGGCAGACGGGAAAATGGCAGCGATTCTCTCCATAGAGGGGGCCGAGCTCATAGGCTGCGACCCGGGACAGGTGGAGACGGCGGCGGAATGGGGCGTGCGGTTTCTCAACCCCGTGTGGAATTGGCCCAATGTTCTGTCCGGCACCAACTGCCGGGACACGGATCGGGGCCTCTCCCCTCTTGGCGCCGACTTCCTGCGGCAGCTGGAGGCGTGCCATATCTGCCCCGACGTGTCCCACATCAGCGACCCGGGGTTCTGGGACGTGGTGCGCCTGGCCCGGGGGCCGGTGGTGGCCACCCACTCCAACAGCCGGGCCCTGTGCCCCCACCGGCGCAACCTCACCGACGACATGTTCCGGGCCATCCGGGACACCGGCGGTGTGGTGGGGCTGAACCTGTACCGGCCGTTTGTAGGTCCGACGGGCACCATGGAGGAGCTGGTGGCCCATGTGGAGCATTTTCTGGAGCTGGGCGGGGAGAAAGCTCTGTGCCTGGGCGGCGATCTGGACGGCTGCGGGACCCTGGCCGCCGGAATGCAGGGCGTCCAGGACATGCCCCGCCTGTGGCAGACCCTGGCAGCCCGGGGCTATTCCCAGGCCCTGCTGGAGGACCTGTTCTGGAACAATCTGCGCAGCATACTCTGATACGAGAAAGGAGGTGCCGTATGGCGCTGTATGCCATTGGCGACCTGCATCTGTCTCTGAGCTCCAACAAGCCCATGGAGATCTTCGGGGACGGGTGGCGGGATTATGTGGCCCGCATCCGGGAGGGGTTCTCCGTGCTGACAGAGGACGACGTCACCGTGCTGTGCGGCGACCTGTCCTGGGGAATGAGCCTGGAGGAATCCCTGGAGGATTTCCGGTTCATCGACGCCCTGCCGGGGAAGAAATACCTGCTCAAGGGCAACCACGACTACTGGTGGAACACCGCCGCCAAAATGGAGCGGTTCTTTGCGGAAAACGGCCTGACCACCATGGAGATCCTCCACAACAACTGCCGCTTTTACGGGGACGTGGCCCTGTGCGGCACCCGGGGGTGGTTCTATGAGCTGGACAACCAGGGCACCCACAACGAAAAGGTGCTGCTGCGGGAGGTAGGGCGGCTGGAAACCTCGCTGAAGGCGGCAGGCGACCGCGAGAAGCTGTGCTTCCTCCATTATCCGCCGCTGTATCAGGGGTACCAGTGCCCGGAGATCCTGCGGCTGCTGCGGGAATACGGCGTGAAGGTGTGCTGCTACGGCCATCTCCACGGTGCTTCTCACCGCCGGGCCCTGCAGGGAGACCGGGGCGGAACCGCGTTTTACATGGTCTCCGGGGATTATTTGGGCTTCCATCCTAAAAAAATTTGTGATTAGAGCAAAAAAGTGTGGAAATTGAAATTGTTTTCTGCTATTATATAGAATTGCATTGATACGATTTAATGCTGAACGGAGGAAAAATCAAAATGAGTGTAAAATCCTGTGAAAAACTGGACAAGAGCAAGGTCGCACTGACCATCGAAGCAGACGCCGCCGCCTTTGAGGCCGCCATCAACAAGGCTTACCTGAAGCAGCGCGGCAAGATCAGCGTTCCCGGCTTCCGCCCCGGCAAGGCTCCCCGCAAGATGATCGAGAGCATGTACGGCGCAGAGGTCTTCTATGAAGAAGCAGTGAATATCCTTCTGCCCGACGCCTATGAGGACGCCGTGAAGGAGCAGGAGCTGAAGGTCGTGGGCTATCCCGAGGTGGAGCTGGAGTCCTGCGGCAAGGACGGCGTGGTGTTCAAGTGCACCGTGGCCGTGTATCCCGAGGTGACTCTGGGCCAGTATAAGGGCCTGGAGGCCCCCAAGGCTGAGGTCAACGTCACCGACGAGGACGTGGAGAACCGTCTGAACGAGATGGCCGACCGCAACAGCCGTCTGGTCAGCGTGGAGCGCGAGATCCAGAAGGGCGACACCGCCGACATCGACTTTGAGGGCTTTGACAACGGCGTGCCCTTCGACGGCGGCAAGGGTGAGAACTTCGATCTGGAGATCGGCTCCGGCAGCTTCGTCCCCGGCTTTGAGGATCAGCTGGTGGGCATGAAGGCCGGCGAGGAGAAGGACATCGACATCACCTTCCCCGAGAACTATACCCCCGAGCTGGCCGGTAAGCCCGTGGTGTTCCATGTGAAGGTCAACGAGGTCAAGCACAAGGAGGTCCCCGCCATCGACGACGAGTTCGCCAAGGACGTGTCCGAATTCGACACCCTGGAGGAGCTGAAGGCCGATACCCGCAAGCAGCTGACGAACGACCGCGAGGCCGCCGCCCAGCGTGCCTTTGAGGACGCCCTGATGCAGAAGGTGGCCGACGGCATCCAGGCCGACATCCCCGATGAGATGGTGGACGTTCAGGCCCAGCAGATGATGGAGAACTTCCAGCAGCAGCTGGCCGCCCAGGGCATCCCCTTTGACCAGTATCTGAAGATGACCAACACCACCGAGGACGATTTCAAGAAGCAGGCCCATGACCCCGCCGTGCAGCAGGTCCGCATGGATCTGGCCGTGGCCGCCCTGGTGAAGGCCGAGAACCTGGAGGCCACCGCCCAGGAGATCGAGGATGAGCTCAAGACCGTGGCCGACAAGTACGGCATGGATCTGGACACCATCAAGAAGTATCTGCCCGAGGCCGACGTCCGTGAGCAGGTCCTGCGCAGCAAGGCCATCAAGGCTGTGGCCGACGCCGCTGTGGCCGTGGCTCCCGTGGTGGAGGAGTCCCAGGAAGAAGCCAAGCAGGAAGAGGAAAAGAAGGACGCGGAATAATTATCCGGCGTTCCCTGCTTGAGATACCACGCGGGCGGGTATAATTGGGTAGAGTTTCATCTATTTGTACAGGAGGTATTTTCTATGAGTTTAGTCCCTTATGTTGTGGAGCAGACCAACCGGGGTGAGCGTTCTTATGACATCTTTTCCCGGCTGCTGAACGACCGCATCATCTTCCTGGGCGAAGAGGTCAATGATACCACCGCCAGCCTGGTGGTGGCCCAGCTGCTGTATCTGGAGGCCCAGGACCCCGACAAGGATATCCAGATGTACATCAACAGCCCCGGCGGTTCCGTTACCGCGGGTATGGCCATCTACGATACCATGCAGTATATCAAGTGCGACGTGTCCACCATCTGCATCGGCATGGCTGCCAGCATGGGCGCGTTCCTGCTGTCCTCCGGCGCACGGGGAAAGCGCATCGCCCTGCCCAATGCGGAGATTATGATCCACCAGCCCTCTGCCGGGACCCAGGGTAAGGTCACGGATATGGAGATCGACGTGGAGCATTTCCTGAAGCTGAAAAAGCGCCTGAACCAGATTCTGGCCGACAACACCGGCAAGGATCCCGAACAGGTGAAGCAGGACTCCGAGCGGGATCACTGGATGCTGGCCGAGGAGGCCCGGGAATACGGCCTGGTGGACAAGGTCATTTACAAGAGGTAACCAATGGCAGACGATAAGAAATCCCTGCGGTGCTCCTTCTGCGGCAAGGCGGAGAATCAGGTGCACCGCATGATCCAGGGCCCCGGCGTGCGCATCTGCGACGAGTGCGTCCAGCTGTGCATGTCCATTCTGGACGACGGGTATCAGCCCGGCCCCGAGGCCGGGTACGAGACCCCGGACCAGCTGCCCACTCCCCGGGAGATCAAGGCGGTACTGGATCAGTACGTCATCGGTCAGGACGCCGCCAAGGTGGCCCTGTCCGTGGCGGTCTACAACCACTATAAGCGCATTTTCTTCGGCGGCGGCGAGGATGTGGAGCTGCAAAAGAGCAACATCCTGATGATCGGGCCCACGGGCTCCGGCAAGACCCTGTTTGCCCAGACCCTGGCCCGGGTGCTGAAGGTCCCCTTCGCCATCGCCGATGCCACCACCCTCACCGAGGCCGGTTATGTGGGCGACGACGTGGAAAACATTCTGCTGCGGCTTCTGCAGGCGGCGGATTTCGACGTGGAGCTGGCGGAGCACGGCATCATCTATGTGGACGAGATCGACAAGATCGCCCGTAAGAGCGAAAACACCTCCATTACCCGGGACGTGTCCGGCGAAGGCGTGCAGCAGGCGCTGCTGAAGATCCTGGAGGGCACCGTGGCCAACGTTCCGCCCCAGGGCGGCCGGAAGCATCCCCACCAGGAGTTCATTCAGGTGGACACCCACAACATTCTGTTCATCTGCGGCGGTGCGTTCGACGGTCTGGAGAAGATCATCGAGCAGCGCACCGACCGCAAGGGCATCGGCTTCGACGCCGTTGTGGAGAGTAAGGCAGAGCGCCAGACCGGGCAGCTGCTGAAGGAGGTCCAGCCCCATGATCTGCTGAAGTTCGGCATTATCCCCGAGCTGGTGGGCCGTTTGCCGGTGATCGCCGCTCTGGACGGCCTGAACCGGGAGGATCTGGTCCGTATCCTGACGGAGCCGAAAAACGCCCTGGTCAAGCAGTATCAGAAGCTGTTTTCCTATGACGATGTGAAGCTGGTGTTCGAGCCGGATGCTCTGGAGGCCGTGGCCGACAAGGCCATTGACCGCAACATCGGCGCCCGTGGCCTGCGGGCTGTCATGGAGGGAGTTCTGACCCCCATCATGTACGATATTCCCTCGGACCACACCATCGAACAGGTGACCATCACCGCCGGTGCCGTCAAGGACGGTGCAGAGCCGGTGATCCTGCGTGACCCCAACCACCACCGGTCCCACAAGGACAGCGACGCGCCGGCGTCCTGAAACAACCAACAAGGGGGAGAGACGCTTGCGCCTCTCCCCTCTTGCCCTATTGTACTTTCCCTATCGCAAAGGAGATACCCTTATGACCACACAAAATATGCCCGTGCTGGCTCTGCGGGGGCTGACCGCCTTCCCGGGCCAGACGCTGAGCTTCGACGCAGAGCGCGAGATATCCATCCTGGCACTGGAGAACGCCATGGAGGGCGACCGGGAGCTGCTGCTGGTGACCCAGCGGGAGATCGGCGTCCAGGAGCCTCAGGAGGAGGATCTGTACGCCATCGGCACCGTGTGCCGTATCTTCCAAATCGTCAAGACCTCGGATACCGGCGTGCGGGTCATCGCCGGGGGACTGCACCGGGCGGCCATCCGCCGCCTGTGGCAGACAAAGCCCTTCCTCCAGGCCAACGTGGACCTGCTGGAGGACGAGGGTTGGCGGGCCACGGACCGCACCGAGGCCCTGACCCGGCGGACCTACGCCCTGTTTGGCCGGTATCAGGAGCTGGTGGGGAATCTGTCCGATCAGCTGGTGGCCTCGGTGCTGGATATCCGGGACCCCGGCGAGCTGGCGGACACCATCGCCGCCAACATCAACCTCCGGCACCAGGACCGCCAGCGGGTGCTGGAGGAGCTGCACCCCGTCCGGCGGCTGATGATCATGAACGAGATCCTGCTCCACGAGGTTGACATCGCCGCCCTGGAGTCGGATATTGACCAGAAGGTCCGCCAGCGGGTGGGCCAGGTCCAGCGGGACATGGTCCTGCGGGAGCAGCTCCATGTATTGCAGCACGAGCTGGGCGAGGACGGCGACGACGAGCTGTACGAGTACGAGGAGCGGATCGGCCGCTGCCGTGCCTCGGACGAGGTTCGGGAGAAGCTCATGAAGGAGCTGCACCGCCTGTCCAAGCAGCCCTTCGGCAGCGCCGAGGGCGCGGTGATCCGGAACTATCTGGACGTGTGCCTGGACGTGCCCTGGGGCGTGGAGACCCACGACCGGGCTGATGTGGAGCAGGCCCGGAAAATTCTGGACCGTGACCACTACGGCCTGGAGAAGGTGAAGGAGCGCATCCTGGAGTTCATCGCCGTGCGGCAGCTGAACCCCCAGGCCAAGGGAAAAATTCTGTGCCTGGTGGGCCCTCCCGGCGTGGGAAAGACCTCCATCGCCCTGTCGGTGGCCAAGGCCATGCACCGGAAGCTGTCCCGGCTGAGCCTGGGCGGCGTCCGGGATGAGGCGGATATCCGCGGCCACCGGAAAACCTACATAGGGGCTATGCCCGGCCGCATCATTGACGCCGTCATCCGCAGCGGGTCCATGAATCCCCTGCTGGTGCTGGACGAGATCGACAAGCTGGCCAGCGATATGCGGGGCGACCCGGCCTCGGCCCTGCTGGAGGTACTGGATAGTGAGCAGAACGGGGCTTTCCGCGACCACTTCATCGAGCTGCCCGTGGACCTGAGCCGCGTGATGTTCATTACTACTGCCAACACCACGTCCACCATACCCCGTCCGCTGCTCGACCGCATGGAGGTCATTGAGCTGGGCAGCTACACCGACGAGGAAAAGCTGCACATCGCCCGGGAGCATCTGCTGCCCAAGCAGCTGAAGGAGAACGGCATCCGCCGCGGCCAGCTGCGCCTGGACGATGAAGCCCTGCGGGCCATCATCACCGACTACACCAAGGAGTCCGGCGTCCGCACGCTGGAGCGCCAGCTGGGCAAGCTGTGCCGCCGCGCCGCCATGCGTTTGGTGGAAACGGGTGTAAAGCGCATAGACGTTACAGACAAGAGCCTGCGTGAATTCCTGGATACGCCGCCCTATGCCGAGGATACCCGCAGCAAGATCGACCAGATCGGTGTGGTCAACGGCCTGGCGTGGACCGAGGTTGGCGGCGAGCTGTTAGAGGTGGAGGCCGGTGTGATGGACGGCACCGGCAAGCTGGAGCTCACCGGTAATCTGGGCCAGGTGATGCAGGAGTCCGTAAAGGCGGCCTATACCTGCCTGCGGAGTCGTGCCGCCGAGCTGGGCATTGCCCCGGATTTCTATAAGACCAAGGACATTCATGTCCACTTCCCGGAGGGCGCGGTGCCCAAGGACGGCCCCTCCGCCGGCATCGCTATCGCCACGGCTATGCTGTCGGCCCTGACGGGCCGCGCCGTGCGCCATGACGTGGCTATGACCGGCGAGGTGACGCTGCGGGGCCGCGTGCTGCCCATCGGCGGCCTGCGGGAAAAGACCATGGCCGCCAAGCGCAGCGGCATCCGGACCGTCATCATTCCCCGGGAAAACGAGAAGGATCTGGCGGACATCGATCCCGCCGTACAGGAGGCGCTGCGCTTTATCACTGCCGAGACGGTGGACGCCGTGTTTGCCCATGCACTGACCCTGCCGAAAAAAGAGGCGGCGGTGGAGCATCTGGCGGTGATGGGTAGTCCGGCTATGCAGGAGGTGCGTCATGGCGATCAACTTTAATAAGGCGGAGTTCGTGCTCTCGGCCGTAAGGGCGGAGACATTTATCCGCGACGGAAAGCCCCAGGTCACCTTCGCGGGGCGCAGCAACGTGGGCAAGTCCTCCGTCATTAACCGGCTGCTGGGCCGCAAGAATTTCGCCCGGGTGGGCGCTACCCCCGGCAAGACCAGCCAGATCAACTATTTTGACATCGACGGCAGGCTATACTTCACCGACCTGCCCGGCTACGGCTATGCCAAGGTCTCCAAGGAGGAGCGCGACCGCTGGGGCCGCCTGATGGAGCGTTACTTCGCCGAGGAGGGGCTCATTACCCTGGGCGTGCTGATCGTGGATGCGCGGCACAAGCCCACCGCCGATGACGTGACCATGTGCGACTGGTTCAAGGGCACCGGCTGCCCGGTCATCGTCGTAGCCAACAAGCTGGACAAGCTGAAAAAGAGCGAGATCGAGCCAAATCTGACCCTGATCCGCCAGACGCTGACCCTGCCGGAGGAGGCGCTGCTGATCCCCTTTTCCGCCGAGAAGGGCACCGGCAAAACGGAGCTCCTGGCAGCCATCAGCGAGATATGCGCCAAATAAAGCAAAACCTCCGGCTCAGCCGGAGGTTTTGCACTTTGCGCGGGGGAGGCGGGGAGATCGTTTCCGTTACTTTCGCGGATGTACGAACTCCGCCAGCATGGCGCCGCCCAGCACCATCGCCGCACCCAGCCAGCGGGCGGCGTCAGCGTTTCGCCCAGCAGCACGGAGAAAAACACGGCGCTCCGTGTACCGCCGCTAACGCCGTTGAGTATCACCACGCCGTTCAGGCCGAACAGCAGCAGGGGCGAGAGGTATTTCACATATGGGTATCTTGTGTGCCATAGTGCGGCGATCCTCTTAGAAAATCGTGGTTTTCGCAAATTGACATTATCATAATACGGTGTTATCCTTGCGTAAAGAGAAAAGTATGCGATCGGGATCCGGCGGCGGAACACTTTTTGCCACTGTGCGCTCACCGAATGAAATGATAAAAAATTTTCAGAGATAAAGAAAGATTTTCAGGAAAAATGCGAAAAAGGACTGTTAACTGTCCTAAACGTATGGTATAATCCAAGGTGAACAAGCAAGCAGCGCGCCGCCGGCGGCGGACGCGGTGACATTTCAAACAGGAGGTTTTGCAAATGGAAACTTACGGACTGGAAAAGCTGGGTATCATCAACGCCAAGGCGGTCTATCGTAATCTGACCCCCGCACAGCTGACCGAGCACGCGCTTTGCCGCGGCGAGGGTACGCTGTCCAACACCGGCGCCCTGGTGGTCAAGACCGGGAAATACACCGGCCGCAGCGCCAATGACAAGTTTATCGTGGACACCCCTGCCGTCCATGACGACATCGCCTGGGGCAAGGTGAACCGTCCTATCGAGAAGGCCAAGTTCGATGCCATCCGCGCCAAGGTCATCGCCTATCTGCAGGGCAAGGAGATCTTTATCTTTGACGGCTTTGCCGGTGCCGATCCCAAGTACACCAAGGCCTTCCGCATCGTCAACGAGCTGGCCAGCCAGAATCTCTTTATCCACCAGCTCCTGCGCCGCCCCACGGCCGAGCAGCTGAAGGATTTTAAGGAGGACTATACCATCATCGCCGCCCCCGGCTTCAAGTGCATCCCCGAGATCGACGGCACCCGCAGCGAGGCCGCCATTCTGGTGGACTACGAGGCCCACGAGGTGGTGATCTGCGGCACCCAGTACGCCGGCGAGATCAAGAAGTCCGTCTTCTCCGTGATGAACTATGTGCTGCCCAAGCAGGGCGTGTTCCCCATGCACTGCTCCGCCAACATCGGCAAGAACGGCGACAGCGCCGTGTTCTTCGGCCTGTCCGGCACCGGCAAGACCACGCTGTCCGCCGATCCCAACCGCATGCTCATCGGCGATGACGAGCACGGTTGGGCGGACGACTCCGTCTTCAACTTCGAGGGCGGCTGCTACGCCAAGTGCATCAACCTGAGCCCCGAGGGTGAGCCGGAGATCTACAATGCCATCAAGTTCGGCGCACTGGTAGAGAACGTGGTCATGGATCCCGACACCCGTGAGTTCGACTTCGACGACGACTCCCTGGCCGTCAACTCCCGCGTGGGCTATCCCGTGGAGTATATCCCCAACGCCGAGCTGTCCGGCATGAGCCCCAGCGTTCCCAAGACGGTCATCTTCCTGACCGCCGATGCCTACGGTGTGCTGCCCCCCATCAGCAAGCTGGATAAGAACCAGGCCATGTACTACTTCGTCTCCGGCTTCACCTCCAAGGTAGCCGGCACGGAGATCGGCGTCACCGAGCCTGTGCCTACCTTCTCCACCTGCTTCGGCGAGCCCTTCCTGCCCCTGGATCCCTCTGTCTATGCCGCCATGCTGGCCGACAAGGTGGAGAAGGCCGGCGCGAAGGTTTATCTGGTCAACACCGGCTGGAACGGTACCGGCAAGCGCATGAAGCTCAGCTACACCCGCGCTATGGTCACCGCCGCCCTCACCGGTGAGATCGAGAAGAGTGTGTTCGTCACCGATCCTACCTTCGGCGTGCAGGTGCCTACCAGTATCGAGGGCGTGCCCAGTGAGCTGCTGATCCCCGAGAACACCTGGGAGGACAAGGCGGCCTATCAGGCGAGCTGCAAGAAGCTGGCCTCCAGCTTTGTGGAGAACTTTAAGAAGTACACCCACATGAGCGACGAGGTCGTGGCTGCCGGCCCCAAGGCGTAAGTACGCTATCGACAAAGGCATCCTGCGAGGGTGCCTTTGCTTCGCTAAAAAAATTCCCCGACATTGTCGGGGAATTTTTTTAAGTAACTTTAAGGTGCATTTCAGCTACCTGCGCTATGCTTATCTCACAGCAGAGGAACGCTTACTTCTTCAGCGCGTTCACAGCCGCCCGCAGGGCGTCCACGTGCCCCTGCTTTGTGGCCCAGCTGGCGCAGAAGCGCACGCCGGAGTGCGTCTCGTCCACACGCTCCCAGTACTCATAGCCGAAGCTTTTGCCCAGAATGGCCAGCTCGTCATCCGGCATGATGGGATACTGCTGGTTGGTGGGGGAGTCGAACAGCAGGGGATAGCCCGCGGAGACGAAAATGTCCCGGATCTGATGAGCCATCTCGATGGCGTGGCGGGAGATCTTGAAATACAGGTCGTCGGTGAACAGCGTGTCGAACTGAACGCCCAGCAGCCGGCCCTTGGCCATGCGGCCGCCCCGCTGCTTCATAATAAAGCGGAAATCCTTTTTCAGATTTTCGTTCATGATGACAACGGCTTCGCCGAACAGGGCGCCCACCTTGGTGCCGCCGATGTAGAACACATCGCACAGCCGCGCGATCTCTGGCAGCGTCATGTCGCTCTCCTCGGCCATCAGGCCATAGCCCAGCCGTGCGCCGTCAATGAACAGCGGCAGGCCGTACCGGCGGCAGGTGTCATACAGCGCCGTCAGCTCCGCCTTGGTATACAGCGTGCCGCCCTCAGTGGGGTGGGAGATGTACACCATACCGGGCTGGACGATGTGCTCCGTGGACTCATCGTTTCTGTGCCACTCCACATAGTCCTGCACCTGCTGCGCAGTGATCTTGCCGTTGGTGGTGGGCAGGGTGATGACCTTATGGCCCGTGGACTCGATGGCACCGGCCTCATGGCAGTTGATGTGACCGCTGACGGCGGAAATCACGCCCTGCCAGGGCCGCAGGATGGCGGCGATGACGGTGGTGTTGGTCTGGGTGCCGCCCACCAGAAAATGCACGTCGGCCTCCGGGGCCTGGCAGGCGGTCTTGATCTTCTCACGCGCCGCCTCACAGTATTCGTCCTCGCCGTAGCCCACGGTCTGTACCATGTTCGTCTCGGCCAGCCTGACCATGATAGAGGGGTGTGCGCCCTCCAGATAATCACTGTTGAAATAGATCATTGTGGTTCTCCTTTATCTTTTTGATGGAACGGAGCCGGCGGCTCCGCCGTCTATACGGCAGCCAACATTTCTATTGTAATCCCTGGTTTCTCAGAAGTAAAGAGAAACTGTTACAATTTCATTACATCTTGTCTATATCCCTTGCACCGAACGAAAAAACCTGTTACAATACCCAACGATAAGGAGGCGTGTACCCATGAACGATGCACCCAAGAGAAGATCCCGTGTGCAGCAGGAGCAGCCGGCCGAGCGTACCGGCAGTCGTCACCGCAGCAGAAGGAGTCGCGGCGGCAGAAAGAACGGAAAAGCCCTGTATTACGCCGTTTTGGTGATCCTGGTGGGCGTGCTGGTGTTCTCGTCCGTCAAGATCATTTCGTATCTGAAGGAACAGAAGGACACCGAGAGGATCAACGACAATATCAATCAGGACTTCATCAGTCCGGACGATACCGCCGGCGATACCGATACCGACGGCGATGGCACCGACGGCGACAGCCAGGAGACGAAGAAGCCTGTCAAGAAGGATGAAGAGAGCATCAAGGTGGACTTCACCGCCATGCAGGCCAAGTACCCCGACGTGGTGGGCTATGTGTATAGCGCCAATACGACGCTGCAGCTGCCCATCGTGCAGTCTGCGGACGAGGGCGGCGAGTACTATCTGTACCGCGATATCGACGGCAAGGACAACAAGAACGGCACCGCCTTCCTGGATATCCGCTGCAACTCTGACTTCACCTCTCAGAACAACCTCATCTACGGCCACAATATGAAGACCGGCATGATGTTCGCGTCCCTGATGAACTACAAGAGCCAGAGCTATTACGAGGCGCATCCCTACTTCTATCTGTACACCCCCAACCAGACCTACAAGGTCAACCTGTTTGCCGGTTGTATTGTGGAGCATGACGCCGATGTGTATGCCACCTCTCTCAGCGACAGCTATCTCCAGCAGTGTATCAACGAGTCCACCTTCAAGTCCGGCTCCGGTGTGCCCACGGGCAGCATCCTGACCCTGAGCACCTGCGACTACGATTTTGATAATGCCCGCTACGTCCTCATGGGCGAACTGATCCCCGTTAAAAATCCTGCCGACACCAGCAGCGAGGGCTAAAAAATATCGTTATACGAAAAAGACCGCCGAAAGGCGGTCTTTTTTGCTCGCTACAGATAATGCTCTACTCCGTCAGCTCCAACACCACCGGACAGTGGTCACTGCCGGTGATTTCCGGCCAGATATCCGCATTCTTCACCCGGGGCATCAGCCGTGCTGACACGATAAAGTAGTCAATACGCCACCCCGCGTTGTTCTCCCGTGCGTGAAAGCGGTAGCTCCACCAGGAGTACGCCCCGGTCCGCTTTGGATACAGCGCCCGGAACGTGTCCACGAACCCGCTGCTCAGCAGCTGCGTCATTTTGTCCCGTTCCTCGTCGGAGAAGCCTGGGTTCATCCGGTTGGACTGGGGATTTTTCAGGTCGATCTCCTGATGGGCCACGTTCAGGTCCCCGCAGTACACCACCGGCTTTTTGGCGTCCAGTTCCAAGAGGTATTCCCGCAGGTCGTCCTCCCACGCCATCCGGTAGTCCAACCGTGCCAGCTGGTCCTTGGAATTGGGCGTGTAGCAGCACACCAGAAAGAAATCCTCGTACTCCGCCGTGATGACCCGTCCCTCATGCCGGTGGATATCCTCGCCAAAGTCGTATGTCACCGCCAGAGGCTCCCGTCGGGTGAAAACAGCCGTGCCGGAATATCCGGCCTTGTCGGCGCTGTTCCAGAATCGGTGATAGCCCTCCAGCTCAAACTGCGCCTGCTCCGGCCGCATCTTCGTCTCCTGCAGACAGATGATATCCGCGTCCGCAAGGGCGCAGAAGGCCAGGAAACCTTTATTCAGACAGGCCCGCAGCCCGTTCACATTCCATGAGATCAGACGCATAGGTGTGTTCCTCCGCTGTTTTTCATCAGCATACCACAACTTTTGTCGTGGTACAACCAAAACCTCCGGCGAAGCCGGAGGTTTTGGCGTATTTGTAGTTTTTGGCCACCTTTGGGGTCGTATCATTCCCACTCCACCGTTGCCGGCGGCTTGGAGGTGATGTCATAGCAAATTCTGTTGATGTGCTTCACCTCACCCACGATCCGGCCGGAGACCTTGTCCAGCAGCTCATAGGGCAGGCGGGACCAGGTGGCTGTCATAAAGTCCTGACTCTGCACGGCCCGCAGCGCCAGCGTGTAGTCGTAGGTGCGCTCGTCGCCCATGACGCCCACGCTCCGCAGATCGGTCAGCACTGCGAAGAACTGGCTGGTGGTGCGGTCCAGACCGGCCAGCTTCATCTCCTCCCGGAAGATGGCGTCCGCCTCCCGCAGAATGGTCAGCTTTTCCTCGGTGATATCGCCGATAACGCGGATGGCCAGACCGGGACCAGGGAAGGGCTGCCGCCACACCAGCTCGTCCGGCAGACCCAGCTCGGTGCCCAGCTTCCGCACCTCATCCTTGAACAGCCGCCGCAGCGGCTCCACGATCTCCTTGAAATCCACGCAGTCCGGCAGGCCGCCCACGTTATGGTGGCTCTTGATGACCACACTCTCTCCGCCCAGGCCGGACTCCACCACATCGGGATAGATGGTACCCTGAGCCAAGAAGTCCACCGCGCCGATTTTCTTGGCCTCTTCCTCAAAGACCCGGATGAATTCCTCGCCGATGATCTTCCGCTTGTGCTCTGGCTCGGTAACGCCCGCCAGCTTGCTCAGGAAGCGCGGTCCCGCGTTGACACGGCGTACATCCACATGGAACTGATGCTTCATCACCTGCTCCACCTGGTCGCCCTCGTCCTTTCGCAGCAGTCCGTGGTCCACAAAAATGCACGTCAGCTGATCGCCCACCGCCCGCTGCAAAAGCGCTGCCGCCACCGAGCTGTCCACGCCGCCGGACAGCGCCAGAAGCACGCGGCCGCTGCCGATCTGCCGCCGGCATTCCGCCACGGCCTCGTCCAGATAGGACGCCATGCTCCACTCGGCGCTGAAGCCGCATACCTTGTACAGGAAGTTCTCCAGCACCTGCATACCGTACTCCGTGTGCTGCACCTCCGGGTGGAACTGCACGCCATACAGTTTCCGATCCGCGTTTTCCACAGCGGCGAAGCCGCAGCCGTCAGTGGTCGCGATGACCTTAAAGCCCGGGGCGATACGCTCCACCTCCACGCCGTGGCTCATCCAGCACACGGACGTCTCCGGCACACCGGCAAACAGGGGGGAGGCCGTGTGGGTCAGCTGGATCTTGCCGTACTCCCGCGTCTCCGCCTTGCGGCACTGACCGCCCAGCAGCTGCATCATCAGCTGCTGTCCGTAGCAGATGCCCAGCACGGGGATGCCCATTTCAAACAGCGCTCTGTCCACCATGGGGGCGTTGGGCTCGAACACGGTGGCGGGGCCGCCGGTGAGGATCAGCGCATCTGGCCCAAAGGCGCGGATATCCGCCATGCTCAGCCGATAGGACTTGATCTCGCAGTATACGCCGCACTCACGGACACGCCGTGCCACCAGCAGGTTATACTGCCCGCCGAAATCCAGAACCAGCACCTTTTTCATGTCAGTCGTCCTCCCGGAAGCGGATCACGCCGTTCTCGGCGCTGTCGATAACGGCCAGGGATTTGATGGGATAGCCCTCCCGGCGCAGGCTGTCGCCGCCGTCCTGAAAGCCCTTCTCCACCGCCACGCCGATGCCCGCCAGCTGCGCGCCGGCCTTGTTCACGATGTCGATCAGGCCGCGCATGGCGTAGCCCTTGGCCATGAAGTCGTCAATGATGAGAACCTTGTCGTCCTTGGTGATCCAGTCCTGGCTCACCAGCAGTGTGACCTTTTTCTTGTAGGTGTAAGAAAAAATATCACTCTGGTACAGACCGCCCTCGATGTTGTCGCTCTTGGCCTTCTTGGCAAAGACCATGGGTACACCATACCGTTCGGCGCAGATCGTCGCCAGCGCAATACCGCTGGCCTCTGCCGTAAGCACCATCGTGATATTTTTTACGTCAAAATACTTGGCAAACTCGTCCGCCAGATCCCGCATCAGCGCCGTGTCGACGCGATGGTTCAAAAAACCGTCCACCTTGATGATGTTACCGGGCAGGACGCGGCCCTCCCGCAGGATACGCTCCTTCAGCTGCTGCATGACCACCACTTCCTCTCATGAGATATAGTACACCTACTATACCTGATTTCGCAGGGAAAAGCGACAGGGAAAAACGGAGAACTATTTAGGCGTGTTTTGCTGTTTTTTGTGGGTTTTACCGGAGCGAAAAGCCCTGCTCATAGCTTGGATAAGCTGTCCTTGACAAAGTCCGTGAACCGCTCCGCGGCAGCGGACTGGGGCACATCGCTCAGCAGGCACATATCCACACTGCGGGCCGGTATCTCAAAGGAGGTCTTCAGCTTTTTCAACCGTCCGCTGTCCAGCTCCTTCCGGACAAACTCCTCCGTCACGCCGGCCACACCGAAGCCGATGGCCGCCAGGTCCACCAGCAGGCTCCGGGCGCCCAGCTCGATCTCCGGGTTCAGCTTCAGCCCGTTCTGCAAAAAGAACCGTTCCAGATACAAACGGCTGGAGGCCTTGCGCTCCAGCAGGATCAGCGGGAACGCCGCGATCTCCTCCAGCGTGTATACGTGCCGGAAGTCGCAGGGATACTCCGCCCCCGCCACAAAGATGGCGTGGGTATCGAAGCAGGGATATATCCGCAGTCCGGCATCGTCCGCCGGCGTGCTGGCGAAGGCGATGTCCACCTTGCCGGAGCGCAGCAGCCCCAGCACCTTGTGGCTTCGTCCGGACACGATCTGGATGTGGATGGCCGGGTGCCGCTTGTGGAATGTGTCCAGATACGGCAGCAGGAACTGGCTGGTCACGGTGTCGCTGGCGCCGATGGTCAGCTGTCCCATCTGCAATTCCCGTGTCTGGCTCAGCTTTTCCTCGCCCGTCTCCAGCAGGCCCATGGCGCTGCGGACGTACTCATACAGCATCTGCCCCTCGGCGGTCAGCGTCACGCCACGGCTGTTCCGCGCGAATAGACGGGTCTGCAGGTCGCGCTCCAGCTGCTTGATGGACTGGCTCACCGCCGACTGGGAGATATACAGTGCCTGTGCCGCGGCCGTGATGTTGCCCACCTCGGCGACCTCCTTAAAAACCCGGTACAGCTCCAGCTTTACGGACATAAAAACCGCCTCCTAT
>OHBH01000053.1_pt1 | contig 18895 bp, 15 predicted proteins | sample 1577321 | NCBI WGS metagenome assembly OHBH01 (sample SAMEA3879546, study PRJEB24766) | human gut metagenome | biome: human-associated habitat; feature: feces | place: USA | collected 1985/1987
TGTTGCTTGCATACGCCTTACCTTCCGGGCGAATATCCGGGGTATGCGGCTTATCGCCACCGCCATTGTCAGGCGTGTCTCCGCCATTATCCGGATTGACCGGATCTACCGGCGTTTCCCCGTTGTTCGTCAGGTACCAGTTACCGGCATTACCACCCTGCCCACGCGCCAGAGTGTAGTCATAGGCGCCGGCGACAATACGTCCTTTCTGGGTGAACTCACCGGCAGAATTACCGCCGACGGTCACCACCTCAATACCATTCAGGGTTTTCGCGCCGCTGCCGCCGGCATTGGTCACCGCTACCTGAGTCGTCCCGCTGGTATTACCATCCACCACCAGCTTGTCGGTGAGCGAGTTATCGCCGCCCAACTGCGTGTTGAGGTTTAGCGTACCGCCGTTACCCGCGTAATCCCCCGCGACATGTAGCGTGTTGCCTGCCGTCGTTGCGCCCGGCGCGCTGACGTTGATCACGCCGCTGTTACTCAGGTTTTGACCAATAGTGAAGGTCTGGCCCGCGCTCGCGCTTGCATCAAGTGCGCCAACGGTCAGCGTACCGCTGTTGTTCACATCGCCAGCCGTACCATTAGTATGGTATCCCTGATGGGATTTCTGATGTTGATGGGTATTGTGGTAAATAACGGTATTCTGTTCGTGGATTCCGCAAATATGCTGAGGGAAGAGGGAATGTCCACTGAGGATGCGCTGGTGGCTTCCGGAAGTACCCGTCTGCGTCCTATCCTGATGACGACATTGACAACGATCCTGTCCATGATCCCCATGGGACTGGGACTGGGCGATAACGGTGTCATAATGCAGGGAATGGCACTGGTTATCATCGGCGGTCTGACGGCTTCCACGATCCTGACCCTGATCCTGATCCCGACCTTCTATCTGATCTTCGATAAGCGGAGCAGACAGGAGAGAAGAGCGGCTAAGAAGCTGGCAAAATCTCAAAGATCTGGAAAAACGGGGGATGCGGAAAATGAGTAAAATAACCGGATTGGAGGCACCGAACCAGGTGCCTCCCAAGGTGACCGCCATGTACCGGGCAGTCAGCACACTTTTGCGGGAGGACAAGGATATCTCGGAAATGAGCGTGTCCATGATCACCGGGCTGGCGGGCATTGGCAAGGGAACTGCTTATGAATATTTTGATTCCAAGGAAGAGATCATTGTCTGTGCCCTGTTGTATGAAATCCGTACAGTAACGGAGCAGGCTTCCCATCAGATTCAGACCTGTCCGGATCTGGAGACCCAGATCCACAGAATGCTTTTGCTGGTGGAAGAACATTCCCAGTGTGTGGATGCCATCATGGCGTTTCTGCATCTGCTGACGGATCATTCCAAGGAGGGAAATCTTCTGCGGCAACGGATAGCGGAACAGAAGGAAAACGGGCCCGTGGATCTTTTGGTCCGCCAGATCATAGACAGTGCACGGGCGAAAGGAGAACTGCGGGAGGACATTCCGCTGTCTTATATTACCAATGCGCTGTTAGCTCGGATGATTTCCTATCTGATGTACCAGTGCCACCATATCGGTGATGATATGCCCCCAGAAGAGATGCGCAGACTGGTCACCGAAAGCATAATGAATGAATTGTGCAAAAAAAATATATAATTTAAAATAATTCTATTGACAAAGTGAGATACCTTTGATAGAATGTAACACGGTGATTGCGTTAGCAGTCACGTGATGCTGCTGTGGCTCAGTCGGTAGAGCGTCGCATTGGTAGTGCGGAGGTCACGGGTCCGATTCCCGTCAGCAGCTCTTTTGAAAAGCGTGGAAACCTTGAAAATACAAGGTTTCCACTTTTTTTGTGTGCCTGAAAGTTTACAGACGATGGTAGACAACCAGAATAAATCAGATGTACACTTGCACGGGCCAACGATTCAGCTTACAATATAAAATAGTAAATTTATGTTCGGACACAAACTAACCCGGTCAGATGAGGAAAACGTATGGAGGAACTGCACAGAGTATGTAAAAAATTCACACGTCATGACAAGAAGACCCGTACGATCCTGCTGTGCGAGATGCTGGAGTACACGAATGTATTTTTGGAGGCGGCATTCCGGGCGGAGGGGTATTCCTTCGAGACTTTAAAGAACCCGGTGAAGGACCGCACTCTGGCACTTCGCTATATCAGTAACGACTATTGCTATCCGACGGTATTGATCCTTGCACAGTTCCTGGAATATCTGGAAAGCGGGGAGCGGGATCCGGGGGAGATCGCTTTTATGGAGCCGCAGGCGGGTGGTGCCTGCAGAGCCGGGAATATCTACAATCTGCTCCAGAGAGTGTTGTACCGCATGGCGGAGCAGGGGCAGACGGAGTATGCGCAGATCCCCGTGATTTCCTTAAATCTCATGGGAGAGGAAAAACATACCGGCTTTCGTATTACTCCGGGGCTGTTGTCCGGTGGGATCGCTGCCGGATGCTATGGCGATCTGATCATGTGCCTGTACCAGCAGGTGAAGCCCTACGAACAGAATCCGGGAGAGACGGACCGCATCCGCAGTCAGGTGGAAAAGAAACTGTGCGAGAGCATTCGGAGACACAGGAACGGACGGCACACCAGAGAGAAAAATTACCGGTATGCCTGCGAAGTATTTTCGAAGGTACCGGTGAAACCCGGGAAGAAAAAGAGAGTCGGCATCACCGGTGAGATCTATATGAAATGTTCGAAACTGGGAAATGACGATATCGAAAGTTTTCTGCTCCGGCAGGGAATGGAGCCTTACAGCGGTGGTTTCGTCAACTACTGTCTGTATTTGGTGGATACAGAGCGGTATAAGGTAGAAAAGTACCAGCACAATCCCATCATGGCGAAAGCCTGTGCCTTTGTGCTCCACCGGTTGTGTGAGGCACAAAAACATCTGCTTACGGTGATCGGGGAGACAGACCGGTTCCAGACGGATCTGCCGTTCCCGGAACTGAAGGAGAAAGTGCAGGGGATTCTGGCGGAGGGCTGCAATACCGGTGACGGCTGGCTGATTGCCGCAGAGGTGATACAATATGTGGAAAAAGGCTGTGGAAGTGTGCTGATCCTGCATCCCTTCGGATGTCTGGTCAGCCATGTCTGCGAGCGGGGGATTTTGCAGCGGCTGCATGCCCGTTTTCCGGATGTCAGTATCCAGACCATAGAGTATGATTACGACCAGAGCAAGACCCTCAGAGAAAGCCGCATTTTATTGGCAATTTCCTAGGTTGGCAGCAGGTGCAGAACGTGGTACAATAAAACAGAAACTATTGCAACGTGTATTTTCAGGAGGGGAACATGAAGATAAAATGCGACTGGTGTGGCAGCTGGATCAATGATTTCGACCAGGTCTGCCCGAACTGCGGAGGAGTAAACAACAACTATAACCGTCATGCCAACGGCGTGCCTCAGACCATTGAGGAACTGAAAGCCTGGGCGAAGGAGATGAACCTTCCGCTGGAGGAAATGCGGACCTTTATCGGTGAGGATTACAAGGGAGCTAAAGCCTTCGGTATTTACAAGGATGAGACCGACGGCACTTTTGTCGTCTATAAGAACAAGGAGGATGGCACCCGGGCGGTACGCTACAAGGGATCGGACGAAGCCTATGCGGTCAACGAACTTTACCAGAAGATGAAGGAAAGGGTGGCCGTACAGAAGGCGCACCAGCAGCCGAAAGCTGCAAAGCCGGTTTCCGGGCCTACTGCTTCTGCGCAGCAAAAGCAATCGGAAAAAGCCTTGTCCAAAACCCTTTTTTCGATTTTCCTGATAGCAATAATAGCAATCATACCATTGTCCGTTATTTTTGCACTCATAGGGGAAAGCGGACCGAGTACCGGCTACTACACTTATGGAGACCAGAGCTATTACTATTATTCCGGGGACTGGTACGAGTGGGAGGATAATTCCTGGCAATACGCACCGTCGCAATCCTGGATGGACAGTGATTATGAGAATTACTACGATTCCTACAGCTATGACAGCGATGCGGAATATGAGGATTTTGAGGATTCCTCCTATTACACTCCTTATGAGGACAGCAGTGATAATGACAGCGACTGGGATGATGACAGCTGGGATTCCGGTTGGGATTCCAATGACAGCTGGGATTCCGGCTATGATGACTGGGGATCCGATTGGTAAAATGTGATGCAGAATACATACAAAGGAAGTCTTTGACAGGCTTCCTTTGCTTTTTCTTTTTTTATGGTTTTGAACAGGAGAGAATATGAGCAGTTTACCCGGCATTACGAGGCAGGATGAGGAAAAAAGATTACAGCATACGTTAGAGATCGCACAGCGCAAGGTGGAGGCCAACAGGCAGAGCGTACAGGCTCTGGCGGAAGAACTGCATGCCATGCAGGAGGAATTCGACGAGAACGACAAGGAGGCCCAGACCCTGTGGCACAATGCAGATGCCCGTTTCAAGTTCGTGAACCAGGATCTGCGCCGGGCGGAACAGGCGAGGAAAAAGCCCTACTTTGGCAGAATCGATTTCCGGGACAAAAAACTGAAAAAAGACGAGGTCTACTATATCGGCAGAAGTGTCATTGCGGATAACCCGGCAGAACCGGAGGTCATCGACTGGAGAGCACCCATTGCCAGCGTATATTACGATGCCGCTCTGGGGGATGTCTCTTATTCCGTAAAGGGGGAGGGAAAATACGATATCACCCTGTCGAGGAAGCGCACCTATGAGATTGAAAATGATGAGCTGAAGGACTTCTACGATTCGGATGTGGTGGCCAACGATGAACTGCTGACAAAATATCTGGCGCGGAACAAAAAGGCGGTGCTGGGCGAGATCATTGCCACAATCCAGCAGGAGCAGAACGAAGTCATCCGCAAAAAGCCCCAGCACAACATGATCGTACAGGGAGCGGCGGGCTCCGGCAAGACCACAGTGGCCATGCACCGTATTTCCTACATCCTGTACAACTACGAGCAGGAGTTTGCACCGGAAGATTTTTATATTGTGGGAAGCAATCAGGTGCTCTTAAACTATATAACGGGAGTGCTGCCGGAACTGAATGTTTACGGTGTCTCCCAGATGACTATGGAGCAGTTGTTCGTAAGGCTTTTGTACGAGGACTGGGACAAGTCCTGGAAGATCAAGCCGGTGGTAAAAGGTGTGACCCCGGCGGTGAAGGGAACTCTTGTCTGGTTTAAGGAGCTGGAGAATTTCTGCCTGCGTTACGAATACCGCGCGATACCCAGAGAGGACGTGGTGATCGAAAAGACTGGCAAAGTGCTGCTGGACCGGGCCACCATTGCACGCTTATTGAAAGAGACAAAGAATCTGTCCCGGGCGGACAAAATCAGCAGACTGACGGATTATCTGATGGCACGGCTGGAAAATGAGCTGAGTGGAAAATATTATTCCTATACCCAGCCGGAAAAACAGAAGCTCAAGCATTATTACGAGACCTATTTCGGAAAAAGGGAATGGAAGGGCTCGGTGGCGGAACTTTATGAACAGTTTCTGAAGGAAGAGCAGGAAAAGGACTTCCCGGTCGAGGTGCCGGACGGCAGCTATGATGTCTATGATCTGGCGGCCATGGCTTACCTCTACAAACGTATCAAGGAGGATACGGTGATCCGGGAGGCGGGGCATGTGGTGATCGATGAAGCCCAGGATTTTGGCATGATGGCCTATGCGTCCTTAAAATACTGCCTGAGCAAATGCACCTACACGATCATGGGAGATGTGGCACAGAATATTTCCGACCGCTACGGTCTCAACGACTGGACGGAACTGCGGAAACTCATGCTGCCCGGAGAATTCGATTATTTCGGCATTTTGCAGAAAAGCTACCGTAACACGGTGGAAATCTCGGGGTTTGCTACGGACATCCTGTATCACGGAAGCTTTCCGGTCTATCCTGTGGAGCCCATCATCCGCCATGGGGAGTCTGTCACCGTGAAAACGTGCGTGGATTTTACGGATCAGGTGACACAGGCGGAGCAGACCATTAAGCAATGGCAGTGCAAGGGACTGGACACCATTGCCGTGGTCTGCATGGACGAAGCGGAGGCGGAAAAAGTAACGGCCGCTCTACAGGGCAGCGTGGAGCTGAATACCGGCGATGCGGGAAAATGGGAAATCGGCGAGGGCGTTATGGTACTTCCGTTAAAATACACCAAAGGTCTGGAATTCGATGCAGTACTGATCTTCAACGCTTCGGAGGAAGATTACCCGGTGGAAGACGGGTATGTGAAGCAGCTGTACGTGGCAGCCACCCGAGCCCTGCATGAACTGACGGTGCTGTACCGGGGGAAACTCACCGGACTGATCGCAGATCCGGTATCCCCGGAGCAGAAGAAGAGAATGCGCCTTGCCGCAGATGCCCAGAAAAAGCCGGTGAAAACGGTGGTAAAACAGGCAGAGCCGGAGAAGACAAAAGAAGAGATATACAGACAGAGGGCACAGGAAGCGGAAAAGGAACGTGTGGCCAGAGAGCGTTACGGCCCAAAGAAGATCATCGTGACAAGAAACAGTCAGGGGACAACAGACGGCGCCACACCGAAGAAAGCAGGACAGTCAGGGGGGCCTGAATCGAGGCGGACGGGACAGCCGTCACCTGCGAAAGTATACGGGGCAGGAAACGGCAATGCTGGCAGAGCAACCGGCAGACAGGAGCCGCGGATGGTAGAAAATAACGGCGAGTACGGCGATATGCCGGATGCCAAAACACTGATGCCCGCCGGACATTCCAGGATCGACTGCGCTGTGCGCATGGTCATGAAGGGCAAGGGCTATGTGGATCTTTTGAGTAGCTACGGAACCTTGCGGATCACACCCCTTGCGGTGGATATGTTCCGGATTTGTTTTGCCAAAGGGCAGTGTCGTGAATTCCCGAAAGCGGCGGTGACGGCAGCAGGAGACCTCAGATGCACGGTGCGGGAGAATCCTTCCCTGGTGGAAATTACAGCGGGATATGCCCAGATCCGTGTGGATAAAAAGACGGGAGCATTGACATTTTTAAATACACAGGGTAAGATTCTGCTGACGGAACGAAGCAGAGAACCAAGGCAACTCGGAGAAAAAAAGAACTGGAGCTTTTTTGAATGGAAAAAGGACGAGGCTCTGATCGCCGGAGGGATTGGGGCACCGAAACCTTTGAAGATAGGTAATTCCGCTGCTTATTTTTCCTACGGAAGAGCGGATGACAGATATCCGGGGCTGGCTTCGTCCAAAGGATATGAGATGATCTTCCCTGCGGGAAGCAGGGTATTGTGCTGCAACATAGGCATGTACGGAACTTATATTTCCATGGAAGAGACAGATATCATCGATTACTATTTACGCGCAAAATGATGGGGATCATAGGTATGGGCAACAATCCGATGGTGCTCTGGATGTGAGGAGAATTATGAAGACAACAATAACCGCAGTGATATTTGATATGGACGGTGTCCTCTTTGATACCGAGAGGATGTATATGGAGTGCTGGAGAGAAGCGGCGGAGCCCAGGGGCCTTAAAAATGTGGACGAGATTTCCAAAGCCTGTATCGGAAGGACACTGCAGGGCACGAAGGAAGTGTTCGAGGCAGCGAAAGCAGAGCAGGGCATCGATGTGTCTTTTGAAGAATTGCATGAGGATTGCAGCCGGAGATTTAAGGAAAAGGAAGAACGGGAAGGCCTTCCCGAGAAGCCGGGCGTGCATGAGATCCTGGAATATCTGAAGGAGAACCGCATTCCAACAGCATTGGCATCCTCTACACGCAGGACCGCAGTTATGGAGCATCTGGACAGAGCGGGTATCACATCTTATTTTCAGAAAATTATCTGCGGCGACATGGTGGAGCATGGCAAGCCTGCACCCGATATTTATCTGAAGGCATGCGAGGAGCTTGGGGTTGCACCCGGACAGGCACTGGCGGTGGAGGATTCCTTCAACGGTATCCGGTCCGCCTATGCGGCAGGTTTATATACTGTGATGGTGCCGGACCAGCTGCCGCCCACAGAAGAGATCCTTGCGCTGGTAGATAAAAAGTGTGACAGCCTGACAGAGCTTCAGGCACAGCTGCCGGAGCTTCTGGCGGTATGTGGGGACTGAGGATCATTCTACTGCGGCATGGAACCATAGAACCTTACAGCAGTCACAGGAGGGATCCCGTCTGATCACATGATCCGTGTGAGCCGGTACCATAAAGGCGGTACCGGGCAGCAGAGGGATTTCTTCGCCATTGATGAGAGCATATCCTTTTCCGTCCAATACGAAGAAGCCTTCCTGCGTTTTGTCGCCGAGACTCTCTCCACTTCTGTCTGCCCCATCAGGTCACGAATGTCCGTATTCAACTGTAACGAAGGAAACACTTCAAAAAACGGTTTACTCATTTATTTTAACTCCAATGATCCAATTCCTCTTTCAAGGCGGGGAGCAGCTGATCCTCCGGAAGCTTTTTTACGATCTCGCCATGCTTGATCAGCAGACCTTCTCCGATACCGCCCGCAACTCCCAGATCCGCTTCTTTTGCTTCTCCGGGGCCGTTTACCACGCAGCCCATGACAGCCACTTTGATATCCAGCGGGTAATCCTCTACCATTTTCTCCACTTTAGTGGCCAGATCGATCAGATTGATCTGGGTTCTTCCACAGGTGGGACAGGATACGACCTCAATGCCGCCCTTGCGCAATCCTAATGTACGCAGGATCAGCTTTGCGGATTTGATCTCCTCTACGGGATCTCCTGTCAGGGATACCCGGATGGTGTCACCGATGCCCTGGCTTAAGATCAGGGACAGACCGATGGCTGACTTGATATTACCGCTGTTCACAGTACCGGATTCGGTAATGCCCACATGCAGAGGGTACACCGTACGGCCTGCCAGCAGTTCATGGGCTTTCACGCACATCAGCACATCCGAAGATTTGATACTGATGACCAGATTGTCATATCCCAGATCTTCGATCATGTGTACCTTGTCCAGTGCGCTCTCCACAATACCTTCCGCAGTCACTCCACCGTATTTTTCCACCAGCGGCTTCTCTAGGGAACCGCTGTTCACTCCCACACGGATCGGGATATTCCTCTCTTTTGCTGCATCTACCACAGCCTTTACCCGCTCCGGATTTCCGATATTCCCAGGATTGATGCGGATCTTGTCGGCACCGTTCTCAATGGCTGCCAGTGCCATACGGTAGTCAAAATGGATATCCGCTACTAAAGGAATGTGGATCTGCTTCTTGATCTCCCGGATAGCTGCTGCCGCCTCCAGCGTCGGTACTGTGCAGCGGATGATCTCACAGCCTGCCCTCTCCAGACGCAGGATCTGCTCTACGGTTGCCTTCACATCCTCGGTCTTCGTATTGGTCATGGACTGGATGGCGATAGGATTGCCGCCGCCGATCTTCCGGTCTCCGATCTGTATTACTTTGGTATGCATTCTGTAAGTATCTTTATCGTTCATAAGGGCACCTGACCTTTCTCGTCATTCTCATATGTCTATTACTATACCCCTTTTCAGAAAGCCTTGTCAATTCGCAGAAGTGCTGAAATGTCCCGGACTGTTCTGTCTGGCATATCCCAGAAGTTCCAGTTCCATCAGCGCCCGGTTCAGTGCGGAAATGTCCGTATATTCTCCCTTCTCCCAAAGTTCCTGCAACAGCGTCTCCGATGTCTTTGGCACAGGTTCCAGACATTCCAAGATCTTTTGCAGGGATTCTTTGGGCAATTTTACTTTTGCCGTATTTCTGCCGGTTTCCCTATTATTTTTCCGCCTGTTCTTTCCTCCGGAGCCATCTGCGGAAAGTCCCTGTTTTTCCTCCCAGCTCCGCAAAAAATCCTCTGCAAAACTCTCCGGAGATAAAAACACTCCCGCTCCCTGCGTCAGCAGATGATTGCAGCCGTCACTGAGCCTGTCCGTAAGCCTGCCCGGCACCACATAGACGTCCCTGCCCTGTTCCAGTGCCATATCCACCGTGATCAACGTCCCGCTCTTCTGTCTGGCCTCAATGACGATCAGAGCATCCGACAGTCCGCTGACAATACGGTTTCTTGGTGGAAAATACTGGGGCAGCGGCTTTGTTCCCGGCGCATAGGTGGAGAGCAATCCCCCTTTTTCCAACAGTTCTTCATACAATCTTCGATTCTGTGCGGGATAACAGATATCCACTCCGCATCCCAGCACACCATAGGAAGTTCCTCCCGCAGATAACGCTGCCTGCTGGCTGATCCCGTCAATCCCCCGGGCCATTCCGCTGATGACCTGTATTCCCGCTCTTCCCAGATACTGTCCCAGTTCCTCGGCCACATATCTGCCGTATTCCGAACACTCTCTGGCACCGATGACCGCCACCGCCGGTTCGTTCTCATCCGGCAGTTTTCCCCGGTAAAAAATGCCGTAAGGCGGATCCGGAATTTCTGCCAGTTTCCCGGGAAATCCTTTCTCCTCCCGCAAAAGAAAGTGGATCTGTTGTTCCGAAAGCTGTCCATATTCCCGTTCCCACTCTCCGCTTTTCTTCTGCCGTTCCAAGGCTTCCGCCGCAGAATTGCCCACGCACTCCCTCCATTCCTCTGCCTCCGCCTCATATACCGCCCGGGGTGACCCGAAGCGTGCAAGCAGCCGTTCTGCCCGCACGCCCCCGATTGTATAGGTGCTGCACAAAAAATATGCATATTTTCTCTCTTCCTCCGCCATAAACATACCTGTCCCTTTCCCTGTTTTCACACAGCCCGCACGTTTTCCGTTATTTTCGTACCGGTCCCTTTTTCTTGCCGGACACTTAATGTACCCGGTTCCGGCACACAATTAATTCCAATACGTCTCCGAAGGTCGATAACACGCCGCCTCCAGCAAATGTTCCCCCGTGATCTCTTCCCGGTCCTCCAAATCAGCTATGGTTCGGGCCGTTTTGAGAATCCGGTGATAAACTCTGGCACTGAGCTGCAGCGTACGATACAGCTGTTCCATGACTTTCTGACCCTCCTCTCCCAACGGGCAATATTCTTCCACCTGTGCAGACCGGATGTCCCCATTGAAACGGCAATCCGTTCCTGCAAAACGCTCCGCCTGCCGTTCTCTTGCATGCCGGATCTGCCGCTTCATATCTTCACTGCTTTTTTCCGTTTTCGTTTTCTGCAGATGCAGAATATCCACGGGATGCAGTTCCACACACAGATCAATCCGGTCTAAAATCGGTCCCGATATCTTTCCCAGATATTTCTCGATCTGGGGCTGGGTACAGCGGCATTTATTCCGGTCCGGATAATACCCGCAGGGACAGGGATTCATAGCCGCCACCAGAATAAAGTCCGACGGATAAGTGACCATCCCGGCACTTCTGGCGATCTGCACTTTACGCTCCTCCATAGGCTGTCGCATGCCATCCAGCACGTTTTTCCGGAATTCCGGAAGCTCGTCCAGAAACAGTACACCCCGATGGGCCAGCGATACCATCCCAGGTCTTGGGATGCCGCTTCCTCCGCCGATCAGTGCTGCCTGTGTCACAGTATGGTGTGGTGCATAAAAAGGCCTCCTTGTGATCAATGCCTGTCCCGGCGGCAGAAGTCCCGCCACACTGAAGATTCCTGTCACCTCCAGACTTTCTTTCAGTGTCAGAGGCGGCAGGATTCCGGGGATTCGCCCGGCGACCATGGATTTTCCCACCCCGGGCGGCCCTATCATCAACAGATTGTGGAATCCCGCCGCAGCGATCTCGGCACCCCGTTTAGCATTCTCCTGTCCCGCCACTTCCCGGAAATCTCCCGTATCCTGTCCGGTTCCTTCCCTTAGCAAGTCCTCCGCCCGGATCCTCGGCTGATACACTTTTTCAGTTTCCAGCTCCGGATGGTTCAGTGCCGCCAGCAGATCGTTCAGACAGTTCACACCCCAGACCGTGATCCCCGGTATCACCGCAGCCTCCATGGCATTTTCTCCGGGCACCACCACCCTTCGGATACCGCTTTTTGCCGCCTCCTGAACAATGGGAAGTACACCCTTCACCTTCTTGATCTCCCCATTCAGGCCCAGTTCTCCCAAAAACAATGTATCCTGCAGCGCTTCCTCCGGTATCAGTTCCATATCCCGCAAAAGTCCCACAGCTATAGGCAGATCAAAGGCGGTACCATCTTTACGTCGACCTGCCGGAGCCAGATTTACTGTGATATGTGCCGGTGGGATCTGGAAACCGGAATTTTTCATGGCCACACTCACCCTCTCCCGGGATTCCTTCACCTCACTCCCCAGCGACCCCACCAGCTGAAACGATGGTAGTCCCCCTGCCAGATCCACTTCCACGCGGACCAGATATGCCTGCAGACCATAGACTGCAGCCGAACAAACTGTAGTAAACATAAAATACCTCCTTTAAAAAGTTTTATTTATTATGGAAATAACAGTGAAACAAAACAGAAACAGATAAAACGAATGAATCTGACAAAAATAATCAGACTTAACAAAACAATTCATACAATGGGTAATCATAAGAGCCCGCAAAAGGGCAGTGAAACTACCGGAATCTTCTTAGAATTAATATCAGAAATTTTAAATGAAAACGTCTTTTGGTGAAAAATCCTCCGGAACCTCACTACAGATTCACAAAACCGTACGCTTTCCGCTGCGTCGTCTGGTCTGCTCCTATATAGCCGGTTCCGGATCATTCCTTTAAATTTTATTTTCCATGCTGTCGGGATCCTGAGCGAACTGGATCGCATGTTCCCTGTCGATCTTGCCTTCAAAATACAACTGAACAATAGCCTCATCCATGGTGATCATACCCAGTTTCCGGTTGGTCTGCATGACGCTGGCCAGCTGGTGGGATTTGCCCTCACGGATCAGGTTGCGGACCGCATGATTGGCATGCATGACCTCAAAAGCTGCCACACGATGCTTGCCGTCCGCTGTCGGGATCAGCTGCTGGGATATGACTGCTTCCAGTGTGTTGGACAGCTGGACACGGATCTGTTGCTGCTGATGTGGTGGGAAGACATCGATCACACGGTCTACGGTGCTGGCTGCACCGATCGTATGCAGGGTGGACAATACCAGATGTCCGGTCTCCGCTGCCGTAATAGCTACACTGATGGTCTCGAAGTCACGCATCTCTCCGACCAGAATGACATCGGGATCTTCACGGAGTGCCGCTCTTAAAGCATTGGCATAATTATTGGAATCTATGCCGATCTCACGCTGGTTGACCATGGACATCTTATGCTGATGCAGATACTCGATAGGGTCCTCCAGAGTGATGACATGGGCATCTCTGTTGTTGTTGATCTTGTCGATGATGGCGGCAAGCGTCGTGGATTTACCGCTTCCGGTAGGTCCGGTGACCAGTACCAGACCACGTTTGCGCTGATATAGTTCCACCACGGATTCCGGTACACCCAGCTCTTCCGGAGAAGGCACCACGGTTCCTACCAGACGGAACGCCAGAGCCACGGAACCTCTCTGCTTGTAGGCATTGACACGGTAACGTCCGCAGTTGGGAATAGAGAAAGACATATCGTATTCTCCCCGTTCCTCAAAACGTTCTCTCTGCACTTCCGTCATGATATTGACTAGTACTTCCAGCGTGTCTGCCGGAAGCATCCTGGGATAATCCATGGTGATCAGATTGCCGTTTACACGCATTTTGGGTGGGATACCTACCGTCAGATGTACATCACTTGCTCCCGCTTCCTTGGCGGCTCTGAGTATTTCTTCGATTGTTGGCATAATTGCTCCTCACTATTTATTGAATATATACCGGTTGTCCATGGTCTTCATGACATCCACGATCTGGATGTCCTCATTCCCGGGAAGGGACAGATCCAGGATACTGTTATCCCGGAAGCTTACCACTGTCGGCCGCAGTACATTTTCTTCATTTTCATTCAATACCAGTGCTTTCTCTCCCGTACTGAGTTCCACGCTGGCACCGGGCGGAAGGATATTGATGGAACGGATCAATGCCCGTACCGTCTCCGGATCATATACCTCCGGGTACTCCAGAAGTTCCTGAAGAGCCTTCACCTCAGACTGTGCCGTTCCCTGTAATGTCATGGCCGTGATCTCATCATAACGGTTCGCCACCAGCAATACATTGGCTCCGACCAGCATTTTATACCTGCTCTTCTCTCCGTCTTCCGGGAACAGGTCCAGCTGTTTTCTGGCTGCCTGTTGGCAGATCCTGCGGATGCCGGATCCGTCGGTGGCAAAAGCCTCCTCGATGATACCGTAGGCCTCTTCCTGCGTCTCGCAGTTCCGCAGCATATCCTCTCTGGTATAAGGTGCCCCGTAATACACGTCATCATGTTTTTTCACTTTTCCCATATCGTGAAGGATGGCAGCACATACGGTATGATACTGTTCTTCCCGTCTGATATTCATCACATGGGTGACCATGGCACAGAGTATTGCCACGTTCAGGGAATGTCTGGAGAAATAATCCTCCCGGCTTCTCAGATTCTGGTAGAAATTGATTTTCTCATCCAAGTGTCCGTAATTGCGGATGACCATATCTGCGATGGACTGGGTACGGTTCTGCTTTCTGGTCTTCAGGATACGATCCTGTTCCTCTTCGATGGCACTGACCGCCTGAATCTGAAACCGTTCGAACTCCAGGTCCTCCTGAGTCAGGGGTGGAAGCGGTTCTGCCGGTTCCAGTACATAGACACCGATCAATCCGAAATTACGAATACTTTCTATTGCCTGTAATGACAAAAGGGAATTTCTGTCAAACAAAAGAATACTCTTCTTATTATAAACAGGTCTTGCCAGACGCATTCCCGTCTTCAAGTCTTCCGTTCTTACAAAATGCATCCCTGTCCCCCCCTTATCTTTAGTCACTTATAGAAATAAATATATCACAGTGTTCCTTAATTGACAAGGTGATGTTTAGTCCTCACGCAGAGCCTCCGCCAGCTTATGCAATGCTCTTTTTTCCATGCGTGAGACATAGCTTCTGGAAATTCCGAGAACATCTCCCACCTCCTGCTGTGTGTGTTCTTTACAGCCCAGGATCCCATAGCGCATCACCAGAATCCGATACTCCCGCTCCGTAAGACAGTGGTCCAGAGCCAGGAACAGTGGATGAAGACAGCTACGTGGTCACTGTCAGGGGCCTGGGCGGAAAAATCCCCTGCTCCGATGCTTCCCTGAATGTAGGCAGTGCCGGGACCGCAGCCCGTTTTCTGACGGCTACCCTGGGTGTCTCTGAAGGAATCTTCCATATGGATGCCTCCGAACAGATGCGCAAACGTCCCATGGCTCCGCTTTTATCCTCTCTGAAGGAGCTTGGCTGTGAGATCACCTGCGAAAGGGAAGACGGACATTTTCCCTTTATTCTGACAGCCCACGGGTTCGGACAGGATCATATCTCCATCGATATCGGACACAGTAGTCAGTTTCTCAGTGCCCTGCTGATCGCTTCCACTTTATCCGCGGAGGATTTCACGATCCGATTGAAAGGTACCCACGGTATGGCTTATATCGAAATGACACGGAAAATGATGGAGCAGTTCGGTGTCAGGGTGGAACATCCCGCCGCAGATCAGTTCCGTATCTGCACCGGTCAAAAGTATCGTGCACAGGATTATCAGATCGAACCGGACGTCTCCGCCGCCTGCTATTTTTATGCAATGACACCGTTACTGGGTATTCCCGTATGTGTGGAGCATGTGCACTTTGAAAGTCTGCAGGGAGATGTGGAATTCTTACATATTTTAGAGAAAATGGGCTGTTCCGCACAGGAGACGGAAAATGGGGTACTCCTGCTGCCTCCCGCAGGGCAGACGGATACCGGAACGCAGGTTCCTGCCTTCCATGGCATCACCGTGGACATGTCTTCCTGCTCCGATCAGGCCATCACTCTGGCAGCTATTGCGCCTTTTGCTGACAGTCCCACCTGTATTACAGACATCGGTCACATCCGTTTCCAGGAAAGTGACCGTATCCATGCCATCTGCACGGAACTGACCCGCATGGGCATCCACTGCGAAGAGACACAGGACAGCATCACTATCTATCCCGGCATGCCGCACCCCTGCACCGTAGCGACCTACGATGATCACCGCATGGCCATGGGCTTTGCCCTGACTGGGCTCCGGGCCGAAGGTATCGTGATCGACGATCCCGGATGCTGCCGCAAAACTTTCGAGAACTATTTTGAAGTACTGGATCAGGTGATTGCGAAGATAATCGAAATGTAGGAATAGAATCATCCGTACTCACATAAACTATAAGTGGTTGCGCTGTGTTGCTTGCGAGGTACACAGCCAGGGGAGCCCATGCGTGGGCTCCGTTTTCACGTACAATTCACAAAGCATCCCGATATACCCGCATCACATTTCCCCAGAAAATCCCATCCAGCTGGTTTTCCGTAAAGCCGGCTGTTTTTAGTCTGTCCCACAATACCGGCATTGCCTCCGCACCGGGAAGAGCCGGATTTGTGGGGATGCCGTCGAAGTCACTGCCCAGACCCAGTATTTCCATACCGCCGACATCAGTGATATGTCTTGCCTGCCGTATCATTGCTTCCCACAGCACCTCTGGATCTTTGCTTCCGCCATCCACCAGAAATTTATCATAATAGTTCAGTCCCATACAGCCGCCCCGCTCTGCCAGTCTGCGGATCTGGTCATCCGTCAGATTCCGGAGGGACGGACATACAGCCCTTGCGTTGGAATGGCTTGCCACGAAGGGCTTCTTCGTACATTCCCATACATCGTCAAAGCCGGCATCCGACAGATGGGAGACGTCCGGGATCATTCCGAGACGCTCCATCTCTGTGACAAAATCGCGGCCGGTTTCCGTCAGACCACACGCCGCATCCCTGCCATCGGATCCACGTATCCCAGTCTCACCTTTCTCCGTCTCTATCGCCGTTGTCGGATTTTCCCCCGCACAGCTGCTCCTCCCGGTTCCCGGTATTTTCTCCTGAACAGATTTCTCCGTTAGTCTCCCATCTACGTCGCCCCTGCTCTGCCCCAGACACCGACGCGTGGCTGGCCACCCCAGTTCATTCCGATAATTCCAGGTTAACGTCAGCATCCGCACCCCCATGTCATACAGTTCCCGTAGCCTCTCCAGACTTCCGCCGCAGACCGCCCCTTCTTCCACCGTCAAAAGTGCCGACAGTTTCCCACAGGCTTCATTTTTCAAAATGTCTTCATAGCACAGTACCGGGACAATCCGGTTCTTGTTTTTCTCCAGCTCCGTCCGGTAGACCTCATACAGAGCACACACCCGCTCCCAGGGTGTCGATGTGCACTTTCCGATATCCACAAACAGGGCGAAATTCTGCAACAGATATCCGCTCTCCTGCATCCGCTTAAGATCCAGATGGCCGCTGTTTTTCCAAAGTTCCCCGCCCCGGTCCGCCAGTTCGGATATGGTGTCACAATGCATATCTATGATCTTCATGTTTTCTCCTGATCCCCTATGAAAAAGAGAGCATCCACAGCTCTATGTTCCTGCCATGAATACTCCCTCTTACTTTCTTTGTTCAATTTATGCTGTTGTCAGCAAAAAATACCTTAGTTCTCTTCACCCTTGACTGCGAAGCATACGCCGGTATCGTCGGGCTTATCCTCATCGAACTTGTAGTCCTTGCCGGGCAGGATAGCGTTCAGGATAATGCCGGTCAGCGCGCCGACTGCCAGTCCGGACAGGCTGATGGTGATCTCACCGATGTGGAATGCGATAGCACCTGCTGCACTATAGTTGATACCGATGGACAGTACCAGAATCAGAGCGGCGATGATAACGTTACGACTCTTGATGAAATCTACCTGAGTCTCAACGATATTACGAACACCGACTGCGGAGATCATACCATACAGTACCAGGGATACACCACCGCAGGTAGCGGTAGGCATACAACCGATCAATGCTGCTACCTTCGGGGAGAAGGAGAACAGTACAGCAAAGCCTGCTGCAATACGGATAACTCTGGGATCATATACCTTGGTCAGAGACAGTACACCGGTGTTCTCACCGTAAGTGGTATTCGCAGGAGCACCGAACAGGGACGCGATAATGGTAGCCAGACCATCACCTAACAGAGTGCGGTGCAGTCCGGGATCCTTGATATAGTTCACACCGACGGTGGAAGAAATAGCGGAGATATCTCCGATATGCTCTACCATGGTAGCCAGTGCGATAGGCATGATGGTGATCACGGAAGTGATCAGCAGGGAAGTGTTGCCGTCGGACAGTGCCCAGAAGGCGGTCTCATTCCAGTGAATGGGAAGTCCGATCCATGCAGCTTCCGCTACCGGTGTGAAATCCACACGGCCAAGGATGGCTGCCACCACATAAGAACCGATAACACCGATGATGATCGGAACGATCTTCACCATTCCCTTACCCCAGATATTGCAGATCACTACCAGTGCGATAGCAACCACTGCGATCAGCCAGTCTGCGGAACAGTTGTTGATAGCGGACTGGGACAGGGTCAGACCGATGGCAATGATGATGGGGCCGGTTACGATGGGCGGGAAGAAACGCATTACCTTGCCGGTACCGAAGATCTTGATTAACAGGGATAATACCAGATACAGCAGACCTGAGCAGGCCACGCCGAAGCAGGCATAAGGAAGCAGTGCGGAATTGTCCGCTCCGTCTGCCATAGGGGCAATCGCGGCATAACCGCCTAAGAATGCAAAGGAAGAACCCAGGAATGCGGGTACCTTTCTCTTGGTCAGCAGATGGAACAGTAAAGTTCCCAGACCTGCAAATAACAGTGTTGTGGAAACATCCAGACCTGTCAGCATGGGTACCAGAATAGTGGCACCAAACATTGCGAACATGTGCTGAAGTCCCAGCAGAAGCATCTTGGGCACGCCCAAGGATCTGGCATCGTAAATGCCGTTTTCGCCGAGTGTAGTCTTCTCGCTCATTTTTTTCCTCCTGTGTCATAGACATGTGAACATGTAACTATTTTTCGTCGCATAAATTCGGGCAGATAGTCCTCTATCTGCCC
>OHBH01000067.1_pt1 | contig 17591 bp, 13 predicted proteins | sample 1577321 | NCBI WGS metagenome assembly OHBH01 (sample SAMEA3879546, study PRJEB24766) | human gut metagenome | biome: human-associated habitat; feature: feces | place: USA | collected 1985/1987
GAAAACGCAAAAAAGCCCCCTCCCGAGGGAGGGGGCTTTCGCTATTTGATTATTCGTACAGATGACCCATCTTAAGCAGTCTCTGATACTTCGCCTTCGCGTTGGCGTCTGCCTTTGCGAACAGGTCAGCCGCCCGCTCCGGGAACGACTGCGCCGGACGTGCTTATCTCGTCTCGCTCTTGATGAATTCCACGTAATCCGTGGTCGGCTCTTTGGAGTCGATGGACAGCTTGTTGTGCTCCAACGTCGGGTTGTAGCGGAACATCTGCCAGTAGCCTGCGTCAACCGCCTTCTTCATCTCGAACTGGCAGTTCTGCATACCGCCCTTCAGACCGTGCATTTCGCAGGGTGCGTAACCGATAATCAGGGACGGTCCGTGGTAAGCTTCCGCTTCCTTCAGCGCCTTGAGCAACTGGTTCATATCCGCGCCCATTGCAACCTGTGCAACGTAGACATAGCCGTAGGACATGGCGATCTCCGCCAGAGACTTGGCCTTGGTCTCCTTACCGGCAGCCGCGAACTGAGCGACCTGACCGATGTTGGAAGCCTTGGAAGCCTGACCGCCGGTGTTGGAGTAGACCTCGGTATCGAAGACGAAGACGTTGACGTTCTTGTTCTGAGCAAGGACGTGGTCCACGCCGCCGAAGCCGATATCGTAAGCCCAACCGTCGCCGCCGAAGATCCAAACGGACTTCTTGGAGAGGTAATCCTTCTTGTCGAGGATCTCAGCAACGAGCTTGCAGGCATCGCAGTCGCAGAACTTCTCGCCCTTGGCCTTGAGCTCGGCGGCGTGCTCAGCGAACTGAGGAACAGCGGCCAGCTCGTCGACGGTGGCGATGTTCGCCTGCAGGGCCGCGACGTATTCCTTCGCAGCCTCGGCATTGGCGTTGCCGTCGTCCTTGGTGTCGAGCCACTTCTGAGCGGCTTCCTTCAGCGCGGGCTGTGCCCACTCGATGGCAAGGAGCTGCTCGGTCTTGGCCATCAGATCCTCGCGGATCTTCTCCTGGCCGACATACATACCGAAGCCGTGCTCGGCGTTGTCCTCGAACAGGGAGTTGCACCATGCCGGGCCGTGGCCGTTCTTATCCGTGCAGTACGGAGAGGTAGCGCCGGGGCCGCCCCAAATGGACGAGCAGCCGGTGGCGTTGGAGATGTACATACGGTCGCCGAAGAGCTGGGTGACGAGACGGGCATAGCTGGTCTCGGCGCAGCCTGCGCAGGAGCCGGAGAACTCGAGGTGCGGCTGCCTGAACTGGCTGAACTTCACATTGTCGGCCTTGAACATGTCCGGCTTATCGGCAACGTGCTCGACGCAGTAGTCAAACACCTTCTGCTGCTCAAGCTGGCTCTCCATCGGAACCATCTCCAGCGCATGCGTTCCGCACTGCGTTACGCAGACGCCGCAGCCCATACAGTCGAGCGGAGAAATGGCCATGGTAAAACCGTATTTGTTTTTGCCCTTGCCGATCTTGATGGGCAGAATCTTTGCACTGTCGGGTGCATTTTTTGCCTCGATCTCATCGAGCGCAAAGGGGCGCAGCGTGGCGTGAGGGCAGACGAAAGCACAGTTGTTGCACTGAACGCAGCGGTCGGCGTGCCACTCGGGAACGAAAGCGGAAACGCCGCGCTTTTCGTAGGCGGAAGCGCCGAGCTCGAAGGTGCCGTCTGCGTGATCGACAAAAGCGGAAACGGGCAGGGAATCGCCGTCCATCTTGTCAACGGGATCAAGGATGGTCTTGACCATCTCAACGGTCTTTTCGCGGCCGGTGTAGACCTTCTTATCTGCCTTGTCCTCAGCGGTCTTCCAGGACTCGGGAACATCGACCTTGACAAATGCGGTAGCGCCGGCATCGATGGCCTTGTGGTTCATATCGACGACGTCCTGGCCCTTCTTCAGGTAGGAGTGCGTCGCGGCGTCCTTCATGTACTGGATGGCCTGCTCCTCGGGCATGACCTTGGCGAGGGAGAAGAACGCGGACTGGAGGATGGTGTTGTTGCGCTTGCCCATGCCGATCTTGATGGCAAGGTCGATGGCGTTGATGGTGTAGAGCTGGATGTTATTCCTGGCGATGTAGCGCTTGGCGTCCGCCTTGAGGTGATGGTTCAGCTCATCGAAATCCCACTGGCAGTTGATCATGAACACGCCGCCGGGCTTGACGTCGTTGACCATCTTGAAGCCCTTGATGATGTAGCTGGGGTTGTGGCAGGCGACGAAGTCGGCCTTGTTGATGTAGTAGGGGCTGCGGATGGGCTTGTCGCCGAAGCGCAGGTGGGAGATCGTCACGCCGCCGGTCTTCTTGGAGTCGTACTGGAAGTAGGCCTGGACGTACTTGTCGGTGTGGTCGCCGATGATCTTGATGGAGTTCTTGTTCGCGCCGACGGTACCGTCGCCGCCGAGACCCCAGAACTTGCACTCGATGGTGCCCTCGGCTGCGGTGTTCGGGCAGTTCTTGTCTTCGGGCAGGGAGAGGTTCGTCACGTCATCGACGATGCCGATGGTGAACTGACGCTTGGGCTCCGCCTTGGCAAGCTCGGTGTAAACAGCGAACACGGAAGCGGGCGGGGTATCCTTGGAGCCGAGACCGTAACGGCCGCCGATGACGGTCTTGTCGGTGATGCCGGCGTTGGCCAGCGCGGTGACGACGTCGAGATAGAGGGGCTCGCCCTGTGCGCCGGGCTCCTTGGTGCGGTCGAGGACCGCGATCTTCTTGGCGGTGGCGGGGATGGCCTCGATCAGGCGCTCAGCCTTGAACGGGCGGTACAGGCGGACCTTGATGAGACCGACCTTCTCGCCGTGGGCGTTGAGGTAGTCGATGACTTCCTCGGCCACGTCGCAGATGGAGCCCATCGCGATGATGACGCGGTCAGCGTCGGGCGCGCCGTAGTAGTTGAAGAGCTTGTAGTCGGTGCCGAGCTTCTCGTTGATCTTGCCCATGTACTTTTCCACGACTTCGGGGAGAGCGTCGTAGTACTGGTTGCAGGCCTCGCGGTGCTGGAAGAACGTATCACCGTTCTCATGGGAGCCGCGCATGGCGGGATGCTCGGGGTTGAGGGCGTGCTCGCGGAACGCTTTGACAGCGTCCATGTCGCACATGTCGGCGAGATCCTTGTAATCCCACACGGCGATCTTCTGGATCTCGTGGCTGGTGCGGAAGCCGTCGAAGAAGTTGATGAAGGGGACCTTGCCCTCCAGCGCGGCCAGATGGGCCACGGGGGACAGATCCATGACCTCCTGGACGTTGCCCTCGCACAGCATGGCGAAGCCGGTCTGGCGGCAGGCCATGACGTCGGAGTGGTCGCCGAAAATGTTTAGCGCCTGAGTGGACACGGTACGGGCGGACACGTGGAACACGCAGGGCAGCTGCTCAGCCGCGATCTTGTACATATTGGGGATCATCAGCAGCAGGCCCTGGGACGCGGTGTACGTGGTGGTCAGGGCACCGGCGCCCAGAGAGCCGTGGACAGCACCGGCGGCACCGGCCTCGGACTGCATCTCGACGACCTTGACCTTGGTGCCGAAGATGTTTTTCAGACCGTTGGCGCTCCACTGGTCCACGAAGTCCGCCATGGGGCTGGACGGGGTGATGGGGTAGATGGCTGCGACCTCGGAGAACGCGTAGGAAACGTGCGCCGCGGCGTTATTGCCATCCATGGACTTCATTTTTCTTACCATAATGAGCCTCCTTACATTATATACTTCCGTACCGCCAGAAGGGCGCAAAGACCCCTTTGTACGGAATGTTAGGCACCGTCATAGTAGCACAAAAAATCCTGGATGTAAACCCACATTTTCGTGATTTGTGCCACGATAAAACTTTTTTAGCGCCATGCACAAAAATTCTCACGGCGGCGGGACAGGTTCATGCACTCCGCGCAAAAGGCAGGGGGACTTTTTTGGAAAAGTGGCTGTTCACGGCGGGAATTTTGTGGTAAAATGTAAGGTGCTATAAAATTAGTGTAAAGGGGGCGCTGTCCATGATGGTGACGGTACGGTCGCTGGGCCTGACGGGCATCACCGGCTATGAGGTGTCGGTGGAGTGCTTTCTGTCCGGCGGACTGCCGGGGTTCGACGTGGTGGGCCTGCCGGACGCGGCGGTGAAGGAGTCGCGGGAGCGCGTTCGGGCGGCGGTGAAAAACTGCGGGGCCAAGTTCCCCGTCAGCCGCATCACGGTCAATCTGGCTCCGGCGCGGGTGCGGAAGGAGGGCACGGTGTACGACCTGCCTATCCTGCTGGGCATTCTGGCCGCGGCGGAGGAGATATCTCCCCTGCCCCAGGGCGCGGCGTTTTTGGGCGAGCTGAGCCTTTCCGGCGCGCTGCGGCCGGTGACGGGCGTGCTGCCCATGGCGCTGACGGCGGCGCGGCTGGGCATCGACACGCTGTATGTGCCCGAGGCCAACGCCGCCGAGGCTACCCTGGCCGACGGGCTGACCGTGTACGGTGTGACGGACGTGGGACAGCTCATTGCCCACCTGAAGGGCGAGCAGGTCATGACGCCGGCGCCCCGGTGGACGCCGGGACATCAGGACCGGCCCCTGCCGGACTTCGCCGACGTGATGGGACAGGAGAATGTGAAGCGGGCGCTGGAGATCGCCGCCGCCGGCGGGCACAATGTGCTGCTGGTGGGCTCGCCCGGCGCGGGCAAGTCCATGCTGGCCCGGCGGCTGCCGTCCATCCTGCCGGACATGACCCGGGTGGAGGCCCTGCAGACCACGGAGATCTATTCCGTGGCGGGCATGACCGACCCGCGGCACCCGCTGGTGGATACGCGGCCCTTCCGCAGCCCCCACCACACGGCGTCCACCGTGTCGCTCTCCGGCGGCGGGGGGATACCCCGGCCGGGAGAGATATCCCTGGCCCACAACGGCGTGCTGTTTCTGGACGAGCTGCCGGAGTTCAGCAAGGCGGCGCTGGAGACGCTGCGCCAGCCGCTGGAGGACGGCTTTGTGACCATCACCCGGGCCTCCGGCTCCCTGACGCTGCCCAGCCGCTTCATGCTGGTGTGCGCCATGAACCCCTGCCGCTGCGGCTGGTACGGCCACCCCTCCGGACGCTGCACCTGTTCACCCCAGCAGGTGGAGCAGTATATGCAGCGCATCTCCGGCCCGCTGCTGGACCGGATCGATATGCACATCGATGTGCCGTCAGTGGAGTATGAGGCCATGCGCCGCAAGGAGCAGCCGGAGCCGTCATCGACCATCCGGGAACGGGTCAACGCCGCCCGCGAGGTGCAGAAAAAGCGCTTTGCCGGGACGGAGGTGTCCTGCAACGCTTACATGACCCCCGCCATGATCGGAACATACTGCGCGCTGGACGCCGCCGGCGAAAAGCTGATGCAGGGTGCCTTTGAGCGCCTGGGCCTGACGGCCCGCAGCCACGACCGCATTCTGCGCATGGCGCGCACCATCGCCGATCTGGAGGGCGCGGAGAGTATCGAGGCCGCGCATCTGGCGGAGGCTATACAGTACCGCAGCAGCAACACATTAAAGTGACGGCAGGATATTTTCCGCCCTGCCATCGTCAGACCCGGTACGCCGCCGATAAACGTCCGTAGGGGACGGCGTCCCGCAGTGGAGCGCAGCGGAACAAATGCCCTTGGGGTACGCCGTCCCCTTGTAGGGGCGGACGAAGCTGTCCGCCCGCCGTCCCTACATCTGTACACCAACAACAAGGAGAGAACCATATGCACGAGATCATTCTGTGCAAGCTGGGCGAGGTGGTCCTGAAGGGACTGAACCGCCGCAGCTTTGAGATGAAGCTGATGAGCAACATCCGCCGCCGCACCCAGCGGTTCGGCAAGTGGAAGATATATTCCCGCCAGTCCACTATCTATGTGGAGCCGGCGGAGGAGACCTGCGACATCGCCGGGGCTTACGCTGCCTGCAAGCAGGTGTTCGGCATCATCGCCATCACCCGGGCGCTGCCCTGCGAGAAGAGCAAGGAGGCTATTTTTGACACGGCCAGGACCTATCTGGGCGGTGCGCTGACCGCGGCCAAGAGCTTCAAGGTGGAGAGCAAGCGGGCGGACAAGTCCTTCCCCATGGGCTCCATCCAGCTGAGCCAGTGGGTGGGCGGCGCGCTCCATGACGCCTTCCCCCACCTGACGGTGGACGTACACCACCCGGAGCTGACGGTGTACATCGAGGTACGGGAGGACGCGGCCTACGTCCACGGCCCCGCCGAGAGCGCCGCGGGCGGTCTGCCCCTGGGTATGGGTGGCCACGCGGTGAGCCTGCTGTCCGGCGGTATCGACAGCCCCGTGGCCAGCTATATGATCGCCAAGCGGGGCGTACAGCTGGAGATGATCCACTTCGCCTCTCCGCCCTATACCGGCGAGCTGGCCCGGGAGAAGGTGCTGAAGCTGGCGGAGGAGCTGACCCCCTGGTGCGGCCGGCTGGCGGTGTTCATCATCCCCTTTACCGAAATTCAGGAGGAGATACGCCGCAAGTGCCCGGAGGATCACTTTACCCTGATCATGCGGCGGTTCATGATGCGCCTGGCCAATATGCTGGCGCTGGAGCTGCGGTGCCGCGCCCTGGTCACCGGAGAAAATCTGGGTCAGGTGGCCAGCCAGACCATGCAGGCGCTGGCCGTCAGCGAGGACGTGACCACCATGCCGGTGCTGCGGCCCCTGATCGGCATGGACAAGGAGGAGATCGTGAAGATCGCCCGCCATATCGGCACCTTCGACACGTCCATCCTGCCCTATGAGGACTGCTGCACCGTGTTCACGCCCCGGCACCCCAAGACGAAGCCCAGCGTGGAGGAGACGCGGGAGTACGAAAGCGCGCTGGATGTGGAGGGCCTGTGCCAGCGGGCCATGGCCGGACGCGAGATGATCCGGATCAAACCTACGCTATAAGGAGGCGCGTCTATGCCCCGTACCGCGGAGATCATCGCCGTGGGCAGCGAGCTGCTGACCGGCGGCGTGACCAATACGAATGCCGCGTTCCTCTCCCGGCTGCTGACTGCCGCCGGTGTGGAGGTGCTGTACCACACCACTGTGGACGACGACGCGGCGCGGCTGGAAAAGGCCGTGACCATCGCAAGGGGACGGGCGGAGCTGCTGGTATTCACCGGCGGCCTCGGTCCCACCTACGACGATATGACGAAAACGGCGGTGTGCGCCGCGCTGGACACGCCGCTGGTGCTCCACCAGGAGGTGGTGGAGGATATGCGGCGGTATTTCGACCGGGTATTCCGCCGGGAGATGCCGGAATGCGATATGCAGCAGGCCTATCTGCCGGAGGGGTGCACCGTGTTCCGCAATCCAGTGGGCACGGCGCCGGGGTGCGTGTTCACCGCCGGAAAGACCACGGCGGCGCTGCTGCCCGGCGTGCCCCATGAGTGCCGCTATATGGCCGAGCACTGCCTGCTGCCCTGGCTGGAGCAGGTCCGGGGACAGACGGTGCGGTCACACACGCTGCATATCTTCGGCCTGACGGAGCCGCAGGTGCAGGAGCTGCTGGGCGACCTGCTGCGGCGGGAGGCGGACATGACGCTGGCACCCTATGCCAAGCCGGGCGAGGTGATGCTGCAGCTGTCCGCCCGCGGGGCGGACGAGCGTGCCTGTGAGGCGCGGATGGCGCCGGTGCTGGCGGAGGTAAGGGCCCGGCTGGGCGCGTATTTCTACGGCGCGGACGTGTCCGGACTGGAGGAGACGGTGCTGGCGCTGTGCCGGGAACGGGGACTGACGCTGGCGGCGGCGGAGAGCTGTACCGGCGGACTGATCGCCAAGCGGCTGACGGATATCCCGGGCGCGTCGCAGGTCTTTCTGGGCGGCGTGGTCAGCTATACGAACCATGTGAAGCAGCAGGTGCTGCACGTGCCGGAGAATTTGCTGGCGCGCTGCGGCGCGGTGTCGGCGGAGGTGGCCCGGGCCATGGCCCTGGGCGTCCGGGTGCTGACAGGCGCGGACCTGGCGGTGTCCGTCACCGGACTGGCCGGTCCCGACGGCGACGACCGGGGAAACCCGGTGGGCACCGTGTTCGTGGGGCTTTCCGCGCCGGAGGGCGTGACCGTGCGGCATCTGACATTGGGCGGCGACCGGGAGCGCATCCGGACGCTGTCCGCCCACCACGCTTTTGATATGCTGCGGCGTTATCTTACCAATCTACCGACAGAAGGAGAATAAAACCATGGCAAAGAACAGCTACAAGGCCAACGTGAACCAGTACGCCAACCAGGAGGAGGCCATCCGCAAGGCCAAGGGCAACCCCAATAAGAATATCCATTCCAAGAAGAAGAACAGCAACTACGGCGGGTACACCACCGGCGCGTACATGGCCCAGAAGGTGGCCGAGAAGGTGAACCAGCAGGAGAAGGTAAAGCTGCCCACCTGGCTGAATGTGACGCTGATCGCGGAGTTTGCCGTGGTGCTGGTGATCCTGATCCTGCGCCTGACAGCCTTCAAGGACAGCGCGGTAATGACCCACCTGTCCTCCCTGACGCTGGGCATCACCTGCGGCACGCTGTTCTATATCCGCAAGTACAAGCACACGAAGAAAACCAGCGCCATGTACAGCATCATCACCATTCTGCTGGTGGTCATGTGCCTGCTGTACACCACCTTCGGCATTCTGGGCCTGCTGGGCTTTTTGGGCTGAGCGCCCCGCGCCGTAAGGCGCAGACTTTCCGGAGGGAGAAAGGAGCCGAGCTATGGCTGAGCTGACACCCATGATGCGGCAGTATATGGAGGAGAAGGAGAAGCACCCCGACTCCCTGCTGTTTTTCCGGTTGGGTGATTTTTACGAGATGTTCGGGCCGGATGCCCGGACGGCGTCGAGGGAGCTGGACCTGGCCCTGACCACCAGGGACAAGGACAAGAGCAAGTCCGACGAGGAGCGCATTCCCATGTGCGGCGTGCCGTATCACTCCGCCGAGGGGTATATCGCGCGGCTGATCGCCAAGGGGTACAAGGTGTCCATCTGCGAGCAGATGGAGGACCCGGCTCTGGCCAAGGGGCTGGTGAAGCGGGAGATCATCCGTACCGTCACCCCCGGCACGGTGCTGGACGAGGCATGCCTGGACGCGGGACGCAGCAACTATCTGTGCGGCGTGTATCTGACAGACACGGCGGCGGGACTGTGCGCGGCGGACATCTCCACCGGGCAGGCCCAGGTGACGGCGTTCACCGGGGTGCAGCGGTTGACGGGGCTGATCAACGAGCTGGGGCGCTTCGCCCCGGCGGAGGCGGTGATGAACGCCGCGGCCTATGACGACCCGGCGCTGACCGCCGCGCTGGAGGAGCGCTTTTCCTGCCGGCGGGAGAGGCTGGCGGAGGGACGGTTCGACGTGTCGGACGCGGAGAAGAAGGTGCGGCTGCAATTCGGCGAGGCGGCGCTGCGGGACCTGCCCCGGAATGAGAGCGCACCGCTGCTGGCGCTGGGCGGACTGCTGACGTATCTCTACGAGACGCAGAAGACCGACGTGAAGCAGCTGGATAAGCTGGAGTGGTACCGGACGGGACAGTTCATGGAGCTGGACCTGACGGCCCGGCGCAATCTGGAGCTGACGGAGACGCTGCGGGGCAAGGAGAAGAAGGGCAGTCTGCTGTGGGTGCTGGATAAGACCAAGACGCCCATGGGCGCGCGGAACCTGCGGATGTGGCTGCAGCAGCCGCTGGTGAACGTGGCGGCCATCGACCGGCGGCTGAATGCCGTGGCGGCGCTGACGGACAACACCGTGGGCCGCCAGGAGCTGCGGCTGGCCCTGACCGGCATGGGCGACATGGAACGGCTGATGAGCCGGATCGTCTACGGCACCGCCGGAGCCAGGGACCTGGTGAACCTGCGGGCGGCGCTGGAGCACCTGCCGGAGATCAAGCGGTGCCTGACGCCGTTCCGGACAGGGGCACTGGGAAAGCTGGACGAGCAGCTGGAGACGCTGGAGGACATCAGCGGGCGCATTGCCGCCGTGCTGGTGGACGAGCCGCCGTTCTCCGTCCGGGAGGGCGGCATGATCCGCGAGGGCTATGACGATGAGGTGGACCGGCTGCGGGGGATACTCTCCGGCGGCAAGGGGTTTATCGCGCAGCTGGAGGCCCGGGAGAAGGAGAAGACCGGCATCCGTACCCTGAAGGTGGGGTACAACAAGGTGTTCGGGTACTATATCGAGGTGAGCAACTCCTTTAAGGACCAGGTGCCGGCGGACTACATACGCAAGCAGACGCTGGTGAACGGCGAGCGCTATATCACCCAGGAGCTGAAGGATCTGGAGCATGAGGTGCTCACCGCCCATGACCGGGACGCGGCACTGGAATACGACCTGTTCGCCGCGCTGCGGACAGAGGCGGCGGGACAGGTGACGCGGGTGCAGCTGGCGGCATCGCTGATCGCGCAGTTGGACACGCTGTGCGCCTTTGCCGAGGTGGCGGCCCAGAACCACTACTGCCGGCCGGAGGTGGACGAGTCCGGGGTCATCGAGATCACGGCGGGACGCCATCCGGTGGTGGAAAAGGTGCGGGGCGACGCGTTCTTTGTGCCCAACGACACCCATATGGGCGCAAAGGAGGACCGGGTGGCCATCATCACCGGTCCCAACATGGCCGGTAAGTCCACCTATATGCGCCAGGTGGCGCTGATCGTGCTGATGGCCCAGGTGGGGTGCTTTGTCCCCGCCCAGCGGGCGCATATCGGCGTGGTGGACCGCATTTTCACCCGCATCGGCGCCAGCGACGACCTGGCGGCGGGACAGTCCACCTTCATGGTGGAGATGACCGAGGTGTCGGAGCTGCTTCGCTGCGCCACGAAGAACAGCCTGCTCATTCTGGATGAGATCGGCCGGGGTACGTCTACATTCGACGGAATGTCCATTGCCCGGGCGGTGCTGGAGCACTGCGCCGGGAAGCTGAAGGCCAAGACGCTGTTCGCTACCCATTATCATGAGCTGACCACGCTGGAGCAGGAGCTGCCCAACGTGCGGAACTACAACGTGGCCGTCCACGCCCGGGGCGAGGATATCGTCTTTCTGCGGAAGATCGTCCCCGGCGGCGCGGACCGGAGCTACGGCATCGAGGTGGCCAAGCTGGCGGGCCTGCCGGACACGGTGCTCAAGCGGGCGCGGGAGATCTTGCGGGAGCTGGAGAGCCAGCCCCGGCAGCCCCACACCCCGGCGGCGCGGGAGGACCAGGTATCCCTGGAGGGCATGGCCGAGGGCGCCGTGGCGGATATCATCCGCCGGACGCAGGTAGACGCGCTGAGCCCCCTGGAGGCGCTGAACCTGCTGTATGAACTGAAGAGCAAGCTGCAATAGAAAAGGAGTGAATACCATGCCGCAGATACAACAACTGCCTGCCCATATCGCCGATCTCATCGCTGCCGGCGAGGTGGTGGAGCGCCCCGCCAGCGTGTGCAAGGAGCTGCTGGAGAACGCTTTGGACGCCGGGGCATCCGCCGTATCCGTGGAGCTGGAGCACGGCGGCATGACGTATCTGCGGGTGACGGACAACGGCTGCGGCATCGCGCCGGAGCAGCTGCCTACCGCGTTTCTGCGCCACGCCACCAGCAAGCTGCGCCGGGCGGAGGACCTGGCGGCTATCGGGACGCTGGGCTTCCGGGGCGAGGCGCTGGCGGCCATCGCCGCCGTGTCACGGCTGGATATTTTCTCCCGTGCGCGGGGCGCCGACAGCGGCGCGTCCCTGCATCTGGAGGGCGGCGTACCCGGTGAGGTCACGGCCGCCGGGTGCCCGGAGGGCACCACCGTGTGTGTGCGGGACCTGTTCTACAACACCCCGGCGCGAATGAAATTCATGAAAAAGGACAGTGCCGAGGGCGCGGCGGCTGCCGCTGTGGTGACACAGCTGGCGCTCAGCCACCCGGAGGTGTCCTTCAAACTGCTGCGGGATGGACAGGAGGTGCTGCACACCCCCGGCGACGGGCAGCTGCTGTCGGCGATCTACGCTGCACTGGGCCGGGATTTTGCCAAAAGTCTGCTGGAGGTGGACGGCGGCAGCGGCGATGTGCGGGCCAGCGGCTTTGTGAGCAGTCCCGCCGCGGGACACGGTACCCGGGCGCGGCAACTGTTCTTTGTCAACGGGCGGCTGGTGAAGAGCCAGCTGCTGACCGCCGCCGTGGAGGAGGCCTACCGCAACCGGCTGCTGAAGGGGAAGTTCCCCGGCTGTGTGCTGCACATCACGCTGCCAGTGAACGAGGTGGACGTGAACGTCCACCCGGCCAAGACGGTGGTGAAATTCGCCGCCGAGAAAGCGGTGTTCGACGCGGTGCACTACACCGTAAAAGACGCGCTGGACGGCGAGGGGCGGCCAAAAGCGGCGGAAAAGCCCTTCTATCAGACCATGACGGCACAGGAATTCCTGAAACGACCGGATGCGCCAAAGCCTTCGCAGGCGGCGATGCTGCCCATGGGGAAGACCATCGGCTCGGTACCCGCAAGACCGGCGGCTACGGAGCCGGTCAGGCCCGCGCCCGCTCCCGCCCCGGTCACGCCGGTGATGGCGGTGCACGACGTGGTGTGCCAGCCGGACAAGCCGTTCACGGCACCGGCCGCGCCGGGCGTGGTGTATCACATCACACCGCCGGAGGTCCGCACACCGGCGGAGGAAACGGCGGAACGACCGGAGACGACGCCCTCCCCTGCCCCGGCCGCGGAGCCGGAGCAGCAGGAGATCGCCATGCCGGAGGGCCCCGCCGCGGCGGAGCAGCCCTGGCGCGTGGCGGGCGAGGTGCTGAAGACGTATATCATCTGCGAGGACGCGGAACGGAACGTGTGGCTCATTGACAAGCACGCCGCCCACGAGAGAATGCGGTTCGACGCGCTGAAGGCGCGCACGGAGCCGCCCATGCGGCAGCTGCTGCTGACGCCGGCGGCGGTGACGCTGGCGGCGGAGGAATACACCGCCGTGCTGGAGGATCTGGAGCTGCTGGCGGACTGCGGGTTCCTGTGCGAGGACTTCGGCGACGGCACGGTGCTGGTGCGGGAGGTGCCCGACGATGTGCGGGCCGAGGACGCCGCCGCCACGCTGGAGGAGCTGGCGCAGAAGCTGCGCCTGCACAGTGCGGACCGGGCGGCCCTGCGGGACGAGGTGCTGCACACCGTGGCTTGCAAGAGCGCCATCAAGGCCGGCATGACCAGCGATCCGGCGGAGCTGCGGGCGCTGGCGGCGCAGGTGCAGTCCGGCGCGGTGCGCTATTGCCCCCACGGGCGGCCCGTGGCGGTGAAGCTTAGCGAATACGAGATCGAAAAAATGTTCAAACGGGCGTAAAGCCGCGTCTCTTCCGTTCTGCCATCGCCGGGTCGGCTTGCTGTACACAAAGTACAGCGGCACCGTCCCGTCATCGGCAGAACGAAAAATCCACGACTTTACAGGCCATAACGGCGCTGCGGCGCTTTCCAAAACGGATCGAGGTGAGGACATGGACAACAAGGTCATCTGCGTCGTAGGGCCCACGGCCTGCGGCAAGACGAAGATGGGTGTGGCGCTGGCGCAGCGCTTCGGCGGCGAGGTGGTTTCCGTGGACTCCATGCAGCTCTACCGGGGGATGACCGTCGGCACCGCCGCCCCCACGGCGGAGGAGATGGAGGGCGTGCCCCACCACATGGTGGCCGTGGCGGACCCGGCGGAGAGCTGGTCCGTGGCCCGGTACGTCCGGGAGGCGGACGCGTGTGTGCAGGACATCCTGCGGCGGGGAAAGCGGCCGGTGCTGGTGGGGGGCACGGGGCTGTATCTGGACGCGCTGGTGCGGGGGCAGGACTTTGCCGCCGGCAGCCAGGGCGGGGAGATACGCCGGGAATTGCAGGAAAGGCTGGCGAAGGACGGCGCGGGGGCGCTGCTGGAGGCGCTGCGGGCCGTGGACCCGGAGAGCGCGGCGCGGCTGCACCTGCGGGACGAAAAGCGCATCGTCCGGGCGTTGGAGGTCTATTACGAGACGGGGGAGACCATCGGGGCGCACGACAGAAAAAGCCGGGAGATACCGCCCCGGTACGACGCGGCGTACATCGGCCTGGCCTTCCGGGACCGGGAGGATATGAAGGAGCGCATCGACCGGCGGGTGGACGCGATGGTGGCACAGGGGCTTTTGCAGGAGGTGGAGACACTGCTGCAAAGCGGCCTGCCCCGGGACGCCACGGCCCTGCAGGCTATCGGGTACAAGCAGTTTCTGGCGGTGGCCGAGGGCCGCGCCACCGTGGCCGAGGCCATCGCGGAGGTAAAGCTGCGGTCACGGCAGTACGCCAAGCGGCAGCTGACCTGGCTGCGGCGCAACGAGGCCATCCACTGGATATTATGGGAAAAAACGCCGGATTTTTCGGCGGGGTTACAAAATGCGACAGAATTCCTCCTGTCCGCCGGGGTATGCTGATAGCGGCGGGCGGAGGCAGATATTGTGCATATCGTCCGTACAGACATACAAGGAGTGGACGATCATGCAGAAGACAAACAACTTACAGGATATCTTTCTTACCAAGGCCCGGAAGGAGAACGTGCCGGTGACACTGTTCCTGGTGAACGGCTTTCAGCTGCGGGGCGTCATCACGGGGTTCGACTGCTTCGTGGTGGTGCTGGACAGCGAGGGGCGGCAGCAGGTGATCTACAAGCACGCCATCTCCACCATCGCGCCGGCGCGGAATGTCACGCTGTGGGAGGACGCGGAGTAAGAGAACATAGACAAAGAGGAAAGCCCATGAACAACACCCCAGACAACAACACGAACATCCCGGCGGGGAGCAACAAGCGCTCGTCGCCGCTGCTGAAGGTGCTGCCTATCGTGGTGCTGGCGGCGGTGCTGGTGTACTTCGCCGCGCAGGTATACAACTACTTTGCCGACCCGATGACCATCACGCTGGTCTATGAGGCACAGGCGGAGGACGTTATCTCCATGGAGGGCTGGCTGGTGCGGACGGAGGAGCCGCTGCCCGGCCAGACCGGCACCGTGTCCCGGGCCGTGCAGGAGGGCCAGCGGGTGGCCGCCGGCGAGACGGTGGCCACGGTGTACAGCGACGACAGCGCGCTGCAGACCGTCAGCCGGATCGAGACGCTGGAATTGCAGCTGCAGCAGCTGCAGTTCGCCCTGACGTCCTATCTGGACCCGGACGCGGCGCTGAAGCTGGATACGTCCATCACCGGCGACATCCTGACCCTGCGCCAGACGCTGAGCGCCGGGGACTATGCCGCGGCGGAGAGCGACCTGGCGGCGCTGAAGGCCGCCGTGCTGAAGCGGGACCACGGGAGCTATACGTCACAGGAGGAGATACAGGCGCAGGTCAAGTCGGTGGAGAGTGAGATACAGCAGCAGAAAGCCGCGCTGTCCGGCGCGAAGACCGTGACCGCCAAGGCCTCCGGCACCTATTCCGCCGTGTGCGACGGGTACGAGAGCGTGCTGACGGAGGCGTTTCTGGAGGACGTGACGCCGGGCAAGCTGAACGGCGTGAAGGCGGCGGCGGAGCAGAGCAACGTGGGCAAGCTGATCTACGGCGACACCTGGTACTATGCGGTGGTGCTGCCGGCAGAGCAGGCGGCGGCGCTGAAGGATATGGGCCGGGTAGATGTGCGTCTGGCCAAGGGCTTTGACCAGAGCATCCGCATGAGCGTGGTGTCCGTGTCCCGGGAGGAGAACGGCCAGGCGGCGGTGGTGCTGTCCAGCACACGGTATCTGGCACAGACCACGCTGCTGCGTCATCAGGCGGCGGACGCGGTGCTGCACACCTATCAGGGACTGCGGGTACCGGCCGACGCGCTGCGGGTCAGCGCGGACGGCACCACCGGCGTGTACTGTGTGGACGGCGAGAACGCCTCCTTCCGGCCGATCGAGCTGGTATATCAGGGGGAGGGCTATGCGCTGGTGAAGCCCGCCGAGGGCGTGCGGGACACGCAGACCCTGCGCTCCGGCGATCAGGTCATCGCCACGTCCGGCGAGCTGTATGACGGCAAGGTCATCCGATAAACACGGCGGCACCCGCCGCAGGCGGGCGCACGCGGCTTAGATACGAAAGAGACAAGGAGGCACAAGCGATGTCTATTCGGGAAAATTTGGAAGCGATCCGCGCCGAGATCGACGCGGCGGCACGGGAGACGGGCCGCACCGGGGCGGATATCACGCTGGTGGGCGCCAGCAAGATGAACGATGCCGCCGCCTGCCAGGAGGCCATCGCCGCCGGCATCGACGCCCTGGGCGAGAACCGGGTGCAGGAGATGACCGCAAAGCTGGCGGAGGACGCCTATCGCGGCGCGCCGCTGCATTTCATCGGCCACTTGCAGCGCAACAAGGTGAAGCAGGTGGTGGGCAAGGTGGCCCTGATCCAGTCCATCGGCTCGCCGGAGCTGCTGGCCGAGGTGGACAAGCAGGCGGAAAAGCTGGGCATCGTGCAGGATATTCTGCTGGAGGTGAACATCGGCGGCGAGGCGGCCAAAAGCGGCTTTGCGCCGCAGGAGGTGGAAAACGCGGCGGCACAGGCGAAGGAAATGGGCCATGTGCGGGTGCGGGGACTGATGACCATACCCCCGGCGGACGCCACACGGGAAGAAAATGTGGTATATTTCCAAAAAGTACAGGCACTATATGTTGACATAAACAGAAAAATGTACGATAATGGATTAGAATATCTTTCTATGGGTATGAGCGGCGATTTTGCCGATGCCATTCGCGCGGGAGCCAACATGGTCCGCGTGGGCACCGCCATTTTCGGCGCAAGAGACTATTCCAAATAATACGCGGGAGGTATTGCACATGGGCCTGATGGACGAGTTGAAGAAGATCATTCATCCCTACGATGATGAGGATTATGATTATGAGGACGATTTTGAGGAGCCGGTAAAGGAGTCCTCCCGTTCCCTGTTTGACGACCGCAAGGACGACCGCCGTGAGGATCGCCGCAGCGAGGACCGCCACAACAAGGTGGTGAACATCCACGCCACCACCCAGCTGAAGGTGGTGCTGGTGAAGCCGGAGCGCTTCGAGAACGCCTCGGAGATCGCGGACCATCTGAAGGAGAAGCGCACGGTGGTGCTGAACCTGGAGTCCACCAACAAGGACGTGGCCCGGCGGCTGATCGATTTCCTGTCCGGCGTGGCCTATGCCGGCGAGGGCAAGATCAAAAAGGTTGCCGCAAACACCTACATCATCACGCCTTACCACGTGGAGCTGGAGGGCGATCTCATCGACGAGCTGGAAAGCAACGGCTTATATTTCTAAGCAGGGAGGATATTGGATATGCTGACACCTCAGGAGGTTTCGACCCATTCCTTTGCCAAGGCGTCCTTTGGCGGCTACAACATGGCCATGGTGGACGAATTTCTGGATGAGCTGACTGACGATTATACCGCTCTCTACAAAGAAAACGCGGCGCTGAAAGCCAAATTGAAGGTTCTGGTGGAGAAGGTGGAGGAATACCGTGCCACCGAGGATTCCATGCGGGCCACCCTGCTCACCGCTCAGCGGATGGCGGATTCCATTGTGAAGGAAGCCGAACAGAAGCGGGATCAGATGATGACGCAGGCGGAGATCGTGAGAAGGGAGATGTAGGAAACGGTCAGCTTGCCGCCGAAGATCTTTACAGAGCCCGTGACCACGGGGGGATAGGAGCGTGCGGCGGCCTTCCAGATGAGCAGCGCGGAGTTCTGGAGGAAGTAGCTTACGCC
>OHBH01000070.1_pt1 | contig 17432 bp, 18 predicted proteins | sample 1577321 | NCBI WGS metagenome assembly OHBH01 (sample SAMEA3879546, study PRJEB24766) | human gut metagenome | biome: human-associated habitat; feature: feces | place: USA | collected 1985/1987
TATACAGGAGAGTGATGCTGGCAGGAGATTTATGACCCAACACGCGCGACCATTTTCATTAAAAGTATTGACGATTAACACACACAAAGGCTTTACCACTTTCAACCGGCGCTTTATTTTGCCCGAGTTGCGCGATGCCGTGCGCCTGGTGAGCGCCGATATCGTCTGCCTGCAAGAGGTGATGGGCGCCCACGAAGTGCACCCGCTGCGCGTTGAGAACTGGCCCGATACCACCCACTACGAATTTATCGCCGATACCATGTGGAGCGACTTCGCTTACGGGCGCAATGCGGTCTATCCTGAAGGGCACCACGGCAATGCGGTGCTCTCCCGCTATCCGATTGAACACTACGAAAACCTCGACGTCTCAGTAGACGGCAGCGAAAAACGCGGCCTGCTCTACTGCCGGATTGTACCGCCCGATTATGGCGGCGCGGTGCACGTCCTCAGCGTTCATCTTGGACTGAAAGAGGCGCACCGCCAGGCGCAGCTCAAAATGCTGGCGGAGTGGGTCAATTCCCTGCCGGAAGGCGAACCGGTGCTGGTGGCGGGTGATTTCAACGACTGGCGGCAAAAAGCCAACCAGCCGCTTAAAGCGCAGGCCGGGCTTGAGGAGATCTTCACCCGCGCGCACGGTCGCCCGGCGCGCACCTTCCCGGTCAGCCTGCCTTTACTGCGCCTCGACAGAATTTATGTCAAAAACGCCAGCGCCAGTGCGCCGACAGCGCTGCCGCTGCGCAACTGGCGTCATCTGTCCGATCATGCCCCCCTGAGTGCGGAGATCCATTTATGAAATGTAGCTGGCGGGACGGTAACCGCATCCAGTTGCTGGAAAATGGTGATAACTACTATCCGGCGCTCTACGATGCGATTGATAACGCGCAACAGAAAATTATTCTCGAAACCTTTATCTGGTTTGAAGACAAAGTGGGTAAAGAGCTGCACAGCGTGCTGCTGCGCGCCGCCCAGCGCGGCGTCAGTATTGAGGTGCTGCTCGACGGCTACGGTTCACCCGATTTAAGCGAATCGTTTGTCAGCACCCTCACCTCGGCGGGGGTGATTTTCCGCTACTACGATCCGCGCCCGCCGCTGCTCGGCATGCGTACCAACGTCTTCCGTCGTATGCACCGCAAAATTGTGGTGATCGACAACACCGTCGCCTTTGTCGGCGGGATTAACTACTCGGCCGAACACCTCTCCGATTATGGCCCCGAGGCGAAACAGGATTACGCCGTGCGGGTCGAAGGGCCGATCGTCGAAGATATTCTGCAATTTGAGCTGGAAAACCTGCCCGATAACGCCCCGGCGAAACGCTGGTGGCAGCGCCGCCGTCATCGCCCGGAAGAGAACCGTAAACCGGGCGAAGCGCAGGCGCTGTTTGTCTGGCGTGATAATGACGACCACCGCGACGATATTGAACGTCACTACCTGAAGATGCTGGCTAACGCCCGCCGGGAAGTGATTATCGCCAATGCCTACTTCTTCCCCGGCTACCGGCTTTTGCACGCGATGCGTAACGCTGCCCGTCGCGGCGTTACCGTGAAGCTGATTGTGCAGGGCGAGCCGGATATGCCGATTGTTAAAGTGGGCGCGGAGCTGCTCTATAACTACCTGCTGAAAGGCGGCGTGAAGGTGTATGAGTATCGCCGCCGTCCGCTGCACGGCAAAGTGGCGCTGATGGACGATCACTGGGCGACCGTTGGCTCCAGTAACCTTGACCCGTTAAGCCTGTCGCTCAATCTCGAAGCGAACCTGATTATTCACGATCGCGAGTTCAACCAGACGCTGCGCGACAACCTGCAAAAGATTATTGAGCAGGATTGTAAGCAGGTGGATGAGTCGATGGCACCGAAGCGCACCTGGTGGAACTTGGGGAAAAGCGTGGTGGTGTTCCACTTCTTACGCCACTTCCCGGCGCTGGTCGGCTGGTTACCGGCGCATACCCCTAAACTGGCTGAAGTGGGGCCGCCGGTGCAGCCGGAGATGGAAACCCAGGACAGAAACGAAGCACAGCACTCGGGAGCAAAACCCTGATGTCAACATCACATCCGCGCTGGCGGTTGGCTAAAAAAATCCTCACGGTGATCTTTTTTATCGCCGTTATTGTTCTGCTGGTGCTCTACGCGCAGAAGGTGAACTGGGAAGATGTCTGGAAGGTCATTCGTGATTACAACCGCACCGCCCTGCTGAGCGCGGTGGCGCTGGTGATCCTCAGCTACGTGTTGTATGGCTTTTACGATCTGCTCGGCCGCGCCTACTGCGGCCATAAGCTCGCGAAGCGCCAGGTGATGCTGGTGTCGTTTATCTGTTATGCCTTTAACCTGACGCTCAGCACCTGGGTGGGCGGGATTGGCATGCGCTATCGCCTCTATTCGCGGCTTGGGCTGCCGGGCAGCACCATTACGCGCATCTTTTCGCTCAGTATCACCACTAACTGGCTGGGCTATATTCTGCTCGGCGGGCTGATCTTTACCTTTGGCGTGGTGGAGATCCCGGCGCACTGGTATATCGACGCCTCGACGCTGCGCATTGTCGGCGTGGTGCTGCTGTTGATTATCGCCGTCTACCTGTGGGGCTGTGCGTTTGCGAAACGCCGTCATGTCACCATTAAAGGTCACAAGCTTGTGCTGCCGTCGTGGAAATTCGCCGTCGCGCAGATGGTGATCTCCAGCGCTAACTGGATTGCGATGGGGGCGATTATCTGGATCCTGCTCGGCATGCGCGCCGACTTCTTCTTTGTGCTTGGGGTGCTGCTGGTCAGCAGTATCGCCGGGGTGATTGTGCATATCCCGGCGGGCATCGGCGTGCTGGAAGCGGTGTTTATCGCCCTGCTCGCCAGCGAGCATGTGTCGCAGGGGATTATTATCGCCGCCCTGCTCGCCTACCGGGTGCTCTACTACTTCCTGCCGCTGCTGCTGGCGCTGATTGGTTATCTGCTGCTGGAGAGCCGCGCCAAGAAGCTGCGGGCGAAAAACGAGAAGGCGATGGCGCAGCAGTGATTGTGCCGTCCCATGAAACGACGTAGGCCGGATAAGCGTGTAACGCGCCATCCGGCAATGGGCTTACCACCGTGGAATGGTTCCGTTCACCAGGCATTGGGGAGTTTCATTAATCTTTTATGCGGTGAACGGGACAAGGGAAGCGGCCGCGCTCCCCTTGTCAATCCCCGCGGCCCCGCGAGGAAATCGGTGCTGCGCACTGCGCTCACCTCCCGCGTGCCTGACTGCGGCCGGCTCGACTCGACATCCTGTCTCGGTTCGCCTCTGTCCGCCATCCATGGCGTCCAGACCTTGTCATTCACGCTTCGGTTCGCCGATTTCAGCGGGGGTCAACACCATCGCTGTCATATTGCAGATAAACGTCGCATCGATGTCGCTGTAGGCTCGTTTTGGTAGGCCGGATAAGGCGTAGCCGCCATCCGGCAATCGGTGCCGCTGTATTAATGCCGGATGGCGCGTAAACGCTTATCCGGCCTACGCGGTTTCAGCGGCTCGATACACGTAGGCCGGATAAGGCGCAGCCGCCATCCGGCAATCGGTGCTTTAGCGCGACGCGCTGGACGATCCTGATGAAACCAGGAATATCAGCGTTTGGAGTATGTCGAGAAACGCGTTCGCAGCCCCCAGCCAGATGCTGAGCGCCCCGCGGGTTGCGCAGTGCTGCACCGTGACAAACTGCTGGCGGTAAAGCCCACGCGCGCTGTCGAGCATCTCTGGGCTTTTGCGCGCACTCACAACGCTAAACAGCACCACCAGAAAGAGGCTCGCGCACCACTGCGCCGCGTCACCTGCCAGCGCCAGATTAATCACTACGGCAAGCGCGCCGCCCACGGCAGCCAGCAGCCAGTAAAAACGCCCGTTGCGCAGCCGCTCACCATAGAGATGTGCAATCAGCGCGCCGAGGGCGAACATCCCGCCGGTCACGCCGTAGAGCACCAGGCAGAGTTGAAGCGGAAAGAGGCTCGCAGCCAGCAGGCCGCCGATAACGCTCAGTAGCACCAGCCCGCCGATGGCGTGCAGCGTCTTCATACGGTCAAACAGCATGGTGAGCGCGAAAAGGGTGATAAACCAGAGGATCACCAGCAGCACGATGATCGCGCTGTGTTCAGTAAACTGTGGCAGCGCCAGCAGATCGAGCACCAGCCAGCAGACTGCCGCGCTGAGCGCCATGCCTGCCGCCAGCCACCAACAGGCCTTTACCAGTAACTCAACGGGCGTGACCTGCACCGGGGCTATCCAGCCAAATACTCTCACCGCTCCTCCGTGAAAAAGGCAAAAAAATCCCGGCCGCAGCCGGGATAGGATATAGCGTTGCTTAACGGCGGTTGCCGAAGATACGCAGCAGCATCAGGAACAGGTTGATAAAGTCGAGGTAGAGCGTTAACGCGCCCAGAATCGAATATCTGCGCAGCTCGGCGCTGTTGCTGACATCAATCTGCTCACCGATCCCTTTCAGCTTCTGCGTGTCATAAGCGGTCAGGCCGACGAAGACAATCACACCGATATAGGTGATGACCCACATCAGCGCTTCGCTCTTCAGCCAGAAGTTGACCAGCGAGGCGAGCACAATCCCAATCAGCCCCATAAACAGCATATTGCCGAAGCCGCTGAGATCGCGTTTGGTGGTGTAGCCGTAGAGGCTCATCACGCCAAACATCCCGGCGGTCACCACAAAGGTGGCGGCAATCGACTGCGAGGTATAGACCAGCAGAATGCTGGAGAGCGTCAGGCCGGTGAGCGCCGAATAGAGCATAAACAGGCCGGTCGCCAGCGCGGGGCTCAGTTTATGGATCATGCCGGAGATGACAAACACCAGCGCCAGCTGGGCGATAATCAGCCCGAAGAAGGTGATTTGGCTGGAGAAGACGAAGCTCATGATCGCTTCGCTACGCGCGGCGTACCATGCGACAAACGCGGTTAACAGCAGACCGCAGGTCATCCAGCCATAGACCTGCGCCATATAAGTTTGCAGCCCGCTACGGCTGCCCTGCACGATAGAATCGGAACGGGGGAAACGGTCCATAATCACTCCTGATTGATGGGTTAACAATGCAGTAAGGTTAACACATCAATCGGCACCCTGCGTGCTACCAGCGTTTCGCTGCCTGCTGATCGCTGTCGCGCGCTTCCACCCAGCGTTCGCCTTCCGGCGTCGCTTCGCGCTTCCAGAACGGCGCGCGGGTTTTCAGGTAGTCCATAATAAACTGCCCGGCCTCAAAAGCGCTGCTGCGGTGCGCGCTCCCTACGCCAACAAAGACAATCTCATCCCCCGGCCAGAGTTCGCCGATGCGGTGATAAACGCTCACCCGCCCGAGCGGCCAGCGGCTGCGCGCCTCGTCGACAATTGCGGCCAGCGATTTTTCCGTCATCCCCGGATAGTGCTCAAGGGTTAAGGCGCTGACGCTGTCGCCCAGATTGTGGTTGCGCACTTTGCCGGTAAAAGTTACTACCGCGCCATCTTCATCGCGCGCTGCCAGCCAGCTGTACTCTTCGCCGACGTTAAACGCCGCGCGGTCGACACAAATTCGCGTTTCGCTCATCTTAGCCTCCGGTCACCGGCGGGAAAAAGGCCACTTCATCGCCGCTTGCCAGCGGATGATCGAAGCTGACCAGCGTCTGGTTCACCGCTGCCAGCAGCTTCCCCTCTTCCAGCGCCAGCGCCCAGCGATCGTCCTGCGCAGCAAGGTGCTGGCGCAGCGCTTCAACGGAGGGGAAAAGCGTCTCAACGTTGAGCGTGTCGCAGCCCACCAGCTCGCGCACCTGCGCGAAAAACAGTACTTTAAGCATCGCTCTCTACCCTGAAATCACCTGATTTGCCGCCGCTTTTCGCCAGCAGGCGCAGCGGGCCAATCACCATATCTTTCTGCACCGCTTTGCACATATCGTAAATCGTCAGCGCGGCGACCGAGGCGGCGGTTAACGCCTCCATCTCGACGCCGGTTTTGCCGCTCAGACGGCAGACAGATTCGATGCGCACGCGGTTATGCTCCGGCTGCGCCTGGAGCAGCACTTCTACTTTGCTCAATAACAGCGGATGGCAGAGCGGGATCAGCTCCCAGGTGCGTTTTGCCGCCTGGATACCGGCGATGCGCGCGGTGGCGAAGACATCGCCTTTGTGGTGGCTGCCGTCGACAATCATCGCCAGCGTCTCTGGCAGCATGGTGACAAAGGCTTCGGCGCGCGCTTCGCGCACGGTTTCCGCTTTGGCGGAGACATCCACCATATGCGCTTCGCCGTCGGCGTTAATATGGGTCAGTTGCGACATAACTTACTTCTTCAAATGGGAGTAAAAATTACACGGGCGCGTACGCGCATCGAGCTGCGGTTCAATGACATTTTCCCACGCGGTGCGGCACGCTTTAGTCGAGCCGGGCATAGCGAAAATCAGCGTCTGGTTGGCGACGCCCGCCAGCGCGCGGGATTGCAGCGTCGAGGTGCCGATCTCTTCAAAGGACAACATGCGAAACAGCTCGCCGAAGCCCTCAATTTCGCGGTCAAACAGCGGCAGCAGCGCTTCTGGCGTCTGGTCACCTTCGGTGAAGCCCGTCCCGCCGTTGATTAGCACCGCCTGCACCTCATCGCTTGCGATCCACGCCGACACCTGGGCGCGAATGGCGTAGCGGTTCTCTTTAACGATCGCTTTATCAACCACCTGATGACCGGCATCGTGCGCGGCGTCGCGCAGATAGTGACCGGAAGTGTCATCCTCTTCGCCACGACGGCTGGAGACCGTCAAAATAGCAAGCCTGACCGGGATAAACTCAGCGCTGACCTGGCTCATCTCTCTCTCCTTGCGGCGTTACCCGCCGATATATGAAAGGTTTTGCGTAATGCCCGTATTGCCCTGATGCAGGAAGTGGGTCTGCTTTTTCTGGCTGAGCGCCGTGGCGATACGATCTTCAAGCCTGCCCTGCTCCTCGTCCGCCTGCAGCAGATCGCGCAGATCGACACCGCCATCGCCAAACAGGCAGAGGTGCAGTTTGCCGGTGGAGGAGACGCGCAGGCGGTTGCAGCTGGCGCAGAAATCTTTTTCGTAGGGCATGATAAGCCCGATTTCGCCTTCGTAATCCGGGTGGCAGAAGACCTGCGCCGGGCCGTCGCTGCGCTGGCGCAGCTGGTGGATCCAGCCGCGTTTAAGCAGCTCGTCGCGCAGCACCATGCCGGAGAGGTGATGTTTGCGGAACAGATCGCTCCCCTCGCCCGTCTCCATCAGTTCAATAAAGCGTAGCTGGATTGGCCGCGTCTGGATCCAGTCAAGGAAGGTATCGAGCTGGTGATGGTTCACGTCGCGCATTAGCACGGTATTGACCTTCACCTTCGAAAAGCCGGCGCTAAAGGCGGCGTCAATGCCCGCCATCACCTGGCGAAACTTATCCTGCCCGGTAATGGCCTGAAACTGGCGAGCGTCGAGGCTGTCGACGCTGACGTTGATCGCCGTCAGACCGGCGTCGCGCCACTGGGCAACGTCGCGGGCCATGCGGTAACCGTTGGTGGTGACGGCAATCTGGCGAATGGCGGCATTTTCCCGCACCGCGGCGATGATGTCGGTGAAATCGCGGCGCAGGGAGGGTTCGCCGCCCGTCAGGCGCACTTTTTCAGTGCCCATTGCGCTAAAGGCGCGGGTCACGCGGCGAATTTCATCGAGGCTGAGAAAGCCGTTGTTATTGACGCCGCCGGGCTTGTAGCCATCCGGCAGGCAGTAGGTGCAACGAAAATTGCACACGTCGGTAATCGACAAACGCAAGTAATAGAACTTGCGCGCGAACGCGTCAGTCAGTTGTGAGGCCATGTACACCTTTCCAGATTCGGGAGATGCAGTCATTTCTTCCTGCACCCTGGCAGCGAGAGCGATTGCTCTGCTACGGCCAAAGCACCATATCTTGCGACACAGGTGCAGAGGCTTGAGTGTATCCTCATCGTCTTTCGGGCGGCATCGGTGTTGGCTGCCTTCGCGCACCCCGGTCACATAGCAATCTATGCTCCCGGGGATTTGCTCAGTTGCCGCCTTGATGCAACCCGAAATACTTTGAGGAGTGTCCTCTCCGTCTTTCGGGCTGCATCGGTGTTAATCACTTCAACGCCACCCAAAATCCATTGAGGAGGGTTATGTTAGGCACGCTAACATGCTCTGGCGATAGTAGCGCGATCGCCTGGCTTTCGCCATTGTGAATATCGTTATATAAACCACTACATAGCGACATAATCGTGCACAATGGCTACAGAGTACGTGAAAATCGCTTTTTTGCTTTGATATGTGTCATTTTACGCGGTGCGCGGCATCGTCTTTTGGTGGTATTTACGCTAACGTAGCGCGATAAAAAATCATAAGGAACAATTATGCGTAATCGCACCCTCGCCGACCTGGATCGCGTTGTCGCACTCGGCGGCGGGCATGGTCTTGGGCGGGTGATGTCTTCGCTTGCCTCACTGGGATCGCGCCTCACCGGCATTGTCACTACTACCGACAACGGTGGCTCTACCGGGCGTATTCGCCGCTCCGAAGGCGGCATCGCCTGGGGCGATATGCGCAACTGCCTCAATCAGCTGATTACCGAACCAAGCGTCGCCTCGGCGATGTTTGAGTACCGTTTTAGCGGCAATGGCGAACTTTCCGGCCATAACCTCGGAAACCTGATGTTAAAGGCGCTCGATCACCTCAGCGTGCGCCCGCTGGAAGCAATTAACATCATTCGCAATTTATTGAAGGTGGACGCCTTTTTAATCCCGATGTCCGAGCAGCCGGTCGATCTGGTGGCCACGGACAGCGAAGGCAACGTGGTGTATGGCGAGGTCAATATCGACCAACTGCACGCACCGGTGCAGGAGCTGATGCTGTCGCCGAAAGTCCACACCACGCGCGAAGCGGTGCAGGCGATTGCCGAAGCGGATCTGATCCTGATTGGCCCCGGCAGTTTTTACACCAGCCTGCTGCCACTGCTTTTGCTTGATGAGTTAGCCCAGGCACTGCGCCGCACCCCTGCGCCAGTGGTCTATATCGGCAACCTCGGTAAAGAGCTCAGCCCCGCCGCCGCCCGCCTGACGCTGGCGGATAAGCTCTCGATCATGGAGCAGTACATCGGCAAGCGCATTATTGACGCCGCCGTGGTGGGGCCAAAAGTGGACGCCAGCACGGTAACTGACCGGCTGATTATTCAGGAAGAGCTGGAGGCGAGCGATATCCCCTATCGCCACGACCGAGTTCTGCTGCGCAACGCGCTGGAGAAAGCAGTACAGCAGCTTGGCTGACGCGCGGGTGGGGCAGAATCAGCCCCGCCAAACCCTTTGCTTAATTTCTTATTCACATTATGGAATTTGGCTATGCGCACGCTTTCGCTCTACCGGCCCTCTTTAAGCCGCCTCTCTCTGCTTACCCTTGCGGCGCTCTATATCGCGCTGGTGCTTAACATTGTTTTTTACCGCCAGGCGTTTCATCTGCTTCCGGTCGACTCGCTGCATAATGCGCTGGTGTTCCTCACCATGCCGCTGGTGGCCTTTAGCGTAATCAACATTGTGCTGACGCTGGCGTCGTTTCTGCGCCTCGACCGGCTGCTGCTGAGCCTGTTTATCCTCGTCTGCGCCGCCGCACAGTACTTTATCTCCACCTTCGGCGTGATTATTGACCGCTCGATGATCACCAATATTCTCGATACCACCGCGGCGGAGAGCTTCGCCCTGATGTCGGGCAAAATGGTGATGACGCTGGTGCTGACCGCGCTGTTACCGGTACTTATCGCCTGGTGGATCAAGATCAAAACGACTCGCCCGCTGCTGCGCGGCATTACGCTGCGCCTGCTCAGCATGGCAATCTCCGCACTGATTATCGTTGCCGTGGCGGTGCCGTTTTATAAGGATTACGCCTCGCTGTTTCGCAACAACAAAGAGCTGGTGAAATCCCTCGGCCCGTCAAACGCCATTGCCGCGTCGCTCTCCTGGTATGTTCATAACCGCATGGATAACCTGCCGCTGGTGCGCATCGGCGAAGATGCCCACCAACTGCCGCAGATGAAGCGCGGCCCGCGTAAAAACCTCACTATTCTGGTGCTGGGCGAAACCTCGCGCGGGGATGATTTCTCGCTTGGCGGATATGATCGCGAGACCAACCCGCTGCTGAAGCAGGATAATGTTATCTACTTCCCCAACACCACCTCGTGCGGCACCGCGACAGCGGTCTCCGTGCCCTGCATGTTCTCCGGTATGGGCCGCGCCCACTATGACGATCAGCTGGCGCATCACCAGGAGGGGCTGCTTGATGTAGTGCAGCGCGCCGGGATTCAGGTGCTGTGGAATGAGAATGATGGCGGCTGCAAAGGCGCCTGCGACCGCGTGCCGCACCAGGATATGACGCAGCTGAACCTGGCGGATTACTGCATCAAGGGCGAGTGCCAGGATGAGATCCTGTTTCGCGACCTGGCGCGCTATATCGATCAACTGCCGGGTGACGGGCTGATTGTGCTGCACACCATTGGCAGCCATGGCCCGACCTACTACAACCGTTATCCGGCGCAGATGCGCAAATTCACCCCCACCTGCGATACCAATGAGATCCAGACCGTTGTGACCGCCGCCTGCAATGAGGTGGACGCCTTCTATGAGCCGACCGATAACCTCATCGCCGCCAATGTTCCCACCATGAGCAACATCACCACTGCCGCCGGCAAGCCCGTCATCTGCGGCGAGGGCGGCATGTGCGAAAGCGGCTTCCTGGCCACCTACGCCATCAGCTACTACGAGCTGGGCCGCGCTGCAGGTCAGCAGGCTTACGATATCCTTGTCAACGGTGCAGATCCCGCCACCACCCCCATTTTCTTCTTTGATGTCAGCAACCTGTCCCTTGTCATCAATGAGGAAAACGCTGCCGAACTCGGCATCACCATTCCGGAGGCGCTCAAGTAATCCCAAATTCTAACGAATGAAGAGGTAAACCATGAATCCGCTTACGCTGCTCAATTCCCTGCCCGGAGCCTTGGCTCAGGGGCTCATCTGGGGCATCATGGCAATCGGCGTTGCCATCACCTATAAGATTTTGGACTACGCCGACCTCACGGTAGATAACAGCCTTTGTACCGGCGGCGCCGTTGCTGCCGTGTGCATCATCGGCGGCATGAATCCCCTGCTGGCACTGCTTTGCGCAGTGCTGGCAGGTGCGCTTGCCGGTCTGTGCACCGGGCTTTTGCATACCGTGCTGGGCATTCCCGCTATCCTTTCCGGTATCCTTACCCAGCTTGCCCTCTATTCCATCAATATGCACATCATGGGCGGCAAAAGCAACCTCACCGTCAGCCGCACGCAATACAAGCTGCTGCTCACCAGTGCCAAGGTTCCCACTGCCATACTGGTCGGCGGAATTTTCGTTCTTGTGATCGTTGCTGTGTTGTACTGGTTCTTCGGCACCCAGCTTGGCTGCGCCATTCGTGCCACCGGCAATAACGAGCACATGGCGCGGGCGCAGGGCATCTCCACCAACCGCATGAAGGTACTTGGACTTATGCTTTCTAATGGACTGGTCGGGCTTTCCGGCGCATTGCTGGCGCAGTATCAGGGCAACTCTGATATCAATATGGGACGCGGCGCCATCGTTATTGGTCTGGCGGCAGTCGTCATCGGCAAGGCGCTGCTGGGCAAGCGTAAAAACTTCGCCCTGCGCCTTCTGACAACCGCGCTGGGCGCTGTGGCTTACTACTTTATTCTTGCCATCGTTATCTGGGCAGGACTTTCCACCACCGATCTCAAGCTTTTCTCGGCACTGGTCGTTACGGTGTTCCTCGCCATTCCGTATCTCCGCAAACAATGGGCTGCCCATCATCATGCCAAAGGAGGTTCCGCCGTATGCTGAAGCTGGAAAATATCCGCAAGACCTTCCACGCCGGCACCGTCAACCAGAAGATCGCATTAGATGGGCTTTCCCTCACCCTCAATGACGGTGATTTCGTCACCGTCATCGGCGGCAACGGCGCGGGCAAATCCACCCTGCTGAATACCATCGCCGGCACCTTCCCCGTTGACAGCGGCTCCATCACCATCGACGGGGAGGATATCACCGACCTGCCGGAGCAGAAGCGTGCCCGCTTCCTCGGGCGTGTGTTCCAGGATCCCATGATGGGCACCGCCGCCGATATGTGGATTGAGGAAAACATGGCGCTGGCAGCGCACCGCGGGGAGCACCGCGGGTTGCGCTGGGCAATTTCCCCAGCCGAGCGTGAAAATTTACGCCGGCTCCTTTCGGAGCTAGATCTGGGGCTGGAGGATCGACTGTCCTCCAAGGTCGGTTTGCTTTCGGGCGGTCAGCGGCAGGCTCTTACCCTGCTGATGGCAGTGATGAAAAAACCCAAGCTACTGCTGCTGGACGAGCACACCGCCGCCCTTGACCCCAAAACCGCTGCCAAGGTACTGGCGCTTTCCGATCGCTTCATCGAGGAGAGCCGTCTCACCGCCCTGATGGTCACCCACAATATGAAGGACGCCATCGCCCACGGCAACCGCCTCATTATGATGAATGCCGGCAAGATCGTTTTCGATATCAGCGGCGAGGAAAAAAAGCGCCTGACGGTTGATGACCTGCTGCACGCCTTCACCCTCTCCACCGCCGAAGAATTCGCCAACGACCGCATTCTTCTTTCTTGACATCTTCTTTTTTCTTCATTATTCTCCCTTGAAACCCCCTGCGTGTTTTTCACGCAGGGGGTCTTTCCCTTTCGCAACGGGTTTCCCTGTCAAAAATGTCTGCGCTTCCTGCCCGCCCAGCGGGCGCCCCTCCGCTATGGAGGGCAGACCCTCCGCTGCGCTACGGGCAGCCCTCAACCGCTGCGGGGCGCCCGCTGTTCACGCAATTTTCACTTGACCATATCCTCTCCATCACCTATAATAATATTGAAATATTTATATAAAATATTTTATGTTTTCTTATCTTCCCAAGGAGGGATCTGCCCGTGGAGACCGTCAAGCGTTTCACCCGCCTTTACCGCCGTATGCGGCTTGTCATCTACCGCCGCCTGCTGCGCCGCACCGGTCGGCTCTCCGCCACCGATGCCTTCGCCGCCGATGTCATCTACCTGCTGGAGCGTCCCACCCTCACCCAGTTTGCCGGTGAGATGGGCATTTCCCAGCCCAGTGCCACCTATCGCGTCAATGAACTGGCGCAAAAGGGGGTCGTGGAAAAGATCACCTCTGAAAGTGATCGTCGGGAATGTCTGCTGCAGGTCGGCGCCGAATACCGCAAAAGGACGCTGGAAGCCCCCGGCAGGCTTGACCGCCTGTTGGGACAGCTCACCTGCCGGTTTACCCATCAAGAGTTGGATACTACCGCCGCCGTGCTGGAGGCATTCCTTACGGCGCTGGAACATGAGGAGGAATAATTCAAAATGATTGATCTGTTTGAGAAGTGCCGCAAGCCATCGCTGGCAAGCGAGCTGAAAGAAAAAGGCATCTACCCTTATTTTCACGCGCTGGAGAGCCGTCAGGCGCCGGAGGTTATCATGGAGGGCAAGCGCCGCATCATGCTCGGCTCCAATAATTATCTGGGACTTACCACCTGTCCCGAGGTCATTGAAGCCGGCATCAAGGCGTTTGAGCAGTATGGCACCGGCTGCTCCGGCTCCCGTTTCCTCAACGGTACGCTGGAAATGCATCTGGAATTGGAGGCGGAGCTTGCAAGGTTTTTGCGCAAGGAGGCAGTTGTTACCTTCTCCACCGGCTTCCAGTCCAATCTGGGCATCATCAGTGCCATCGTGGGGCGCGGCGACTATGTCATCTGCGATAAGGAAAATCACGCCAGCATCTACGATGGCTGTAAACTGAGCTACGGCAAAATGCTTCGCTACGACCACGCCGATATGGCGGATCTGGAGCACCAGCTTCAAAAGGTGCCGGAGACGGCAGGCTGTCTCATCGTCACCGACGGCGTGTTCAGCATGGGCGGCGATATTGCCAAGCTGCCGGAGATCGTGAGGCTTGCCAAGCAGTACGGTGCTCGGGTCATGGTCGATGACGCCCACGGTCTCGGCGTGCTGGGTGAGGGCGGACGCGGTACCGCCAGTCACTTCGGGCTGGAGGACGAGGTCGATATCTACATGGGTACTTTCAGCAAATCCCTTGCCAGTCTGGGCGGCTACATGGCGTCCTGCAATGAGGTTGCAGAGTATGTCCGCCACGCCTCCCGTCCTTTCATTTTCTCCGCCTCCATCACCCCCGCCTCCTGTGCCACAGCGCTGGCGGCGCTGCGCTATCTGGAAGCCCACCCCGAGATCGTTGACCGCCTGCTTTCCCTTTCCGCTTATGCCAGAGAGGGCTTGCGGAAAAAGAAGGTGCGGATCATCGAATCCACCACCCCCATTATCCCGCTGTATACCTATACCGTCGAAAACACCCTGACCGCTGCCCGTCAGCTCTATGATTCCGGTGTCTATGTCAATCCGGTGCTGCCGCCTGCCACCCCACCTGCCGAGTGCCTGCTGCGCACCAGCTATATGGCAACCCTCACCGAACCGCTCATCGACGAAGCGGTCGAGATCATCGGCAGTGTATTGGGGGAGGAAGCATGAATAAGGTCGTTATAATCACCGGCGGCAGCAGCGGCATCGGACTTTGCACCGCCGCTGCCCTGCGGGATCGGGGCTGCAAGGTCTACGAGCTGAGCCGCCGTGACAGCGAGGTTACCGGCATTACCCATATCAAATGCAACGTCACCGATGAAGCACAGATCGCCGCTGCCGTTGGGCAGGTGATGGCGGAAAGCGGAAGAATTGATATCCTCATCAACAATGCCGGCTTCGGCATTTCCGGCGCGGTGGAGTTCACTGATACAGCGGAAGCCCAGCGCCTTTTCGATGTCAATTTCTTCGGCATGGTGCGCATGAACCATGCTGTCCTACCGCTGATGCGCCAGCAGGGCGGCGGGCGCATCGTTAATCTCAGCTCGGTCGCGGCGCCGGTCCCCATTCCGTTCCAGACCTATTACTCTGCCGGTAAGGCGGCGGTCAATTCCTATACCATGGCGCTTTCCAATGAGGTCAAGCCCTTCGGCATCACCGTCTGTGCCGTCATGCCCGGTGATATTAAAACCGGCTTCACCGCCGCCCGCCAAAAGAGCATTGTCGGTGATGACATCTACGGCGGACGCATCACCCGCAGCGTAGCAGGTATGGAAAAAGACGAGCAGACCGGCATGGATCCCGCCAAGGCAGGCGCTTTCATCGCCTCCTTCGCCCTGAAGAACAGCCGCAAGCCGCTTTATACCATCGGCTTCGGCTACAAGTGTGCCGTGTTCCTCACCAAGATCCTCCCCGCTCGCTGGCTCAACGCCCTCATCGGGCAGCTTTACGCCAAATAGCATATATTCTTCCGGCTCCGCAGCAACCCCCTGCGGAGTCTTTTTATAGTATACTGAAAACCCCGCCATAGCGGCGGGGTTTTCAGTATACAAGCAGCGGAGAAGCCTTTGCCGGCTCCTCCGCTTTTCGTGTCCATGTATTTTCATTCGGCGCAGATCGCTTTCAGCAGCGCTTCGGCGTCGCTTCTAGTGTAATACCGCGGCACTGGGTAAGTCCCGTGGCACTCGCTGAATGCCTCCCTGATCACCGCGTCTATTCCCTCCTGCGGGAATTCCGCCAGCCGCTCCGGTACGCCGCCCGCTTTGTTCATCTCGGCAATGCTTTCTACAAAAGCCGCCGCGCGGGTTTTCTCATTTTTGTCATCGCTCACTCCGCAGATCTCCGCCATGCGTGCCAGCCGCTTTTCACACACCGGCAGGTAGTACTGCATCACATGGGGCAGCAGCACTGCATTGGCAAGCCCATGTGGGGTGCCGTACCGCCCGCCGATGCTGTGGGCAAAGGCGTGAACATATCCCACATAGGTGCGGGTAAATGCCATGCCCGCCAAAAAGGAGGCTACCAGCAGCTTTTCGCGCATTTCGGTGTTTTTCGGCTCCTCTCGCACCACCGGCAGCGCCTCGTAGATCATTTTAGCGGCAAGCTCGGCAAAGCGGTCGGTCTCCGGCGTGGCATATGTCGAAACATAAGCCTCCAAAGCGTGGGTCAAGGCGTCCATTGCGGTGTGTACCGTGTTGCCCTGCGGCAGACCAACTGTCAGCTCCGGATCAAGAATGGCGGCAAAGGGCACAATTTTGGGGTCAAGGATCTGCCGCTTGCGGTGGGTTGCAGTCTCGCTGATGACCGCCGCAATGGTAGTCTCGCTGCCGGTCCCTGCCGTGGTCGGCACTGCGATCAGCAGCATGGGGTGCTTTTTCACCTTCAAAATACCCACCAGCTGCTCGGCAGGCTTTCCGTTGGCAAGGGCGGCTGCCGCAGCCTTGGCGGCGTCCAGCACCGAGCCGCCGCCCACCGCCAGAATGGCATCGCAGCCGGCGGCACTGCGCACCGCCTCCTCTACCACGCCAAAGGTCGGGTCGGGGCTTACTCGGTCAAAAACGACCGCCTCCATACCGTTCTCACTCATTGCCGAAAGGGTACCGTCTAATTGTCCGCGGCGCATCATGCCGGCAGTAGTCATCACCAGCACCCGCCGGCTCCCCGCTTCCCGCAGCAGCTCCGGCACCTGCCTCAGCCGTCCTGCCCCGATATAAGTCAAAGGGGTCGGCTTTTTTACCGCCATAACAACCGGCTTGCGCAGGGCGATCATCATACGGGAACCAATATAAGACATGGCTGCTTCTCCTTTCGGTGACAGAGAAATTTTTAATTTGTTTTTTATGGTTTCTTCTAAAAGTGAGCTTCGACGCCCGCAGGGCAGCCCGCCTCCGGCGGGCTGGACGGACTTCGTCCGCCCCGCAAGCCGCCCCACGGGGCGGCTTTTTTGACAATTATCAGAACGGATAATCGTTATAACCCATCTGTTCAGAAATTTTACGCGCTGCCTGATGCAGCATTTCCACGTATTCGTGCAGGCGCTCTTCGGAGAATCGCAGAGTCGGGAAAGAGATACTCAGACCAGCGATAACCACGCCAAAACGGTCAAACACCGGTACACCGATGCAGCGTAACCCCTCTTCCTGCTCTTCGTTATCTTCGCCGTAGCCCTGCTGGCGAACGATATCCAGCATCGGCAGCAGATCTTCGGTGCTGGTAATAGTGCGATCGGTGCTGCGCTTATACTCAACGCCTTCCAGAATCTGTTTCACTTCATCGCGATCGCGCCAGGCCAGCAGCACTTTACCAATCGCGGTGCTATAGAGCGGATTGCGGCGACCGATACGCGAATACATGCGCAGGTTATACATCGAATCGATTTTGTGAATATAAACGATGCTGTCTTCATCGAGAGCACCCAGATGGATGGTCTCTTTCGTCAGGCGAGAGAGTTCACGCATCTGGATATCCGCGCTGCGGATTAAATCAACGTTTTGCAGTGCACGCGCACCAAGTTCGAATAACTTCAGCGTCAGGGAGTATTTCTCTGACTCCCCTTCCTGTGCCACGT
>OHBH01000082.1_pt1 | contig 15965 bp, 13 predicted proteins | sample 1577321 | NCBI WGS metagenome assembly OHBH01 (sample SAMEA3879546, study PRJEB24766) | human gut metagenome | biome: human-associated habitat; feature: feces | place: USA | collected 1985/1987
CCCTTTTTTGCGCTGCTACAATAGAAAATGGGAGGACCATCATGATTTCATCCATGCTGCAATACATCCAGAAAAGCCCCGACTGCTTCCACGCGGTGGAAAATCTCCGCCAGCGGCTGATGGGGGAGGGGTATACCCAGCTGACGGCAGGGGAGTGGAGCCTGACCCCCGGCGGCAAGTATTTTATCACCAAGAACGGCTCGTCGCTGCTGGCATTCCGGGTGCCCCAGGGTGCCCCAACCGGGTTTGTGCTGACGGCCAGTCACTCGGATTCTCCCTGCTTCCGGCTGCGGGACCATGCAGAGCTGGCCGGTGAGTTTGTGCGCCTTTCCGCCGAGCGCTACGGCGGCATGATCAACGACTGCTGGCTGGACCGCCCCCTCAGCGCTGCCGGACGGGTGCTGGTGCGCCGGGACAACGGTCTGGAGACACGTCTGGTGGATCTGAAAAAGGACATGGCACTGATCCCTCGTGTGGCCATCCATCTGAACCGGGACGGCAATAATGGCACCAAGTACAATCCCGCTCAGGACCTGGTGGCGCTGTATGCCGGCGGAGAGCAGAAGGGCTGCTTTGACCGGGAGATCGCCGCTGCCGCCGGATGCCAGCCGGAGGACATCGTGGCCCGGGATCTGTTCCTGTACAACAACCAGCCGGGCACCGTGTGGGGGCCTGCGGGAGAATTCCTGTCCGCACCCCGGCTGGACGACCTGGCCTGTGTATTTGCCTGCACCCAGGGCTTCCTGGCTGCCCGGGAGACCACCGCCATCCCGGTGCTGTGCGTATTTGACAACGAGGAGATCGGCTCCGAGACCAAGCAGGGCGCGGCTTCTGCCTTCCTGCCGGAAACCCTTCAGGCCATCGTGGACGCTCTGGGACTTACGGACGGCGACTATCGGCGGCTGGTGGCCAACAGCTTCCTGCTGTCCTGTGACAACGGTCATGCCCGTCACCCCAACCATCCGGAGCTGGCGGACGCCAACGAGGCCCCGGTGCTCAACGGCGGCGTGGTGGTGAAGCACTCGCCCCGGTATGCCACCGACGCGGTGTCTGCCGCCGCGTTCCAGGAGCTTTGTCGCCGGGCCCAGGTACCCACCCAGCATTATGCCAACCGGCCCGACCAGGCCGGCGGCGCGACACTGGGCAACATCGCCAACACCAAGCTGCCGGTGAACACCGTGGACATCGGCATGGCGCAGTTGGCTATGCACTCCTGCTTCGAGACCATGGGCAGCCGCGACGTGGCCCACTTTGTCCGCGCCGTCACCGCTTGCTACGAGGCTGTGCTGACCTTCACCGACACGGCAGTGGAGATCGGCTGAGACAGGGAAACAAACTCCGCCCCTTGACCTGTGGTCAGGGGGCGGAGTTTACATGCACAAAATCAGGTCCGCAGCTTGAAGGTCCTGGGGGCCAGGTGATAGGCCAGCAGCAGAGCCGCGGCCACATACACGGCGGCAAAGAGGACCACACCCACGCCGAAGGCGGTGGAGCCGCGGACATTGGCGGAGATCAGGTAGCACACAACGTAGGTCAGACCGGTGATGATCCGATAGGCATAGCTGGTGTTCTCCAAGCCCGCGGTATAGGGCTGGAGCAGGTAGTACAGCACCAGATAGTGTACCGAGAAGAACACGGACATGGCCGGAATGGACAGGGCCAGCACCGCATAGTCCAATGGCGTGTCCGTGCCGCCGCTGCACAGCAGCAGCAGAGGAAGCCCCAGAGCGATAACGGTGGTGGGCAGCAGATTGATGGCTGTCAACGATTTCAGCCGGGCCGTGAAGATCCCCAGGATCACCCGGGGCTGCCGGTAAAACCGGTAGCACAGCATGCTGCGGTCGCAGTTGAAGAACAGGGCCCGGGTCACGGTATTGCCGCGATTGATGAAGTACATAAGCAGCAGCATGCCGGGCAGGGCCTGGACCACCAGTCCATTGACAGCGGCCGCCGCGGCAGGGGAGATCAGACACGCGGCGCAGCCTGCCGCCAGCACCACAGCGGCAATGACGGCGGTCCGCCGGGCGGGACGCATCAGCAGCCGCCTGTTCCGGCGCATGAACAGCTCGTTGAACCGGACACAGCCGGTTTTGCGGCTTTCGGGGCCGCTGTCCAGGGTGAGCTTGCTCCGATACTGAGCCTGGGTTTCCTTGGCAGCAGGATCGGTATCGCCTGTCAGCAGGGCCAGGTTATCCGGTGTGAAGATGCGGCGGTATAGCTGACGGAAGGAGGGGAAGCGCACCAGAACACAGGCACCCCACGCGCCGCAGAAGGCGAAAAGCCCACAGGCGGCATACGCCGCCCCGCTGGGGATGGCCCAGCCCAACAGCATGGGCGGCAGATACGCCGCCGCCAGCAGGAGCAGGCCGAGGCCCTGGAGCACCGGGAACCATTTTGCCTCCCTGGCCAGCCTGCGCCGGCGGGTAAAGTACGCCAGCTCCAGCCCGGCGGCGGTGAGCTTCACGGAGCACACCAGCACCGGCGTCAGCAGGCACAGGGCCAGGGGTGCTTGGAGGGCCAACCGCCCCACCACCAGCGCCGCTGTCAGAAAGCCCATAAAATCCTTCAGCAGCGTATACCCGTATGCCGACAGAGCATAGCGCCGGGCATCCATCCGCAGAAGAAACACGGCGTAATAGACGTCCTGCTCCGCGTCCAGGAGCTTGCTGTTGAAAATGCCGCCGATAAGCGTCAGAAACAGCAGCAGGTGGCCGTACAGCCCCGCAGGCGGTTCGGACGGGAACAGCAGCAGGGGGGCGGCAAAGAACACCGCCATATACAGGAGCTTTCCCAGCAGCAGCCCCAGCAGCTCCCGCAGGATGGCCAGCACCAGGCCCAGGGTCTTGGCGAAGCCGCTTTCATAGGACAGGCTCAGAAAGCGCAGCCGGTACAGAATGCCGTTGACCCGATAGGCCATGTGCAGCCGCAGCTGTAAAACCAGGGTGTCAAACCACATCCGGCTCCTCCTTCAGGGCGGCGATGATGCGGTCCTTATATGCCTCGTCGGCCAGGTCCTCCCGCCGTACCTCCTGCAGGACCCCATGGTGCAGGATGACGATGTCGTCGCACAGGTCCAGGGCCAGGTCCATGATGTGGGTGGACAGCAGGATGATGTGCCGGCCCTTGATGCGCCGCAGCAGAGCCTTCATCTCGTCGGCCACCACCACGTCGAAGGACGTCAGCGGCTCATCCAGCAGCAGCACGGTGGGATCTGCCATAATGTTCACCAGCATCTGCATTTTGTTTTTCATGCCGTGGGAGAAGTCCTTCAGCAGCTTTCCCCGGTCGGCCTCATCAATGCACATGTAGTCCAGATACACATCCGGGGCCTTGGGATAGGGAATCCTGTCCCGGTTGATCTCCAGGAAGAATTGCAGAAATTCCCGGGCGGTGAGAAACTCCGGCACCACTGGGGTGGACAGCACATAGCCCATGTCGTCTGCGGTGACGGGACGGGGGTTCCCGCCGTCGTCCACCAGGTAGAAGGAGCCGCCGTCCCGGGGCAGATCCTCGTTGAGACAATTGAAAAACGTGGTCTTTCCCGCGCCGTTGCGGCCGATCAGACCGTAGATCTTTCCCTGTTCAAAGGTGAAGGACGCGCCCCGCAGCACCTTCTGGTCACCGAACCGCTTTTGCAGGTCCTGGACTACCAGCTTCGCGGCCATCAGTCCACGATGCCGGTGAGGTCCAGAGGCTTGCCGTCGCGCCACAGACGCTCCAGGCCGTAGAACTCCCGGGCCTCGGCGTTAAAGACATGGATGGCGATGCAGCCGTAGTCCAGCAGCACCCAGGTGCCGCCGCGATAGCCCTCCCGGTGCAGGGGCTCCTCCTCCGCCTCCTCCCGGAGGACCTTTTCCACATTGTCCACCAGGGCGTTGATCTGGGTATTGGAGGAGCCGGTGGCGATGACGAAATAGTCCGCCAGGGTGGTCAGGTCGCCGATCTCCAGCACCTGGATCTCCCGGCCCTTTTTGTCGGACAGGGCCCGGGCCGCCATAAGGGCCAGTTCCTTCGCAGTTTTCATAGATGTTTACCTCCCAATAGATAGTCTCGGGCGTCCAGTGTGTTGTGGTGGACGGGGTTGCCCCATTGCCGCATGTCCTGGATGCTGTCGTTCAGTGCCTTCAGAAGGCCCCCGTCCAGGTCGGCGTGTACCGCCTGGCGCAGATCCTCCACGCCGGGAAAATCCCGGCTGGGCTCGATATAGTCCGCCAGATAGATGATCTTTTCCAGCAGGGTCATGTCCGCATGGCCGGTGGTGTGCCAGTAAATGGCCCAATACACGGCATCGTCCACGCCGAACACGTCCCGGGCGATGGCCGCCCCGGTTTTGGCGTGCAGCAGCTTCAGGGCGTGCTGCTCCAGGTCGTCCAGCCGGATGTGATATTGGGCGCACAGGGCCAGCTGCCGCTCCATATCCAGCTTCTTGGTGCAGTCGTGGAGCAGGGCGGCCACCCGGGCCTGGGTCTCGTCGGCCCCATACTGCCGGGCCAGGCGGACGGCTTCCTGCTCCGTGCCCAGCACATGGGGCATGCGCTTGGGCTTCAGATAGCTCAGGGCGACGGGCCGCAGCCGGTCCGGGGTCAGGCGCCGCAGGTCCGTATGGACGCCGTACAGCCCCCGGCGCTGGATGTAGCCATACACCGGGTCTGTCACCAGCTCCTGCCCGCCGCCCTGGGCCAGGGCCTGACGCACCTGGGTGGAGGACAGGTCCAGAACGTGCTCATTGGGAATGATGGCAATATCCGCCCCATAGGCCTCCTCCAGGTGCCGCTTCTGGGCGGCCAGATCGCCGCCGGGCTGAGGGTGGACCCGGTCAAAGGCCCCGATGTGGGCCAGGGACAGAATATCCGCCGCATGATACCAGCGCTCCAGGGACAAAAACATATCCGTCCCCATAAGAAGCCACAGCTCATCCTCCGGATACATCTGCCGCAGCTGCCGCAGGGTATCCACCGTATAGCTGGGGCCGGTGCGGTGCAGCTCGATGTCCAGGGCCTGGGCCCCGGGGCCCAGCTGGGCGCAGGCCAGGGCCGTCATCTCCAGCCGGTCGGCGGGCTCGGCGCTGCCCTGGGGCAGGGCCTTGTGGGGCGGAATGCTGGCGGGGATCAGCAGCAGACGGTCCAGCCCCAGGACGTCCATAGCCGCCCGGGCCGCCGTCAGGTGGCCCCGGTGGATGGGATTGAAGGTGCCGCCGTAAATGCCGATCCTCATACGCTGCGCTTCCTGTCTTTTTCCAGCTCGATCTTCCGCTTGTCCTTGTTGTGCTGATAGCGGAAGAGAACGAATTTGCTGCCGATGACCTGCACCACCTCGCAGCGGGCGGCTACCTTCAGCTCCTCCGCCGCTTCCCGGGCGGTGTACATGGAGTTTTCCAGCACCCGGCCCTTGATCAGCTCCCGGGCCTCCAGGGCGTCGTTGACCTGCTTGACCAGGTTGTCGCCGATGCCGTCCTTGCCCACGTGGACGATGGTGTCCAGGTTGGCGGCCATGCCCCGCAGCTGGGCTCTCTGCTTGCTTGTCAGTTCCATAGATGCTCCTCAGTTCTTTTCCAGATAGGTTTTCAGCTCCGCCGCGAAGGCCCGCAGGGCGTTGCCGCGGTGGCTGATGGCGTTTTTCTCCTCCGGCGTCAGCTGGGCAAAGGTCTTGCGCAGCTCCGGCACGAAAAACACCGGGTCATAGCCGAAGCCGTTGTCCCCCTGGGGGGCGTAGGCAATGGTGCCGAAGCAGTCCCCGGCGGCGTCCAGCCGGTCCCCATTGGGGAAGCAGCAGACGATGGCCGTGTGGAAATGGGCGGTGCGGGCCCCGGCACCCCGGAGATTCTCCAGCAGCAGGCGATACCGGGCCTGGTCGCTGTCCACGCCGCCGTAGCGGGCGGAATAGATGCCCGGTGCGCCGTTCAGCGCGTCCACGCACAGGCCGGAGTCGTCGGCGATGGCGGGCAGACCACTGGCCTGCATCACAGCCATGGCCTTGATGGCGGCGTTCTCGGCGAAGGTGGTTCCGTTTTCCTCCGGCTCCAGGTCCAGGCCCACGTCGGACTGGAGGACCACCTCCACCCCCAGCTCACCTAAGATCTCCTGCATTTCCGCCAGCTTCTTGCGGTTGTGGGATGCCAAAACGAATTTCATAGAATTTCCCCCAGTATATTTTTCTCCAGCTCAATGAGCCGTGCGTTGCCCTGGGCGCACAGAGCCACCAGCTCCTGCTGCTCCCGGGGCGTGAAGGCGCGGCCCTCGCCGGTGCCCTGCAGCTCGATGATGCCGCCCTGCTCGTTCATGACGCAGTTCAGATCCACCATGGCCCGGCTGTCCTCGGAGTATTGCAGGTCCAGCATGGCCACGTTGTCCACGATACCGGCAGAGATACCGGCCACATAGTGACGGATGGGCATGGCCTTCACCAGCCCCTGCTCCAGAAGGCCCCGGCAGGCCAGGGCCAGAGCCACGAAGCCCCCGGTAACGGAGGCGGTGCGGGTGCCGCCGTCTCCCTGCAAAACGTCGCAGTCCACGGTGATGGTGCGCTCGCCCAGGCGGCGCATATCCACCGCCGCCCGGAGACTGCGGCCGATAAGCCGCTGAATCTCCGCGCTGCGGCCGGACAGCTTCAGCTTGTCCACGTCCCGGCGGGACCGCTCCCGGTTGGCCCGGGGCAGCATGGAATACTCCGCCGTCACCCAGCCGCAGCCCGGGCGCACATGGGGCGGCACCCGGTCCTCCACCGAGGCGTTGCACAGCACCACCGTGTCGCCGCAGCGGATCAGGGCGCTGCCCTCGGCAAATTTGATAAAGCCGGTGGTGATCTCCACCGGGCGGCTTTCGCCGCAGGATCTTCCGTCAGCGCGGATCATGGTCGTCCCTCCCATCAGAACAGATCGCCCACAAATTCCTTGGCATCGAAGGGGGCCAGGTCCTTGATGCCCTCGCCCAGGCCCACATACTTCACCGGCACCTGCAGCTCCTGGGCGATGGCGATGACGATGCCGCCCTTGGCGGTGCCGTCCAGCTTGGTCAGCACGATGCCCGTCAGCCCCGCCGTCTCCTTGAACTGCCGGGCTTGGATGAGTCCGTTCTGGCCGGTGGTGGCATCCAGCACCAGCAGGGTCTCCTTGGCGGCGCCGGGCAGCTCCCGGTCGATGATCTTCCGGAGCTTGGCCAGCTCCTTCATGAGGTTCGCCTTGTTGTGCAGGCGTCCGGCGGTATCCACCAGCACCACGTCGCTGCGGCGGGCCTTGGCGGCGGCCAGGGCGTCGAACAGCACGGCGCCGGGGTCCGCGCCCTCGTTCTGGCGGACGATGTCCACCCCGGCCCGGTCCGCCCAGATCTCCAGCTGGTCGGCGGCGGCAGCCCGGAAGGTATCGCCTGCGCACAGCAGCACCTTTTTACCCTGCTTTTTCAGCTGATGGGCCATTTTGCCGATGGACGTGGTCTTGCCCACGCCATTGACGCCGATGACCAGAATGACGCTGGGCTGGGTGGACAGGTCCAGGCGGCTGTCGCCCACCTCCAGCTTTTCCGCCAGGATATCCCGCAGAGCGCCCTTTACCTGGTCCGCCGTCAGCAGACGGTCGTCATAGGCCCGGCGGCGCAGCTTCTCCGTGGCATCCATGGCCACGTCCATGCCCACATCCGCCAGGATCAGGGATTCCTCCAGCCGGTCGTAAAAATCGTCGTCCAGAGAGTCGAAGGACATGGGCGCAAACCATGCGTCCCGGAATTTTTTGAACAGTCCCATAGTCGTATCTCCTTACTTTATATTCAGCTCTTTTGCCATGTCGTTGAGGTTGATGGTGAGGATGCGGCTGACGCCCCGCTCCTGCATAGTCACGCCGTACAGCACGTCGGCCTCCTCCATGGTGCCCCGCCGGTGGGTGATGACGATGAACTGGGTTTTTCCGGCGATGCGGCGCATATAGCGGGCGTAGCGCACCACGTTGGCCTCGTCCAGGGCGGCCTCGATCTCGTCCATCACGCAGAAGGGCGTGGGGTGGACCTTGAGAATGGCAAAGTACAGGGCGATGGCCACGAAGGCCTTTTCGCCGCCGGACAGCAGCGTAATGGTTTTCAGCTGCTTGCCCGGGGGCTGCACCTTGATCTCGATGCCGCAGTTGAGGATGTCCCTTTCGTCCTCCAGCTCCAGCCGGGCCTTGCCGCCGCCGAACAGCTCCAGAAACGTCTCCTGGAAGCTGTCGTTCAGGAGCTTGAACTGCCGCGCAAAGATCTCCGTCATCTGCCGGGTCAGCTGGTCGATAACGCCGGTAAGCTCCCCCTTGGCCTGCTCCACGTCTGCCCGCTGGTCGGACAGATAGGTGTAGCGCCCGTTGACCCGGTCATATTCCTCAATGGCCCCGATGTTGGGGGTGCCCAGGGCCTTGATGGCCCGATTCAGCTCGCCGATGCGGCGGGTGGCCTTGGGAACGCTCTCCAGCTCCACCCGCTGGGCCTGGGCCTCGGAATGGCTCAGCTCATACCGCTCCCACAGCTTGTCCAGGATGGTTTTCTCCTCCATGGCGGCGGCGCTGCGCTTCTGCTCCAGACGGGACAGCTCCCCCTGGGCGGCAAGAACGGCGTCGTTGCGGCTCTGGGTCTCCCGGTTCAGGGCGGTGCGCTGCTGCTCCAGGGTCAGCTTTTCCTGCTGGAGTCCCTGCAGCCGGGCGCGCAGCTCCTCCGCCTGACGGTGCAGGGCCTCTGCCCGGGCCCGGTGGTCTGTGATCTGGGCCTGAGACTGGGCCTGGGCCTCCATCAGCTGGCGGCGCAGGTCCTCCCGGCCGCGGCAGTCGCCGGCCAGGTCCTCCATCAGCTGCCGCAGGTCCTCCAGGCGGCTCTGGGCGCCCTGACGCTCGGCAGCCAGGGCGGCCTGCTGCTCCTTGCGGCGGGCGATCTCGTCGGAGATGCCGCCGGTTTTCGTCTGCAATTCGCTCTGTCCGGCCAGACGCTCCTGGGCCTGCTGCCGCAGCTGGGCGGCCCGGTCCTCCTGGCGCCGGATCTCCTGCTCCGCAGTCTGACGCCGGGCGGCGCAGTCCGCCGTCTGGCGGGTCAGCTGCTGATTTTCCGTATCCAATGCCCGCAGCGTCTCCTCCAGAGACTCCCGCAGACTATCGTAGTGCTGCTCCCGGGTTTCCAGTGCCAGCACCTGCTGCTGTGCGGCCCGGTGCTGATCCTGGGCCACGTCCAGCTCATACTGGGCCTTTTGCAGGTCCCGGCCCAGGTCCTCCGCCCGGCCTCGGCCAGAGACGATTTCAGGCTCCCCAGCTGCTCCCGCAGCCCCGCCAGTTCACTGGCCCGGGACAGGACGCCCGCGCTGCGGCTGACGCTGCCGCCGGTCATGGAGCCGCCCCGGTTGATGACCTGGCCGTCCAGGGTGACGATGCGGAACCGGTTCTGATACCGCCGCGCCATATTCACGCCGCAGTCCAGATCCTCCACCACCACGGTGCGGCCCAGCAGATTCTGGAAAATGCCGTCGTACTGGGGATCATACGTCACCAGCTGGGACGCGATGCCCACAAAGCCGTACTCCTGGGAGAGCCTGGGCTCCCGGAGCATGTCGCCCCGGATGGTACTCATGGGCAGGAAGGTGGCCCGGCCTGCGTCCCGGCGCTTTAGGAAGGAGATGACCTCCTTGGCGTCGGTGTCCCGGTCCACCACAATGTTCTGCAGGGCCGCCCCCAGGGCAATCTCCAGAGCCACGGTGTATTGGGGCTGGGTGCTCATCAGGCTGGCCACAGGCCCCCGGATACCGGACAGAGTGCTCCGGTCCGCCGCCTGCATGACGGCCTTCACCGCCCGGGAAAAGCCCTCGTATTCCTTCTCCATCTCCGTCAGCAGACGGATGCGGTCCTCCATGGCGTTGGCCTGGCGGCGCAGCTGATCCGCCTGCTGGGCGGCCTCCTGGGCCCGGCGGCGTCTGCCCTCCATCTTCAGGCTGTGGCCCTGGATGATGTTGGCCGCAGCCTGTTGGTCCTCCCGGGCGGCATCCAGGGCGGCGTTATTCTCTGCCGCCTCCCGGCGGCACTGGTCCAATTTCTCGTTGGCGGCGGCGCTGTCGGCGGCGATGGCCGTCTGCCGGGCCTGGGCCTGGGCGTCGGTGGCGTCCAGGGCGGCCAGCTCCGTGCGCCCCTGAGCGGCGGCGGCCACGGCCAGGGTCTCCTGGGCCCGCAGAGCCTCCGCCTCCTGCTGGGCGCTTCCGGCACTCTGGGCCAGCTGCCGGAGACTTTCCATCAGCGCTGACAGCTCACTGCCCAGGTCCTCTGTTTCCCGGTCGATCTGGGCCATGCGGTCCGTCAGGGCGTCGGCCTGCTCCTGGAGATTTCCGGCACGCTGCTGGGTGTCTGCCAGCTCCCGGTCCAGCCGCTCCAGGGTCTGCCGGTCGTGGGACAGGCTGTTTTCCAGCACGGCGATGGCGGAGCTCTCCTGCTGGGCCTGGGCGTCGATACCGGACGCCTGTCCCCGCAGCTCCTCGGCCCGGACGTCGTTGGCCTGGATCTTTGCCAGACTTTCCTCCCCGGCGGCATATACCGCGTCCAGGGCATCCTGGGCCTGCTGGCGGTCCTCCTGGGCCGTGCGCAGGTCGGCCTCCAGCTTCAGCGCCCCGGCCCGCAGGGCCTGAAGATTCTCCAGCCACACGGAGATCTCCAGCACCCGCAGCTCGTCCCGCAGCACCAGATATTTCTTCGCTGTTTCCGCCTGCTGGCGCAGAGGCTCCACCTGCAGCTCCAGCTCGGCGATCTTATCATTGATGCGCACCAGATTCTCCTCCGTGCGCTGGAGCTTCCGCTCCGATTCTTCCTTGCGGTGGCGGTATTTGCTGATGCCCGCCGCCTCCTCGAACACCTCCCGGCGCTCGCCGCTTTTCACGGACAGGATCTCGTCGATCTTCCCCTGACCAATGATGGAATAGCCCTCCCGGCCCATGCCGGTGTCCATGAACAGCTCGTTGACGTCCTTGAGCCGCACGGACTGGCGGTTGATATAGTATTCCGACTCCCCGCTGCGGTAATACCGGCGGGTAACGGCCACCTCGCTCTCGTCCCGGGGGAAGATGTGGCCGGTGTTGTCGATGACCAGCGTCACCTGGGCAAAGCCCATCTGATTGCGCTTTTCCGTGCCGCCGAAGATCACGTCCTCCATTTTGGCGCCCCGGAGCTGGCGGCTGTTCTGCTCGCCCATGACCCACAGGATGGCGTCGGAGATGTTGGACTTGCCGGACCCGTTGGGCCCCACGATGGCGGTAATGTCCGCGCCGAAATTCAGGACCGTTTTATCGGGAAAGCTCTTGAAGCCTTGGATTTCCAGCTGTTTTAAGTACACGTTTGTTTCACTCCTTCTGCATATCCCGGATGATGCGGTCGATCCGGCGGGCTGTATCGATGAAATCCTGCTCCGTGTAGCCCTTGGTGGTCATGGCCGCCGTTCCGATGCGGACGCCGGAGGTCTGCTGGGGGGACCGGGTATCGTTGGGGACGCAATTCTTGTTCAGGGTGATGTGATGGCGGTCCAGCTCCTCCTGAACGGCCTTGCCGGTCAGGCCCGTGTCCGTCAGGTCCAGCAGGAACAGGTGGTTGTCCGTTCCCCCGGTGACCACCTTATAGCCCATCTGGAGGAACGCATCGCACATGGCCTTGCAGTTGCGGACCACCGCGTGGATGTAGCGCTTGAAATCCTCGGTGCAGGCCTCCTCGGCGGTGACGGCCTTCCCGGCCACCACGTGCTGCAATGCGCCGCCCTGGATTCCGGGAAAAACGGCGCTGTCCATCTGCTTGGCAAGCTCCGGCCGGCAGAAGATCAGGCCGCCCCGTGTGCCCCGCAGGGTCTTGTGGGTGGTGGTGGTAATGATGTCCGCCAGGCCGAAGGGGGAGGGATGGTCCCCGGCCGCCACCAGCCCGGCAATGTGGGCCATATCCACCATGAAGTATGCGCCGACTTCCTGTGCAGCAGCTGCAAAAGCCCCGAAGTCAATGATGCGGCTATAAGCGGATGCGCCGGCCAGAATCAATTGCGGCCTGTACGCGGATGCTTTTCTTCGCATGTCGTCGTAGTCGATGAAGCCCCTGTCGTCCACACCGTAGAACACCATGTTGTACAGCTTGCCGCTGAAATTCACCGGGGAACCGTGGGTCAGGTGGCCGCCGTTGTTCAGGCTCATGGCCAGGATGGTATCCCCCGGCTTCAGCACGCTCATGTAGGCGGCGAAGTTGGCGGAGGAGCCGCTGTGGGGTTGGACATTGACGTGATAATCCGTCCCGAATACCTGCTGCCACATGCCGCAGCAGTATTCCTCCAGCTCGTCCACGCAGCCGCAGCCGCCGTAGTACCGGCCCCGGCTGCCGGAGCGATGCCCGGCGGGATAGCCCTCTGAATACTTGTTGGTCAGGCAGGAGCCCACGGCCCGCATGACGTTCTCGCTGACAAAGTTTTCGCTGGCGATCAGCTCGATGTTGGCGTTCTGCCGGGCCTGCTCGGCTGCAATGATCTCAAAAACCTTGGATTCCATGGGGGTTCCTCTTTCTTTTTGCGGGGGCTGCGGGCTGTAAGGCCCGCCGCCCGGGTGTGATGTGCATATAATCAGCTTATGATACCACAAAACCCTGGATTTTTCAAGAAAAATTGCCGGAATACATTTGCGGGAAGGGGACTGCGGGCAAAAAGATCCGGGAGGGGCGCTTCGCAAGGAAGCGCCCCTCCCGGGGCGGTTTGCTTCAGTTCCGCGAGCATTTCTCCGCGTCGATGGCCAGCACCACCATCAGGGCGTACAGCGCGTCGCCGGGGTCCGTCACGTCGATGGTGTAGGTATCCGTCCAGTGGAACAGCTCCTTGCTGATGGAGGCCACCTGGCGGGGGCCGTCCTGAATGGTGTAGTCCCACTCCATAAAGCTGCCGTCCACGGTCCAGCCGCAGAAGTCCAGGGAAAACGACGGCCGGAAAAGAGTAAACTCCTTGCGGATCTCTCCTACGCAGCGGTCGCCGACGTACAGCTCAAATTTGGGCAGGAACGTCAGCACCCGCTGCTGCACCGTGGCGATGTGCTCCCCCTGGGGGCTCAGAATATGCAGGCAATGCCCCCAGGAGAGCTTTCCCTCCACGGTATAGGCCACGCTGCCGTCCTCATAGTAGATGTCGTAGCTGTCGAACCACGAGAAAAACCGCTGCTTGAAAAGTAGCTTCATAGGCCCTCCCTGTCAAAAGACGATGCCGCCGTCACGGTCGCGGTGAAAATCTCTGGAAAAATAGGCGGTCATAGCTTTTACCAGATAGTCCGTATCCGCCGCCCCCGCCGTCTCGCAGACGCTATGCATGGCCAGCTGGGGCAGGCCGATGTCCACGCAGTTCATGGACACCTGTGCCATAGCCAGATTGCCCAGCGTGCTGCCGCCCACCTTATCGGAGCGGTTTGCAAAGTATTGCAGCGGCACACCGGCGCGGGCAGCCAGCTCCCGGGCGGCTGCAACGCTCATGCCGTCGCTGGTGTACTTCTGACCTGCGTGGGTCTTGATGACCACGCCCTTGTTCATGTAGGTGCAGTTGTTCACATCGGTGTGCTCCGGGTGGTTGGGGTGCACGGCGTGGGCGTTGTCGGCGCTGACCATAAAGCTGGAAGCCACCGCGCGGTGGAAGACCTCGTCGCTGCCGCCAAGGCTCTGGGCAATGCGGTGCAGCACATCGTACAGGAAGGTGGAAGCTGCGCCCTGCTTGGTGCCGGAGCCGACTTCCTCGTTATCAAAGAAGGCTGCCACGCCGATGGAGCGGGCGTTCTTGGCGGTCAGCAGACCTTTCAGGATGCCGTAGACGCACTGCTGATCGTCCAGACGGCCGCAGGAGATGAACTCCTCGTTGCAGCCCCAGACGGTGGCCTTTTCCCGCACATAGAGGAACAAATCGCTGCCAAGGATCTGCTCCTCAGACACCTGCAGCTCCTCTGCGATCAGCTTTTTCAGCGCGCCCTCCTCGCAGGCACCGCCCAGCACGGGCAGCATATCCACCTGCTTGTTGAAGGAAGCCTTATCGTTGACCTCGCGGTTCATGTGGATGGCAACGCTGGGGATCATCAGCAGGTCGCGGTCCAGTGCCACCAGACGGGATACGATAGCGCCGTTCTCCTGCACCAATACACGACCCGCCACAGACAGCGGACGATCCATCCATGTGGCGCAGATCATGCCGCCGTAGCCCTCGGTGTTCAGCTTGGTGTAGTTCTGCCCCATGTGGATCTCGGCGTTCTCCTTGATGCGGAAGCAGGGAGAATCGGTGTGGGCAGCAGCAACATTGAAGCTGTAATTTTCCAGCTGGTCGCCCATGCGGAAAGCGATGATGCTGGAACCGTTGCGGCAGACAAAGTAGTCCTTGCCGGGTTCCAGCGCCCACTTGCGGCTTTCCAGCAGCTCGGCAAAGCCTGCCTTCAGCAGGATATCCCGCACAGCGGCGGTGGTGTGGTATGCGGTGGGGTTGCCGTCGATGAAGGACAGCATTTCACGGACTTCGGATGCGATCATAAAAATAAACCTCCTTGGGTGTATCTGAAAAGAGCCGGTCAGTGCTGACCGGCCCTTTTTAAGCATATTCAGGTTACTTTTTGGCAGCGGTCTGCTCGCGCTTTGCAAGAGCGGGCAGAATGAATCCCAGCACGGTCAGCACCACGGGGGTGATGACGTTCAGTGCAAAGGTGAAGGGGTCCTTATCATACATACCCAGCACGCAACACACGGCGGTAACGGCAAAGCACCAGCCGCCGAAGAACTTGGCCACGGCCTGATTTTTGACAAAGCGGTACTCGGCGGGGATGGTATCGTAGGCGTTGCGCAGGGCAATGTAGGCGGCAAACACCCACAGGTAGCGCATGGGCATACACACAGAGTTCAGCTTGGTCAGCTGGCGCAGAACGGCGGCAGCACCGGGCACGAAGGACTGTGCCAGAATGATGGAGCCGGACAGCACAGCCACCATCTTGATGCCGTTGCTGTGCACGCCGTGGGCGTTGACCTTGTGCAGAGCCTGCGGGATGAACTGCTTGGTGTGCTCGTTATCCAGCAGCATACGCAGCGGTGCGTCGATGCTCAAGATCAGCACGGCGAGCTGGCTGATGACGTTGCACAGCGCGTAGATGATCATGAACAGATCGCCCACACGGTAGTACTGACCCAGCTTCTGGAAAGCCCAGTAGGAACTGTTGGCGACATAGGCGTTGAAGCTCTCTGCGCTGGCGTTGATGACGGCGGGGTCGAACATACGGCTCATGGCCAGCGTGCCCAGAATGGCGCAGGTGACCACCATGACGGCCAGCGCGATCATGCCGCGGGGGAAGCCCTTGCTGGGGTTTTCGACCTTATTGACGTAGGGGGAGATCTTTTCGCAGCCGCCCACAGCGAACACCAGAATGGACAGAGACGTGAAGTAGGTGACGTTAAAGTTGGGGATCAGGCTGCTGAAGCTCAGGTTGGCGTGGACGTACTCTGCCGTGGGGTTGATGGCCGGGGCAGCGAACATCATCACGATGTACAGCAGGGACATGACGAAGGTGCAGGTGCCTGCGGCAGTCAGCAGCTTTTTCAGGGGGTTCAGACCCAGGCTTGCAATGTAGCAGCCCAGCAGCAGGATGCAGAAGGTAGCCAGCTGGATGTAGCGGGTGGGGAAGGAATCGTAGGTCTCCGCGTTGCGGAAAACTGCCCAGCTCAGCGCCTTCAAAAAGCCGCTGCCCTTGCTGGCGATGTAGGTGATGTGGCACGCCCAGTAGGTCCAGCCGGCGTAGTAAGCCAGCTTGGCGTTGGTGGTCTGGTGCAGCCATGAACTGACACCGCCGCCCTCGTTTTTAAAGGCGGAGCCCAGCTCGCCCACCATCAGCGCATAGGGGATAAAGTAAAGGGCAAACATGAAGATCCAGCTGAAGATGACCTGCGGACCATTAAAGTACACAAAGCCGTTGGTAATGTTGCCGAAGCCCCAGACCGTAGAAAAGGCCATGAAGGCAAGGGT
>OHBH01000084.1_pt1 | contig 15939 bp, 13 predicted proteins | sample 1577321 | NCBI WGS metagenome assembly OHBH01 (sample SAMEA3879546, study PRJEB24766) | human gut metagenome | biome: human-associated habitat; feature: feces | place: USA | collected 1985/1987
TACCCCCGCCGCTTTAGCTCCAGAAACACAATGTTCTCCATGGCCCCATCCAGCATCTTGCGGTTATAGCCCAGAAGGGCGTATTTCAGCGACACATCCGCAAGATAATACTTCTCCTGCGTTTTCAGGATGCTCTTGCCCTGCAGGTCGTAGCGCTCACAGGGATAGATGATGAACGCCTGCTCCAGCCAGCGCAGATAGTTGTAGATGCTCTCTACCGAGACCTTGCGGTGCTCGCTTTTCAGAAATGTAGAAATCGAATTGGCGGAAAAGGTCTTGCCCACATTTTCGATAATGAATTTCACCACACGATCAAAAATATCCTGCTTGTTGATACGGTGGCGCTTCAATATGTGATATTCGCTTTTTTGCTTTGCTCTACACGGAGAACCATACGCTCACCCCTCCAGCAGAGCGCGGCAGCCATTCCTCTGCAGCCGTCAGCGGACGAAGCGCAAGCGGGGTAAGTGGTTACATAAAAGAAGGCGAGGCGCGGCGAAAAGTGTATAAACAGGCGTATTTCTGGTTTACATAATTTATGGCGTGAGAGAGTCTGTAACCTGCTCCGCCGGAAACTGTCGGCCGGCGTGGTCGATGGTGCAGGGCGGGGGGAGGATGAGCTGGGAGATGGGGAGGACGGTGTAGCCGTCGTTGATGAGGCAGGTGAGGATAGCGGGCAGCGCCTCCGGTGTGTGGAGGGCGGCGTTGTGGAACAGCACGATGCTGCCGGCTGTACCTTGGAGGTCACCCGCCGGCAGATGGTGTCCGCGTCATAATCCTTCCAGTCGAGGGAACCCTATCGGCAAGGACTTGAAGCCGTTGCGGCGTAAGGGGTTTCACAACATGACCTCCTCCATAAAGATAACGAGGAGAATGCAGGGACTGAACCGCCAAGCAATTAAGAAATCTGGTGCCGGAACTGACGGAATAGTCTTTCAGAAATTGCCGCGAAAGCTCCCACACCGTACGCATAACGAAAGCTCTGAATCGACCTGCGGCGCAGCTCCAAAACGAAAACCATCTTGTCGGGGGGGCAAACCGCTGATCGCAGTGAGCGGCACTTTATGACAGCAGAAGCTCGATCAGTTCCTCATTCTTCAGCCCGCTGAAATAACGGCCCGCATCCTCCTGCGCCAGCGCATCGCGGAGGCTCTGCTCCTCCAGCCGCACGCCCACCAGCTTTTCTGCCAGCACCTCCGGCTCCACCACGCTGAAAAAGTCGCCGGTGAACGCGATATGCCGGATGACGCCGCGGTCGGTGGACAGATGCGCCTCCACACCGCCGCAGGCGGGGAAGCGCTTCTGTCTGATCATCTCGCATTCCCGGGACTGGCCATAGTTCCATTCCCATGTGGCGTACCGCTGCTCCCGCAGCCGAGCGATCTGCGATTTGTCCTCCTCAGTAAAGACATACTCCTCGCCGGGCTGCTGCGCCAGAATGCTGTCCAGCAGCACGCGGCGGAATTCCTCCAGCTCCACGGGATGGGGCATATGCTGCCGCACGGTGGTGACGCGGCTTCGGACGGAGACCACGCCCTTGGCGGAGATCTTTTCCTGGTCCACATGAAGGGCCTGCGCCACCCGGTCCAGATCGGAGTCGAACATGATGGTACCGTGGTGCATGACCCGTCCCTCCTTCAGATACTGGGAGTTGCCGGAGAATTTCTGCCCGTTGATGGTCATGTCGTTCCGCCCGTTGACCTCAGCCTGAACACCCAGAGCCGCCAGCGCAGCCACCACCGGCTGACAGAACAGCTTGAAGTTGATGGACTCCATACTGCCGGCATCGGCGATAAACGTGAAGTTCAGGTTTCCCATGTCGTGGTACACCGCACCGCCGCCGGACAGCCGTCGTACCACTCGCACACCGTTTTCGCGGACGAATTGCTGGTCGATCTCGGCGGCGGCGTTTTGGTGCTTGCCGATAATGATGGCGTTGTCATTTTGCCACAGCATGAAATAGGTGCGGTCCCGAGGGAGCGCGTCAAACACATACTGCTCCGCCGCCAGATTCCACGCAGGATCGGTGGTGTAGAGGTTCAGATAAGAGAGTCTCGGCTGTGTCATGGCAATAGGCTCCTTTGTTCTATGATGTGTGTTTCAGGATCGATGTATCGCTCAGCTGTTTTTCGGCAGCGTCGATCGGTATTCGCTGGGGGTCACGCCGGTTTTGGCCTTAAATACCCGCATGAAGTTCTGGATGGTCAGGAAACCGACATCCTGACCGATGTCGCGTACCAGCCTGCTGTCATCCGCCAGCAGCAGCTTTGCTTTTTCGATGCGAAGGTCGCTGAGATACTGCGTGAATCTCTTTCCATCGATCTCACTGAAAATACGGCTGAGATACGACGGACTGATGCCCAACTGGGCGGCAACGCCGTCAAGGGACAGGCTGCTGTCCATGTAGTGCTCCCCCACGTATTTCTTGGCGGCCAACAGGTATCTGCGCTGACGATTGTCCAGATTGGTAAAGATCTCCTGTACCGCCGCGCGCAGATAGGCACATAGCTGCTCGTAGTACGCATCTGTGAGCGGATCGCCCTCCGGCGCAAAGGCGCCCAGCTTTCCGCGATAGGTGCGATTCAGCTCCTGCAGCTCGCTGGCCAGCATCTGACAGCAGTCCAGCGTGTCCTGATCGGGCAGCTCCGCCTGCCGGATGGTAGACATCAGGTGACGCAGCGTGGTGGACGCCGCCTCCTCCGAGTGCTCCGTTATGGCGCCAACCGTACTGCGGATGCGCTTTTCAATATCCGCGCGGGAGACCTGCCGGGCAGCGCTGGTCTGTGAATCGGACAGGAGCGCCTGGTACACGCTGTGGATCTGCAGCAGATCGGAGAACCGCGGGCTGCAGACGACCACGCTGTTGGGGAGACTGCGCGTAAAAATATGGATGGCGCGCGTCAAATCCTCTGCCTCACCGTCAGCAATCGCCTGTTTGTCCTGTAAACAGGCAATGGTCAGGATGCTGTATCGATAGGAAAAGGAATACAGCCTCCAGCGGGGAAAGTGAATATTTTGCAGGTTTTTGATGGTATGCTCAATGGCTGCCGGATTCAGCACGCCTGTGACGCGGTTGGACGTGACGAACAGCAGAAATGTCCCTTCGCACGGCAGCGTATCGGGAAGGCTTGCGAGTGTCTGGCGGACAGAATCTGCGTCCAGCTCCGCACCGTCCACCAGCTCGCACAGCAGCTGACGCAGCACATACGGGGAAATGATCTGTATGATCTTGCGGAACTGCACCGTGTCGCGGCTAAGGGCGAGAACACTGCGGTTGAGCAGGTCCCAGTCGCTGACAGACTCGTTTTTCGGCAGGGCTTCATCGCTGCTGCGCAGTGTTTGCAGCGTTTTCCGCAGAGGACGGTAGAACAGCCATGCCACCAGCAGGGCCGCCAGCACCAGCACAGCCAACAGGATCACCATCACGAGCAGCAGATGATTCGATGCCAGATATTCGCCAAGATGGAGCGTCACCGTGGTATAGCTGTGGCAGAAGGTAAGTCCTGTGGCGGCAGACATCCCCACCAGCGTGTTGCGGCTGCCGGCCTTCAGCGGTGTATCCAGATTGCTGTACAACAGGGAACCGTCCGGCGCATAGACAGCCAGCGGCTCCACTCTGCTGCACAACGAGGAAAAAAGCGCTTCGGCATCCAGATAAAGCAGCAGCTCACCCAGATATCCATAGGAGCAGGGAATAAACGGATACCGCAGGCACAGTGTGCCGGATGCCGTGCGGACCAGCGTGGCGCTGGAGGCGCCGGCAGGCCCCAGGGCCTGCGCGGAAAAGTCTTCTGCCGTGGGAAGCTCTGCCAGCAGGCCTACGTCACCGCCGGAGGAATAGGCGGAGCCATCACGGTTGCACAGCAGAATAACGTCGGTGACGTAGCGTGTGTCAGCTGCGAAAGACTTCAGCTCGGTGACGATCCGGAAGTTCCGGGGCCGATCCTGCGTGTCTGGAAACAGTGCTGCGTACAGAACCTCATCATTCCACGTCAGCTGTTTCGCCGCATCGCAGAGCCTGCCGAAATTTTCATCGGACAGCTTTGCCGCCAAGGTGAGAAATGCCTCGCCGCTCTCGCGTGCACTGCCAAGCAGCCTCTGGTAGGCATTATGGTAAAGCCAGATCTGAAAGAGCAGCATAACGGCCAGCAGCAGGGACAGTATGGTAAAGAAGGTGCTGCGCAGAACGCTTCCCGACCGGAAGAATTCATGCCTCAGCGCATCGCTCAGTTCTTTCCGCGCCACTTAAGATCACCTCCGCCACTTGCAGCAGATGCCTTGACAAAGAACGTAATATGGTAATCGATGGTAAATGAATCATATCAAAAAATGTGCATTTCCGCAAGGAGCAAACCGCACCTGCTTTCGCAAAATAGGATGTCCTATCTAAAGTGCACATTTTCCCTGCATGCCCCGTCTTTTTGCACTTTTTAAGCAGTTTACAAAAAAAGACCGGCTTTGCTCCTGCGTTGGATCGGCGAATTGCACAGTTTTTTGCACGGATGTTCGGCGATTCGGCACTAAACGATTTTTTTCAGCATGAACAAAACTTGCGAAGCCGTTAAAACTTTGCCAAGACGCGGCGGTATCACGATCTGGGAAAGAATTGTTTATTGAAAACGATCAGCGTATGAGATACATATGCAAAGTACAGAGGGTCGGGCATGCCGGACGCAGGTCCATCCCTCTGCGCAGACGATACGTCAAAGAGAAATTGAGAAATGACTATGAGAGAGGTGGTCCATGGAATGAAGAAGAATCCCTACAAACGGGCGGCGAGAGGTCTGGCCGTGGCGGAGAAGTGGATCATCGTTGTTGCGCTTGCCGTCGGCGTGGCGCTAACAGCGGTGAACGTTGTCTGCCGCTATATCTTTAAGGCGGATGTGAACTTCTCGTGGTCCGAGGAAATCGTGGTAGCGCTGCTGGTGCTGGCCTACATGGTCGGTGCCGCACTGTGCGCCGGTGAAGAGGGCGGCCTCATCAATATGACGATCTTCACCGGCAAGATGAGCCGCCGTGCACAGCTGATCATTGAGATCATCACCAACATCTGCCTGATCGTCTTCGGTGTGATCATTTTCATCAGCGGTTGGGATCGCTGCGCGGTAAAGATCGCCAGCGGACAGGTCACCACGGCGCTGGCTGTGCCTGACTGGATCTACAACGCATTTATCCCGCTGGGCGCGTTCCTGATGGTGATCCACACGGTGGAACGCATCCTGGACGGGATCGCTGAGCTGAAAGAGTTGAAGAGCGCAGACATGACGAAGGGAGGCGATGCTGCATGACGTATGCCATTATGCTGGGTGTTTTTGTGATCCTGCTGTTTCTGGGCGCACCGATCGCGCTGTCTCTGGGTATGTCCTCGCTGTTGGCCATCCTGTATAATGGGACGGGCATCAATGTTATCGCCGGCCAGATCTATGGCGGCATCGGCAAGTATCTTCTGCTGGCCGTTCCCTTCTTCGTCCTGTCCGGCAACATCATGGCGAAGGCCGGGATCTCCGACAGACTGATCGCCTTCATTGACGCGCTGCTGGGGCACCTGCGCGGCGGCATCGCAATGGTCTGCGTTGTGGTGGCCTGCTTCTTCGGCGCCATCTCCGGCTCCGGCGCGGCCACCGTGGCAGCTCTGGGCGTTATCCTGATCCCCGCCATGATCGAGCGTGAGAAATTCTCCGACCCCTTCGCACATGGCGTGGTGGCTGCCGCTTCCTCTATTGCGGTCATTATCCCGCCCAGTATTTCGTTTGTGATCTATGCGTCCCTCACCGGCGTTTCTGTGGGCGACATCTTTGTGGCCGGTATTCTCCCCGGCGTCATTATGGGCGTTGCCATGATTATCGTGGTGCAGATCTATGCCCACAAGCACCACCTGAAGCCCGCCCACCCCTGGAAGGGCTGGCGCGAGGTGTGGCGCACCTTCAAGAGCGCCTTCTGGGGGCTGCTGATGCCCGTCATCATTCTGGGCGGCATCTATGGCGGCGTTTTCTCCGCTACGGAGGCGGCGGCCGTGGCTGCGGTGTACGGCCTGTTCGTCGGTACCGTCATCTATAAGAAGCTGAAGTGGAAGGATATCGTGGAGCTTCTTTATGATACGGCCAAGAGCACCGGCGGATTGATGCTCATCATCGGCGGCGCAACGATCTTCTCCTACGCCTGCACGCGCTATGGCATTTCCACCAGCGTCCAGGCTCTGCTGGAGAACTGCGGCAAGGGCGGCTTCCTGGTCATCATCAACATCGTGCTGCTGATCGCCGGCTGCTTTATGGATGCGAACTCCAATATGTACATTTTCGTTCCCATCATGTATCCTGTCGCGCGGGAGTTCGGCATTGACCCCATTCAATTCGGCATGATCTGCACGGTCAACCTGGCCATCGGCCAGTTCACGCCGCCGGTCGGCACGAACCTGTTTGTCGCCTCCAGTCTGCGTATCCCCGGTCACCGTGTCGGTGTGGAGGGCGTGGCCAAGGCGTGCCTGCCCATGATCGCGGCGGCTGTGCTGGTGTTGCTGCTGGTCACCTATGTCCCGCAAGTTACCACGTGCCTGATCGGCGCTTGACTTTCTCTCCCCCCTTGCCGCCTGCCTGTACGCAGGCAGGCGGCCCCCGCCCAAGCATGCACCATATCAAAATGATTTATTTTAGGAGGAACTACTTATGAAAGCAAAAAGATTTCTGGCCCTCATTTTGGCGCTTGTCATGGCGCTGAGCCTCGTTGCCTGCGGTGATAGCGGCAAAACCCCTGCTGCGGACGGCGACAGCAACGGCGGCGATTCCAGCTTCCCCAAGATGACATGGACCGCCGCTACCTCCGGCGCCGAGGGCTCCAACTTTGACGTCGGTCTGGAGAAGTTCAGCGAGCTGCTGCAGGAGAAGACCAACGGCGCTGTGAAGCTGGACATCTACTGCTCCGACCAGCTGACCAACGGCAGTACGGCGGACTCTGTGCAGGCCTGTATGGACGGCACCATCGATGTGACGTTCCAGGCCGATGGCATTTGGGGCAACTTTGACACCGTGTTCAACATCCCCAACCTGCCCTTCCTCTTTGACAGCTATGACGATGTGGACAGCAAGCTCATCAATGGCGAGGGCGGCAAGTACCTGATGAAGGCTATGGAGGATAAGTACAACGTCAAGTGCCTGGGCATTGGCGAAAACGGCTTCCGCTACCTCACCAATCGCAAGCACCCTGTCAAGACTCCTGACGATCTGCACGATCTGAAGCTGCGTATCGGCGGCGCTCCCATCCTGATCGCCACCTATGAGAGCTGGGGCGTGGACTACACCACTGCCGGCTGGGCTGAGGTCTACACCGGCCTGCAGACCAAGCTGTATGACGGGCAGGAGAACCCCATCGCCGTTGCCGACGCCAGCTCCATTCAGGAGGTGCAGAACTATGTGACCGCGTGGACGGCCAACTACGGCATCATGTTCATGGTCATCAACGGCGACCTGTACAACAGCCTTTCCGATGAGCTGAAGGCCATTGTGGACGAGTGTGCCAAGGAGGCCTGCGCCTATCAGGTGCAGTATACCCGCGACGAGTGCGAGGCGGCGCTGCAGAGATGGGTCGATGACTACGGCATCGAGGTCTACGAGATGACGCCGGAGAACGCGGAGCTATTCCGCAGCAAGGCTCTCAAGGTGTATGACAAGTACACGGATTACCAGCAGCTCATTGATATGCTGAAGTAAGCAAGGTGCGGTTTGCCTGTGTGGAAAAGGAACCTGCATTTGTGGGAGGAATGATCATGAACATTGGATTTATCGGCCTTGGAAACATGGGACTTCCCATGGCGCGGCGGCTGCTGGAGAAAAGCGGCTGCCCCGTGTACGGCTTTGACATTGTGCCTGCCGCACTGGAAAAGCTGGCGGCGGCCGGCGGAACGCCTGAGCCGGACAGCGCAGCGCTGCTGGAAAAAAGCGATGTGATTTTTCTCAGCCTGCCCAGCAATGAGCTGGTACAGGCAAATCTGGAGGCAGCCGTTCAGCATTGCCGGAGCGGCGCCGTGGTCGTGGACACCAGCTCCTCAGTGCCCGCGGTCATACAACGCTGCGCTGCGCCGGCCGCTGCGCGGGGCGTCGAGCTGATCGACTGCCCCGTCAGCGGCGGCGTAGACGGCGCCGAGAAGGGCACGCTGAGCGCCATGTGCGGCGGCAGCGAGGCGGCTGTGACACGGATTATGCCGCTGCTGACCTGCTTTGCCGCCCATGTGACGTACATGGGGCCTTTGGGCAGCGGCTATGCTGCCAAGCTGATCAACAACCTGATCGTTGGCGGTGAGATCACACTGATCGCCGAAGCGTTCGGCCTTGCGCGCCGGGCCGGCGTAGACCTGACACGGCTCATGGAGGCGCTGTCCGGCGGCGCAGCCGCCAGTCCCGTTCTGACGATGAAGGGTAGCAAGATGATCAGCGGAGATTACACAGCATCCTCCCGCGTGCTGATCCACCTGAAGGACCAGCACAACGCACAGGAGATGGCACGCGCTCTGGGAGCCGATATCCCCGCCTGCGATTTGTCCACTTTGCTGCTGGAGAAGCTGGCGGATATGGGTCGCGGCAACGAGGATGTAGCGGCGGTCATCGACCTGTTCCAATCAAAAGTAGATCTTAGGAGGTTATGGAATGGCAACCTATGAAAAGGAATTTCTTCTGAAGGTCCTGGAAAACCTTTGGAAGGTCCGCAAATTTGAGCAGCGCGCCATGGAGGGCGGCCTCAAGGGTGAGATCAAGGGAAACATCCACGTCTGCCTGGGTGAGGAGGGCGCCGTTGTGGGCGCCAATATGGCGCTGGAATCCACGGATTATATCACGGCCAGCCACCGCGGCCACGGCCACTGCGTCATGAAGAGCGATGATGTGGAGCATACGCTGGCGGAGCTTTACGGTAAGGAAAGCGGTTTCTGCCATGGCCGCGGCGGTTCCATGCACGTCACAAAGGTGGAAAGCGGTCTGCTGGGCGCCAACGGCATCGTCGGCGGCGGCATTCCTCTGGCCACAGGCTCGGCGTTGGCATCCAAAATCAATCGGGACGGCGCGGTATCCGTGGCATTCTTCGGCGACGGCGCCACCAATCAGGGCTGCTTCCACGAGTGCATCAACATGGCGGCCGTCTGGAAGCTGCCCATTGTTTATTTCATTGAAAACAACCAGTACGCCGTGTCGACCAACATCCACACCACCTGCGCCACCTCCACGCTGGCCCAGCGCGCTCAGGGCTACGGCATCGAAGGCGATGTGGTGGACGGCACAGATGTGCTGGCCGTCTATGAGGCGATGCAGAAGGCTGTGGCCCATGCCCGCAGCGGCAAGGGGCCGGTGCTGCTGGAGTGCGATGTCTATCGCTACACCGGCCATTATGTGGGAGACCCGGGCAAGTATATGTCCGAGACGTATAACGCGGCGGCTCATGAAAACGATGTGATCAACAAATTCAAGGCATACCTGCTGGCGGAGGGCGCTGCCACACAGGCGGAGATGGATGCCGTGGAGGCGGCGGTGGAGGCGCGTATGGAAAAAGCGTATCAGTTTGCGCTGGAGTCCCCGTTGCCCGATCCTGCCGATGTGCTGAAATACAACTATGCCTGTGACAACGAAAGGAGTGTTGTTCGATGAGCCGTAAGACTACTATGATCGCTGCCATCCGCGAGGCGATCGACGAGGAAATGCTCCGTGATGAAAACGTGATCGTTCTGGGCGAGGATATCGGGGAGCTGGGCGGTCCCTTCGGCTCGTGTATCGGCCTGCTGGACAAGTACGGTCCCGACCGCATTATCGCCACCCCTATCAGCGAATGGGGCTTCACCGGCATCGGCGTGGGCGCGGCCATGCGCGGCAAGCGCCCCATCGTCGAGCTGATGTACAATGACTTTATCTCCGTCTGTCTGGACCCCGTGATGAATCAGGCGGCAAAGCTGCACTATATGACCGGCGGACAGGTCAAGATCCCCATGGTGATCCGCGCGCCCATGGGCACCGGACGCCGCGGCGCGGCGCAACATTCCCAGAACATGGAAGCGCTGTTTGCCCATATTCCCGGCCTGAAGCTGGTGTGCCCCTCTACGCCGGCTGACGCCAAGGGCCTGCTCATGACCGCTATCCGCGATGACGACCCTGTGGTGTTTCTGGAGCACAAACTTCTCTACCCGCAGAAGGTAGAAATGCCGGACGATGTTGCGCCGATCCCGCTGGGCAGCGCCAATATCCGCCGTGAAGGCACTGATCTGACCATCCTTACGTGGGCCCGCCAGGTCAACTTCTCCCTGGAGGCCGCGGAAAAGCTGGCTGCAGACGGTGTGAGCGCGGAGGTCGTTGACCTTCGGAGTCTCGTCCCGCTGGACTGGGATACTATCCGCGACTCCGTCAGCAAGACCCACCGTGTACTGATCGCCGAGGAGGATGTCAAGCGCTGCGGCTTCGGCGCTGAGCTGTCCGCGCAGATCATGGAGGAGCTGTTCGATCAGCTGGACGCACCGGTGCGCCGCGTGGCGGCACTGAACTCCTCTGTGCCCTTCTGCGCCGAGCTGGAGGACGAGATCTATCCCAATCCCGAGCGCATCGCCGCCGAGGCAGCCGCTCTGCTAAAAGAATAAGGAGGCACATATGGCAACTGAGATCAGAATGCCGCAGTTCGGCGTTTCCATGGAGACTGGTACGGTCGCTCAGTGGCTCAAGGCCGAGGGAGATACCGTCAAGGTCGGCGATGTGCTGGCCAGCATCGAGACAGAAAAGCTGACCAACGACGTGGTCAGCGAGGTGGACGGCGTACTGCTGAAGATCGTTGCACAGGAGGGTGAGGATATCCCCGTGCAGGGACTGATGGCATATGTCGGTCAGCCCGGCGAGGCCCTTCCCGATGCCGGCGGCACGGCGGCACCCGCTGCCGCGGAAAGTGCGCCTGTCACTGTGGAGAGCGTACCCGCCGCCGGCCAGGTGTCCGGCGGCCGTGTCAAGGCATCCCCGCTGGCCCGCAAGATCGCCGCCAAGCTGGGCGTTGACCTGTCGCAGGTAATACCTGGCGGTACCAGCGGACGTATCCGTGCGGATGACGTCCGCGCCTACGCCGCGCAGGTCCCGACAGCGCCCGCCGCCCCCGCTCCCGCCCCCGCCGCTGCTGCACCGGCTCCTACCGCTGCTGCGGCGGAGCAGATGGACGGCGACACAGTGGAGAAGCTCTCCGGTATGCGGAAGGTCGTGGCCCAGCGTATGCAGCAGTCCCACACGGAGATCCCGCCCGTAACGCAGGTCACCAAGGTGGACGTGACGGCGCTGATGCAGTTCCGCAGAGAACTGCTGGAAAAGACGGGAAAGAAGTACTCTGTCAATGACCTGATCCTCAAGGCAACGGCAAAGTGTCTGGCAGCGCATCCTGAGATGCTGGTCAGCTTTGACGGCAGCCAGATCATTCACCGCGCTCACGTCAATCTGGGCATGGCTGTTGCGCTGGACACGGGACTGATCGTTCCTGTGATCCGTGATGCCGACAAGCTGAGTCTGGATGCATTGGCGGCCTGTGCCAAGGATCTGGCGGCCCGTGCCAAGGACGGCGGCCTTACGCCTGATGATTACAAGGGCTCCACCTTCACGGTATCCAATCTGGGGATGTTCGGCATCGAGATGTTCACGCCCATCGTCAACCAGCCGGATGCCGCTATCCTCGGCGTCACGGCGGTAGAGGATGAGCTGGTCATGGAGGCGGATGGGACCATTTCAAAGCATCAGGTCATGCGTCTTTGCTGCACCTTCGATCATCGTGCCATGGACGGCGCTGTGGAGGCGCGCTTCGGTATGGCGCTGCGCGACCTGCTGCAATCGCCCGTAGAGATCCTGCTTTGATGCGAGGTGCGGTATGAAGAAGATCATTGTTATCGGCGGCGGCCCCGGCGGATATGTGGCGGCCATCCGTGCCGCACAGCTGGGCGCGGACGTGACCATTATTGAAAAGCAATATCTGGGCGGCACCTGCCTGAACGTGGGCTGCATCCCCACCAAGTGCCTGCTGCACTCCGCCGAGCTGGTGGAGCAGATCAGGACGCAGGGCAAGGACATCGGCGTAGAGGTCGAGGGCGTGAAGGTCAACTTCCCCCAGGTCATCGCCCACAAGAACGCCATCAGCAAGCAGCTGACCAGCGGCGTAGCCGGTCTGCTGAAGCTGAACAAGGTCAAGAAGGTGGACGGCACCGCCAGATTCACCGGCGAAAAGCAGCTTGAGGTCACCAAGCCCGACGGCAGCAAGGAGAGCATGACCGCAGATGCCATCATCGTGGCCACCGGCTCTGTCAATGCCCAGCCGCCTATCCCCGGTCTGAAGGAGAACCCCAACTGCATCGACTCCACCGGCGCTCTGTCCCTGGAAAAGCTGCCTGCGACCATGGTGGTCATCGGCGGCGGCGTCATCGGGCTGGAGCTGGCCTGCGCCTATGCAGCCTTCGGCACGAAGATCACCGTGGTGGAGGCCATGGATCACATGCTGCCTATGCTGGACGGCGATCTGACCAAGATCGGCGTGGCGCACATGAAGAAGATGGGCATGGAGTTCCATCTGGAGTGCCCCGTGCAGTCCGTGGAAGACAGCCCCGTGGGCGCAAAGGTTGTCTGCAAGGATAAGTCCGGCAACACCGTCAGCTTCGAGGCGGAGAAGGTACTGGTGGCCATCGGCCGCAGGGCCAACACCGCCGCGCTGGATCTGGCCGCCGGCAATATCCACAACGATAAGGGTCGTATTCTGGTCAACGACAAGATGGAGACCAGCGTCCCCGGCGTATACGCCATCGGCGACTGCGTGTTTGGCCATGCACAGCTGGCGCATACCGCCTCCGCCATGGGCGAGGTGGCGGCAGAAAATATCTGCGGCCATGAGGCGCACTATTGCGAAAAGACCAACCCCACTTGCGTGTATATGGAGCCGGAAGCCGCCTCTGTGGGCCTGACCGAGGAGCAGTGTAAGGCGCAGGGCATTGCCTACAAGGTGGGCAAATTCCCTATGAGCGCCAACGGCAAGGCACTGATCCTCAACGGCGGCGAGGGCCTTGTCAAGATCATCGCCGGTGCGGAGTATGGCGAGATCCTGGGCATGCATATCATCGGGCCCCGCGCGACCGACCTTATCGCTGAGGGTGCGCTGGCCATCGGTGGTGAGATGACGTTGGATGAGCTCATCGACACCATCCACTCTCACCCCACTGTCACGGAGACCATGCGCGAAGCCGCGCTGAACGCGGAAAAGCGTGCCATCCATACAAAGAACTGACGGCGCGCAGAATGGCGATCCGTGTTACGCTGAGCGCAAATGCAGGCGTTTCCGTGGAGCTGGGCGGCGTCCGCATCTGGATAGACGCGCTCCACGATACGCGTGTGCCGGGGTTTTCCACGCTGGACAGTCATCTGCTCCAGCGGCTGTGGTCCGAAGCCGCCTTTCAGTCGCCGGATGCCATTGTGTATACGCACTGTCATCCAGATCACTATGTGGCGCATTTGACGGCGGAGGCCTGCCGCCGCTGGCCGAAGGCACGGTTGTTTCTGCCGCAGAAGGACTTTCCGGAGCAGGAGCTTCTGTCGGGGAGGGAGGCCGCCGCATCCATCGAAGGGGTGGCGCTGCACTTTTACCGGCTGACCCATGACGGCATGGCTTTCGCCGGTGTGCCGCATTACGGACTCACCATCACCTGCGGAAGGGACAGCATACTGCTTCCCGGTGACTGCGCCGTGGCCTCTCCGGAGCTGCTTCCCGTGGTGAACGGGCGGCATCTGCGCCTTGCGCTGCTGAACTTCCCTTGGGCCACGCTGCAGCGCGGACGGGATTTTCTGCGGGAGCAGCTGCACGCTGACCAGATCGCGCTGTATCACCTCCCCTTTGAGGAGGATGATACCGAGGGCTTTCGCGCGGCGGCAGATCGTGCCGCACAAAGCCTATCCGGCGTCGGAGCCGTCCATGTGCTCGATAATCGCTTTCAGACCCTGTTTATCCCGGATGAAACGCAGCCCGCCCCGCATAGCTGATAAAAAGCAAAAGATGTCCTGTTTTCGCTGGAAAACAGGACGTCTTTTCTATAAAACAGTGTAGACGTGGAAATCGTCAGCAGTATGCTGGGGTACACTCACCCCTCCAGCAGAGCGCGGCAGCCCTCCGGGAGCAGATAGTCGATCTCTATACGGTTCCCCTCGTAGACGCGAATTTCCCGGATGGCGGCGGCGACTGTGGGGCGATCCAGCTCCGCCAGCTGCCCCGACGCCAGCAATTCCTTTACCCAGGGCAAGGACAGCGGCTCATCCTGTACCGAGTCGCGCAGCTTGTCCAGTTGGGCCTGCAGCGCCTGCTCCTGTGCGTCATAATCAGCGCGGTAGCGGAGGAAGTCCTCCTTGGAGATAAGCGCGTCCTGATAGTCCTCGTAGGCGCTCTGGCGGCGGCGCTGGATGCGCTGCAGGGCAGCTTCCAGCTTTTGCGGCTGATCGGTGCCGGAGCGCGGACGCTTTGCCGCGCCCTGCTGTGCCAGCTGGTGGAGGTTTTCTATGCCGGAAATGAGCCGGTTCAAATCATCCAGTATTACCTTCGTCAACACATCATGGGCGATATAGTGCTTGCTGCACACGGATGCGCCGTAGCGCTTATACGAGCCGCAGGTGTAGAACGTCTTACCGCCCCAGGTGGTCTTGACCATGGCTCGTCCACAATCGCCACACTTGAGAAAACCCGCAAAGGGGCTGACATTCTGCTGAAAATCCGGTGTGCGGGCGTTGGTGTTCAACAGGGCTTGCACCCGCTGCCACTGGCCCTTTTCGATGATGGGCTGGTGGGTGCCGGATACCACCGTCCATTGAGAGCGATCCTTCCGCCTTGCCTTTCCGTGCATCTGAAGGCGGTCGTCCCGTCCCTGCTCCATATTCCCGATGTACATCTCATTTTGCAGGATACGGTGGATGGTAGCGTATGTCCAGTAGGTGGTGGTTTCCAGCCGGTGGTTGTTGCGGTATTTTTCGCCGGTGAGCCGTTTGTACTCACTGGGGCAGGAAATGCCTTCTTCGTTCAGCTGCTTGGCAATACGGATCTTTCCCATTCCGTTTTCGAACAGGGTAAAGATGCGCCGCACCACCTCCGCCGCAGGCGGGTCGATGACCAGACGGTTATGATTCTGCGGGTCCTTACAGTACCCGTAGCTGGCGAAGGCCCCGATGAACTCGCCCCGCTGCTGCTTGGCGTGGAGGGAGCTTTTGACCTTTTGGGAGATGTCGCGTGCATACTGGGTGTTAAACAGATTCTTCAGCGGCATCATCATGTCGTAGGCGCCGCGGTCGCTGTCGATATTGTCCGTGACAGCGATGAACCGCGCACCGTGCTCCGGCAGCCAACGCTCCAGATAGCGGCCTGTTTCGATGTAATCACGGCCGAAACGGGACAGGTCCTTTACCAGTACGCAGCGGATGCGCCCGTTCCCTATGTCCCGCAGCATCCGTTGAAAGGCGGGGCGCTGGAAATTCGTGCCGGTATAGCCGTCGTCGGCATAGCATTCCGCCATTACCAACTCAGGATGATTTTCGATATACGCCTCCAGCAGCTTCCGCTGGTTTCCGATGGAATCACTCTCCATGCGGTCTCCGTCCTCCCGGGACAGGCGGCAGTACAGCGCAGTGGGCAGTAATCGCTTCTCCATAAGTCCCCTCCTTTCCGTAGACTGCCCGCAGCCATTAAGCCGCCTGTGTGTGGGCGCTGACCAATTCCACCACCAGCGCCTCTGCCGTCTGTTGACCAAGGAAATTGCGAGTGACGGTGATCGCCGGAGTGGGTGTTTGCTGAACGGTTGGCATAAACAGACCTCCTGTTTGAGAATAGTCCATCGTATGCGCGCTACGGAAACCGTATGTTTATCGGTCAGACATAAATATGCTGCTATGAATCTCAAAAAACTGGCCCTCCGGAAGTGGAGCCGCTCTG
>OHBH01000087.1_pt1 | contig 15852 bp, 11 predicted proteins | sample 1577321 | NCBI WGS metagenome assembly OHBH01 (sample SAMEA3879546, study PRJEB24766) | human gut metagenome | biome: human-associated habitat; feature: feces | place: USA | collected 1985/1987
AGTTCTTTGACAGGCTGAGGGACGCAGCTTACTGCGTCCCGGTTTCCTCTGTCAGATTATGGAGCCATTTGCCGGAGCGGCATCGCAACAGCCCGACGATCAGGCGCACCACCTGCTCCGTCTGCACCAGCAGGAACAGCACGGGCAGAGAGTTTACCCGCAGCACCAGCAGGCCGATGTAGGCGGCAGGAATGCCCACCAGCCAGACAAGGCCGCTGTCCATAAGGAGCAGAAACCTCGTGTCGCCGCCGGCGCGGATAGCGGACAGCAGCACAGCGTTGAACATCCGCGTAGCGATATGGATGTTGAAGAGCCTGACCATCAGGACGGCCAGATTTACAGAGCTGTCCGGCAGTGCAAAGATGCTGACGACCGGGCGTGCGATGAGGATCATCACGGCAGAAACTGCGATGGACAGGCCGATGGCCAGCGGAAACAGACCGCGGATGACGGAGCGGGCCTTTTCCGTCTCACCGCGCCCCAGATGCTCTCCCAGCAGGATGCCGCTGGCGCTGCCCATGCCGTCGGCAATGGTGTGGGGCACCATGCCGATCTTATAGGCCACCTGATATGCCTCCAGCATAGCGGTACCCAGCATACCGAAGGCCTTGAGATACATGGCGTCTCCCAGACCGAATATCAGCTCGTTCCCGGCCATGGGAACCATCCGCCGGAACACAGGGCGCAGGAAGGCAGACGGCCAGTGAAACAGCTCCTGCATCGGGCCGAGGAAGGGCTGCCGCGTGGCGAAGGCGTAGGTCACATGTCCCATCAGGCCGCAGAAGGTGGCGATGACGGTGGCGACGGCCGCACCCCGCACCCCCAGAGCAGGAAGCCCCAGCTTTCCGAAAATCAGCAGGTAATTCAGCAGGGCGTTGAGACAGTTGGTACCCAGGCCAAGGAGCATGGGGACCTTTGTGGTCTGCACGCTTCGGTACATGAAGGTGTAACCGTTGATCAGTGCGGTGAAAAAATAGGAAAAGGCGCTGATGGCGATATACTGCTGCGCCAGTTCGATCAGATGTGCATCAGAAGGTTGTCGATCTGTGTGGCGACGGTCACGGCGCCCACACCGCCCACGTGGCTGACCATCATGGTGTCCAGGAAGGAGGCACCGTGGTTCAGCGCCTGCTGCAGGCAGATGGGCAGCGCCAGATGCAGCGCTTTTCTGTAAAAGGCCGGTGAGGAAAAGTGCATACCGTTGATCCTGTTTTTCATAGCGTCATCCTTTGTGCGCACGGTGAGTCCGTCAGACAACGGCGCCGCCGTGACAGTCGATCCCCACAATCGCGTAGAAGTCTTTCACATAGAGGCGGCAGACGGCCTCTGTACCCAGATCCTCATAGCAGACAGGTTCTTTTTTGTAAATGGCGTCAGCCGTCAGCGCCGCCGTGCCGCCGATGGTCAGCAGATACACCGCGTGGTGCTTTATCATGGCATCCACGACCTCGGGAGAGCGGCGGCCCTTGCCGATCATGCATCGCAGCCCATGCTCCAGCAGTGCTGGGGTGTAGGGGTCCATGCGGTAGCTGCTGGTGGGCCCGGCGGGGCCGATGACCTGACCGGGACGGGCCGGCGCAGGTCCTACATAATAGAGCGTCTCGCCCGTCAGTGGGAAGGGTGTGGGCTCTCCGGCGGCCAGACAGGCGGCCAGCCGCTTATGGGCGGCGTCGCGGCCGGTATAGAGCCAGCCGGTGAGCAGCACTTCGTCTCCGGCGCGGAGCGACTCAACGGCGGACGGTGTCAGGGGGAGTGTCAAATGCTTCATCGCGTGTCCCTCCGTCAAAGCGTCACGGTACCGTGGCGGTAAGCGTGACAGCAGATGTTCACAGCCACCGGCAGTCCGGCGATATGTGTGGGAAATGTCTCGATGTGGACAGCCAGCGCGGAGGTATGTCCGCCCAGCCCCGCAGGGCCGATGTCCATCTCGTTGATGGCACGCAGCAGCTCCTGCTCCATGTCCCGGTACGCCGGCTGGGGATGGCTGCTGCCCAACTCCCGCATCAGAGCGAATTTGGATAGCTGCGCACATTTTTCAAAGGTGCCGCCGATGCCCACACTCACCACGATGGGAGGACATGGGTTGGGGCCTGCGTGATGCACGGTGTCCAGCACAAAGGCCTTGACACCCTCGGCGCCGTCAGCGGGCTTGAGCATCCTGACGGCGCTCATATTCTCACTGCCGAAGCCCTTGGGCGCAAAGGTCAGAGTCAGGCGGTCACCCTCCGTCAGCTCGTAGTAGATAACGGCAGGGGTGTTGTCGCCGGTGTTGTCCCGGTGGAACACCGGGTCGGCCACAACGGATTTGCGCAGATAGCCCTCCCGGTAGCCCTGCCGCACGCCCTCCTGAATGGCGGCCTCCAGCGAGCCGCCGGTGATGTGCAGCTCCTGTCCGAGCTGTACGCGGAACACAGCCATGCCGGTATCCTGACACATGGGCGCGCACCGCTCTGCCGCAAGCCGGTCATTCTCGATGATCCGACCCAGGATGCTGGCAGCCAGAGGCTGCTCCTCCTCCGCCCGGCAGCGCTCCATCTGCTGAAGGACCTGCGGGCTGATTCGGCAGTTGGCGTCGATGACCATGGCGGCCACGGCGCGCTGCACGGCGGTGGCGCTGAGTTCTCTCATGGTGCTCACTCCTTCACATACGCTTTTACGGCGTCCGCCAGCGTTCCCTTGCACAGACCACGGTTGGTGACGGCGGCAATAGACGCCTTGGCGCTGTTCAGTCCCTCGCGGCCCTCGTAGATAGCGCCGCTGCGGTCACAGAGAATGATATCCTCCACACCGGCCTTCAGCAGCAGGCGGCAGATGGAGATACCGGCGGCGTCCACGCCGCCAAAGGTCTTGAACAGGCAGGCCTTGCCCTCCATCACCGGCAGTGCGGCGGCGGGGCCGATATCGCCCAGCCCCAAAACGGCGGTACCATCGGTGACGATGGCCACCATATTTCCCTTGCTGGTGTAGGTATATACGTCGCTGGGATCCCTGGCGATCTCCCGGCAGGGCTCCGCTACGCCGGGGGTGTAAGCCAGCGACAGGGAGTCGGTGTCGCAGATGGACACCTTGGGTACGACCTCCAGCTTGCCGTGGTGCTCCCGGTGCATCTGCAATGTTCTTTCTTTGATATTGCCCATAGCGGGTTGCGCTCCTTTCCTCAGCGGCAGAGAGCCATGAGACTGCGGATATCCTGTTCCTCCTCCAACGCCATCAGGCGGCGATAGAGCTCCTCTGCTTTTTCCTGCCCCAGAACGGGCAGGGCGCTCTGGCTCAGACCGATCTCGATCCTGGCGATATCTGCGGCCTTCAGATCGTTCTCCTCCGTACAGATATCCGGCACCTGCGGCTGCACCCAACACACCGGTGATGCTGCTGGCGTGCCAGCCCCGGCGATGCAGCTCAGCGGCGCATATCCGCCCGATCTTGCATTCCACCTCTGTGGCCAGGATAAATGCCTTCAGCACCTCCTGGCCGGAGGAAGCACGCTCCTCGCCCACAGCCAGAACGCTGGGCAATACGGCGACGGTGGGGTGGCCGAGGTTGGAGGACGAGGTATCGTCCAGCTCCAGCTCATGGCCGCTGATGCCGTTTAGGAAGGCGGCATTGTTGGTGCTGACGGTGTTGGGAAGTCCCACCAGCGTACAGCCTCCAGGAGCAGTATACACCGGCAGAAGCTGTCTGACAACCCCGGTTCGGCTGCCCGCCGGCATCGCGCCCATCGTATCCACAATGGAGCGCTTGGCCAGATAACGCACTTGGGAGTCAAAGGACGGCTCCCCGCAGATAAAAGAAGAAAAAATATCGCTGAGATACATAGGTTGTTCCTCCTGTAATCGTGTCGGGCGGCGAAAACATCACCGCGTTGGTTTTTCCGGCTCTTGCCGTTTGTGAGGAGAAAGGGAGGGGAACTTACTTTTGGTTTGCCTGAACAACGGCCTCTGCCGCTGCGACCAGCGCGTCCTCCACGGCCAGCAGACGAGCTTCCTCAGCCAGACGCCATGTCTTCAGCTGCTCCACCTGCATCTGGCCGTTGTCGATGGTCTCCTGCACCCGCTCGGGGCTGGGACCGCCGATGATATGACGGCGGGTGACGTTTTGCACGGGATCCAGGGCGTTGGTGATCAGCTCCTGCGGCATTTGCAGGTCGATGTCCGGTTCCTCACGGCGCAGCTTCAGCACAGCGCGGAGGATCTGCGCGGCGTCCTCCGGAGAGATGATCTCCTGCTCCTTCAGCATCAGCACATGTGCCAGATGATCCAGCAGCTGATAGGGGAAGGTCAGGTGATCCTCTGCGATGGTGTTGGCCGCATGCTGGTCCAGGATCTGGATATCGCGGCCCTCATAAGGCTTGCAGTAATCTTTATTCATACACGCCCCAGCCGGTGATGGGGATCAGGATGCAGACGGGAGAGGAGGTGGAGTCCAGAATGTATGCGAGCTTGGCGCGGGAGACCTTCAGCTTATCTGCGACCAGCAGCTCAATATCCTCCGGGCGGCTGCGAAGCGGCGGTACGCGAATATGAATGGCGTTAAGCCGGAAGAAAAGATCCGGCAGCATCTTCTTGTTTTGCATCAGCTGCTCCGGAGAGCGGTTCACGGATGCCACGATGCGGATATCCACATCCTTCGGCTTGGCGGCGCCCAGCGGCATAACCGTCTTGGTATCCAGCACCCGCAGCAACTTGGATTGAAGCTTCAGCGGCATGCAGTTGATCTCGTCCAAATAGATGGTGCCGCCGCTGCACTCCTCGATCAGACCGGCCCGATCCTCCGCACCGGTGAAGGCGGACGATACGCGCGGGGCGGCTCGTCCGGAGCGTCCCATGTTGGTCACGTCGCGGGACAGCTGCACAGAGCCGACAAATTGTCCCCGGCAGACGATGGGGATGGTCTGGTCGCTGAGGGGGCTGTGTATATCCTCCGTCCGGATCAGCGCCCGGAGCTCCATGCGCAGTGCCTGTCCGGAGCAGCCATCCACCGATCCGGAGAAAAAATACCGCAGCGGGAACACGCCCTGCCTGCATTGCAGATATTTGCCCTTTTTGCACCGTCCCACGGTGGATTCGTGCAGCTGCATATGTACCGACGCCTCCCGCAGGGTCATGGGCGACAGGTGTGCCGTTTCACCCCGAAAAAAGTGCTCCTGGGTGTGCAGGATCAGATCGGCACACCGCTGTAAGGTGTGCTGCCGCTTTTCCAGACAGGACAGCATCCACTGGGCCTGACGCAGCTTCTGCTTCAGGTATCGCCGCACCTCCTCCTCGTCGGAGCGCTCCAACAGCGGGTTTTCCTCGGCGGCGCGCGCCAGATAGTCCGACAGCTCCTGCGCCGGCATCAGCAGCATCCGCGTTGCCAGCAGCATTTGCGGCGACACCTGCAGTACCTGCTTCGGCTCCAGCCGCATTATAGTAGAAAGGCGCAAAAAAGGCAGGAATGCTTTTTTCATATAGGCAGGCGGTGAAAACCGCCTGAGACTGTCAAGAAAAGACCTCCGGCCTGGCCGGAGGTCTTTCCTGTTTGCGTTTATCGATCCGCTCAGCGGGCTTTTCTGCGCCGCAGCGTCAGGCACACGCCCAGGCCGCACACCATCATCAGGCCCATGTACAGCAGCACGCCGCTGTCGCCGGTTTTGACGCCGGGATTCTCCGGCTGCTCCGACCGGTAATCCGGGTCCGCCGCGCCGCAGACGGTGCACTTGCCGTCCTTATAGTCGTGGCCGGTGGCGGGGATGGTCTCGCCCTTCTTCACGGTGACGCCGCAGGTCTTGCAGACCTCATCGCCGGTATAGCCGTCCTGGGTGCAGGTGGCATCCTTGGCACCAACGATCTCGGTGTCGTGGCCGGTGGCGGGGATGACCTCGCCCTTCTTCACGATCTCCTGGCACACGGTGCAGACCTCGTCGCCGGTGTAGCCGTCTTCCGTGCAGGTGGCGGCCTTAGCGCCCACCAGCTGGGTCTTGTGGCCCAGGGAGGGCAGGGTCTCGGTCTTGGTATCCGTGTAGGTCCGGCCCTCCAGCGTCACCGTGGCGGTGTACGTCCGGACACCGGTGCTCTCGCAGCCGGGCTCGGTGGTCACCTGGCTGGTCACCGCAGCGGTCAGCGTCTGGGTATGGGACGCATCATTGCCGCAGGTGAACACGGCGGAGGCGGACTCCGTTCCGGTCCAGGTCCAGGCAGGCTGACCCCAGGCGTGGCCGGTGGCAGGAATGGTCAGAGCCTCCAGGGTGGTCTCGTTCTTGCCTTCGGCGTCACTGAACAGCTTGCCGCAGACGGAGCACACCCAGTGGGCCTTGGTACCGGCGGTTTCGCAGGTGGCGGGCACCTCAGGTACCGCGGTGAGAGTATGGCCGTCGGCGCAGGGGTCGGTCTGGCCGTAGGTCATGGTCACGTTGTCGATGGCGAACATGGCGTCGGTATACTCATAGACCTGGTTGGCCTTCTTATAGAAGTGGAAGGCGAACTGGGCATTGTCCGTGCAGAAGGCGGCGGGAACGGCAACATGGGCCGTGCCGTTGTACCAATAGCCGGAAATTTCGCCCAGATCGGCGGCGTTCCAGATGGTGGTCCAGGTCCGGCCGCCGTCGGTGGTGGCCTCCACGGTCACGGAGCAGTAACGGCCGATGACATACTTGAACAGCAGGTAATCAAAGTTCAGCGTAGGCGTCTTGCCGGTGAGGTTCACCACCGGGGAGATGAGATACTCATCCTGCAGCTTATCGCTGCCGCCGGCCATAGGCAGCAGAGGCTTGCGGATGCCGCCCACGCTCCAGTCGCCCCAGGTATCTTCATAGTAATCCATGTCGATGCGGGCCTGCTTGGTGGAATTGAGCTTGGTGTTGGTGCCCTTGTACCAGGTATAGGGGCTGTCGGTACGGGTGCCCTTCACGGTCCAGCCGTGGCCGGGGAAGTTCTCGGACTCGAAGTCGTTGTCGAACTGCACGTCGGAGGCCGTCCTGGTGAACACGGCGGCAATGGTGTGGTTGGCGGTGACATTCTCGAAGGTGTAGCTGTCCACCGCGCCCACGCTCTGGCCGTCCACCAGCACGTCGGCAATGGCATAGCCCTCGGAGGCGGTGATGGTGTACTTCTGGGACGCGCCCTCCTTCACGGACACCTCACCGGTGGGGGTAATGACGCCGCCCTCACCGGCGGTGGCGGTGATGGTGTACTTCTGGGCCACGGGGCCGTCCTCCACCGCCATCAGCTTCACGTTATCCACCGCCAGGGGGGCGGTGTCGTGGGTGGTGTTCACATAGCGGAAGGCGAACTGGACGCCGTCCACCGCATACTGGGCGGGAACCTTGACCTCAGCGCTGCCCGCCAGGGCATAGCCGCTGGTTTCCTGGCCGGTGTAGCTGTCCTGGAAGTTCCAGATGGGGGTCCAGGTCTGGCCGCCGTCGGTGGAGGCCTCCACGGTGGCGGTGAAGGTCTTGTTCTTGATGCCGTAAACGCCGTAGGCATAGTCGAAATACAGAACGCCATCCCGGGTGCCGGACAGGTTCACGGACGGGGAGATCAGCCACTCGTCCTGCGGGCCGCCGTGCCAGTCGTCGGAAATATAGGCGTGCTTGGTGTCGTTGCCCAGGCTCTTCCAGTTGTAATAGGTATCCTGCTTCCAGGTGTAGCCGTTGGGGTTGACGCCCTTCAGGGTCCAGCCGTGGAAGGGGAAGCTGTCGCCGGTGACGGACTCGAAGTCGTTCTCGAACATCACGGTGGGGACATCGGGGATCTTCTCAAATACGGCGGAAACGGCGTAGCTCTGGTCCATGGTCAGGGTCAGGACATTGCCGGTAACGGAGGCGGTGCGGCCGTTGACCTTCACGGAGGCCAGCTGATAGCCCTGGTCCGGGGTGAAGGTAACGTCCACGGCCTGGCCGGAGACATAGGTGGTCTGACCGGCGGGGGCCACGGTACCGCCGTCGGAGGCGGTGGTGGTCAGGGTCACGGTGTCGCCGGCAGTGCCGCCGGGAACGGTGAGCTTGACGTTGTCCACGGCCAGAGGACCGGTTTCGTGAGTGGGATTCACATAATGGAAGGCGAACTGAACGCCGTCCACTGCATACTGGGCCGGGATAGCCAGCTCCTTGCGTCCGGAAACAACGCCGGACTTCTCGCCATTGTAGCTGTCGAAGAAGTTCCACAGAGCGGTCCAGGTCTGGCCGCCGTCAGTGGATACCTCCACGGTGGCTGTGTAGGTCTTGTTCTGTGCTCCGTAGTAGCCGTAGCCATAGTCGAAGGACAGGGTTGCTTCCTTGCCGGTCAGATTCACTGCCGGGGAGATCAGATACTCGTCCTGCGCGCCGCCGTTCCAGTCATCGGAGATATAGGCGTGCTTGGTGTCGTTGACATCCTTCCAGTTCCAGTAGGTCTGCTGCTTCCAGGTGTAGCCGTTGGTGTTGACACCCTTCAGGCTCCAGCCGTGGAAGGGGAAGCTCTCACCGGTCACAGATTCAAAGTCGTTGTCGAACAGCACCACGTCGCCGGACTGCTGGGCCTTCTGGAAGGTGGCGGAGATGGTGTGGTCCACGCCCACCCGCTGGAAGGTATAGTAGCTGATGGGGCCCAGATCCGTGCCGTCCACGGTGACGTTGGCAATCTCATAGCCCTGAGCGGGGGTAACGGTGAAGGTTTTGCTGGTGCCCTTCTTCACCAGGGTCTGACCGGCGGGGTCAATGGCGCCGCCCTCACCGGCGGAGGCGGTGACGGCCACATAGTTGTCCCGCTCCTCGGCGTACAGCTGAACGTTGTCCAGCGACAGGTTGGAGCCGCCCTTGCCGGTGTAGACAAAGGCGAAGCGCAGGTCCTTGCTGTTTTGCAGGCTCTCGGGAACGTTGACCTTGGCCTGGGTCTTGGTCCAGGCGGTGAACAGGCCGGAATCCCGCTGCAGGTTCCAGATCTCCTGCCAGGTGGCGCCGCCGTCGCCGGAGGCCATGACCTGGAGGTTGCAGTGCTTATACTCCACGGTGTGCCAATAGGTGGTGTAGAAGTCAAACACCATGTGGACCTCGGTATCCACGCCGCTGATATCGGTGGTGCGGGAGATGAGCCACTCGTCCTGCTGGTTGTCGTCGTCATAGTCCACGGTGGCCGTGTAGTCCTCGTCGCGGTACCAGGTGTTCAGAGAGCCGCCCTTGCTCTGGACGCTCCAGTCGTCGGGGAGCCACTTCTCGTTGAAGTTCTCGGTCCAGAGGATGTTGGTGGGCGTGATGGTGCCGTGATCGTCGGGGTTGCCGGGAGCGCGGACGGTATACACCTTGGAGTTGCCGGCGTAGTCGTGGACGATCATGCCGAAGGTCTCGCCGAAGCCGGTGATGTCATACTCGCTGACATGGCTGGTGACGCCGGGCTGCAGCTCGCCGAAGCCCTGCATGCCGTACAGCATCTGGGTATTGGCCACGTTGTAGAACACCACGGCCGCCACATACTGGTTATCGGACACGTCCAGGTTCAGATAGTACCGGCCCTCGGACTCGGTGACCTTCAGATTGTCGGCATGAGGCTCCTCGGTGTCGATGGTGATGGGGAAGGACCAGGAGTGCTTCTGGTTGGTCCCCACGCCGTCGCCATAGGGCAGGGTAGCCTCGATGGTCACGGTGGCCTTGGTGTTGTTGGGCAGCTTGGCGTTGTGGGCGTCGGTGCCGTACCAGGGCTCGATGCCATCATATTCGGCGTCCACACCGGCGGGCACAATGCGGTAATAGTCGTAGCTGTAGATGGACTTGCCCACATACTCGCAGTCCTTACTGTAGTACACCTGGCCGTTGGCGCCGGTGATGGTGTATTTCAGGCTCTTGGTATTGCGCAGCAGACCGGTGTAGATGCCGGTGAGGCTGTCCATAAAGTCATCGTTGTTGGGAGAGATGGCGTTGCGGTCCGCCAGATACGGCACGCTGGTGTAGTTGTTGTCACCCAGGTAGGTGTCCACCGTGTTCTCGCTGGAGGAGGAGAAGGCGGTGTTCATATAGGCCTGGGCCTGGCTGGCGGAGCCGTCCAGAGTCTCCCAGTAATCGGTGGAGTCCATGATGGGGGCCTTGGTCCAGTCGCCGTAGAAGGCCAGGAAGGGCACGCCCAGATCAATGGGATCCGTGAGGCTGCTGCCGTCTGCGGCCACCTGGGTCAGGGTCACGAAGCCCTCCACATAGCCGCCGTTGGGGAACTGGGCCAGCATCGTCCGGCCCTCGTCGGTGACGGTGACGGTGACGGTGACATCGGCGGTCTTGCCGGGAGCCACGGACACGCGGTTATTCTCGCAGTTGGTGGTGAAGGTGTGGGGCAGCAGCCGGGAGCTTCCGCTGATGGTGGAGAACTCCTGCTGATTGCCGTTGACGTAGCTCTCGGTGGTGTCCGTCAGGACGATGGGGGTCACGTCGTAATACAGGGTGTCACTGCCGGTGTTGTGAACGGTGAAGGTCATGGTATACACGCCCTTCATAGCGGGATCGTCCTTCAGCTCCAGCTTGGGACGCTCCATGCCCGCCACGGACAGATAACCCCGGGTATTCACGGCGTCGTTGATGCTCATCAGGCCGGCGCCCTGCTTGCGGGGAGAATAGGGCACGCCGTCGTTGTCATAGATCACATGGGCGGTGCTCATGAGCAGGGTATCGGTCATGTGCTTGCGGTCCGCGCCGGACATAGAGGCATCGCGGGCCTTCAGGGCCTGCTGGACGATGGCCATGCCGCCCGCCACATGGGGGGAGGCCATGGAGGTGCCGTCCATGCTCTCATAGCCGCCGGGCACGGCGGCATAGATGCCCGCGCCGGGGGCGGTGAGCTCCGGCTTCAGGGTCAGCTCGGTGGTGGCGCCCCAGCTGGAGAAATCGGCCATGCCGTAGGTGGGAGACTCCACCAGGGCGTCGGCCGCAGCCACGGACAGGGTCTTGGTCTGCTGCTGCTTCATGTATTCGCCGGCAGCCTGGGAGATAAACGCGCAGGGGATCTTCCAGTCGGTGATGGACATATACAGCATACCGGGGACGTTGTTGTACACCAGCATACCGATGGCGCCGGCGTTGGCGGCGGCGCGCTCCTTCTGCTCGTAGTACATACCGCCGCCCCGCTGGACCAGGGCGATCTTGCCCTGAGCATCCAGGCCCTCATAGTCGGCCTCGGCGCCGTAGTTGGGCACCACCACATACTCCAGGGAGCCCCGGGAGGAGAGGCTGCGGAAGGGCTTGGCATTCTCGTCGTCGCTGATGGTGGCGCTGTCCTGATAGGCCAGGTTCTTGCCGCCCACGGTGACATAGGGGCTGTTGACCACGCCGTTGGACACGGCGGCCACGGACAGGGACTCGCCATAGGTAGAGGGCTCGCTGACCAGGCCGTAATCGGGGTTGGAGGCCAGGGCCTTGCCGCCGAAGGCGTCGCCATAGGCGGCGTTATAGGCGTTGCCGGCGGCCACAGCCAGGGACACGCCGCTCTCGCCGGTGCGCTCGAACACGTCCAGCAGGCTCTTGGTGAAGGCATCCTCGCTGTCATAGTCGATGTAGCCGCAGTCGGAGCCCAGGCTCAGGTTGGCCACGTCCACACCCAGCAGGATGCAGTCCTCCAGAGCGGCCAGAATGTCCGCATAGGACGCGCCGCCGGTGGACTTGAACACGTTCATGTTGATGATCTGGGCCTGGGGCGCCACGCCCATGACGGCATCGTTGACGCCCACATTACCGGCGGCGGTGGAGGCCACATGGGTGCCGTGGCTGCCCTTTTCGCCGGGATTGCCGTCCTTATCCTTGTCGCCGTAGTCGAACTGGAAGGGAATCTTGGCGCTGTAGTACAGGTTGGACACGCTGATGCCCTTGATGATGCTCTCCACCTGGAAATCATAGGTCTCCAGCAGGGTCCGGAGTTTTTCCTGGGTCAGGGAGGGGCTCTTGGGCGCGGCCTTGAACACCTCGTGGCCCATGTCCACGCCGGTATCCAGAATGGCCACCAGCATTCCCTCGCCGGTAAAGCCGGTGGTGTTATAGCTGCCGCCGCCGATCATCTTGTTGCTGTTGGCGGTGTCGGGCAGCAGCTCAAACGTGGGGGAAATGAAGGCGGACTGGACGCAGTCCAGCCGGCGGATGGCCTTGTACTGGCCATAGGTCACCGTGGCAGAGAAGCCGTTGAGCAGGGTGGTGTACTGCCGCTGGGGCTCCACCTTGGTGTCAAGGGCGCGTTCGATCTGGGACAGGGCGCTCTTCTGCGTGCGCAGCAGGGCGTTGACCTGGGCCCGGGAATCGGGGTCGGCCACGGAGTCGTTTACCACCACGATGATCTCGACTTCATCGCTGTCGTCGAGCTTGGCGGTGTTTTCCATCTGGATTCTTTCGCCGTCCTTCTGGCTGCTGCGCAGGACCTGGCGGGTGATATCGTTGGCGATACCATCCAACGTCGTCTCATGGAGAGAGGCGTTGGTCTCGTGCGCAGCCGTCTCGGCGAAGGCTGTCACCGGCAGGGCGGTCAGGATCATCAGAACCGCCAGGGCCAGTGCGCAGCACCGTTTGATAGCTGTCATCTCGTTCCTCCTATAAGTGTAAGTCGGACGCCATGCATAAAAGTATGGCGCACTCCACATATTGTACCATCTTTCGCGGTTCAGCGCAATAATGCGATGTGTGCAAATATCCCGCCGAAAATTTGTGGGTTCCGTGAAAAATCCGGAAGCGGTCATTCCCTGCCGCCAACCGCGGTCAGGTGCTCTTCCTTTCGCAAATTGAAAATATTCAGCCGGTATTCACGGCAATCCGGCGGGACTTTCCCGGTTTTTTCTCTTGACAACCGGTCCCGGGATAGAATATAATGAGTGTATCAATACAGATAATACACACAGAAAGGAGGTCACATGCGTGATACGCTTGGATTACCGGGATGCGCGGCCCATCTATGAGCAGGTGCGGGACGGCCTGCGGAGCATGATGGTGACGGGCGTGCTGGCGGCGGGAGACAAGCTGCCCTCCGTGCGGAGCCTGGCCACGGAGCTGGCCATCAATCCCAACACCATCCAGCGGGCCTATACCCAGCTGGAGGCGGAGGGATATGTTTACACCGTGTCGGGCCGGGGCACCTTCGTCTCCGAGGGCCAGGAGCAAAACCGCCAGCGGCGCAGAGAGGTGACGGCCCGGGTGCTGCCGCTGATGGCGGAGCTGCGGGACCTGGGCATGACCCGGGAGGAATGGACGGACCTTTGGAAGGGAGGGGATCGCGATGCTTGAAGCGAATAACGTGGTAAAAACCTTTGACGGCTTTCGGGCCCTGGACGGGGCCAACATGACGGTGCCCCGGGGGGCGGTATACGGCCTGGTGGGCCCCAACGGGGCGGGCAAATCCACCATCATCCGCCACTTCACCGGCGTGTACCGGCCCGACAGCGGCCAGGTGACCCTGGACGGTCAGCCGGTATATGAAAATCCCGCCGCCAAAAGCCGCATGGCGGTGATCCCCGACGACTGGTACTATTTTCCACAGGCCAGCATCCGGGACATGGCCCGGCTGTATGCCGGGACCCACCCCTTTTTCAGCTGGGACCGGTATCACAAGCTGCGGGAGGCCTTTCCCCTGCCGGAAAAGCAGCTGCTGCGCCGGATGAGCAAGGGCATGCAGAAGCAGGCGGCCTTCTGGCTGGTCATGAGCTGCATGCCGGAGGTGCTGGTGCTGGACGAGCCGGTGGACGGTCTGGACCCGGTAATGCGGCGGCAGGTATGGTCCCTGCTGCTGGGGGACGTGGCCGACCGGGGCACCACGGTGCTGGTGTCCAGCCACAACCTCCGGGAGCTGGAGGACGTGTGCGACCATGTGGGCATTATGAACAAGGGGCAGGTGCTGCTGGAGCGGAGCCTGTCCGACTTGCAGGACAACACCGTGAAAATCCAGGCGGCCTATGCCGCGGCGGAGGAGCCGCCGCTGCCGGAGGGCATCCGGGTGCTGCACCGGTCCGCCGTGGGCCGGGTCATCACCTACATTGTCCGGGGCAGCCGGGAGGAGGTCCTGCACCGGATGCAGGCCCTGTCTCCCCTGCTGCTGGAGGCCATTCCCCTGACCCTGGAGGAGATTTTCATCTATGAGCTGGGAGGTGCTGACTATGCGGTCCGCGACATCGTTCTTTAACCTGGCCCTGGCCCGCAGCGACCTGCGGCGGTATTGGCCGGCCCTGTTCCTGTATGTGGGGCTGTGGATCATTTTCCTGCCGGTGCAGCTGTGGCTTATGGCCCACCAGGGCTATGTCCCCGCCCCTGACCTGGGCGAGATATGCTCCGACCGGTACATAGCTGCCGTTATCATGGCGCTGATCTTCGGCGGCATGATGGCCATGGCCTCGTTTTCCTATCTGATGAACCCCCGGTCCGTGGGGGCCATGCACGCCCTGCCCCAGCGGCGGGGGACCCTGTTCTGGACCCACTTTCTCACCGGCTGGGGCATGCTGGCGGCAGGAAACCTGCTGGTGGCCCTGCTGACGGCGGGAATCGCCCTGCTGACCGGCGTAAAGCTGACGGCGGCGCTTTTGACGTGGCTGGTCGTGGTCACCCTGCTGGACCTGTTCTTTATGGCGCTGGGCACCTTCTGCGCCATGATCACCGGATGGCTTCTGGCGGTGCCGGTGCTGTACGGCGTGGCCAACACCCTGGCCTTGATCGTTACCTGGCTGGGCCAGCAGCTGGCGGATGGTCTGCTGCGGGGCTATGCCCCCCCGGATACCACGCCTCGCCTGACCGTATGGCTGACGCCGGTATACCGGCTGAGCCAGGAGCTGGGCCAGATCCGGGAAAAGTTTTACAACATATCCTCTCAGGCCAATGCGGACTATCCCAGCGGTCTGGCCCCCAACGGCTGGCAGGCGGTGCTGCTGTACACCGCTGCGGCTCTGGTGCTGCTGGCTCTGTCCCGGCTGCTGTATGCCCGGCGGAAAAGCGAGCTGTCTGGCGACCCGGCGGCCTTTTCGTGGGTGCGGCCGGTGTTCCGGCTGGGCGTGGGTCTGATCGGCGGACTGGCCCTGGGCCTGGCGCTGTATGGGCTGGTGCTGGCCGGGCTTTCGTTCAGCGTGCCCCGGCTGTGCGTGTGCATGGCCCTGATGGGAGCCCTGTGCTATCTGGGGGCGTCCATGCTGGTGGGCAAGACCCTGCGGGTGCTGCCCAAGAGGCTCACCGGCGCAGCGGTGACAGCCCTGGTGCTGGTGCTGCTGTGCGTGGCCCTGCGGGCGGACGTGTTCGGCTACCGCACCCGAGTGCCCCAGGCGGAGAAGGTATCCTCCGTTCAGGTGACCTATCTGGACTCCACCTTTACCCTGACGGAGCCGGAGTCCATCCAGACCATGGTGGACGCCCAGACCACCCTGGCCAGGAACGTTATTGTCGGTCGGAAGATCGACATGGGCGACCAGACGATTCGGGTGACGTACACCCTGAAAAACGGCTCCTCTATGGCCCGCCGCTTCGTGGTGAACATCAGCGGCGAGGTCCAGGCGGCGCTGTCCCGGGTGGTAAGTCTGGAGGAGGTGCAATCCAATGTTCTGTTCAACAAACGGAATGTGCCGGAGAGCTGGAAGCCCCGCGGCGGCACCCTGTGGGTAAACGCCATCGGGGAGGAGCGGGAGCTGACGGCGGAGGAGGCCCAGACCCTGTATGACGCCGCCTGGCGGGACATCCACGCAGGCAACGTACTGCTGGCGAAGGGGCTGGATGTCAACTGGACCATGCTGGAGATCAGCTTCCAGGGTGACCGGGATGCCTATAGCATCTCCTCGCCCCGCACCAGCTGCACGGAGCTGATGCAGGCCCTGCGGGACCTGGGCCTTTCCGACAGCGATATGACCGGTTCGATGGACTGATGCAGCAATGCCCCCGGCGCAGATGCGCCGGGGGCATTCAGCTTGTCAAAA
>OHBH01000096.1_pt1 | contig 15513 bp, 9 predicted proteins | sample 1577321 | NCBI WGS metagenome assembly OHBH01 (sample SAMEA3879546, study PRJEB24766) | human gut metagenome | biome: human-associated habitat; feature: feces | place: USA | collected 1985/1987
TGAGGCCCTTATAGGGCCTGGAAAAACCTCCGGCTTAGCCGGAGGTTTTGATTTACTGCTTCTTTTCCCGCAGGGCCAGGGCGCGTTTGGCCACCACCGGGTCGGAGTCGTAATGGACATATCCCCCCCGGACCCGCTGGATGGCGTCGTTGCCCTTTCCGGCCAGGACGATGACGGCGCCTGCCGGGGCCTCCAGAATGGCCTGCTCCACGGCCCGGGTGCGGTCCAGCTGAATGGTGACCCGGGCGGGGCCGCCCTGGGCGGCGGCGTGGGCCAAGCGGCTGGCAATGTCGCCGGGGTCGTCAAAATCCGGATTGTCCGTGGTGAAGAAAATGCGGTCGGCATATTTGCCGCACATCTCACCCATGCCCTGGATCCGCTGGGGCGAGCGGCCCCCGGCGATGCCGGTGACCACGGTGATGGGCGCGCCGGGATAATCCCGCTTCAGATCCGTCAGCAGGGCCTGGGAGCTGGCCCGGTTGTGCATACAGTCCACCAGCACATGAACGCCGCCGCCCTCGTACCGGTTCATGCGGCCCGGAACCACCAGGCTGTCCAGGGCTGCGGCCATCCGGTCATGACCGGCCCCCAGCAGGCGGCCCACGCCGATGGCAGCCAGGGCGTTTTCGATATTGAAATCCCCGTCCATGGCCAGATGGTAGTGGTGCAGCGTCTGGCTTCCCCGCTCCTGGACGGCGAACCGAAAGCCGTGCTCCAGCTTCTCCACCTGGCGGACGGTCAGGTCGCAGTCGTCCCGGTCCATGCCCACCAGCAGCGTCTCCCGGCAGCAGCGGCGGGCAGTGTCGTACACCCGGTCAAACTGCGCCGTCTCCCGGCAGATCACCGCCCGGCTGCTGTTTTCCAGCAGATGCAGCTTGCACTGGAGATATTCCTCCATAGAGGCATGCTCCTTGGGGGAGATGTGGTCCTCACTGAAATTCAGGAACACGCCGATATCGAAATGCTCGCCATAGACCCGCTCCACCTGGTACGCCTGACTGGATACCTCGGCGGTCATATACGGCAGGCCATGGTCCCGTGCCTGGGCAAACAGCCATTGCAAATCCAAAGACTCCGGCGTGGTCAGGTGTATGTCCACATCCGGACCGCCGCAATACCGCCCGGCGGAGGAGCTGAGACCCGTGGGACGGCCTGCCAGGGCGTTGGTAATGGCCTGGATCATATAGGAAGTGGTGGTCTTGCCCTTGGTGCCGGTGACGCCGATAAGGGTCAGGCTGTCGGAGGGCTCGTCGTAGAACCAGCGGGCCGCCAGGCTCTGCGCCTTGCGCACATCCGACACCCGGACGCAGGGGATATCCACCCCGGGAAAGTCTGTCTCCGCCAGGGCGCACACGGCCCCCCGGCTCCGGGCCATTTCCAGGTATTCCGGCTTGAAGCCATAGCCCTTGCAGATAAAGAGGTCGCCGTCCCTGGCCTGACGGGAATCGTTGCAGATGCCGGTGACGGCGGCGTCCCGGTCTGCCGGGGCCGCCAGCAGCCCATGCTGCCGCAGCAGCACCTCCAGGGCGCGGATTTGTTTCATAGGTGTTCCTTCTTTCAGGGGGTTCATTTCATATTTAGTTTCCAATCGGATATACCGCAAAAGGGATTGGCGGCGGTGGGGGTAATAGGCTGCAGCGCCGCGCCGGCCGGCAGCAGGACGGAATAGCTCTTGAAGCACACGGGGACGATGGGGGCCTGGTCCGCCAGTTTTTTGCACAGGGCCGTCATGGCGGCGGCACGCCCGGCAGGCTCCGCCGCGCACAGGCCCGCCAGCAGCTGGTCCGTCTCCGGGTCGGCATATCCGCCGAAGTTCAGGGACGCATAGCTTTGCAGCAGGGGGCGCAGATCCCAGTCGGCGGTGAGCTTCACCTCACAGAAGCACAAGTCAAAATCGCCGTTTTGCAGGGCCTGGAGATACTCCTCGTTGGGCAGAGCCTGCACCGTCACCTGCAGGTCATACTGGGACAGACCCGCTGCAATCTTCTGGGCGGTGGACACCTTGAAGCTGTTCTCCTGGTTCACCAGCAGCGTCAGGCTCCGGGTCTTGCCGGTGTGCAGACCCGCCGCCTCCAGGGCGGAGGCATAGCCGTCCGGGGAATAGGCCGTCTCCAGCTCCTTGGGATACAGGTCGCTGGCCGGGGACAGGGGGAAGTGGGCCGCCATGCCGTGGCCCAGCAGAAACGCGCTGACGCAGCCCGCCCGATCCACCCCCAGGGTCACGGCCCGGCGGACAGCCGGATTGTCAAAGGGGGCGCGGCGGGTATTCAGGCACAGGTACTGCATGATGGATGTGGCGGCATCGGTATAATCACCGCTGCCGTAGACATTGGAGGTATCGGCTCCGGTCAGGTCGCAGAACAGCAGCTGGATCTCCCGGGCGTAGAAGGCGTAGGACACGGAGTCCGTGTCCTTGCAGGCGGTAAGCTCAATGCGGTCCAGGGGCAGCGACTTCCCCTGCCACCAGGAGGCGTTTTTCGCCAGGTGGGCGCCGCCCTCACCGCTGTAGGCATAGGGGCCGGTGCCGATGGGGAAGGTACTGCTCTCGGTGCCGGACTTCACGATGGGGATATCCAGCCGGGACACAAAGCTGCGGTTATCCGTCGTCAGACTGATGCGGACGGCTCCGCCGCTGACCCAGATGTCGGACACCTCCGCCAGCCGCCCGCTGTAACGGGCGGAGGTCTGGGCCCGGCGCAGGGCGTTCACCACGTCCCGTGCGGTGACGCTGGTGCCGTCGCTGAAGGAGGCGGCCCGCAGGGTGATGGTATAGGTATAGCGGGAGGCGTCGTAGGTATACGATTCCGCCAGGGCGGGCTGGGCCTCAAATTGCCCGTCCAGGGCAAACAGCCCCTCGTACAGCAGAGTCCCCAGGGTCAGCTGGGCCCCGTCGGGGCAGGTGATGGGGTCCGCCGTCTCCCCCTTCAGATATGGCAAGGCGAAGGATGTGAGCTTCACGTCCTTGTCCTTATCCTTGTTCTCCACGTTGTAATAATCCGTCAGGGTGCCGAAAATGTCGTCGGTGTTGTCCGACCAGTCGCACCCGGTCAGCACCGTCAGGCACAGGGCCAGCAGCGCCGCGAATATGCGCTTTTTCATGGAATACCTCGTTTTCACAGGCAGATCATGGCGATCTGAGCCCCCCGGGCCTGGCCCATCCGCCGGTGGGACCAATACAGGTCCGGGCGGCAGGCGGTGCAGTCGGGGCACACGTCGATCTGCGTGACCCCGGCCTTTTCCAGCCAGCGGGCGTTAACGCCCTTCAGGTCCACATGCCACTTCTGCCCCCAGCGGGTGATATACGGCTCCGCCTCCCGGCCCAGAGCGTCCCGCAGGGCCCGGGGCACGTCGGCATCCGTCTCGAAGCAGCAGGGGCCGATGGCTGCGCCAATAGCGGCCCGCAGGTCCCGTGGGTCGGTGCCGAAGGTCTCCTGCATCCGGCGGACGGTCTTGTATACGATGCCGGCGGCGGCGCCCCGCCAGCCGGCGTGGGCCGCGCCCACGGCCCGGCGCACCGGGTCGTACAGCAGGATGATACCGCAGTCGGCGGAGAACACCACCAGGGGAATATCCGGCGTGTCCGTGATCATGGCGTCCACGCTGGTATAGTCCCGCTCCCGGAACAGACCCTTGCCGCAGTCCTCCGCCGTCACATGGCGGACGTTGTCCTCATGGACCTGCTTGCTCAGCACCGCCCGGTGCTCGTCCGTACCCAGCACGGCACAGAAGCGGCGGTAATTCTCCCGGACCCGGTCCATATCGTCGCCCCGGCCTACCCCCAGGTTCAGAGAATCCCAGGGGGCCGGACTGACGCCGCCTGTCCGGGTGGAAAAGCCGTGGCGCACGCCGGACAGGACGGTGCTGGTCTTGATAAGCAGGCCGTTTTCCTCATGGGCCAGAAAGGACATGGGCAAACCCTCCGTTACGCGTTTCTGCCGCAGCAGTTCTTATACTTCTTGCCGCTGCCGCAGGGGCAGGGCTCGTTGCGGCCGATTTTCTTGACCTTGCGGGGCTGCTTTTTCACGGTGCCGTCGCCGCCGACACTCTCGGAGGTGGCGTTGGCCACCCGCTGGCGCTTGACCTCCTCGTTTTTCTGCAAACGCACGGAGTACAGCCGCCGGACGGTCTCGTCCTGGATGGCGGCGATCATCTCCTCGAACATCTCCAGCGACTCCTTCTTGTAGGCGATGATGGGGTCGGTCTGGGCATAAGCCCGCAGACGGATGCCCTGGCGCAGGTCGCTCATGGCGTCGATATGCTCCATCCAGTATTCATCCACCACCCGCAGCAGCACCACGCGCTCCACCTCGCGCATGACGGGGGGAGTAAATTCGTCCTCCTTCTGCTGATAGTAGGCGGCGGCGGCCTGGGTAAAGGCATCAATGACGGCCTGGGCGTCCATGGTGTCCAGCTGCTCCTGGGTGAAGCGGACGGCGTACTTGGGGAAGTACAGGCCCTCCACCTGCCGCAGCAGCTCCTGGCAGGATGTCATATCCAGGTGATGGACGCCGGAGAAGGCATTCTGCACCAGGTGGGTGATGGAGGTGTTCATCATGTTCATGATGACGTCCTTCACGTCCATACCCTCCAGCACCTGGCGGCGCTGGCCATAGATGATCTCGCGCTGCTTGTTCATGACATCGTCATACTCCAGCACGGACTTACGGGCCTGGAAGTTCCGGGACTCCACGGTGGTCTGGGCCTGCTGGATGGAGCGGGTGAGCATCTTGCTCTCGATGGGCATATCCTCGTCGATCTTCATGCGCTCCATGGCGGCCTGGACCCGTTCGCCGCCGAACAGACGCATCAGGTCATCCTCCAGGGAGATGTAGAACCGGGTCTCGCCGGGGTCGCCCTGGCGGCCGGCACGGCCGCGCAGCTGGTTATCGATCCGGCGGGAATCATGGCGCTCGGTGCCGATGATGAACAGGCCGCCGGCCTGGCGCACCCGGTCCGCCTCGCCGGAGATCTCCTCCTTGTGCTGGCGGAGCTTGTCGGCGAACATCTGCCGGGCCTCCAGAATTTCACTGTTGTCGGTCTCGGCATAGCCGGTGGCGTCGGCGATGACCTCGTCGGTGTAACCGGCCTTACGCAGGTCGTTGGTGGCCATGTACTCGGCGTTGCCGCCCAGCATGATATCGGTACCACGGCCGGCCATGTTGGTGGCCACGGTAACGGCCCCGAACTGGCCCGCCTGGGCCACGATCTCGGCCTCCTTCTCGTGGTTCTTGGCGTTGAGCAGATTGTGGCGGATGCCCTCCTTGGTCAGCATCCGGCTCAGCAGCTCGTTCTTCTCGATGGACACGGTGCCCACCAGGACGGGCTGGCCCTTTTCGTGGCATTCCTTTACCTGGCGGATCACGGCCCGGTACTTCCCCTGCTCGGTTTTGTACACGGCGTCCTCGTTGTCGATACGGACCACCGGACGGTTGGTGGGGATCTCCACAATGTCCAGCTTATAGATGGTGGCAAACTCCTCCTCCTCGGTCATGGCCGTACCGGTCATGCCGGAGAGCTTGCTGTACAGGCGGAAGTAGTTCTGGAACGTGATGGTAGCCAGGGTCTTGCTCTCCCGCTGGACGGAGACGTGCTCCTTGGCCTCGATGGCCTGGTGCAGGCCCTCGGAGTACCGGCGGCCGAACATCAGACGGCCGGTGAACTCGTCCACAATGATGATCTCGCCGTCCTTCACCACATAGTCCACGTCCCGCTTCATGGTGCCGTGGGCCTTGATGGCCTGGTTGATGTGGTGAGCGATGGTGCTGTTTTCGGGGTCGGACAGGTTCTCCAGGTGGAAGAACTCCTCGGCCTTGGCAATGCCCCGGGCCGTCAGGGTGGCGGTGCGGGCCTTTTCGTCCACAATGTAGTCCGCGTCCAGGCTCTCGTCCTCTGCGGCCTTGTCATCGGTCTCCGCCACCACATATTTTTTCAGCCGGCAGGAGAATGCCTCCGCCATGTCGTACAGCTGGGTCGATTTTTCCCCCATGCCGGAAATGATCAGGGGCGTCCGGGCTTCGTCGATGAGGATGGAGTCCACCTCGTCCACGATGGCGAAGCTGTGGCCCCGCTGGACCTGCTCGTTCTTATAGATGGCCATGTTGTCCCGCAGGTAATCAAAGCCCATCTCATTGTTGGTGCCGTAGGTGATGTCGGCGGCGTAGGCAGCCTGGCGCTCCTCCTTGGTCAGGTCGTGGATAATGAGGCCCACGGTCAGGCCCATGAAGCGGTGGACCTTGCCCATCCACTCGGAGTCACGCTTGGCCAGGTAGTCGTTGACGGTGACGATGTGAACGCCCTCACCGGTCAGCGCGTTCAGATAGGCAGGCAGGGTGGCCACCAGCGTCTTGCCCTCGCCGGTCTTCATCTCGGCGATGCGGCCCTGGTGCAGCACGATGCCGCCCACCAGCTGGACTGGATAGGGGCGCATACCCAGCACGCGGTCCGCGGCCTCCCGCACGGCGGCAAAGGCCTCCGGCAGGATGTCGTCCAGCGTCTCACCGTTGGCCAGACGCTCCTTGAACTCCGGGGTCTTGGCTTGAAGCTCGGCGTCGGTCAGCTGCTTGTACTCGTCCTCCAGGGCGGTGATCTTGTCCACGATGGGGTAGATGCTCTTCAGCTCCCGCTGGCTGTAGGTGCCGAAGACCTTGGTAAACAGTCCCATATATTCTGTATCCTTTCTAAGTAAAAAGATAATCGTACATAATTATACCAGTAGAGTATACCACACTCTTTTGTCTAATGCAAAAAGATTTTCTGTGAACAGTTATCGGTCAGTCGTGCCGCTTTGCGGTTGTGCAGCGCGGAAAAGTGTGGTATACTGACGGTACTATCAAAAAGAAGGAGTTTTCGCCATGAAGCTGCGCTTTTACGGCGCTGACCGGTGCGTTACCGGCAGCTGCCATTGTCTGGAGGTCAACGGCAAGCATATCCTGGTGGACTGCGGCCTGCAGCAGGGCCGGGACGAGATCGATAACACCGCGCTGCCCTTTCACCCCGGCAGCATTGACGTGGTGCTGGTGACCCACGCCCATATCGACCACTCCGGCCGCATCCCCATGCTCATCAAAAACGGCTTTCAGGGTAAGATTATTACCACCCGCCTGACTGCCGATCTGCTGGACATTATGCTCCAGGACTCCGCCCATATCCAGGAGCAGGACGCGGAGTACCAGAACCGCAAGAACAAGCGCGCCGGACGTCCGGAGGTAGAGCCGATCTACACCGTGGCCGATGCCCTGCGGGTGCGGGAGTTTATCCAGACCTGCGAGTACGGCGAGGAGGTCCCGGTGGTGGAGGGCGTCACCGCCCGGTTCATCGATGCTGGCCACCTGCTGGGCAGCGCCAGCATCAAGCTCACCTGCCATGAGGGCGATGAAACGCGCACCGTGGTGTTCTCCGGCGATATCGGCAACGTGGATCAGCCCATTATCCGCGACCCCCAGTTCTTCGACAGCGCGGACTATGTGCTCACCGAGTCCACCTACGGCGACCGCAACCACACCGAGGTGTGGAGCTACACCGGCCAGCTGGCGGAGATCATCGACGAGACGCTGGGCAAGGGCGGCAACGTGGTCATCCCCTCCTTCGCCGTGGGCCGCACCCAGGAGCTGCTGTATTTCATCCGCGAGATCAAGGACAAGAATCTGGTCACGTCCGTCAAGGACTTCCCGGTGTATGTGGACAGCCCGCTGGCCAAGAAGGCCACCACGATTTTCTGCGGCGATCTGCGGGGCTATCTGGATGAGGACGCCCTGGCGTTGGTGCAGGACGGCACCCATATGTTCAGCTTCCCCGGCCTGCACCTGACCGAGACGGTAGACGAGTCCAAGCTGCTGAACGTGGACAAGACCCCCAAGGTCATTATCTCCGCTTCCGGTATGTGCGACGCGGGCCGTATCCGCCACCATTTGAAATATAACCTCTGGCGCGCCGACAGCGCCGTGGTGTTCGTGGGCTTCCAGTCCCCGGGCACCCTGGGCCGCAACCTGCTGGACGGGGCCGACAGCGTCAAGCTCTTCGGCGAGGATGTGGCCGTCCGGGCCAAGATCGTCAATTTCCCCGGACTCTCCTCTCATGCCGATCACGACCACCTGGTGGACTGGATCAAGCACTTTGATCCGGCGAAGACTACCCATGTGTTCGTGGTCCACGGTGACCGCGAGGTGGCACCTGTCTACGCCGAGACGGTAAAGGGGCTGGGCTTTGCAGCCCACGCGCCCCAGTATACCGAGGAGTACGATCTGATCGCCGACAAGCAGCTTGCCCCCGGCTACCTGCCGGAGCGCAAGACCCGGGCCTACGAGGGGGCGCCCAAGGCCACGGCGGCGTACCAGAAGCTGGTCCAGCTGGGCGATATGCTCATCGGCCTCATCCGCCGCAGCAAGGGCCGGGACAACAAGACGCTGGCCGCTTTTGCCGATGCCATCGGCAAGGTCATCAGCAAGTTCGAGTTCTGAGCCGTGCCGGAGAAGAACAAGACCTACCGCGCCCGCATCGAGGGGTATACCTCCGAGGGCTTGGGCGTGGCCCGCATCGACGGGCAGGCGGTGTTCGTCCACCGGGCGCTGCGGGGCGAGGACTGTGATGTGCTCATCCTCAAGGCGTTGAAAAACGCCGCCTTCGGCAAGGCGGTGCGGGTATATGCGCCCTCGCCCCACCGGGTGGAGCCGGACTGCCCGTACTATGGGCGGTGCGGCGGCTGCGACTTCCGTCACATGGACAGGGAAGAGGAGCTGGATGCCAAGCGCCAGCGGGTGCAGGACGCCCTGCGCCGCATTGGCGGCAGCGATGTGACAGTGGAGGGTATCCTCTCCGGTGAACCGCTGCACTACCGCAACAAGAGCCAGTACCCCGTGTCCGCCGATGGGCAGGTGGGTTTCTACAAGGCCCGCAGCCATCAGGTGATCCCGGTGAACTGCTGCCGGATACAGAAGCCCCAGGCCGACGCGGCAGCGGAGGCCCTGCGGCGGTACATCCGGGAATGCGGCGTGCCCTGCTACGATGAAAGGACCCGGCGGGGTCTGGTGCGGCACCTGTATGTCCGCACGAACAGCGCGGGGCAGTCATTGGTCTGCGTGCTGGTCAACGGGAGGAAGCTGCCCTGCGAGGACACGCTGGTGTCGTTTATGCGGCAGGCGCTGCCGAATGCCGTGGGCGTGGTGCTGGGCGTAAACACCCAGCCCACCGGGGCCATACTGGGCAGCGAATACCGCACCCTGTGGGGCGCGGACGTGCTGGAGGATACCCTGTGCGGCCTGTCCTTCCGGCTGAGCGTGCCGTCCTTTTATCAGGTGAACCGTGACATGGCGGAGGTGCTGTACGATACCGCTGTGGACTTCGCGGGACTGACCGGGCACGAGACGGTGCTGGACCTGTACTGCGGCGCGGGCACCATCACCCAGGTGATGGCCCGGCGGGCGGCGAGGGTCATCGGCGCGGAGATCGTGCCGGAGGCCATTGCCGATGCCAGGGAGAATGCCCGCCGCAACGGGATAGAGAATGTGGAATTCTTCTGCGGCGACGCGGCGGACGCGGCGGCGGACTTCGCCGCCCGGGGCCTGCGCCCGGACGTGATATGCGTGGACCCGCCCCGCAAGGGGCTCAGCCCGGAGGTGGTCGCCGCAGCGGCGTCGATGGCGCCGCAGCGTATCGTCTACGTCTCCTGCGACCCGGCGACCCTGGCCCGGGATGTGAAGCTGTTTGCACAGGAGGGGTATTGCGCCGTCCGCGCCGCGGCGGTGGATATGTTCCCCGGTACGGCGAATGTGGAGACGGTAGTACTTTTGTCCCACAAAAAAGCCGACAGTTATATCCACATTGATGTGGATGTTGAGGAGTTGGTGCAGGACAAAAGAGGGCTGGCGACTTATGAGCAGATCAAAGCGTATGTTCTGGAGCATACCGGTTTAAAGGTCAGCCACCTCTATATCGCACAGGTGAAGCAGAAGTGCGGTATCATTGAGCGGGAAAACTACAATAAGCCGAAGTCTGAGGATACCAAGCAGCCCCAATGCCCGCCGGAGAAGGAAAAGGCAATTACGGAGGCATTACGTCACTTTGGGATGATTTGAGGCGGATGTCTTAATCATTAAAGGAACGGTGAGGGTATGAAGTACAAAATTGCAATCTGCGATGACTCCGGTACGGACAGACAATATGTTTTGAATATGGTGCGCGCTTGGGCCTCGTCCGCCGGTCACACGGTGCATATCGACGACTTCCCCTCCGCCGAGAGCTTCCTGTTCCGCTACGCAGAAGAAAGCGACTACGACATTCTCCTGCTGGATATCGAAATGGGCGCGATGGACGGCGTCACGATGGCAAAAGAGCTTCGCAAGAGCAACGACACGGTGCAGATCATTTTCATCACCGGCTATTCCGACTACATTTCAGAGGGCTACGAGGTAGCGGCGCTCCACTATCTGATGAAGCCCGTGAAGGAAGAAAAGCTCCGGTCGGTGCTGGACCGCGCTGCGGAAAAGATAACGAAAAACGAACGGGTCCTGCATTTCGAGGCCGGCGGAGAAATGGTGCGTGTGCCGATTTATCAGATTCGATATGCAGATGTGCTCGGCAACTATGTGACCGTTCACGCGCGAACGGATGTGACGGTGAAAATGACATTGGGCGAGCTTGAAAAGCAGCTCGACGAGTGCTTCTACCGCGTGGGGCGCTCTGCGCTCGTGAATCTGACGCAGATCAGCCGCGTCACCAAGACGGAGATCCGGCTGAGCGACGGAACCGCCATCCCGCTGCCGCGGGGCGCGTATGAGGGCGTCAACCGTGCCATTATCAACATGAGGTAAGGCGTATGGAATTGTTTGCAAAGAAAATCGAAAAGCAGCTCGCCTCCTATCAGCAGGAGCTGATCGAAACGCATTACCGCGAAGTAGACAATATGTACCGCCAGATCCGCGGCTGGCGGCATGACTACCGCAACCATATTCAGACCATGAAGGCTTACGCTGCCGCGGGAGATTGGGACGCCATCCAAAACTACCTCGACCTGCTGGACACCGATCTGCAAACCGTGGACACGGTCATCAAGACCGGCAATCCCATGACCGACGCCATCTTGAACTCCAAAATCTCCCTTGCAAAGGCGAAGGGCATTGAGGTCGCGGCGGATGCCCACATCCCCGTCCGGCTGAAGTCCTCGGAGATCGATCTCTGCTGCATCCTCGGCAATCTCTTCGACAACGCCATTGAGGCCAGCATGAAGCTGCCGGAGGACAAGCGCCTCATCCGGGTCTATATGGATATGAAAAACACCCAGCTCTACATCTCCTTCACCAATTTTACCGCCGGGAAGAAAATGCAGAAGGAGGGAGGGCTGTTCCGCAGCACCAAGGGCGAGGGGCATGGCTTTGGCCTTGTTCGCATCGACGCCATCGTGGAGCGGCTGGACGGATACATCAGCCGCAACAGCGAGGACGGTGCATTCACCACTGAAATACTGCTTCCGCAGGAGTGAGAGCTGCAATTCATCCCCCGGAAAAAGCGATTCGTCCCCGGAGTCAACCGGGGACGATTTTTTTCTGCTATGCTATGCGCGTGAGGTGAAACGACATGAAACACAGAGAAAAACCGAAGTACAGCGTCCGGCAAAATGTCTGCTTTATGGTGCGGACCGCTTGGGAGAAGCGCAGGAGAGTGCTGCTCCTTTGCGTTGTGGTCGCGGCCATCAAAGTGGCGTTGGATTTGGCGCAGCTCTATGTCACACCGGAAATTCTTACGAGGGTGGAGCAGGGCGTTCCCGTGGGGGAGTTGCTGACAACTATCGGATTTTTCACAGCGGCACTTCTTCTCTTACAGGGGGCTGCGGCGTATTGCGATGCCATCCGGATGCCTGGTGAGATCGATGTTCGCTGTGCCATCATCCGCATGATCTCCCGGAAAAGCGCCGAGACCTCCTACCCAAATGTCCACGACTCCAAAATTCTGAAGCTGGAGGAGCAGGCGCAGCGGGCCACCAGCGGCAACGACGATGCGGCGGAACATATTTGGCGAACGCTGACGGAGCTGCTGGCAAATCTCGGCGGCTTTGCCGTATATCTGCTGCTGTTCTCCCGCTTGAGCCGCTTTTTGATCCTGCTGGTGGTGCTGACCGCCGCAGCAGACTTCTTCGTTTCCCACTACATCAGTGAGTGGGAGTACCGCCACCGGGATGAACGGGAACAGTATGACAAGGAACTGCACTATTTTCTGACGCAGCCTCGGCAGATACAGCTTGCCAAGGACATCCGCGTCTTTGGTTTAGCCCCTTGGCTGCGGGAATTGCGGGAAAAATCCATGAAGGCACTCTCCGCCTTCATCGCCCGCCGGGAAAGGACTTATCTCTGGGCTAATGTGGCTGACGTGGCGCTGACGCTTCTTCGCAACGGCATCGCGTATGCGTATCTGATTCGGCAAACTCTGGTACATGGCTGGCCTGCATCGACATTTTTGCTCTACTTTACCGCCGTCAGCGGCGCTGCATCGTGGGTGACCGGCATCCTGACCCAGTGCAGCCAACTGCATAAGGAGAGCATCGACCTGTCCAAAATACAGGAATATTTGAACATTCCGGAGCCGTTTCGGTTTGAGGGCGGAGCGCAGCCGCCCGCAGCCGACGGGTATGAGCTGCGGCTGGAGAACGTGTCCTTCCACTATCCGGGCACGGAGAGGGATATTCTCAGACACATAGACCTGACCATCCATCCCGGCGAAAAGCTGGCGGTGGTGGGCTTGAACGGTGCGGGCAAGACCACCATGGTGATGCTGCTTTGCGGCTTCTACGACCCCACCGAGGGGCGCGTGCTGCTAAACGGGCAGGATATTCGTGAATTTGACCGCAGCGCGTATTACCGCCTGTTTTCCGCTGTATTTCAGGGGTTTTCCATTTTGGATACCACCATTGCGGAATGTGTTGCCCAGACCACCGATCATATTGACAGAGTAAAAGTCGATCACTGCCTTGCACAGGCCGGCTTGACAGAGGCTATTGCCAAATTCCCCCAAGGGGTGGATACCCACTTTGGCCGGGAGGTGTATCTGGACGGCGTACAGCTCTCCGGCGGCCAGACCCAGCGGCTGATGCTGGCGAGAGCGCTTTATAAGGACGGGCCCATCCTCGTTCTGGACGAGCCTACGGCGGCGCTGGATCCCATTGCGGAAAACGATATTTACCAAAAGTACAGCGATATGACGGCGGGTAAGACCTCCGTGTTCATCTCCCACCGACTGGCGTCCACCCGCTTCTGTGACCGCATCCTCTTTATAGCAGACGGCGGCATCGCCGAGGAGGGTACCCACAAGGAGTTACTGGCAAAGGGCGGTGCTTATGCGGAGCTATTTGCCGTGCAGAGCCGCTATTATCAGGAAGGAGGTGTGCAGGATGAAGAAGAAAACTGAGGGCATGAGCCTGCGGGAGACCTTTGCCATCCACCGCCGGGCGGCACGAGATATGCGCCGGATCGCACCGGGCTGCTTTATGCCGTTTATCCTCTGTGCTGTTGTGGAGGCAGCATCGCCCTATGCGGTCATCTGGCTCTCCGCCCGGCTTGTCGATGAACTATCCACCCTTCGCAGACCGGAGATTCTGGCCAAATGGGTCCTTTGGATCGTAGCGGTCAGTGCTGCGGCAGAGCTGCTCAAGGCCGTGCTGGAGAGGTGGAAAAATGTCCGGGGCGAACTGCTTGACAGACAGAAAGAAGTTTTGTATACCGAGAAATTTCTGCGGATGGATTATGCCGACTGTGACAGGCAGGAAACACGTGATCTGTTCTCTCAGATCCGGCAGAATGCCGACTGGTCCGGTTGGGGCTTTGCCCATCTCAAGCTGTACTATACGCAGGCAGTCCAAGGCATCACCGGCATTTTAGGGGCTGCCGCCTTGACGGTGAGCCTGTTCACCCGGCAAGTCCCGACCTCGGCGGGAAAATTGACCGCTCTCAATCACCCGCTTTTCCTTGTGGGCATCCTTCTGCTGATTGCCGCCGTTACCTGCCTTGGTCCGGCGCTGGTCGGCAGAGCCTATTCTGCCTGGAACACGCTGGCAGAGCAGGTATGCTTCGGCAATCGCGTGTTCAGCCACTTCGTTTTCATGCAGCCGGGGGACAAGGAAAAAGACATGGATCGCAGAATGTACCGCCAGAGCGAACTGGCGGAGCATTATGTCCGCACAGTGAATATCTTCGGCGTCGGCTCTCCCGTGGCAAAGGCGTCCCAAACCACTGTGGGACTGAGCAAGGCGCTGGCCGCCTCTCTATCCGCTGTTCTCTCCGGCGTTGTGTATGTGTTCGTATGCTTGAAGGCGCTGGGCGGTGCCTTCGGCATTGGCAGCGTGACCCAGTATGTCAGCGCCGTGACCACATTTTCCGGCAACGCCGCCCTGCTACTGAGCACCGTCAGTCATATGCGGGCCAATGCTGAGTTCCTCAAGGCCATCTATGCGTTTCTCGACATTCCCAATTCCATGTATCAGGGGAGTCTCACCACCGAAAAGCGGTCGGATCGTCAGTATGACGTGGAGTTTCGGGATGTATCCTTCCGTTATCCCGGCTCGGACATCTGGGCGCTGCGCCATGTGAATATGAGGTTCAAGGTTGGAAAAAGACTTGCCATCGTGGGCGAAAACGGCAGCGGCAAGACCACCTTCATCAAGCTCCTGTGCCGCCTGTACGACCCGCAGGAGGGGCAGATTTTGCTCAACGGCATCGACATCCGCAAGTACCGCTATGACGATTACATGGGAATATTTTCCGTGGTATTTCAGGATTTCCAGCTCATCTGCCAGCCTTTGGGCGCGAATGTGGCGGGCAGCATGGAATATGACCGTGACCGGGCAAAGAAGGCTCTGACCGATGCAGGCTTCGCAGACCGTCTTGCAGCGATGGAAAAGGGTCTGGACACCATGCTTTACAAAAATCTCTCCGAGGACGGTGTCGAGGTTTCCGGCGGCGAGGCGCAGAAGATCGCCATTGCCCGCGCGCTCTATAAGGACGCGCCCTTCATCATCCTCGACGAGCCAACGGCGGCGCTGGACCCCATCGCCGAGGCGGAGATCTACAGTAAGTTCGATGAGATCGCAGGCAATAAGACCGCCATCTATATCTCCCACCGCCTTTCCTCCTGCAAATTCTGCGACGAGATCGCCGTGTTCCACGAGGGCGCGGTCATTCAGCAGGGCAGTCACGCCGAATTGCTCGCCGATCGGGGCGGCAAATACTACGCGCTCTGGAACGCACAGGCGCAGTATTATACGGAGTGAAGTGTATGTAGAGCAGTTCTCACTTTTGAGAACTGCTCTACAGCATCGTCACACGACAGATCACAACTTCGGCAGGGACGCCGCCATTGGGGGGCACCCACACGGCAGATGGCGGTGCCATGCGCGGCGAAAGCCGTGGCTGCATTCTTCTCTCGACGCGCAGGCAGTTTCCTGCTATACTGAGAAAAAAGAAATATCTCGGGAGAGCGAGTGCGATGAAGAAAATACTCTTTGTGTGCCACGGCAATATCTGCCGCAGCCCC
>OHBH01000121.1_pt1 | contig 13758 bp, 14 predicted proteins | sample 1577321 | NCBI WGS metagenome assembly OHBH01 (sample SAMEA3879546, study PRJEB24766) | human gut metagenome | biome: human-associated habitat; feature: feces | place: USA | collected 1985/1987
GGGCTTTTTGAACCATTTTGATATAGTCTGAGCAGTCGATTATCGCTTGCTGAACTGCGGAGCGCGACGAGCTGCTTTGAGACCGTACTTCTTTCTTTCCTTCATTCTGGGGTCACGGGTCAGGAAACCGGCGGCCTTCAGAGAAGCACGGAACTCGGGGTTGACGGTCAGCAGGGCACGGGCGATGCCGTGACGGATAGCGCCGGCCTGGCCGGAAACGCCGCCGCCGCAGACGGAAACGACAACATCGACCTTGTCGACCAGCTCAGTGGTGACCAGGGGCTGACGAACGACCAGCTTCAGGGTCTCCAGACCGAAGTAATCATTGATGTCGCGGCCGTTGATGATGATGGAACCGGTGCCGTTCTCGTAAACGCGAACGCGGGCGATGCTGGACTTACGACGGCCGGTGCCGTAAAAATACTTCTTCTTGCTCTCGTACATACTGTGTTACCTCCAATTAGTCCAGAGTCCAGGCTTCGGGCTTCTGGGCGGCATGAGGATGCTCAGCACCCTTGTACAGGTGCAGACGGGTCATGCAGTTGCGGCCCAGAGTGTTCTTGGGCAGCATGCCCTTGACGGCGACTTCCATAGCGTAGTCGGAGCGGTTCTCCATCATGGTACGAGCCTTGGTCTCCTTCAGGCCGCCGATCCAGCCGGAGTGGGTGCGGTAATACTTCTGCTCCATCTTGTTGCCGGACAGAGTGGCCTTGCCGGCGTTGATGACGATGACGTTATCGCCGCAGTCGGCATGGGGGGTGTAGGTGGGCTTGCCCTTGCCGCGCAGCAGGTCGGCCACGATGACGGCGGTCTTGCCCAGGGGCTTGCCGGCGGCATCAACGACGTACCACTTGCGCTCAATGGTGGCCTTGTTTGCCATATAAGTGGACATGGTGTTTTTCCTCCAATTTATAGAATGTATTGCTTTACTTTTTCAGGCTCCCTTGCTATGATGAGGGAGAGAAACGCGCCGAACGCGCAAGGATATTTATAGCATATCCCGGGGAGATTGTCAACAGCATTTTAATTTATGATAAAAACATCTGGCATTTTCTCTTGTTTTCTCTGATTAGCTCTTATTTTCTCAAATGGCAATTTCATTTTCGACCCTGGGAGGGATGTCACATGCAGAAGCTTTTGGGACAGGTGCGCCGGTGCGTGGAGGATTACCGCATGATCGACGCGGGGGACACGGTGGCCGTGGGCGTATCCGGCGGCAAGGACAGCCTGGTGACGCTGACCGCGCTGGCCCGGCTGCGGGCCTTTTACCCCATTCCCTTTACCGTTCACGCCATCACCCTGGAGACCGGCACCCCGGGTATGTGCTTCGATGCCGTGGCGGACCTGTGCCGGCAGCTGGACGTGCCCTATACCCGCATCCAGGTGCCGGTATACGACATTGTGTTCAATGAGCGGAAGGAGAAGAACCCCTGCTCCCTGTGCGCCAAGCTGCGGCGGGGCAGCCTGAACACGGCCCTTACGGACCTGGGCATCCGGAAGATCGCCCTGGGCCATCACTATGACGACGCCATCGAGACGCTGCTGATGAACCTGCTGTTCGAGGGGCGCATCGGCTGCTTCCAGCCGGTGACCTACCTGGACCGCACCGGCATCACCCAGATCCGCCCCCTGCTGTACTGCCGGGAGGACGACATCCGCCGGGCGGCTCAGCGGCTCCGGCTGCCGGTGGTGCACAATCCCTGCCCCGCCAACGGCCACAGCCGCCGTCAGGAGGTGAAGGAGCTCATCGCCGGGCTGGAGAGCCGGTATCCGGATATCAAGCAGAAGCTGTTCGGCAGTCTCCAGCGGTATCCCCTGTACGGGTGGAATCTTCACGAGGAGGAGCGGTGATATGAAAGCAAAGCTGGGCGGCCGCACCTGGGCGGCGCTGCTGACCTTCGGTCTGGTGGGTCAGATCGCCTGGGTCATTGAGAACATGTATTTTAATGTGTTCCTGTACAACACCATCTCCGGGGACACATCCATGATCGCGGCCATGGTGGCCTGGAGCGCCGTCACCGCCACCGTCACCACCCTGGTGATGGGGGCCCTCAGCGACCGGCTGGGGCGGCGGAAGGCCTTTATCGTGGCGGGCTATCTGCTGTGGGGCGTCAGCATCGGGGCCTTTGCCCTGATCAAAAGCAGCCCCGTGGCCGCTGCCGCCCACAGCGCGGCGGTGCTGGTGGTGGTGCTGGACTGCGTTATGACCTTCTTCGGGTCCACCGCCAACGACGCAGCCTTCAACGCCTGGGTCACCGACGTCACCGTGCCGGAAAACCGGGGCAGGGTGGAGACGGTGCTGGCCATCATGCCGCTTGTGGCTATGCTGGTAGTGTTCGGCGCTCTGGACGGTCTGACCCAGGCGGGAAGCTGGCGGCTGTTCTTCCTGATCGTAGGCGGCGTCACGGGACTGGGCGGCGTGCTGGGCTTCTTTTTTATCCGGGAGCCGGACCTGCCCCAGGGTCAGGGGACCACATTCTCCAACATTCTGTACGGTTTCCGTCCCGCCGTTGTCCGGGACAACCCGCGGCTGTATCTGTCCCTGGCGGCGCTGGGGGTATACTGCATGAGCCAGCAGGTGTATATGCCGTATCTCATTATTTATATCCAGCGGTTTTTGGGAATCACGGACTACACGTTCCTGCTGGCCGGGGTGCTGATCGTCAGCTCTGTGCTGTCGGTGCTGGCCGGTCAGCCCATCGACCGGCTGGGCAAGCTCCGCTGCCTGATCCCGGCGGGGATCGTGGGCTTTGCGGGGCTGGTGCTGATGTACTTCGCCCGGAGCCAGTGGTTCGTGCTGGCGGCGGGCATCGTGATGCTGGGCGGCGGCATGGTGATCTCTGCCTGCTGCAATGGGCTCATCCGGGACTATACCCCCGCCGGAAAGGCCGGCCTGTTCCAGGGCATCCGCATCGTATTCCAGGTGCTGCTGCCCATGGTCACGGGGCCGTATATCGGCGCGGCGGTGATCCGGGGCACCGGCATGACCTACGAGGATCTGGGCACCGTAAAGCAGGTGCCCACAGCGGAAATTTTCCTGGCGGCTGCCGCCGCCCTGGTGCTGCTGGCGATCCCGGCGGCGCTGCTGAAGCGGAAGGAGGCTGCGAAATGACGGCGCTTTATACCCCCTGGGGAGAGCAGCTCGACAGGACCTGCCCTCTGCCGGAGTATCCCCGGCCCCAGCTGCGGCGGGACAGCTATCTCTGTCTCAACGGCCTGTGGGATTACACCGTGGAGGACGGGGACGAATACTCCCGCCGCCGCAGCGGAAAAATATTGGTGCCCTTTTCGCCGGAGAGTCTGCTGTCCGGCTGCGATTTCCGGCTGCAAAGCGGGGAAACGCTGTGGTATGAGCGGACGTTCACCCTGCCGGAGGGCTTTCGCCGGGACCGGGTGCTGCTGCACTTCGGTGCGGTGGACCAGTGCTGCCGGGTGCTGGTGAACGACCGGCCTGTGGGCGGCCATGAGGGGGGCTATCTGCCCTTCACCCTGGACATTACCGGCGCCCTGGTCCCCGGGGAAAACCGGCTGACTGTGGCCGTCACCGACGACCCGGAGGGCGGTGTCCACGCCTTCGGCAAGCAGCGCACGGACCGGGGCGGCATCTGGTACACCGCCCAATCCGGCATCTGGCAGACGGTGTGGCTGGAGAGTACAGCGGACAACTACGTCCGTTCCCTGCGCCTGACCCCGGACTTTGACGGGAAATGCCTGCGGTACGCCGTCCGGGCGGAGGACCCGGCAGGAGCCCGGGTCACGGTGCTGTGCGGCGGGCGGGTCGTTGCCCGCAGCTGGGCTGATGAGCGGGGAGAGGGCGTGTGCCCCATTCCGGCGGAGCACTTCCGCCCCTGGAGCCCGGAGGATCCGTATCTGTACGACCTGGAGGTGACTCTGCCCTCCGGCGACCGGGCAGAGAGCTATTTCGGCATGCGGCAGTTCTCCGTTATGGAACACCGGGGCCGCCGGGTGCTGGCCCTGAACCACCGGCCCTGCTTCCAGTCGGGGCTGCTGGACCAGGGCTACTGGTCCGACGGACTGTACACTCCGCCTGCCGACGAGGCCATGGTATGGGATATTCAGACCGCCCGGGATATGGGCTTTTCCATGCTGCGCAAGCACATCAAGATCGAACCCCTGCGGTGGTACTATCACTGCGACCGGCTGGGGATGATCGTTTGGCAGGACATGGTATCCTGCTTCGAGGGATGGCGGACCCTGACCATGCAGGTGCTGCCCTTTCTGGGTCTGCACCTGCATGACGCGCCGTCGGCCCGGCTGGGCCGGGCCGGGGAGCCTGGACGGCAGCAGTTCCTCCGGGACATGTCCGACACGGTGGACCTGCTGTATAACTGCGTGTCCCTGGGCCTGTGGGTGCCCTTCAACGAGGGCTGGGGCCAGTTCAGCGCCCTGGAGGTCGCGGACCGGCTGCGGGCCATGGACCCCACCCGGCCCATCGACCATGCCTCCGGCTGGCACGACCAGGGCGGCGGCGACCTGAAAAGCCGCCACATATATTATCGGCCCGTGCGCCTGAAAAACGACGGGCGGCGGGTGCTGGCCCTGACGGAGTTCGGGGGCTACAGCCTGCAGTGCCCGGGTCACCTGGCGACGGACAAAAAATTCGGCTACCGCATGTATGACGATGCGGCAGCCTGGATGGACGCGGTGGAAAAGCTGTATGAAACGGAGGTTTTGCCCCTGATCCAGGCCCAGGGACTGTCGGCGGCGGTGTATACCCAGCTGTCCGACGTGGAGGACGAGGTCAACGGCCTGGTGACCTTCGACCGCCGGGTGTGTAAGATGGACCCGGCCCGCATGCGGAAAATCAACGAGAAATTGCATTTTTAGCACAGGATATTGCGCTTTCGACATGCGATAGCCCGAAGAGATAGGGCCGGCAGAGTCATCGGCCCCTATGGAGCATCCGAGAGAGAATGCCTGCGGGGCGGACAATTCTGTCCGCCCCGCAGGATGCCCCTATGTAAGCACCCACTGCAGCAGAAGCAGCAGGCCGAAGCCGGGAAGGCCCAGCACCCCGATCACCAGGGCGTTGAACACGTTCAGGCCCAGGTGCAGCCCGGGAACGGTGCGGCCCAGGAGCCACAGGGCACCAAAGCCCAGGGCCGCGTTGCCCGCTACCCGGAATACCGTTTTCAGGGGGCTTTTCGTCAGACGCAGCACCCCCAGCAGGATAAACAGAGCCCCCACACCCAGGGCGGCTTTTTCTAAGACGGACACACAGTCCCTCCCTTCACGGAGGACGCCGCCACGCAGGGGCCCTCCCCCAGCTGGGTCTTGATGCACCGCAGCAGATAGTCGCTGCGGGCCTTCAGGGCGTTGATCTCGTAAATGCTGGCCTCTACCAGCTCCGGGGCGGTGACGTAATTGAACTTATCATAGGCGTTGCGCAGGGCTTGGTTGGTCTGATACAGCTCCTGCCGCAGGTCCCCCAGGGTGGGGGAGGCCGTGTCCTTGTTTTTCATGGCGATACCTCCTGATGGCTATTGTACGGTTATTTTGGACAGATATGACAGGCTTTAATCAGGGGACAGGAACATTTTTCCGGGGAGGTGCGCGAAATGCACGAGGAATACATGCGCCAGGCGCTGGACCTGGCCCGGGAGGCCGCCGCCGCCGGGGAGGTGCCGGTGGGCTGCGTCATCGTCCGGGACGGGGCGGTGGTGGGCCGGGGCCGCAACCGGCGGGAGGAGCGCCAGGCCGCCTGGTCCCACGCGGAAATGGAGGCCATGGCCGAAGCCAACCGGACCCTGGGCACCTGGCGGCTGGACGGCTGCACGCTGTATGTGACTCTGGAGCCCTGCCCCATGTGTGCCGGGGCCATTCTCAACGCACGAGTCAGCCGGGTGTACTTTGGGGCCCGGGACCGGGAGATGGGGGCCTGCGGCGGGGTCATGAATCTGTTTATGGAGGATTTCCCTCACCCTCCCGCCCTGGTGGGCGGCGTGCTGGAGGCCGAATGCGCCCGGGTTCTGTCGGATTTTTTTCGCTCCGTGCGGAAAAAGTGAATTTTCCCTATTTTCCCGTTGACAAAACCGGGAAAAGTGGCTATATTATGTGGTGATCCAGTGCAAATGCAGTGATGGGGACCAGTAGCGCTCCTTCCCGATGCCAAGAGAGCCGCCGTTTCGGTGCAAGGCGGTCACGGGCGAAGCGGCGAATATCACCCCGGAGCATCCGGCTGAAACGGCATACCCGGATTAGGTGCGGACGGCGGAGGGCCGTTATCATCCCTCACCCACGGATGGTGGGGCGGAGCGGCCGCGTTTTCGCGGCAATAAGAGTGGTACCGCAGAGGTTTTTCACGGCCTTTGTCTCTTACAGAGACAAGGGCCGCTTTTTTATTGGTTTTCAAATACAATTTTCGTATACGGAGGTAACACATGGAATACAAAAAGACGCTGAATATGCCGAAATCCGGCTTTCCCATGCGGGCGGGCCTGCCCAAGCGGGAGCCGGAGATGCTGCGCTATTGGGAGCAGCTGGACCTTTACAACGAGCTGCTGAAGAAGAACGAGGGCAAGCCCCTGTTCTCCCTCCACGACGGCCCTCCCTTCTCCAACGGCGCCCTGCACATGGGCCACGCCCTGAACAAGGCCCTGAAGGACTTTATCAACCGCAGCTATGCCATGCGCGGGTACTACACCCCCTATATCCCCGGCTGGGACAACCACGGCATGCCCATTGAGTCCGCCATCATCAAGCAGAACAAGCTCAACCACAAGGCCATGAGCGTGGCGGATTTCCGCACCGCCTGCCACGAGTTCGCCGACCACTATATCGACGTGCAGCGGGAGGGCTTCAAGCGCATGGGCGTGGTGGCCGACTGGGACCATCCCTACAAGACCATGGACCCGGGCTTTGAGGCCCGGGAGGTCCGGGTGTTCGGCAAGATGTACAAAAACGGCCACATCTACAAGGGCCTCAAGCCCGTGTACTGGTGCCCCCACGACGAGACCGCCCTGGCCGAGGCGGAGATCGAGTATCAGGACGACCCCTGCACCACGGTGTATGTGAAGTTCCCCATGCACGACGACCTGGGCAAGCTCCCCCACCTGGACAAGAGCAAGCTCAGCTTCGTCATCTGGACCACCACCATCTGGACCCTGCCCGGCAACCTGGCCATCGCCCTGAACCCGGCGGAGAGCTACGCCGTCGTCAAGCCGGAGGGCCGCGACGAGCTGTATATCATGGCGGAGGCCCTGACGGAGAAGGTCATGGGCATCGGCGGCTTCGACCGCTATGAGATCGTGGAGACCCACCCCGGTGCCTTCTTCGAGAACATGCTGGCCAGCCATCCCTTCCTGCCCAAGACCAGCCGCCTGGTGCTGGCGGACTATGTCACCATGGACTCCGGTACCGGCTGCGTCCACACCGCCCCCGGCTTCGGCGCCGACGACTATCAGACCTGCCTGCGCTACGGCATGGACATGGTGGTGCCCGTGGACGACCAGGGCCGCCACACGGACTATGCCGGCAAGTACGCCGGCATGAAGACCGAGGAATCCAACCCCGTGATCCTCCAGGATATGAAGGACGCCGGGTCCCTGTTTGCCAGCCAGGAGATCGTCCACAGCTATCCCCACTGCTGGCGCTGCAAGAAGCCCATCATCTTCCGCGCCACTCCCCAGTGGTTCTGCTCCGTGGAGTCCTTCAAGGATGACGCCATCGCCGCCTGCGAGGACGTGCGCTGGGTGCCCTCCTGGGGCAAGGACCGCCTGCGCTCCATGGTCCTGGAGCGCACCGACTGGTGCATCAGCCGCCAGCGCCGCTGGGGCCTGCCTATCCCGGTGTTCTACTGCAAGGACTGCGGCAAGCCCATCTGCACCGACGAGACCATCGACGCCATCGCGGGCCTCTTTGAAAAGAAGGGCTCCAACGCCTGGTTTGAGATGGAGGCGGAGGACATGCTGCCGGAGGGCTTCACCTGCCCCCACTGCGGCAAGGCCGCAGGCTTCGAGAAGGAGAGCGACACCCTGGACGGCTGGTTCGATTCCGGCTCCACCCACTATGCCTCTATGGAGCGCACCCAGGGCTTCTGGCCCGCCACCATGTATATCGAGGGGCTGGACCAGTATCGCGGCTGGTTCCAGAGCTCCCTGCTGGTGGCCGTGGGCGCGCTGGAGCGGGGGGCCCCCTTCAAGGAGTGCCTGACCCACGGCTGGACCGTGGACGGTCAGGGCCGCGCCATGCACAAGTCCCTGGGCAACGGCATGGACCCCGCCGAGATCTTCAACAAGTACGGCGCGGACCTGCTGCGCCTGTGGGCCGGCTCCTCCGACTATCACGTGGACGTCCGCTGCTCCGACGACATCTTCAAGCAGCTGTCCCAGAACTATCTGAAGTTCCGCAACACGGCCAAGTTCTGCCTGGATAACCTGACGGGCTTCGATCCGGAGACGGAGCTGGTGGCCCCCGCCCGGATGCAGGAGCTGGACCGCTGGGCCGTTACCCGGCTCAACAACCTGATCCGCCGGGTGTTCGACAGCTACGATGCCTACGAGTTCCACGCCGTGTCCCACGCCATCAACGATTTCTGCGTGGTGGACCTGAGCTCCTTCTATTTCGACATCATCAAGGACCGCCTGTACTGCGACGGTGAGCACAGCGCCAGCCGCCGCAGCGCCCAGACCGCCCTGTTCCTGATCCTGGACGCCATGACCCGGATGTTCGCCCCCATCCTGGCTTTCACCTGCGAGGAGATCTGGCTGGCTATGCCCCACCGCAGTGCCGACGACAGCCGCAGCGTCCTGTTCAACTGCATGGTGCAGCCCTATGAGGGCTATGCCCTGCCGGAGGACGCCATGGACCGCTGGGCAAGGATCGCCACTGTCCGCACCGCCGTCAACGGTGCGCTGGAGCAGGCCCGGGCCGACAAGACCATCGGCAAGAGCCTGGAGGCGGAGGTGGATGTCACCGTTCCCGCCGAGGACGCCTTCCTGGCGGACATGGACGCCGATACCCTGGCGGATCTGCTGATCGTGTCCCAGGTACGGGTCACCGTGGGCGACGAGCTGACCGTCACCGTGGCTCCCGCCCGGGGCGTCAAGTGCGCCCGCTGCTGGAAGGTGCTCTCCAGCGTGGGCACCGTGGAGGGTCACGATACCCTGTGCCCCCGCTGCGCCGCTGTGGTGAAGTCCCTGCCCGTGGTGGAGTGATCGGAATTTCAAGCAGTCCCCAAGCCCCGGCGCAGCTGCGCCGGGGCTTGCCCTGCCCATTATCATGACCGGAGAGGAATCACGTGAACGACAAGCAGGAAGCAAAATTTCAGGAGCTCACCGGCCAGCCGGTGGGCCATCTGGTGTGCAAAATGGCGGCGCCCACCATCATCAGCATGATGGTGACGGCCTGCTATAACATGGTGGATACCTATTTCGTGGGCCAGCTCAACAGCAACAGCGCCACCGGCGCGGTGGGGGTGGTGTTCTCCCTGATGGCGGTGATCCAGGCGGTGGGTTTTTTCTTCGGCCACGGGTCCGGCAACTACATCTCCCGCCAGCTTGGCCGCCATGAATCCGGCGACGCCGGGAAAATGGCCGCCACCGGCGTGACCCTGGCGTTTCTGGCGGGGTGCATCATTCTGGCGCTGGGCCAGATCTTTCTCACGCCACTGGCCCGGCTGCTGGGCTCCACGGATACCATCCTGCCCTATGCCCGCAGCTATCTGCGGATCATCCTGCTGGGGGCCCCGTATATGACGGCATCCTTCGTGCTGAATAACCAGCTGCGCTTTCAGGGCAGCGCCGCCTACGGCATGGTGGGCATCGCTGCCGGAGCGGTGCTGAACGTGGGGCTGGATCCGCTGCTGATCTTCGTATTGGATATGGGCGTGGCCGGGGCGGCCCTGGCCACCATTCTCAGCCAGCTGGCGTCGTTCTGCATGCTGCTTCTGGGCTGCTCCCGGGGCGGCAACCTGCGCATCCGCCTGCGGAACGTGTGCATCCGCCGGGATCTGCTGGTGGAGATCTGCAAGGGCGGCGTGCCGTCCCTGTGCCGCCAGGGGCTGGCCAGCATCGCCACCATCTGCCTCAACCGCAGCGCGGGCCTGTACGGCAACGCGGCCATTGCCGCCATGAGCGTGGTGACCCGTGCCATGCAGCTGGCCCAGTCGGCGCTGATCGGCTTCGGCCAGGGATTTCAGCCGGTGTGCGGCTTCAACTACGGCGCGGGGCTGTATGGCCGGGTGAAGGATGCCTTCCGCTTTTGCGTCAAGTGGGCCACGGTGTTTCTGGCGGCGGCGTCGGTGCTGGGGATGATCTTCGCGCCTCAAATCGTGGCGGTGTTCCGCAACGACCCGGAGGTTATCGCCTTCGGAGCCCGGGCCCTGCGGTTGCAGTGCCTGGCCTTCCCGCTGTGCGGCGTCATCGTCATCTCCAGCATGCTGACCCAGACCATCAACAAGGTTTGGCAGGCCTCGGTGCTGGCGGCAGCCCGGCAGGGGCTGTTCTTCATTCCGGCAGTGCTGATCCTGCCCCATGTGCTGGGAGAGCTGGGGGTACAGCTGGCCCAGTCGTTGTCCGATGTGTGCGCCTTCGCCCTGACGGTGCCGCTGGTGCTGGGCGTCCTGCGGGATATGGACCGCCAGGAGCGCCTGGAAAGGATCTCCTGACGAAAAAAATCGCGGGCCTTAGCCCGCGATTTTTACATAATACGATATCTTTCTGCGATATACTATGCGTTTACACTGTCCGCCAGCTGCATGGCCATGCGCTCCAGCTCCTCCTGCTGGCCCTGGCGCAGGGCGGAACGCAGGGTCACGGTATCTGCGGCCTGCTCCCATTTCAGAGGCTCCAGGAGCTTCTGCATGCCCCGGGCACTGGTGGGAGCCCAGGACCCGTTCTCGATATACGCCACCCGGCGGTTCTTCAGCGTATGGGCAGTCAGATCGTGCAGCAGGTTCTCCATGGTGACGAACACACCGGCATTATAGGTGGGGGCGGCCAGCACCACATGACTGAACCGGAACGCCGCCGCCAGAATGTAGGACGCCGGGGTAACGGAGGTGTCGTACATGGCCACCTGCACCCCCTGCTCCCGCAGATGGCAAGCCAGGATGTTGGCGGCATTCTCCGTCCCGCCGTACACCGACGCATAGGCGATGACCACGCCCCGCTGCTCCGGCTCATACCGGCTCCACAGGTCGTATTTGCCCAGGATGTACCCCAGGTCCTGCCGCCACACGAAGCCGTGCAGGGGCAGCAGCATCTGAATGTCCAGTCCCCCGGCCTTTTTCAGCACCGCCTGGACCTGTGCGCCGTACTTGCCCACAATATTGGTGTAATACCGCCGGGCTTCGTCCAGATAGTCCCGGTGGAAGTCCACCTCGTCGGCGAACAGCGCGCCGTTCAGGGCGCCGAAGGTGCCGAAGGCGTCCGCCGTCAGCAGCAGCTTGTCCGTCTCGTCATAGGTCATCAGCACCTCCGGCCAGTGGACCATAGGCGCGGCCACAAAGTGCAGGGTGTGCCGCCCAGTGCAGAGGGTGTCCCCCTCCTTCACCACGCTGATGCGCCCCTCGTACCCGGGGCCGAAGAACTGGGCCAGCATATTCTTGGCGGCGGCGGAGCACACCACGGTGGTCTCCGGGTGCCGCACCAGCAGGTCCCGGATATCGGCGGCGTGGTCCGGCTCCATGTGCTGCACCACCAGGTAATCCAGGGCCCGGCCATTGAGCCCGTGGGCCACGTTTTCCAGAAATACCCGGCACACGGAGGCATCGGCGGTGTCAAACAGCACCGTTTTCCCGTCGGTCAGCAGATAGCTGTTGAAGGATACGCCCCGGGGCACGTCATAGACCCCCTCGAACATAGCCAGGCGGCGTCCGTCGGCCCCCACCCAGGTATAATCGTCATTGACCTTTCTCGTGCAGAACATAAGGATACCTTCTTTCCCCTAAAATCTCAATTATATTATATCCTTTTTATGGCAAAAAATCTGTGCTATATGCAACACTTGTGAAAAAATGCGCCCCGGCCGGGGCGCATTTTCTCTTATTGGCTGTTACTGATACAGATCCACCACCGTGTGACACGCCTCCAGCAGGAGACCGTCGAAGTAGTCCACGGCATCCTGGGGGATCGTCTCCTCCGGCGGGGCCATCATCCCCATGCTGTAGGTATAGCTGTGGCCGTCGATCACAAAAAACAGCCGCAGTCCATCCTCACTGCATTCCCGGTAAATGGGCACATGCTTGTAATTCTCTCTCAGCGGCGGATATTCCTGGCGTTTCTCCGTATTTCGCAGCGCCAGGATATACACCGGGTATGTGGTCCCGTCATAGATAACCTTCCCGGCCATATCCCAGCCGGTGGGCCGGGCGAAGCGCCCGGTGCTGGACAGATAGATGCTGTACTCCTCCTGCTTCCAGGGCAGGATATCCTCCGGCGGAGCCAGGACCCCCAGCTTTTCCGCCGTCTGGCTCAGCTGCTCATAGCTCTCCGCCGGCTTCTGCAAGGACGGGTGCACCGGCCAGCAAAACACCAGGTCGTATAGGACGACTCCTGCCACAACGGCCAGGATCACCAACAGGACGATTTTCCGGACCTTTTTCCCGTTTTTACGTTTCATTACAGCAATCCCCCCATCACTGATACAGATCCACCACCGTGTGACACGCCTCCAGCAGGAGACCGTCGAAATAGTCCATGGCATCCTGGGGCATCTTCCCGTCGGCGTACACCTGGACGGTGTATATATGGCCGTCAATGCACAAAAAATACAGCATCGAATTGTCCGATGCGTCCCGGTAAATGGGCGTCATCCGATAATTCTCCCGCAGCGGGACCTCCATGCGCCGGTCGTAGTTCCATTCCCGAGACCCGTAGAGCTCCGTCCAGTATGACGCACCGCCGTATTCCACGGTCCCCGACATCAGAAAAGCACTGGGCTTACTCAGCCGGTCCCGGCCATCCAGCTCCTGACTGTAGAATGTTTCCACCCATGGCAGGACGTTCTCCGGAGGGACCAGCACACCCGTCTTTTCCATATCCTGCCGCAGCTGCGCGTAGCTATCCACGTTTTTCCGGGGTTGGGGATATATCGGCCAGGTCAGCACGGTATACACGGTGCCGCCCACAATGGCCAGCAGTACCGCCAGCAGAATAATTTTCTTCCCGGTTCCTCGCTTCATGGCACGTCTCCTTTCCCGTTACTGATACAGATCCACCACCGTGTGGCACGCCGTCCGCAGCGCGTCCTCCACATACGCCGCGTCCTTCTCCGACAGGGTCGTGCTCTCCGGATACATCACCTGGATGATGTATTCATTCCCGTCTATGTAGAGCTGGGTCATGTAAAACCCCCGGTTCTGGAACAGGTAAATGGGTACATAGCGATAGCTGTCCCAGCAGGGCGGCAGATCGCCCACGACGCCGGTGACTCCCACGGAGACCTCCACGTCAAACGTAACACCGCCGCGCTCCATGGTGCCGGATATGGCAAAGCCGCTGACCTTGGCCATCCGGGAGGGGCCGTCCATCCGGAGCTGACGCTCCGTCACCGTCCACGGCAGCAGGTTTTCCCCGGGGACCCGGATATCCGTTTTCTTTTCCACCGTGTCCCGCAGCTGCTCATAGCTTTTCGCCGGTTTCATCCGGGTGGGATTCACCGGACAGACCATGACGGCGTACACGATCACGCCCACAAGAGCCAGCAGCACCACCAGCAGGACGATTTTCCCGATTTTCTTTCCGGTTCCTCGCTTCATATGGCGTCGCCTCCCTCGCCTTTTTGTCATTTTACCAC
>OHBH01000123.1_pt1 | contig 13724 bp, 10 predicted proteins | sample 1577321 | NCBI WGS metagenome assembly OHBH01 (sample SAMEA3879546, study PRJEB24766) | human gut metagenome | biome: human-associated habitat; feature: feces | place: USA | collected 1985/1987
CCCACAACCTGGGTATCGTGGCCGGTAGCGGGGATAGTCTCACCCTTCTTCACGGTCTCGCCGCAGGTCTTGCACACCTCATCGCCGGTATAGCCGTCCTGGGTGCAGGTAGCGGGCTTGGCGCCCACAACCTGGGTATCGTGGCCGGTGGCGGGGATCACCTCCGTCTTGACGGCGGTATAGGTCTTTTGCTCAAAGGTCACAGCAGCCGTGTAGGTGCGGACACCGTCCGTGGTGCAGGTGGCAGGCGTGGTGATCTCGTTGGTGATCACGGCGTTCTCCACCTCAACGTGAGAGGAATCATTGGTGCAGATGAAGGTCGCAGCGGCGCTCTCCACTCCGTTCCAGCTCCACACGGGCTGGCCCCAGGCGTGGCCGGTGGCGGGGATCACCTCCGTCTTCTAGTCGCCGCACATGGTGCAGGTGTAGGTCATCTCGCCGTCCTGGGTGCAGGCAGCCGCCTTGGTGACCTCGCCGTCATTCCAGATGTGATGTCCGTCGGCGGTGGGGCAGGCCACATAGTACAGACGGATCACATCGTCCTTCTTCACATAGTAGCTGTCCAGAGTGGCATAGATGGGCTCGCCGTTTTCATAGCGCAGAATGGGCATCTCCCCGTTGACGGTGAACAGCCACCCGGACCAGCTGCCGAAGCGCTTGTCGCCGGAGGACAGTGTCACGCCGTTGGGATCGGTGATGCCGGTAACATAATAGCCGCTGCCCTGATAGTCATACTTGTTCTGGCTCAGCAGCGCAAACAGCACGTCTGCCGCAGTGCGGTTGTCGGTCCTGGCGCAGCGATAGCTGGCCCCGGTCAGATCCTGGAACGCAGGCTCTATACTGCTGCCTTCCACGTTCAGTGTCACGTCGAAGGGCAGGAGACCGGGATCCTCGCCGTCCCGTCCGGCAACGGTGACAGTGGTGGAGATGGGCTGCTGATAGAACTTGGCAAACTCCGCATAGGCGGGGTCATTCCGGAACTTTTCGTAATACTTGGCGTATTCCGTATAGGTCAGGACGCTGTCGACGGTGACGCGGGTGTTGTACTGGGGCTGGGTCACCAGCAGGGTCTCGTGGGCCACCACGGAGCTGTTGCTGGAGCGGAAGCAGCGGTACTTCTGGGCCGCGTACCAGCCGGGGATATTGTCGGCCTTGACGCCGCACATGTTGTAGTCGTTCATGTTCCGGATGAACCGGTAGCCGTCGCCGTCGGGGACGATCTCGATGAAGGACTGCATATCGCCGGTGACATTGCCGCGGTCCGTGTTGGCGTTGCGGATGCCCTCCCAGTACACGTCCTCGGTGCACACCTTCTTCATAAAGGCAAAGGCGGCGTCCAGATCGCTCTGCTGCATGGGCTGAACGGTGAGGACGATGTCCTTGCTGGCCAGCACCGGCATAGAGCCGTAATCCTTGCCGGAGCCGCTGGGGCGGTCCAGAATCTTCACCGTGACGGTGACGGTCCTGGCTCCCTGGCCGGGCAGCGGCTGATACGTCAGCATCCGGGCCACATTGGCCATGGTGGGATCGGCGGACACCACCACATTCTCATCGCTGGTGCACAGCAGAATGGGGGTATACTTGCCGTCGAAATCCTGGTGATAGTCCCGGGCTGCATAGGTGCGGAAATCAGTGGTGGTGGGGAACTGGATATCCGAGGTGACGCTGCCGGTGTTGATGGCCGCGCCGTTGCGGGGATTGGTCAGGCCAGTCTCCCGCAGGGTAGTCTCCAGCAGGGCCTGATAATCCACGGGCCGGGGGCTGTCGGTGCCCTTAAAGAGGATGGTATAGACCTTGGTAACGGTCAGGTCCTCCCGGCCGTTGTACACCAGCTTCAGGGTCAGCGTGACGGTGGTGTCATTCCTGGGCATGGTGACGGTGGCCTTGTAGGGGGCAAAGATGGCGGAGTTGGACTCCGTAACAGACAGGATGGCCCTGTTGCTGGAGGTCCAGGAGGCGGTGGTCCACAGCTCCTGGCTGCCGCCGTCATTGTAGTCCACGGTGCCCTCGTCCACGCCGGCCTTCAGGGGATACTTGGGCAGGCTGGTCAGGTCGGAGGCGCTCTCCACCGTCTCAGGCGGGGTGATGCGGTCCGCCACGGTGTTCAGAGCGGCCATGGCCTTCTCCTCGTCCAGAGGAATGTTGAACAGGCACTGGTCACTGTCCTTGGTATAGGCAGTGTCCTTGTATGTCAGCACCAGGGTGGGGCGCACGGTGCCGGAGGCGGCAGGGGTAGAGCCCTTCTCATTCCACTTATACTGGATGGTGCCGTCGGCAGCGATGCCCACATAGTTCCAGCTGCTGTAGGCGGCCTCCTTCATGGCGACGGTGATGTCCGTGATGCCGGCTGCCGTCAGCTTGGCCCGGATCATGGTCAGAGCGTTGGTATCGGTGCCGTACTTGGGGTTATAGGTGCCGGAGATGGCTTCCTCGGCGGCGGCCAGCTTTTCCTCGGCCTCCTTCTGCTCGGGAGACTTGTTCTCCGTCCAGATGGCATAGAGGTTATACGTCTCGCCGTCCTCGCTGCCGTCGTCCCAATAGTCGCCCTCCTCAAAGGGGCGGTTGATGACGGCGCCGTCCAGGTACTTCACCTCGTTGCCGTAGGAGCTCTCAGCCCAGCCGGCGAACTCATAGCCCTCCCGGCTGAAGCCGCAGCGGGTCAGGGTCACATCCTGGCCGAAGGGCGCGGTCTGATCGGCCATGGTGCCGGTGGTGGTGCTCTTGTCGGAATACTTGACGTTGTACTTGATAATGTACTGATAGTCGCGCCACTTGGCGATCAGAGTCACCTGGTCGCCGGTGAACACGGTGTCCTTGGTAACGGCCTCGCCGAAGGAGCCGTCCTCGTTTTTCACATACCAGCCGTCCAGGGCCTTGTTGTCGGGATAGTAGCTCTTGCTGAGATAGGGCAGGCTGGAATAGACCTTGTCCGGGGTGACGGTCTTGTCCGCCAGAGACTGCTTGTAGCCGTTGCCGTCGAAGTGGACGGTGATGCCCTTGGTCCAGTGGGCGTACATATGGAAGCCGTTTTCGGCGTCCTCCGCTGTGAGCTTATAGGACAGGGCGATCTCGCTGCCGCCCTCTGCCGCATCGTACCAGCCGTCGAAGATATAGCCGGTGCGCTGGGGGTCCTCCACAGTGCTGAACTTTACCCGGCCGTCTGCGTCCAGGATATAGTTATAGTTGCTGCCCACCACGCCGGTGCGGGTGATGTCCTCCGCGCCGTCATAGTTCAGGTGCAGGGTCACCTTCACCGGCAGGCCGCGCCACACGGCGTACAGGGTGACGGTCTCGTCCTGCCGGTCGGCCAGGTTCTTCACCGTCTCCCCGTCGGCATAGTTGGCAGAGGAGGAGGTGTTGTACTTGCCCCAGCCCAGGAAGCTGTATCCCGCGTAGGTGAAGGTGCTCTTGGGCAGGGTCAGCTCCTGGTCATAGGCAGCCGTTACGGTGTCCATCTGCCCCTGGCCGCCGTTGGCGGCGAAGGCAATGGTATAGGTGATGGGCGTCCACCGGGCCTCATAGGTCACGTCCCCGGTGATGACGGTCTCCGCCGTCAGCTGCGTCTCGCCGCTGAACCAGCCGCCGAAGGTATAGCCCTTCTTGATAGGCGTCGGCCCACACGGCGTACAGGTCCAGAGCCTTGTCCAGGGTGATGGCCGCGCCGTCCTCATACTGCACGGCCCCGTCGGGGGCGGTGGCCCAGCCGGCAAAGATCTTGCCGGCGCAGGTGAAGGGGTTGGCCATCAGGGTCCCCTTGCCGCCGAAGATCTTCTGGGTGGCGGTGTCCTCCGTGCCGTTGTTGGCGTGGAAGGTTACCACCAGGGCCTCACCGGCGGAGAAGCCCCGCAGATAGACGCAGTCGTCATTTTGGTTGCCGCTGCTGTCCTTCTTGTATTCCACGGTGAGCTTATCGCCCTTTTTGGCGTCCACCTCCAGGCCCTTCCAGTCCTGCTCACCGCTCTCGCCGTCGACGAGAATCTTGCTGCCCAGCTTGATGGTGCACTTGTCGTACTTGGCCTCGGAGGAGACCTTGTACGCAAAGGACAGGTGGCTGTCCTCCGTAAAGGTCAGGGTCAGGGTGCTGGTGGAATAGCTCTTTCCGGCGCTGCCGGAAAGCAGGACCTCCTGACCGTCCTTGGTGCCGACCTTCCAGGCCGTGGTGCCGGTGCCCGGGTCCGCAGTCACAGGCAGCCCGTCAAAATACTGGGAGACGGTTTTGCCCGCCGCGAAGGCGTTGACAGGGATCAGGCCCAGGACCATGATCAGCGCCAGCAGCATGGAGAGAATTCTTTTCTTCATAATTTCTTCCCTTTCTTAAAATTTTGTTTTTCCCGGCAGAGCTTCCCTTCCCGCAGCAAAAAAGAGCCCGCACTGCCGCGGCAGTGCGGGTGCGGGCCCTCCTATAAGCAGGATCGGCGCGGCAAACCCGGTGGCGGCAGGTGCCGGATCGGGCGGCCAGCGTATCTGACTTATCCGGCCCAAGCCGGCTTCACAGTGACCCACTCGCGGGGATTTTCACCCCATTCCGCCTGTCCCGCCCGTGCGGGACAGACCGTCCGATCCTCTATGCTCTTTTTCGGCGCCGGGCAAAAAACTCCCCCGGATATTCCGATGGAACCAGTATAGCACGGCCTGTTGAAAATTGCAAGCCGTCGGCGCTCAATCCGGCGCTGTGGAAGGCCGCGGCACCGGATCGGGCGGTCCGTCATGGCCGTCCCGATTATCTGCGGTTTGTCCCGGGAAAGGCCGGGTTTTGTCCCGGGACGGAGGCGGGACAGGCCGGGACGGAAAACAGCGTTCCCTCCGGGCTCATTTTCCCACGCAGAAGCGGGAGAAAATCGTCTGGATCAGGTCGTCCCGGATGTGCTTTCCGTTGAGCTCCCCCAGAGCCTCCAGGGCTGTCTCTGCGTCGGTGAGCACCACGTCGGGGGTCATGCCGGTGCGCAGCGCTCCCCGGGCGCTGCGCACGGCAGCCATTGCCCGGGACACGGCGTCGGCCTGCCGGGCATTGGTCAGCAGCTCCCCTGGGCGGCCCTCCCCGGCGGGGTACAGAGCCTGGATGGCATCGCACAAAACGTCTACGCCCTGACCGCTGCGGGCGGACAGGGACACCACATTGTCGAAATCGTCGGCCAGACGGCCGATGTCCACGGCCCGGGGCAGGTCAGCCTTGTTCACCGCCACCAGCAGGTTGGGCACCTGGCGGGCCAGGGCCATGGCCTCCCGGTCGGCCTCCGTCAGGGGCCGGGAGCCGTCCAGCACCAGCAGGGCCAGAGACGCCTGCCGGGCGGCGGCCCGGGCCCGGTCCACGCCGATTTTTTCCACGGCGTCCGCCGTGTAGCGGATGCCCGCCGTGTCGCACAGGCGCAGCAGCACATGGCCCACCCGGACCTTCTCCTCCACCGTGTCCCGGGTGGTGCCCGCCACGTCGGTGACAATGGCCCGGTCATAGCCCAACAGGGCGTTGAGCAGGGAGGATTTGCCCACGTTGGGGCGGCCCAGGATCACCGTGGGGACCCCCAGCTTCAGCAGTTTTCCCCGGGAAAACGTGGCCAGCAGCTCCTCCAGCCGGTTCTCGGACCGGCGGAGGGTATCCAGCATGTCCTCCCGCTGGAGATCACCGATGTCCTCGTCGGGATAGTCCACCACGGCGTAAAACCGGGAGACGATGGCCATAAGGCCGTCGTAGATCTCCGTGACGGTGCGGCTGAGGGCCCCCTCCAGCTGGCCCACGGCGTTGTGGGCCGCCTGGGCCGTTTCGGCATCGATGAGGTCCGCCACGGCCTCCGCCTGGAGCAGGTCCATCCGCCCGTTGAGAAACGCCCGGCAGGTGAACTCGCCGCCCCGGGCCTGGCGGGCTCCGGCGGCAAACAGGGCGTCCAGCGCCGCGTCCAGCACCACCGGGCTGCCGTGACACTGGAGCTCGCCGCAGTCCTGGCCGGTGTAGCTGCCGGGGCCGGGAAACAGCACCGCCAGGGCGCTGTCGATGACCCGGCCCTCCCGGTCCAGCACGTCTCCCAGCACCAGGCGGCGGGGCTCCTGCCGGGACATGGGGCGGCCGTTTTTCGGGCGGAACACCCGGTCCAGGGCGGCCCGGGTCTCCGGCCCGGACAGGCGCACCACCCCGATGGCCGACGGGCCCGGGGCGGTGGCAATGGCGGCGATGGTATCAGACATGGAAATACACTCCCTTATAGTCACATATGTGTCAGTATAGCATGATTTGTTGCCCCGGGCAAGGCGGCCGCAATAATTCCGGCGCCTTGGGGCATACTATAGGCAAATCATCGGAAAGGAGCGGGGAGAGCATGCAGGTTATGGTCCATGCGAAAACGTGTATCCAGTGCGGATTGTGTCCGGCGGTGTGCCCGGACGTGTTTACCCTGGAGCCAGGGGAGCCCGCCCGGGCCATCAGCGGCCCGGTGCCGGAGGAGTGCCGTCTGGCGGCCCAGGAGGCGGCAGACAGCTGCCCGGTGGGAGCCATCGAGGTGCGGTAAAGCCGGCGGCATGCGGGGCGTCGCCCGGAGGAGAATATGCCCTGTAGGGGCCGGCGACTCTGCCGGCCCTTTTCTATTGCCGGTTCCGGGCGGACAGGGTCGTCCGCCCCTACGGAATTGTTGGGGGATTTTGTGCGGGGCGTCGGGGACGCCGCCCCCTACGGAATGCGCCGCAGGGGGCGTGGGCGCAAAAAAGCCGGACGCAGATGCGTCCGGCTTTTTGATACACAGCCTTTTGCGGATACGTCTTTTCGGCAGCTTGCCTTCGCTTACTTGCCCATGGGGGCGCCGCAGTGGGGGCAGAAGTTGCTGTCGGACACGGTGCCGCAGACGGAGCAGGTCTTGGCGTCGTCGGATTTCTCCACAGGCTCGGCCTCCTGGGCGGTCTCTTTCTTCTTGGAGGCCTCCAGATGGGCGATCTTCTCCTTGGAGGCGTTGACGGCGGCCACCACATCCTTCACGGCATCGGGCACCTCGCCCTGGAACTCGGAGACAAACCACTCGCCGATGGCGCGATAGTTCTTCTCGATCTCACGCTGCTCGGAGAGAATCTCCATGTTCATCTTGGCGGTGTCGATGGCGGCTTTGGCCATTTCGGTGGCGGTTCCGGCCAGGTCCTTGGCCTTCTCGGCAGCGGCGCCGGCTACCTGCTGCGCCTTTTTGGTCAGGTCTTCAGAAAACGGCATAGCAATGATCTCCTTTCAGAATCTGATTAATCATGATAAGTATACACCAACGCGGTAGGTTTGTCAATGCTCAATCCAGTCGGATGCGCGGGACACGGCCCGCTTCCACAGGCGGTAGTCCCGGTCGCAGTCCGCCTGGGGCCGCGTGGGCAGGAACACCCGCTGGCTCCGGCGCAGGCGGGTCAGCTCCTCCAGGCCGCTCCACACGCCGCAGCTGAGCCCCGCCAGAGCCGCCGCACCGAAGGCGGTGGTCTCCACCATCTCCGGCCGGTCCACGGGGATGCGCAGCAGATCCGCCTGCAGCTGCATGAGAATGTCCGACACGCTGGCCCCGCCGTCCACCCGCAGGGCGGTGATGTCGCACCCGGCGTCCTGCCGCATGGCCAGCATCAGGTCCGTCACCTGATAGGCGATGCACTCCAGCACCGCCCGGGCGATGTGGGCCCGGCCCGTGCCCCGGGTGATGCCCAGGATGGCCCCCCGGGCGTACATGTCCCAATAGGGCGCGCCCAGGCCGGTGAAGGCCGGCACCACCACCACGCCGCCGGAATCCGGCACGGACTCCGCCAGGCGGTCGCACTCCGGGGCAGAGTCAATGAGGTGCAGCTCGTCCCGAAGCCACTGAATGGTGCTGCCGCCGTTGAAAACGCTGCCCTCCAGGGCATAGGCCGTGCGTCCCTCCACCTGCCAGGCAACGGACGTCACCAGACCCGCCCGGCTGCGGACGGGCTTTTCGCCCACGTTCATCAGGGTGAAGCAGCCGGTGCCGTATGTATTCTTGGCCTCGCCGGGGCGGAAGCAGGTCTGGCCGAACAGGGCGGCCTGCTGATCCCCCGCCGCGCCGCACACCGGCGTGCCCGCCAGCTTCTCCAAACCGGGAATGCCCTTTTTCACCAGGCCGTACACCTGACTATTGGACACAGGCAGGGGCAGAATAGACATAGGGACGCCCAACAGCTCGCACAGCTCCGCATCCCAGCACAGGCGGTGGATATCAAAGAGCATGGTGCGGGAGGCGTTGGAATAGTCCGTCACATGGGAGCCGGTCAGCTGCCAGATGAGCCACGTTTCCACCGTGCCGAACAGCAGGTCCCCCCGGTCCGCCTTTTCCCGGGCGCCGGGGACGTTATCCAGCACCCAGCGGATCTTGGTGGCGGAGAAGTAGGCGTCGATCAGCAGGCCGGTGGCGGACTGGATGCGCTCCTCCAGCCCCTGGCGCTTCAGCTCCTCGCAAAGCTCCGCCGTGCGGCGGCACTGCCACACGATGGCGTTGTACACGGGCCTGCCGGTGGTCTTGTCCCAGAGAATGGTGGTCTCCCGCTGGTTGGTGACGCCGATGCCGGCAATGTCCGCCTCCAGGCCCTCCGCCGCCTGGGCCGCCGCCCTGCGCTCCGTCTCCCAGATCTCCATGGGGTCATGCTCCACCCAGCCGGCCTGGGGATAAAGCTGGCGGAAGGGATACTGGGCCTTGGACACAATGTCGCCCAGGCGGTCGAACACGATGGCCCGGGAGCTGGTGGTTCCCTGGTCCAGCGCCAGAATGTACGTTCCCATAGAAGTCTCCTCTTTCTTTTTGTATCAGAGTATGATAATATAGATGATTATAGCACAGGAAGGACGGAATTACCATGACGGATTTCCAGGAATTTACCTTTCTTTCCAGCGACGGGCATACCCGGCTCCATGGAGCCCAGTGGGCCCCGGCGGACCGGGAGCCCATTGCCGTTTTACAGATCGCCCACGGCGTGGCGGAGCACATTCTGCGATACGACGGCTTCGCCCGGTATCTCAATGAGCAGGGCATCCTTGTGGCGGGCCATGACCATCTGGGCCACGGCAAGTCCCTGCCGGAGGGGGCCGTGCCGGTATATTTCGGCGACGGGGCCACCTGGGAGACGGTGGTGGACGATATCCATCTGCTGCACCAGCGGCTGCGGGAGCAGTATCCCCGGCTGCCCATCCTGCTGATGGGCCACAGCATGGGGTCGTTCCTGTCCCGGACGTATCTGATCCGCTATCCCGGCATCGTGGACGCGGCCATTATCATGGGCACCGGCTGGCAGCCGGAGATGACCATCCGGGGCGGCCTGCTGCTGGCGGGTGCTATTGCCAGAATCAAGGGGCCGGACGCCACCAGCAAGCTGGTGACCAATATGGCCTTCGGCGCGTATAACAAGGCCTTCGGCGACAAGCCCCGGACCCCCAACGACTGGCTGTCCGCCGACACGGACAACGTGGACCGGTACATGGCGGACCCCATGTGCGGGGCGGAGGCCACGGTGGGCCTGTTCCGGCAGATGCTGCGGGGGCTGCGGTTCAACCAGACGCCCCGGAATATCGACAAAATGGACAAGGACGCGCCCATCCTGCTGATCGCCGGGCAGAGCGACCCGGTGGGCGACATGGGCGCGGGGGTCCGGCGGACCCACGACGCCTTCAAGCGGGCAGGCATCAAGGATGTGACCCTGAAGCTGTATCCCGGGCTGCGGCACGAGATCCTCAACGAGGCCGCCATGCAGGACACGGTGTACGGCGACATTCGGGCCTGGATGGCCCGGGTGCTGGGCTAACGCAAGGCCGCCAGCAGATTGGGGATGCCCAGCAGGTCCACGTTGTGGGTCCGGCGCAGCAGGCGGACGGAGAAGAAGCTGTCCGCCACCAGCAGGAGCAGCAGCGTCAGTCCCGCCCAGGGTGGGACGTTGGCGGCGATGGGGTGCAGCAGGGGCTGAACATATCGGACGGAGAAGGCCGTCAGCAGGCCCCAGATCACGGCAAAGGGCATGCAGATCCGGCGGTTCAGGTCCATGTGGGTGCTGCCGTAATCCCAGAACATGACGCCCAGGAGCTTGTCATAGAGAAAGTGGACGGCGTATTCCACGGCAGTGGCCGTAAGGCCGCCATAGAGGGCCAGGCGGAAAAACCCCCGGCGCAGATCGGCAGGCAGGTGCAGCACCGCCAGCATGGCCAGGCCGTACACCGGGCACAGGGGCAGCAGCAGAAAGCACTTGCGCACCTGGTGCCGGGAGCCGGTGGCGGCGGCAAACGCCTTCTCCAGCAGGTATCCCAGAAAGCTATACAGACAAAACAGCCACAGCCAATACACAGCCGCACCCCCCTTCGCTCTCATTTTGTCCCGGGGGCGGGGCTGTGATACGCGGGGAAGGAGGAAAGATATGGATCAGTGGGAGCAGCTGCGGCAGCAGTGCATGAGCTGCCGGGCCTGCGGCCTGGCGGATACCCGGACCAACGTGGTGTTCGGCGTGGGAGACCCCAGGGCGGAGGTGCTGCTGGTGGGCGAGGCCCCGGGGGCCAACGAGGACCGGCAGGGCGAGCCCTTTGTGGGGGCCGCCGGGAAGCTGCTGGACGATATGCTGGCCATGATCGGCCTGCGGCGGCAGCAGATCTATATCACCAACAGCGTCAAGTGCCGCCCGCCCCAGAACCGGGACCCCCTGAACACGGAAAAGGACGCGTGCAGCGGGTATCTGCGGCGGCAGCTGGAGCTGATGCAGCCGAAAATCCTGGTGTGCCTGGGCCGCATCAGCGCGGCGGAGATCATCAAGCCGGACTTCAGGATCACCCAGGAGCACGGGCAGTTCTTTGAAAAGGACGGCATGCAGATGATGGCCCTGTATCATCCGGCAGCCCTGCTGCGGGACCCGGGGAAAAAGCCGGAGACCTTTGAGGATCTGAAGCGGCTGCAGGCCAGGATCCGGGAGCTCTGCGTGCGGACAGAGCTGACATTTGCGTGAATATATCGCCCCCTGCCTTCCGGAAATGAAGGCAGGGGGCCGGTTTTTCGCAAAAAAACAGGTCCGCAGGTGCGGACCTGTTTTTTATGTAGCCTTCGCGGGAATTACTTGGTCAGAGCCTTGTTGGCAGCAGCCATTTCCTGGAAGACGCCGGCGTGCTTCTTAGCGGTGACGGCACGGATGACCAGCAGGGTGCCGATCATCAGGGCGATGGCGATGATCATGCAGACCACGACCTGCTGCACCAGACCGGCGATGATGAAGCTGACGAAGGACACGGCAGCCACGGTGATGCCGTAGGGCAGCTGGGTGGACACATGGTTCAGGTGGAAGCAGTGGGCACCGGCGGAAGCCATGATGGTGGTGTCGGAGATGGGGGACAGGTGGTCGCCGCACACGCCGCCGGCGCAGGAGGCAGCCAGACCAATGGACAGCAGGGTCACCTGATCGGTCCAGTCAAACACGGCGCAGACCAGGGGGACCATGATGCCGATGGTACCCCAGGAGGTACCGGTGGCGAAGCCGATGAAGCAGGCCACGATGAAGATAACGGCAGGCAGGAACTTGGCCAGGCTGCCGGTGCCTTCCATAATGCCGCCGACGAAGTCGCCGACCATCAGGCCGTTGTCACGGCACAGGCCGCACAGGGTCCAGGCGAAGCAGAGGATCAGAATGGGGGAGATCATCTGGATGAAGCCGTTGGGGATGGATTCCATGGACTTCTCAAAGCCGATGAGGCCCCGCAGCCAATAGTACACGAAGGTGAACACCAGGGCCACGATGGAGCCCAGGCACAGGCCGGGACCGGCGGAAGCGTCGGAGAAGGCCATGACGAAGTTCTGATAGTTCTCGCTTTCGGGATCGAACACGCCGCCGGTCCAGATCAGGCCCACGATGCACATACCGATCAGCACGATAACGGGCAGCAGCAGATCCAGCACGGAGGACTTGCCCTTGGAGCCGGTCTCGTAGTCGTCAGCGCCGGCGAAGGGACGCTCGGGAGTGGTGAACAGGTCGTTCTTCACCTGGGCATTGTACTCATGGGTCAGCATGGGGCCGTAGTCAATGTTCAGGACGGAAATGACAATGACCATGATCAGGGTCAGGATGCAGTAGTAGTTCCAGGGAATCTGGCTCAGGAACATGCTGATGCGGGAGCCGGGGAAGCCATCGGGCACATAGGAGGCAACGGCGGCAGCCCAGGAGGACACGGGGGCCAGCATGCACACGGGGGCGGCGGTGGCGTCGATGACGTAGGCCAGCTTTGCCCGGGAGATCTTGTGGCTCTCGGTGACGGGACGCATAACGGCGCCCACGGTCAGGCAGTTGAAATAGTCGTCGATGAAGATCAGCACGCCCAGCAGCATGGTCATCAGCTGCGCGCCGCAGCGGGTCTTCACGGCCTTGGTGGCCCAGCGGCCGAAGGCGGCGGAACCGCCGGCCTTGTTCATCAGGTCCACCATGATGCCCAGCATCACCAGGAAGATCAGGATGGAGATGTCGATGGCATTGATCATGCCCACGCCCTCGCCGGCGCCGACAAAATTCACCACCATCTGCCAGGGCTGGAAGTTAGCCAGCAGCAGAGCACCGGCCAGGCAGCCCAGGAACAGGGAAGAATACACTTCCTTGCTGATCAGGGCCAGGGCAATGGCCACGACCGGGGGGAACAGGGCCCAACCGGTAGCGACGAAGCCACTGCCGTCATTGGTGACCTTCGCGATGACCAGTGCGATCACAACGACCGCCAGCGCAATGAAATACGCTATCTTGGTACCTTTCTTTTCCATTAGATTATTTTAACAAATTGTGAACTCGTCTTTTTACCTTTTTCACAAAGATTTGGCGTAATTTGCCGGAAGTCCTTGAGGAGCAAAAAAATCCCGGGCCGGAGCGTCTGCCCCGGCTCGGGATATACCGTTTATATCAGGAACAAGTACCGTTTATACGAAGAAGAACTCCTTGATCTGGCCGTACAGCACCAGCAGCATGGCCAGGGGGGTAATGTACTTGATGCAGATCTTGAACCAGCCGTAGGCCCCGAAGGACTGCCCCTCCCGGGTAGCCTCGGCATGGACCACCTCCGGGCCGATCTCCCAGCCGTACATGATGCTCATCAGCAGCGCGCCCAGAGGCATCAGGATGCCCTCGGCGATGCAGTCGAAGAAGTCCAGCCAGTCGGCGCTCCAGGTGGGGAGCTTTTCCATGGTGCCGCGCATGCCCAGGATATCAGCTGGAGAGATGCCGGCGCTGCCCAGGGAGTCCAGGCACACGATGACGCACAGGATACCGGCGGCAATACCGGCCAGCACGGAGTAAGGCTTCCGCTTGTCGCCCTTGCCCCGGTCCCGGGCACGGTCCACATAGTGGGCCACCACGGCCTCCAGCAGGGAGATGGAGGAGGAGACGGCGGCAAACACCACCAGCAGATAAAACAGGATGCCGAAAACGGGACCTGCGCCGCCCATGCGGTCGAACACGTTCTGCATGGTGACGAACAGCAGGGAGGGGCCGCCCAGATTGCCGGTGGGGTCCAGGGCGAAACGGCCGGGGATCACGCACAGGCCGGCCATCAGAGCCACCAGCGTGTCCATGACCACGATGATGATGGCGTTTTTCTGAAGATTCTCCTTCTTATCCAGATAGGAGCCGTAGGTGATCATAGCCGCCATGCCCAGGGACAGAGAGAAGAACATCTGACCGCCTGCTGTGGATAGTACAGAGAAGAAGTTAGGCGCTTCCTTGATGACGCCGTTGGCCAGAGCCCAGCCGGGGACAAACATATACTT
>OHBH01000125.1_pt1 | contig 13611 bp, 7 predicted proteins | sample 1577321 | NCBI WGS metagenome assembly OHBH01 (sample SAMEA3879546, study PRJEB24766) | human gut metagenome | biome: human-associated habitat; feature: feces | place: USA | collected 1985/1987
GCCTTGCAGCACAAGGCGTCCCGCGCGTTTTCGCAAAGTATGTTACTTTGCGAAAGAAATCGAGGCCAAAAACTGAATAAAAGGTCTTGCGAAGTCGTGTGGCTGTCGCTGTAAAGGCGGTATATCATTACCGTCAGGCGGCAGTTTTGAAGGAACGGGGTGATACCCCCTGCGGACGGCGCTGTTGACGTAAGGAATGGACCAAAGCGGCAGAAATGCCGTGTGGCGAATAGCAGCCATTGGAGCAAACGCTCTGAGAAGGTAGGTTCAGGTACGAGAAGGGCAAAAGCCCTTCGTGACGTTAGGGCAGAAGAATTGCACGATGGAGGATCAGTGTTGGACAGCGGGCGATCTCTCCCTGACGGCATAGGCGGGAGTGCGCGCTGGCGAGATTCGTCAGCGCATTTTCATTTCTGCCGGATCACTGCTGGTTTTCTTTGGAAAACCGGCGTTTTTTTGTAAGGGAGGATCACGTCTATGTCCAACAGGAATCCCCGCGAGAGATTTGACTACAAGAGTTGGTTTGAGCGTAATGTGGCCAAGCGTACCGTGGCGGCGCTGGAAGCGCGGGACGCGGAGTTTGCCGAAAAGCACGCGGATACGCCGCTGGCGCATTTGGCGCAATACGTCGGCAATCGTGCTGAACTGCTGCGGCACACGCCCAGTCCCTGCGAGATAGACGGCGGCACGTTTATCGAGGAGCGCTTCGGCGGTTGGGCCGCAGTATTGGAGATGGCACGTCTGCGGCCACCGGCGAAAGAGCCCAAGTTGAAAGACACCGCACGCTACAAGCGGGAAAAAGCCGTGCAGGAGCCGCTGTTCTACGAGGAATCCGAGCGCAAGAAGAAGGCGAAACGCGCCAAGGCCGCAGCCAGTCATGCGGCGCAGCAATCACGGCTGAAAGAGAAAAAGCGACTGGAGCAGGAAAAGAAAGAGGCTCGCGATGCCGCTGCCCGTCAGCGCGAAGTCGAGAAAGCGGCAGAAGCCGCCGAGCAGGAGGTGTCCTGCTGAGTTACCCTTGTCAAGCCGAGACAGTCTGAACGGAGACTGTCAGCTTTCCATAAGGGTGGGAGGGGAAAAGCCGCCCCTCCCACCTCCTCTCTTTGTTGAACGGCAAGACCAAAACCACATACAAAAGCAAATATGTTACCTGTCCCTGCGGGGCAGGTAACGGGGAAAATACGCCCCATCTGCGGGGCGAGAAACAGGAATAGGAGCAAACACACATGATTTCTTTGAGTGAAATACTGCATACCATCGCCCAGGCGCTGATGATCCCCTGCCTCATCATCCTGCTGGTCCTCATGGCCGGCGCGGTTTGGCAGATCGGCGACATCGTGGTGGAATACATCGCGGAGCGCCGCAAGCATAAGTGTAACGTCCCCCAGCTGCTGCGCGACGTACACGCGGCGGGTGCGGACGGCCTTGCGGAGCTGATTGAAAACAGCGGCCTGCTGCGGCGGCAGAAGAAGGCCCTGCTGGAGCTGGCGGAGAGCCGGGGACTGCCCAAGGACACCCTGACGGCGCTGGCGGAGCGCCTGCTGGCCACGGAGGAGGCGCGGAACGCCCGCACCACCTCCATCACGGACATGATCGCCAAGCTGGGCCCCATGTTCGGCCTGCTGGGCACGCTGATACCCCTGGGCCCCGGCATCGTGGCGCTGGGACAGGGCGACACGGTGATGCTGTCGGAGTCCATGAATGTGGCGTTCGACACCACCATCGCGGGCGTTATCAGCGCGGCGGTGGCCAGCGTCATCTCCCACATCCGCAAGCGGTGGTACAACGACGACATGGTGTCGCTGGAAACGCTGATGGAGGCAGTTTTGGAGGAGGTCACGAGCGATGTTGAAGGGTAAGTTTTCCTCCCGCCGCCGGGTGACGGAGGAGGTGGACGCCATGTCCGGGCTGGCGAACCTGTCGGACGTGATGCTGGTGTTCGCCTGCGGGCTGATGGCGGCGGTCATACTGAACTGGAACGTGGATCTGAGCAAGACGCGGGTGGAGATCCTCCAGCGGGAGCAGATGCAGGAGCTGGACAACGCGGAAGAGATGGAGCAGGACATCCAGTCCTCCAGCAGCTTCGAGCAGAAGGGCACGGTGTACGAGGACCCGGAGACCGGGAAGCTGTATGTGGTGATGCCGAAGGGCAGTAACTAAATAGTTTTTACATAGATACGTTCAACAGAGAGAGGAGCAAATCACATGAAGAAACGGACAAGCAATCTGTCCCGGCGCGTGGTGAGCCTGCTGATGAGCATGGTGCTCACGCTGACGCTGGTGACTCCCGCGGCCTTTGCCACGGAGGTGGTGGGCGGCAGCGGTACGGCCATCATCGAGGGCAACGCGAACCCGGCTGATGTCAACACCAATGAGGATGCCGAGGGCGGCGACAGCGAGGACGTGAATACTCCCGCTGACGGCAAGGACAGCGAGGACAAGAACACCGAGGACGGCAAGGACGAACAGCCCACCGAGCCCGGAGATGAGGATAAGAACCCCGGCGAGGGTGAGGGCGACGACGCCAACAAGCCCGATGAGGATAAGAAGGACGAGGCCCCCGATGGGGAGAACAAGGACGAGGAGAACAAGGACGAGCAGCCCACCGAGGACGAGAATAACGGCGATGACGAGATCGCTCTGCTGAACGCCGAGAACGCCGCGGACGTGTGGGATGGCACGACCGACACCAGATGGCATAATTACAAGCAAACTACATTTGAGATCAACACCGCAGAGCAGTTGGCGGGACTGGCGGAACTGGTGAGTGCTTTCGAGGTTTTTGACGAAACAATCGTCATCAAGCTGACGGCGGATATTGATCTGGGCAATAGAGAGTGGACACCCATTGGAGGAGATAGCGACTGGTCTTTCGGCGGCACGTTTGATGGGCAGGGGCATACCATCCGCGGGCTATGCATAAACGCAACAACGGATAATCAAGGACTTTTCGGATACATAGACAAAAGTGCAATCGTACAGAACCTTATCGTCACCGGCAGCGTGACAACAAGTAAAGGATTCACGGGCGGTATTGTGGGGAGGAGCCCCCGAAATAAAGGTACTGTCCGCAACTGTGGATTCTACGGCACGGTAACAGCAACAGGAACAAGCGGTGGTGTGGTCGGCGGCGGAAATGCACTGAACTGCTGGTACTACCGCACAGATGAAGCGGCATCTAATCTTGGCGTGTGCGGCGGCACTGCTACCAACTGCGTTATGATTTCGTCTGCTGACCCCATGACGGCAGCCAAGCTCGAGACGCTGAAAACTGCCGCCCCCGTTACGGGAAAGGTGTGGTCGTGGACAGAGGGCGCGGAGTACCCGATGCTGATCGATCCCCCCAAGACCATTACCATGCAGCCGGTTTTCCCGGACTGCACGGCGGTAGTCAGTGCGGGCGAGACCACACTCAATGTGGAGAACGACTATACTTATGAAGTGACGAGCGATACCGTGACCATAACGGTCAGCGGTAACAGCGACACGCTCTACTATGCCGCCAGCGAGAGCGAAAAAGACTACAAGCCGGAGGGCGGCAACCTAACGAAGATCGACGGCACGACAATAATCAACAAAACAGACCTTCCCAAGACCTATTATTACGGTACGGAGGAAGATTTCCGGCTACTTGCCGCGTGGAACAGCGCGCTTGGACGTAGCGGAAATACTGCGACGGTCACCACGGCTGACCGGCTGAAGGCGCTGGCCCGCATGGTCAACAGCGGCAAGGACAGTATGACCGGCAAGACCATCACGCTGGGCGGGGATATTACATTGGACGGCAGCGTTTGGACGCCTATCGGCACGGAGAAGAATCCCTTTAAGGGGACGTTCACGGGGTATAGCCGAAGCGGCGGCTACGCAGCCATCTCCGGCCTCTCCGGCGACCTGTTCGGCGTGGTGGACAATAGCAAGACCAAGATCCAGTATGTGACCATCAGCGGCGGCAAAGGACGGCTGGTGACTACGCTGATCTCCGGTACGGTGGAGAATTGTATGTCCACCGCAGAGGTGACCGGCGCAGGCGGCGGACTGGTGGGGACCAGCACCGGCACGGTAAAGAACAGCTATTACTACAACGAGAACTGTAAAAATATCGTGGCCGTAAGCGGCGATGGCACCATCACCAACTGCTACTATCTGGCGGACACCTCCACGTGGGGACAGACGGGAGACACCGGCGCGCGGACGGAGGCGGAATTCAAGGCCGGCCGCGTGACGTGGGAGCTGAACGGCAAAGACGCGGTATATCGTTATAACGTAACGACCTATTGGAGCATGGGAGAGAACGATCTCCCCTGTCTCGAGACATACAACGCCGTATATGAGCTGACACTGACAGTCAACGGAACGCTGCCGGAAGGCGCATCTCTGCAGTTAGGCGATGCTTCCATAAAGGTGCTGACTGATGGAAACACGCAGTATGTCTATAGAGCCAACAGTTATGGAGCACCCATGGTGCCGGTGTCTGCGGAGGTGCCTGATGGCTATCAGGTCATGTACTCGCCGAATGCGCCGACAAACGGCAAATTCAAAATCGACGGATTTACAAAAGCGAACAATTACTACACCGTCGAATTCGTCAAGGGCGATATTTCGTGGTATGAGGCCAACAAGGACAGCAAAAGCTACGCTTTCAAGACGGCAGACGAGCTGGTGGGATTTTCCCTGCTGGTCAACGGTTCGACTGGCACGAGGGAAAATTTTGAAGGTTGGACGCTGACGCTGGCGGATAACATCAACTTGGATGGTATCGCATGGACGCCCATCGGGCAGAGCAACGCTTTCTCCGGCACATTCGACGGAAAAGGCCATACCATTGAGGATATGTCGGCGAACGTGACGAGCGGCTATGCAGGTTTGTTCGGCAATGTACGCGGCACGGTGAAGAACGTGCAGGTCACGGGCAGCGTGACGGCCTCTGGAAATGTCAGGGCCGTGGGCGGTATCGTGGGCTACAGCGCTGGCGGTACGGTGCAGAACTGCCTGAGCAAGGTGAATATTTTGGCGCCGCAAGTGAATTGCCCTGTGGGCGGCGTTGTCGGCGAGAGCAGCAATAAACCCAACGATAACACTGCCTCAAGTACGGTGAACCTCTGCTGGAACGAGGGGACTGTCACCGGCGGCAGCGGCAGTACAGGCGGCATCGTCGGCACCAACAGCAACGGCAAGGTGACCAACTGCGCCAACTTCGGCGCGGTCAAAGGCAGCAGCACGGCCGGCGGCATTGTGGGCATCGGCACCACGGCCAACAGCTACAACTTGGGCGACGTGACCGGTGCGGAAAGTGGTACCTACGGCATCAGCAGCCGAGCTGCCACCAACAGCTACTATCTCTGCAAGCTGAACGGTGCAGTTGAGCAGAAATACATCAAGGATAGTAGCAGTGAAGCGCAGAATATCACCGCTACCACCGAGGACAACAAGACCGTGTACAAGGTGGATGGCACCGAGCTGGTGGAGTTGCTGAACAAGAACAGAAGCACTTACACCGAGTGGATCAACAAGCAGGCCGCGCCCTATAACCCCGTGCATATCACGCGCTGGGACGGCAGCTTCGAACCCGGCGTGGAGGGAGTGATCACCCTTGTCTATGACCCCAACGGCGGCGAAGGAGCGGCTGTAACGGAGCAGCAGCGGGTCGAAGGCGATACCGGAAGCTTCACCATTAAGTCCGATACGGAGTTGGGCTTCAAGCACGAGAACGGCACATTCCTCGGCTGGAGCACGAACCCCTATGCGAAAACGGCGGATAACAGCTATGATGCCGGTATAACGGTTTCGGTGGAGAAGAACAAGAGCCTGACGCTCTATGCCGTGTGGTCGCCGATATGGGCGGGCAGCGGCACGGAAGCTGCTCCCTATGAGATCCCCGATGTCGGTAAGCTGACTGCCCTGCAAAAGCAGGTCAATGAAAACGGCTTCAGCTACACCGGCAAGTGGTTCAGGCTGACCAATAACATCGATCTGAACGACGAGCTGTGGACGCCCATCGGCGTCGATGCCCTCCATTCCTTCGGCGGCAGTCTGGACGGCGGCGGCAAGACCATCAGCGGGCTGAAGGTGGAAACAAACGGGGCATGTGCAGGACTTTTCGGCAGCGTGCGAGGTGCTTACGGTGTGCCTGTGACGATGCGGGATCTGACGCTGAAAAACGGCAGCGTGAAGTTTACGAGCAGCGGGACGTCATACAGCGGTGGCCTTGTGGCGGTTGTAGAGGGCAGCATCGCGCTGGAGCTGCGTAATGTCGTTGCTGAAAACCTGACGATCAGCGGCGACATATCTGGCTCGGGCGGCCTTCTAGGCAACGGCCCCGCCGTAATGACAGATTGCCACAACAGGGGCGGCTCCGTGACCGGCAGATATGCAGGCGGACTGGCCGGCAAGGGACATACCACCCTTCTGAATCACGTTTTCACGGGCTGCACCAACAGCGCTGCAGTATCCGGTGAGAAATCCGCAGGCGGAATGACTGGGAATGAAACATATAACGACGGCTCCTACACGAGCTGCGCCAACAGTGGAAGCATATCTGCGACACAGGGGTACGCCTCCGGCATTGCGGCGGGCGGAAGCTATGAGCGGTGCAGCAACAGCGGCGCTGTGACCGGTAAGCAGGCTGCGGGTATCGCTTCCGGCGGCATCAAAGCGACATTCTGCAGCAATACAGACGCGATTACCGGCACGGACTATGCGGCGGGTATCCTTACCAACGGCGGCTACGGCGGCGTGACGGAATTCTGCTGGAACACCGGAAAGGTCGAGGCGAGCACGCCCGTCAAGGCCTTCGGCATCCTCTACGGCTGGGGTGCGCATAATCAGGTCAGAAATTCCTTCAGCCATGTCCCGGGCGCCAATATCGGCCTTGCGCCCACCGAGCTGAAAGAGGAAAATGTGTCCGACAGCTACTATCTGGCGGACAAGAAGGACTCCGTTTCCAGCGTCGGCGAGTGGGCCAGCGCAGACGACTTTGCCAGCGGCAAGGTGGCGTGGGGCGTGGACGGCGGCGTCAATGCCCACAAGAACTACTGGACGCAGGGCGGCAGCGGCTATCCCATCCCCATCGGCGAGGGGACGTCCACCAGCTACTACCGCGCGCAGGTCACCTGCGGTACCGGCGGCACGGCGACCATCAAGCGCGGCGACGGCCGCACCGGCGACGCGGACAATGCGGTCTATGGACCCAGCGGCACCAAGGTGACCGTCACCGCCACGCCCAAGGACAGCAGCTTTGCGCTCAAGAGCCTGACGCTGGATCTGATGAGCACCGGCACGACCTCTGACCTCGCCAATCCCGGCAGCTTTGCACTGGGCGCGGCCAATGCAAAGGTCGTGGCCACCTTTGCCAGCGCTGGCAGCGGCGGAGGCAGCGGCAGCGGATCCGGCAGCGGCAGCGGCGCAGGCACAGGCGATGAGAACGACGAGGGTCTGCAGGACGGCGTGAACATGGACGTGGAGTACAACGTCAAGGGGCTGGTGCTGTCCGCCTATACCGAGTGGGGCAGCAACGGCGGCAAGACCTTCTCCAAGTGGCTGAAGGACTCTCCCAACGTGCTGCGCGCCCTGATCTCCAACAGTCTGGACAACATGGCGGCGGCTGCTGCGGCGAAAAAGACCGATGAGGCCTCCGCCTTGGCGCAGGCGCTGCTGGCCAGCCTGAATGAGCACAGCGGCGTGGCCGGCAAGGACGGCGACACCATCGCCAAGGCGCTGCAGAAGTACATCGACTCCGGCAGCGAGGAGGTATTCAGTGCGTGGCTGACCGGTGGCGGCGGCATGGCCAGCGGCACCTACGAGAGCATCTACGGCCAGTACGCCAGCAGCCTTGCGGCACTGGCAGACCGTCTGTACAGCAAGTGGGAGGCCAGCAGCACGTCTATGACCTTCCCGGTGTGGCTGGACTCCCAGCAGGTGACGATGGAGAGCCTGTCCGAGAACGCGGAGGAGCCTGACGCCGAGCCTGACGACACTCAGACCACTGAAGCGCCGGAGGATGTGCCGGACGGACAGGATACCGAGGGCGGTGCCAGCGGCAACTCCGTGTGGGAGGTCATCGGCACGGTGGTGCGTGAGAATCCCATCCTCGTCTGGAGCATCGTGGCCGTCATCGCGGCGCTGATCATCGTGGGCGCGGTACGCCGCTACCACAAGGTCAAGCGTGACGAGCATGACGAGAAATAAGTGATATAGACGGCTCTTAGGAGTCAGTCTGCCGATTCGCGTGGGCGGAATTTCCGTCCACGCGAATACGGCTATATAAACGGAAATGGGAGGGATGCCTCTGTGAGAAGAAAAGTGCGGAATTGGGCGGCGTTTCTGCTGGCGCTGGCGCTGGTATTGGGCATGATACCCGCAGCTTACGCGGCGGGATACAGCATCACCGTCAACGCCCCAACAGGGAATGATCTGCCCTATTGGGTGTTTGAGAAAGTGGGCGTAGACAGCGCAGATGTGCTGAACCTGACGGCCAACGAAGGGCATACCCTGCCCACAAATAAGGTCGCCCGTGTGTCGCTGGCTGTGGGCAAAAACAAAGAGGATGAAGCTGCCTGCGGTATCTCCATCAATGGGATGTACTATGTGCAGTCCGTGACGCTTGACCACCCGGATTTCTTTACCGGCACGGTGGAGATACAGGTGGGCAAGGATGCCCACTGGAGCGAGGAAACGTGGGGCAGCATCACGCCGGTGGAGAGTTCCAACATCATTGGCCGTGTGCAGTTCAAGAACGGTACATTCACCGGCGATGTGAGTATCACCGTCAGTCCCATGACGGCAGAGCAGGCGGAGGCGGCGCAAAAGCAGAACCAGCGACAGGTCGTACCGCAGGGCAAGTACACGGTGGCCCAGATCTCCGAGGCCATTCAGGGCATTATGACGCAGAAGCGCGCTGCGCTGGGGTTGTCTGAAACTGATAATCTCCTTTCCGGGGACGAGCTGACCTACGCCGGCAGCTCCGCCACGGACTGGCTGCCCATCGGTCTGAGCCGCTGCGGTGTGGAGGACGACTATGATGCCTACCTTGCGGCCTTGCAGACCTACGTCGAGCAGAAGTACCGTGAGCCGGACAAGCTGGATCGAGTGAAGGCCACCGAGTGGCATAGAATTTCTCTCGCTGTGCTGGCCTGCGGCGGCGACCCCACCCATTTCGGCAAGGATGAAAACGGCAACGACATCAACTTGATTGCAGACGGCGTATACGACCGCGGCAAGACCGTGGACATAGGCGCACAGGGCTTGAATGGCTGGCTGTGGGGGCTTATCACGCTGGACAGCATGAAGTACAACATCCCCGCAGGCTCGTCTTACACCCGCACGGAGATGATCAAGAAAATACTGTCCTTCCAGCTCCCGGACGACGGGTTCAACCTGCGGTTTGCACAGGGCAGCACCGCCGACCCGGACATCACCGCCATGGCGATACAGGCGCTTGCACCGTACTACCGAAATTCGACCTTCAACGTGAAAGACCCAGTGGACAAGGCGCTGGGCTGCCTGTCCGAATTGCAGCTGGACACCGGCGACTTCCGCAGCTGGGGCACGCGGAACTCCGAGTCCGTGTCGCAGATCATCGTGTCGCTGTGCTCCATCGGCGTTGATCCGCAGAACGACACCCGGTTCATCAAGAACGGCATCAACCTGCTGGACGCGCTGTTTTACTACCAGCAGGAGGACGGCGGCTTTGCCCACTCCTACGAGTCCGATCCCGGCAACCCCTCCGCCATTCCCGGCGAGAGCAACAGCATAGCCACCGACCAGGCCCTGCTGGCGCTGGTGGCCGTGTGGCGGCAGGCACAGGGTATGAGCATCCTGTACGACTTCCGCCCCGGCAGCGTGTCCGCCAAGATACTGACGCCGGAGGAGAGCGAGGTGTCCTTTGCGGGGAGCTATGAGTTCACCGAAGCAGACCAACAGCAGGCGGACGCCCTGCCCCAAAAGCTGACCACGGAGAACGATGCCGAGGTGACAGCCCTGCTGAATAAGCTGAAAATGAGCCGTGACTTCGACGGCTACGACACCTACATGACCAAGCTGACGCAGGCCAAGAGCGACATAGACGCGCTGTACGCGGAGATAGAGAGCCTCAACGCGGACATCCAGGAGCAGATCATCTCCATGACCGAGCCGGGACTGAGCGAGAAGCCCACCGTGGACAGACTGGTGAAGCGGTACAAGGCGCTGCCCGACCATGACAAAGCATTGGTGGAAAACTGGGATGCCGTGCTGGCGGTGAAGGCACAGACGGACGTGGCGCAGCGAAACCTGTTCCTTATTATCGGCGGTGTGGTGGTCGTCATGGTGGCCGTGACGGTGGTCGTTCGCCGCAGGAGGGAGAGCAAATGAGAAAGCATATCACAAGATTACTCACCACACTGCTGGCGCTGGTGATGCTTTTGCCCATCGTAGCACAAGCTGCCCCCACAGACGGCTGGACGGACGAGGCGGAGCAGGCGTATCAGACAGTGACGGAGCTGATTGTCCAGCGCGTCAGCGAAAGCAAGGACTACCTCGCCGCGGCCACGCAGGAGGAGAACGCCAAGGCGGTCTATGCCCTGTGGACCTCCGGCGCAGCTGTCCCCAGCGGCTTTTATGACGAATACTTGCAAGCATTGGCCGACTGGCTGGACCTTGCCGTCAAGCGGGGCAAGACAGCCTATATCCCCGGCGCGATCCGCACGGTGGCGGCTATGAGGCTGGACGTGACTGACTTCGCCGGTCACGACCTCATGGACGCCCTGCGGAAGCCGGAGTTAGTGGAGGCGGACGAGGACAGGTTGGATATGCTGCTGGACCTGGACGCCGCAGGTGATGCGGGTAAGACGGACGAGTTCAGCGCGCTGCGGGAGCAGCTTCTGACCGAGGCGCTGGCCCGTCAGCAGAGCAGCGGCGAGTTTCGCTATACCTCCCCATGGCCTGCCGAGCTGAAGCAAAAGGGCGTGGCTGCCGAGCCGGACCGGTTCGACTACATCCTGCTGACGGCAAAGTCCGCGCAGGCGCTGGCGCCTTACCAGAGCCGTCCGGAGGTCAGGGCCGCCATAGAAAAGGCGGTAAGCTATCTCTCGATGCAGCAGCTGGACAGCGGTGGCTTTCTCAGGTACGGCGAGGAGGACGTGGAGGAGGATGCCGCCGTGTTGGAAATGCTGGCGGCGCTGGATATCTCCCCTGACGACGGGCGATTTGTAAAGAACGGCCACACCGTGCTGGACGGCATGATGGACTGGTATCAGGAGAGCTATTTTGACGGTGCCCCCGCGCCGGGACAGGGGTTCTACCGACATGATATTCTTTGGGGGTACCGCGGATCAGGGGATGCTTGGTACGCCTCCAGCTCATCGTTGATGTCCGATCCGGATGCCCCGGATGACCGCGGCAAGGCTGTGGAACGGCGAACCTACATAAACGAAGCGGGACTTATAGGGCTTTGTAGTGTCAGACCGGCAGTGGCTGTGGCGGGAACACCGTCCGCAAGCACGCCGGAAAAGGGAAACCGTCAAGACAATGCCATAGATTACAGTGAACTTTTACAGGCGCAGTCTGCGGATTATGCACAGAAGCTGGCAGAGGGGTATTACGGGGATGGAAACAGCACGATTGTTTCCGAGGGTGCTCTAAGCCATTTGGCCAAGGAGATCTTATCCATGTCCGAAGCCGGCGGCGGTAAGCTGCCGGAGGAGCAACGTGCACAGCTGGAAAGCCTTGTTGAGATGCTGTCGGGAGCCAGCGGCGAATATCTGATGGGACGCAAGGCGAACACCTACTCGCCGGTTCTGGTGCAGGCCATGAAAGCGCTGGATATGGATCCTGCAGACGTAAACGGCATGGACTTTTTGGCACCGTTGACAAATCTCTCTGCCATGGACACTGCGGAATACAGAGAGGCGCTGATGGATTTTGACTCGGTAGATGCGTCTATGTGGCGTAAGCGCGGCGTGGACGCGGATACGGTCGTGGACAAGTACGCCGCCGGTATACTGCAATATCAGACGGCAGACGGGCAATTTGACCCTTACGCAAGCTATAGCGGGATAGTTACCCCGATACTCCGGGATTATGTGCAGTACACTGCCGAGAATGTCACCGCCCTTGCTCCCCACGCGGACAAGGAGTACATTTCCAAGGCGATAGACCGTGCCATTGAATACCTGTCCTCCGTACAGCTTTCGGATGGCAGCTTTCCGGGTATGACCGGTACTTCAAACGGCGAGGCAACGCTCGCCGTGCTGGAAATGATGGAAGCGCTGGGAATATCTCTGGACGACCCTCGCTTCGTGAAAAACGGAAATACCGCGGCGGACGCCATGAAGACCTTTTATGTAGACGGAGTGGGCTTTCTTTCCAGCTTCGAGGTGGAAGCGCCGCTGGATGATTTGGGCAGCCTGCCGGTCTACGCCGATCCGGTCATGGATGCTTCTGCTGCCGTTTCCGCCCTGACCTACCTCCAAGCCGCCGAGGACGGCACATTCGGCCCCGACGGCAAGGGAAGCAGCGTGTTCGAGGTGGTGGGCGCCGCCCTGACGGAAACGCCGCTGGGCGCGATCTTGCTGGCGGTTATCGTAGTGGCCATACTGGCGTTTGCCATGGTGCGCCGCTACCGCCGCATCAAGAGGGAGCAGTGACATGGGTACGAAGCACAGATGCGCAGCGGCATTGCTGCTGGCGGTATTCCTGCTCTTCTGTACCGCCTGCGGCGCTGCTCCTGTGCAGCCGGAGGATACAGAAAACAAGGATCAGTACATGACCGACCCTGTGCCGGAGGGCAAACCTACGCCGGTAGAGCCGCAGGATACGACGGTGGATACCACTACGACCCACACCTGTACTTTCTCCATCTCTTGCGAGACCATTCTGGACAACATGGACAAGTGCGTGGAGAACAAGAAGTTCCTCGTGCCGGAGGACGGCATTGTTTTTCCCGCCACGGAGGTGGAGTTCAGCGAGGGCGAGAGCGTATTCGATGTTCTCCAGCGGGTATGTCGGGACAACGCCATCCACATGGAATCCAACTGGACTCCGGTATATAACAGCGCCTATGTAGAGGGGATCAATAACCTCTATGAGTTCGACGTGGGCAGTTTGTCCGGCTGGATGTACAACGTCAACGGATGGTATCCCAACTACGGCTGCTCCCGCTACCAGGTGAAGGACGGCGACGTCGTGGAGTGGCGCTATACCTGTGACCTTGGCTATGATCTCGGCAGTGGTATGGGAGGATAATGGAGGCGCCAGAATATAGAGAACGCTGATATAGGAAGCGGAGTTCCCGGAACACATTGGCCTCTGGAGATATTCGAGAGGCCGCCTAACCATGCGACCAGACAACACAACAAAACGGAGGAAAAGCCAAGGATGGCCCTTTGCGGCCATCCTTGGCTTTTTCTCCGCTTTTCATTATGCGGATGCCAATTTCATTGCCGTGCCCCACCGTTTCTGCCGTTTGCGAGTTCTTCACAAATGACGAAACGGAGGGAATAAAATGCATTTTGACCGAATGGCATACGGGGAGCGAATCAAACGGTTACGCATCGGCAGAGAGCTCACTCAAGAACAGCTTGCTGAAAAGATAAATGTTAGTAGAACCTACATAGTTAAAATTGAGAACGGCTTACA
>OHBH01000134.1_pt1 | contig 13168 bp, 7 predicted proteins | sample 1577321 | NCBI WGS metagenome assembly OHBH01 (sample SAMEA3879546, study PRJEB24766) | human gut metagenome | biome: human-associated habitat; feature: feces | place: USA | collected 1985/1987
CCCTTTGAGACCTTCCTGGGCTACGGCGGCGGCAAGGTGCCGGATATCGACCTGAACTTCTCCGGCGAGTACCAGGCCCGGGCCCACCGCCACGCCATCGAGATGTTCGGCCAGACCCAGGTGTTCCGGGCCGGCACCATCGGCACCCTGGCGGAAAAGACCGCCTTCGGCTTTGTCCGCAAATACCTGGACGAGCGGGGCCTCACTGCCGGCAGCGCCGAGGTGAACCGCCTGACCCAGGGCTGCGTGGGGGTCCGCCGCACCACCGGCCAGCACCCCGGCGGCCTGGTGGTGGTCCCCGACGACATGGACGTGGAGGATTTCACCGCCGTGCAGCACCCCGCCGACGCCGAGGACGCCGACACCATCACCACCCATTTTGAATACCACTGCATGGAGGATAACCTGCTGAAGCTGGACATGCTGGGCCACGATGACCCCACCATGATCCGCATGCTGGAGGACCTCACCGGGGTCAACGCCCGGACCATCCCCCTGGACGACCCGGACACCATGAGCATCTTCACCTCCTCCAAGGTTCTGGGCTTTGAAAACGACGAGCTGCTGGGCCCCACCGGGGCCGTGGCCATTCCGGAGTTCAACACCCGGTTCACCCGGGGCATGCTGGTGGATACCCAGCCCAAGGATTTCAATACCCTGGTGCGCCTGTCCGGCTTCTCCCACGGCACCGACGTGTGGCTGGGCAACGCCCGGGACCTGATCGTCAGCGGCACCGCCTCCGTTCTGGAGACCGTGGGCTGCCGGGACGACATCATGCTCTATCTCATCCATATGGGTCTGGACCCCAAAATGAGCTTCAAGATCATGGAGGCCGTCCGGAAGGGCAAGGTGAAAAAGGGCGGCTTCCAGGACGGGTGGGAGGATGCCATGCGGGCCCATGAGGTGCCCGACTGGTACATTGACTCCCTGGCCAAGATCGGCTATCTGTTCCCCAAGGCCCACGCCGTGGCCTATGTGATGATGGCCTTCCGCATCGCCTGGTTCAAGGTCCACGAGCCCCTGGCGTTCTACGCCACCTTCTTCACCGTCCGGGCCAAGGCCTTCGACGCGGAATACTGCTGCGCCGGCATCGACGCCGTGAAGCGGAAGATCCGTGAGATCGAGAACAACAAGGACGCCACCGCCGTGGAGCAGAGCCTGATGGTCACCCTGGAGGTGTGCTACGAGTTCTATCTCCGTGGCTTCCACTTTGACACCATCAGCATCTACGACTCCCAGGCCACCGCCTTCAAGATCACGGAGAACGGCCTGCTGCCCCCCTTCGTCTCCGTCCGGGGCCTGGGCGAGACCGCCGCCCTGGACACCGTGGAAAAGCGGAAGGGAAAGACTTTCATCTCCGTGGAGGAGTTCGCCGCCTGCTGCAGCAAGCTGTCCAAAACCCACATCGAGCAGCTGAAGGCCCTGGGGGCCTTTGCCGGCATGGCGGACACCAGCCAGATCACGTTTTTCTGATATGGAGTGGCGCTTTGTCTGGTCCCGCGGCGACGAGCATGAGACAGGCCGTGCCCTGTCCCGGGAAATGCTGCGCTTGTATCGGGACAAAGCCCGGGAAAAGCGGGACGTCCCGCCGGATATCGGGACAGTTTTTATAGGAAATAACGGCAAACCGATTACAAATGGCTGCTATTTCAATATCAGCCACAGCCACGGTCTGGTGGCCTGCGCCGTGGCGGAGGTCCCGGTGGGCATCGACGTGGAGAAGATCCGCCCGGTATCGCCCCGGCTTTTACGCATTTTATCGCCTGCTGAACGCGAATCTGTGCGGTGTGACGAGGATTTCTTCCGCCTTTGGACCCTGAAGGAGGCCCTGATCAAGTGTCAGGGAGGTGTACTGGGCCAGGTCCGGCACGTTCATTTCCGGATCGACGGGGATTCCGTCACCTGCACCGTCCCCGGCTACGCCTTCTCCGTTCTCCCGGCCCCGGAGGGCTATGCCGCCGCCCTGTGCTGGGAAAAACTGGAAGAAAACCGGCATGAAACGCGCAAAAAATGACAGGATTTTCGAAGGACTCGCATAAAAAATACCGGAACCGGCAGAAATTTTGCCGGTTCCGGTATTTTTTATGTGAGTAATCCGTATTTTTCCTTGATGCGGTCCAGCTTTTCCAGCATGGGCTCCGCGGCCACCCACAGGAAGAATACCGTGGCTGCCGCGTGGACGCAGTCCACCGGGAAACCGGTGACGTAGTACGTCAGCAGCGTTTTCCAGGTGAGGCTTTCCGCCCCGGCCCACATCAATACCGATGCCGGATTCATGATGCCGCCGTAGATCACGATGGCGCAGAAGGCGCCAAAGGTACACATGCTTCCCAGAGTTCGGCGCAAAAGCCCCTTTCGGAACAGGACTCCGGCCAAAAATCCGATAATTCCCATGCTAAACATCTGCCACGGCGTCCAAACACCCTGGGAGAACAGCATGTTGGACACCAGCATGGACAGTGCGCCCACCAGAAAACCGCTCTCGCCCCCCAGCGCTACGCCGGAGATGATGGTCATGGCCATGACGGGCTTGAACTGAGGCAGCATGAAAAATGCCGCCCGGCCCGCCACGGAGATGGCGCACAGCACCGCAATGACCACCAGCTCCCGGGCCTGGGGCCTGCGCCCCTCGAACACCAGGAAGAACGGGGCCATGCACTCCAGCAGCACCAGCACCGACATGAGGCCATACTGCCTGTTGTCCAGGTAATAGACCCCCACAAACAGGGTCACGGGGATCAGCAGCAGGATAGACACCGCCGCCGCTGCCGTCCGGCGGGACAGCCTGCGCTTTTCCGCCGGAACCTGCACCAGGTCAAGGGGCTTGGTCCGGCGGCCGATGGACAGGGCCAGCACCAGCAGCAGCCCGCAGAACACCAGATACAGCCGCAGCTGCTGCCAGCCCAGAGCCGTCAGGCCGCCCTTGCCCACGGCGGCGGACAGGTCCGTGACTCCGGTGGCATACAGGAATATGGCCAGGGCCCCCGCCCCGGACACGGCGGCCAGGGCCTTGCGCCACAGGGGCAGCTTTTTGGGCTTCCAGTCCGGCGTTTCCTCCCGGGGCTCCGGCAGAGGGGGAATGTCCTCCGGCAGGGCCGGCTCCGCCGGGAGGCTGCCGCCGCAGACAGCCATGACGTCCTCCGCCGTCACCGCCTGGGGCTCCAGGCTCCGGGCCATGCGGTTGGCGGCGGTGGTGTAGAAGCTGTTGCCGGAGAAGAAGGCGCGGGGAGACGCCTCCGTCACCACGCTGCCGTCAAAGAACAGGGCGCAGCGGTGGGCATAGCGGGCGCAGAACTCCACGTCGTGGCTGACCATCAGCAGCGACACCCCGCGGGCCAGCAGCGTCCGCAGAATCAGGGCGAAGGCCTGCTTGAACTCCGCATCCAGGCCCTTGGTGGGCTCGTCCAGCAGCAGGATCTCCGGCTCCAGCAGCAGCACCTTGGCCAGGGCCGCCCGCTGCTGCTCGCCGCCGGACAGGTCGTAGGGGTGCCGGTCCAGCAGGTCCTCCAGGCGGCACAGAGCCACCATCCGGGCCACCCGCTCCTCCTGCTGGGGGCGGGGTGTTTTTGTGCCGGAAAATATCTCGAACAGGTCCTCCCGGACCGTTTTTTTCACAAATAAGGTCTGGGGATTCTGGGGCAGCATGCCCAGGGTCCCCTTTACGGAAATGTCGCCCCGCTGGGGCTTTTTCATGCCGGACAGCAGCTTCAGCGTGGTGCTCTTGCCCGCGCCGTTGCCGCCCAGCAGGGCCAGAAACTCCCCACGGCCCAGGGTCAGGTCCAGCCCCTTGATGACGTCGGGGCTGTCCGGCTCATACCGGAACCAGGCGCCCTGCACCGTCAGCACCGGCTGGCGCCGGGGGTACGTCTGCTCCCGGGGCAGCGAAACCAGCGGATGCTCCGCCGCATAGCTCCGCAGAAAATCCCGGCCCTCCCGCACGGTGACGGGACAGGGGGCCTCCGTTTCCACCGAGGCCCAGACGCGCATGGCGGCGGGCATGGCCAGAAACATCCGGTGGCCCAGGGTCTTTAGCCGGCGGCCCACGTCGTAGGGCATGCCGGTGCACAGCAGCTGCCCCCGGTCCATTACCGCCACGGCGGTGGCCAGGGGAAAGGCCTCCTCCAGCCGGTGCTCCGTCAGCACCACGGCGGTGCCCAGCTCCCGGTTGATCTTTCCCAGCACCGCCAGGAAATCCGAGGCGGCGATGGGGTCCAGCTGGCTGGTGGGCTCGTCCAGAATCAGCACGTCCGGCTGCATGGCCATGACGGAGGCCAGGTTCAGCAGCTGCTTCTGGCCTCCGGACAGCTGGGAAACGTCCCGGTAAAACCAGTCCTCGATGCCGAAGAATGCCGCCATCTCCGCCACCCGGCGGCGGATGGTGGGGGTGTCCACCCCCAGGCTCTCCAGCCCGAAGGCCAGCTCGTGCCAGACCTTGTCGGTGACGATCTGGTTTTCCGGCGACTGCTGGACAAAGCCGATGCGGGCCGCCAGCGTCCGCTGGTCCACCTGGTCCAGCGGCGTATCCCGGAACAGAATGCGGCCCTGCCGGGTCCCGTGAGGGGCCAGGGCGGGCTTCAGCTGCCGCAGCAGCGTGGATTTTCCGCAGCCCGAGGGACCGCACAGCACCAGGAACGCACCCTCCGGCACCGTCAGCGACAGGCTGTCAATGGCCCGGGCGGTCTGTCCCGGATAGGAAAAGGTCAGATTTTCGACGGTGAACAGCGCCATACCCGCGCCTCCTTTCGGTCTATGATCACCGGCGTCAGGCACAGGGCCAGATACGCCAGGTAAAAGCTGATGGAAAACGGCTGGGTCATGGCTCCCTGGAGCATGGGGAAATACCACCATTTCAGGCCCCCGGCAAGGCTTCCGCACAGCAGATACATGCCGCAGAAGCCCAGCCAGCCCAGGGCGTATTTGTCCCGGTCCTCCATGCGGTAAATGGAAAAGGCCGTCCGGCCCCGGAGGCCGTAGCCCCGGCTTTTCATGCTGTCGGCGGTTTCGATGGCGTTCTCCAGAGCCCAGGTCACCATGATGGAAAAGATGGTGACGGCCCTTCTGGCCCGCTGCCATGCGCCGCCGGTGGAGGCGTCCCGCCCGATGCAGAACTGCGCCTGGCGCACGGTTTCCAGCTGGCGGCGGAACAGGGGCACAAACCGCAGGGTCATGCTCAGCACCAGGGACAGGGCCGGGATCACCCGGCCAAACAGATACACAAATTTATCCGACGTGATGACCCGGTTGAAGCACACGAACCACAGCACCACGGCGCACAGCATGGTCCCCGCCGCCAGACCATACAGAATACTCTCCAGCGTCAGGGGGTTGCCGGAGGGCAGATAGGTGAGAATGGTGACACCCGCGTGGTTGAAGGCGGGATTCACCAGGGCCGCCAGCAGCAGCACCGGCAGGGCCACCCGCAGGTGCCTTGCCAGGGCCCGGCGGCCCTCCAGCTGCCCGGCATACAGCAGCGCCCCCAGCAGGGACACCGCCAGGCAAACCGGGTGCATCAGCACCATGGAATAGGCCAGCACCAGGGCGAAAAACAGGAAGTTCACCAGGGGGTGATAGCGGGAAAAGGCGTCGCCCACGGCTCCGGCCTCCTTTCACAGAATCGTTTTGGGGACAGGCTCAGCCGGCTATGTAGCCGCCTCCTACATCATACCCCAGGTCGCAGGTATACACCCAGCAGATCACGTCGCCGGGCTGCACCTGGTACCGGGAGCAGCCGTAGTTGGGGAACCAGTCGTTGACCTTGTACATCCAGCCGGAGCCGTCGCCGACGTCGAACTCGTACAGGTTGTAGATCCCCTCGATATAGGCGGAGTTGTACATCGGCGTCCAGCTGAACTCCATGGGGATCTTCCTTTCCTTGCACACCCGCTGCAAAACGTCAAACACACTCTCCCCCTGGGAAAACGTCACCGTAACGGCAGGCAGGATCACCCCGTCGGCGGGCACCAGCCCCCGCTTGGACTCGTCGCACTTGTCCATATTGTTGAGGATGGTGGCGCAGGAGATGGAGATGGTGCAGGTGTCCTGGTGGGACGTATCCGGCTGAGACGTTTCCGGCTCCACGGGCTTGGGCTTGCCGTCCGGCACCGGGTCCGTGTGATACTGGTCCTGGTCGCCCTGGCTGTCCGGCTCCTCGGGCTCCTCCGGCGATTCCGGGGTGTCAGGCTTGTCCTGGGGATCCGTCTGCTCCGTGCCGGGGTTCACCGGCGCGGTGGGGGTGGATGGGACCTGGATGTCGCACCCCGCTGCCGTCAGCAGCGTTAGGGCCAGCACCAGGGCCAGCAGGAATTTTCCGTATCTTTTCCGCATAGGGGAACACCTCCATTTATAGCACCATGCGCAGGGACGTCCGAGGACGCCCCTGCGCGGGTGTATTTGCGGCGGTTTACGCGCGCTTTTTCTTTCTCTGCATCAGCAGCACAGCGGCGCCGGACAGGGCGGCCGCACCCATCCACAGCACCAGCAGGCTCTCGTCTCCGGTGCGGGGGGTATCAGGCTTTTCGGGCTTGGCGGGCGTCACGGGCTGGTCGGGGGTCACGGTGACGGTGACATCGCTCATGTCGTACAGGCTGGTCTTCTGGGCCAGCAGGCGATAGTAGGCCGCCAGGGCATAGTAGCCCTGCTCGGTGGCCATGCCGTCCACGGTCTTGTCGGCCATCAGGTGGCGGAAGCCGCCGCCGGTGACATAGAAGCCGCACAGCGCGTCCACGACGCTGACGCCGCTCTTTACGAACCGGCTGTCGGCGGTGGGATCAATGCCCAGGGCCGTCAGGGCCACGATGACCTGGGCCGTAGACTCGGCGGAGGCATCGGTGCCGGGGATCTCGCTGAAGGTAGCGTCGTCGTTCTGCACGCCGGCCAGGAAGGTCAGGGCCGCGTCCACAGCCGCCTTCACCTGAGCATTTTCATAGTAGGGGGCCAGGGCCTGCACGGCCATGGCGGTCATGTCCACATCGGGGACCTGGGAGGAGGCGATGACAGGCCAGCTGCCATCCTCGCGCTGGGTATCCAGAATGGCGCGGACCAGCTTCTCCCGGGTTACGTCGCCGGAGGTGGGATAGCTGTGGCTGTCCAGCGCCAGCAGCGCCCAAACGGGACCGTTGACGCTCTGCTTGGTGATGAACGCCATGGAATCCAGACCGTCCAGCAGGCTGCGGCCGGCCACATGGGTCACGTCCTTGCCGATGGCGGTCAGGGCCAGGATCAGACGGGAATTCTCGGTGGAGCGGGAGCGGTTCAGACGGCCGTTCTCGTCCATGGCCTTTTGCACATACTCCACCACGGAGGCGTAATACGCATCCGCACCGGGGACGTCCCGGCCGGAACGGGCCAGGCCCAGAACCGCCCACTCGCCGCCGATGGAGCCGGTGACGGGGGCGCCCTTGGAAACGATGAAGTCGCCGGTAGTCTTGTAGATATCCTGAGCGTTCAGCTCCGCCAGGCGGGCCTCGGCGGCCAGCAGCACATCATAGTTGCCCACGCGCTCCTGGAGCTTCTGGCCCAGGGCGTCGTAGGCGGCCCGGGCAGCCTCCACGGCGGCGCGGGACGCGGGGATCACGGGCTGGCCGATGGCGTCGATCAGCTCCTCCACATGGGCAACCGCCTCATCCTGGAGCTGGGCCAGCTTCTTCTCGGCAGCCAGCAGCACATCGTAGTTGCTGACCTGGGCCTTGCGCTGGTCGCTCAGGGCGTCATAGGCGGCGCGGGCGGCCTGGATGGTCTCCTCGGAGTCCAGGGTCACGGTGCCGATGGCGGCGATCTTCTGCTCCACGTCGTGGACGTACCAGCCGGTCAGAGGCAGCACCAGCTCAGGCAGACGGGTCAGGACTGCGGCGGTGGTGGAACCGTACTGGCGGTCCATGCCGGAGCGGTAGGACACGCCGCGGTGGGTGGGAATGCCGCCGAAGCCGCCCACCCGGATGGTATCGGTCAGGTCATAGCTATAGCCTTCGGCGGTCTCGGGGATGGTGACGCTCAGCAGCTGGCGAACGGGGTTGCCGCTGAAATCATACTGGCCGAAGGGGGTGCCGGGGTTGGTCTGATACTTGTTGCCCTGGGCATCCAGGTACACCAGGGAGAAATTGAAGTTGTAAACGCCGGAGATCTTCTCCTTGGGGCTTACCAGGTCGTGGAACTGGACCTTTACGGCCTGGCCGGGGACCAGCTCAGCATCCTGGGGCAGGACCTTGCCGTCGGCGTCGATGAGGTCATAGCTGACGCCCCGGGCGGTGATGACCTGGTAGGCGGCCATGCCGTCCTTCTCGATGCGGAGAATGTGGCGGCCGGTGGTCAGGCCCGTAACGGTGACCTGGCCGTTTTCATCCACGGAAACGCCCTGGCTGGTGAAGCCGTTGAAGGTCATCTTATCGGTGACGGTGGAGCGGGCCACGGTAACGGTGCAGCCCTCCTGGGGAGTGAAGCTGTAGCTGGCGCCCTGGGTACCCACATAGAACAGGATGTCGTGCTCGGCATCCAGATACTTCTGCTCGTCCTTGGTGATGTTCACGGTGGGACGGTCGATGAAGGTGTTGGTCTGGATGGAGGAGCCGTCGGCGCCCACGGACACCACGAACACGCCGGTGAACTCCGGCCAGATGGCGCTGAAGTCCTTGCCGCCCATACCCTGAACGAAGGTCATGGCGTCATAGGTCACCTGGACGATGGCGGTGCCCGGGTGGTTGGCGGTCATGGTGGCCAGGCAGGAATTGTTGGCGTCGGGGGTGATGGTCACCACGTCGCTGTCGCCGCCGTCCAGGCTCAGCACCTGATAGTGCGCGTCGGGCAGGGCGATCTGGCTGTTCATGAAGCTCTCGATGGCCTGCCAGCTGCGCAGCACGTCCAGCTCGCAGCTCTGGCCCACCTCCAGGTTCTTATAGCCCTGGCGGTTGATGTTCAGATAGATGTTGCCCAGGTCGTACACGTTCTTGTCGAAGCGGTACACGGTATCGCTGCTGAACGCGTCGTCCATGTGCAGGTCGTCCCGGGTCACAGCCAGCTCCTGGCCGCCGGTGAATTTGCCGAAGGTCCAGTAGGTGACGCCGTCGGGATTCTGGGCCCGCAGGAACTGCTGACTGCCGGTCTCCGGCAGGCGGAAGGAGGCGGTCATGGTGTCGCCCTTGGTCTCCTGGGAAACGGGCTCCAGGAAGGTATAGCTATAGTAGCTGCCGAAGGTGCCCATCCGCAGGGTAGAGCCGGCGGGGGCGGTGACGGTGACGTCCAGGGCCTTGGGAATGGTCAGAGAGAAGCTCTTGGCGCCGCAGCCCACGGTCTGCTTGTTGGTCATGGCGGTGCTGATAGGCAGATAGCCCGCCGCCTTGTCGCCGATGGGGGTCAGGGTGATCTTCAGGCTGCCACCCTCCACAAACAGGCAGGCGGTGTGGGTGCTGCCATAGGTGGTGGAGACGCCGGTCTTGGCCTGGAGGTCCGTGCCGTCGGGGCCGGTAACGGTGACGTCGATGGTGTAATCCTTGCCCTCCACCCAGCTGCTGCTGTCGTTGGTGGCATAGATGGCGTAGGCCCGGACCAGGGTAAACACGTTCTCCTGATTGGCCTTCACGGTAAGCACCAGGGTGCCGTTGAGCTGACCCTCGGTGTTGTAGCCCTCTACCAGATAGTCGCCCACAGGCAGCTTGGTGTTGTACATCAGACCATAGCCGTCGGGCTCGATATCCACATTGGCCAGCAGGTTCTTTTCGCCCTTCACGCCGTCGGCATAGGTATACACCTTGATGTCGGACAGCTGTGCATTGTGCAGGCCCTTGAAGGAGACGTCCATGTCACCCTGGGGCGCATCACCCTCCTGGGACACGGTGACGGTGTAGGTGGTGGGGGTGATGGCGGGGGACCACTCGGTGGCCGCCGCCTTGTCGCCGCAGCGGATGGTCAGGACGGTGCCGTTATGGACGGGCACGGTCTCCACCCGGCGGTAGTCGGTGCCGTCGGCGGTGAGATACACCTGGTTGTTCTTGTTGGAGGCGGTGGCCGTCATCCGGATGCCGGTGACGCCCTGGGGCAGGGTCAGGGTGTAGGCGGTCTTGTCTGAGGCGAAGTCGGGAGTCAGGACGCCCTCGCTGAAGGACAGGGCCGCCAGGCTGGTGTCGCTCTGGGTGTTCCAGTCGCCGCCGATGTCCGCGCCGTAGCCATTGGTGGTGTACATCACGCGGATGATATCCCCGGCGAACAGCTTGTCCCCGGCCTTGATGTCCTTGAACCCAACGTTGGTGAACCAATCGTTCAGGGTTCCCATCCAGCCGGAGGCTGCGCCGCCGTCACCGGCGGACAGGCCGTTGATCTCGCTGATGTAGCCGGACTCCGCGCCGGTCTGGGAATAGGTACCCAGGGCGCTGACGATGCAGTCCATCATGGAGGACCCGGGGGCCAGGTCCACCTACTTGTCCACCAGCGTGCCATCCCAGGCAGCGCCGTTGGCCTTTGCGTAGGTCGTGTTTTCCACAACGACCCGAACCTGGCCGTCGTGGTTCTCTGCTGCCCAGACAGTGGCGGGTACCAGGCTCAGTACCATCACCAATGCCAGCAGCAGAGAAACGATGCGTTTCTTCATATGCATTTTCCTCCTGTGAAAAATTTATGCCCAGCCGTTTCCGGCAAGTCAACGGAGTGTGTCTGCGGCGGAGGAAAAGCAGATACACGCCCGCTGCAAAAACCGCCGGTACATCCCCTGAAAAAGGGAGACACCGGCGGCGCATGGATCCTGTCTGCGCCCAACGAAGATAACGCCCGCCGCGCTGAATGCCCTCCGCTGTGCAATTCTCCTGCCTCGCGCCGTGGAGCCGATGGCTCCTCGTTTGCATCCTACCTTCTCAGGGGACTGCCCCCAATGGCGGACTTTCGTCCCGGCGGCCAAGGCCGCTTCGGTGCATTCTTGCGCCCACAGTGCCGTTCGCGTGGGGTTCTTTCGCCCCGTTTCTTTCAGGCTGGCACCTGGCCGTTTTCCGGCCTTTGCGGTACCCGCCGCACAGCATCCTCGGACATGATTCGATTATCCGGCTCTGCGTTCTCGCAGAGTCATTCTTATCATACAGCATCCGGCAGGAAAAGTCAACGGTCCGCCCCATGCAAAACGGCTGTGTATTGCAGGACTGCAAAAAACCGCCGCAGCGGCGCGGAGTCCCCTTGTTTTGCCGGAAAAAAAGATGTATAATCAAGGCCAGCGGGACAGGGCGAGAAAACCGCGGGACGCTCCCCGGGAAAGCCTGTCCGCATCCGTCAAAGAAGCAAAGGAAGAGCACTGTCATGGAAATTTTGCACGAGATCAACCCGGCGCTGGAGGCTCTGGCGTACTTAGGCTCCCGGGCCAACGGCCATACCCTGGACCGGCTGGAGGAGCGCTTACAGGCCCGGGGCGTCCGGAAGGCGGAGCCCTTCCATCGGGCCAGCGCCGCCCTGCGGGAGCTGCTGCAGGACCTGGACGCGGAGGTTTCCGTCCCGGCAGAGACCCTGCAGCGTCTGTTCGGCGACATCAAGGGCTTTTCCTACAGCACCATCGGGTCCTATAGTCCGGCTTTTCTGTTCTTCTATCCCATGCTGTCCCGCCGGCAGGACTTTGAGACCCTGATGCAGCAGATGGAGCGCCTGACGCCGGACGAGACGGCGCGAAACATGATGATCTCGCTGAGCCTGGAGGAGCAGTCCGGCCCTGCCGCCGGGGCTGCCGCAAAGCTGGTTTCCCGGGTGCTGGCGCTGACGATCCCCACGGAGAGCCGCCTGGCTCTGCTGGAGATCCACCAGAATTACCGGACTCTGCTGCCGGAGATCGCAGCCTGTCTGCGCCCGGCCATAGCGGCGCTGGAGACGGAGTCCGGCCGCATTCAGGAGATCATAGAGGCATTCTGCCGGGAGGTGGAGGGCCTGGGGACGGAGAGCTATCTCCGGGAGACCTCCAGCCTGGCCATCACGCCGGAGGTGCATTATCACCTGATCCCCTTTCTGATGGGACCGGATACCAACCTCTCCATGGAGCAGGAGGACGGCAGCGTGCTGATCTGCTGCGGAGTCCTGCGGCTGTCGCTGCGGCGCACCCTGGCGGAAAACAGCAGCGCCTCCCAGGTATATGACGCCATCCGGATCATCGGGGACAAGACACGGTTTGACATTCTCTGTTATCTGAGGGATCATCCGGCGGTCTACGGTCAGCAGCTGTGCAACCATTTCGGCCTGGCCCGCAACACCATTCACCACCATATGAGCAAGCTGGTGAATGCGGGGCTTGTTACCTGCCTGGTGGAGGGAAACCGTATTTATTATACCACGGACCGGGAGCACCTCTCCTATTTGCTGAACCAGCAGCGGCAGCTGCTGATCGGCGGAGAGGATACGGAGCAGCAGGAAAAATAAAACCGGCAGGAATGCCGCCGGCGCAGGGTTTGCCGCGCCGGCGGCATTTTTTTGGTTACGGAAACCACCGGCTCTGCCGGTGGAGGCACCTCGTAGCCACAAGTAGAACATGAATCGCCCGTTTACGGGCTGTAGGGCAGAAAATGCGAGTGAAATAAAACTCAGTGCCCCTTGAGGGGCTTGCCAGTAACAGGCCCTTATAGGGCCAAATCAAACCTCCGGCTTAGCCGGAGGTTATGATTTGCAGGGTAAACACATGGCCGCACCTGTAGGCGCGGCCATGTGTTTACCAGCGCCGCTTTTTCTTTTCGCCCTCCCGGCGCTGGAAGGGCTTGTCGATGAGGATGATGTCCTCTCCGAACCGCTGGACGCAGTCCCAGGGAATGTAATAATCCTCGCCCCGGCCGAACAGACCGAAGAACCGGCAGGGGCCAAAGACGATCAGGGCCTTGACGGTCCCCTCCGGGATGCAGAGCTCCAGGTCTCCCACGCAGCCCAGACGGCTGCCGTCGCAGATGTTGATGACCTCCTTGCGGCGCAGCTGTGAAAATCGGCACATCATGGTCTCCACCTCAGCTCCAGCCTATGCGCCTTCCGGCGCGTCCTATGCCATCAGATCACCGCGTCCACGGGGATGCCGCCGCCCGTGGCCGCCGTGAACCGGCGGGTGACAAAACTGTTAGATCATCTTTAAGGAATCTTAAAGGTTCCCCCCTTGTTTCTTTAACTGTTTTTCTTTATACTGAATTTTGTGAACAGGGACAGCTGATCGGAAGCTGTATCGCCAAAAAAAGAGCCG